>Ga0310786_10000256_pt1 | contig 89052 bp, 84 predicted proteins | sample AusTroGonzalo_MG_FD_203881 | JGI IMG/M metagenome (GOLD analysis project Ga0310786, IMG submission 203881) | Bovine rumen microbial communities from tropical cattle in Woodstock, Queensland, Australia - Gonzalo_03 (v2) (version 2) | ecosystem: Host-associated > Mammals > Digestive system >... | reverse complement strand
ATCAGCCATACGCCAAGGCAAATCATGATAACTGCGTGGTTCGTGCTGATACGCAACAATAGAATTTGGACATGACATAGGCGCTAATGCAAAAACATTGTTATCATCCTCTTTGAATACAAACATACTATCTTTATAATGATCCCAATGACCACTTGTTTCGTATAATTCTTTTTTGTTCATCAATGGCGAACGAAATTCAAAATACCCATGCTTTTCATGATATTCGGACCAAAAATTATACAATTCACGATAAACTATCCAGCCAGCTGGCATATAATACGGCACTCCTGGTGATCTTTCATCAAAGAAAAACAAACCTAATGCAGGGCCAATTTTTCTGTGATCGCGTTTTGCGGCTTCTTCTTGCATTTTCAGGAATGCATCCAGCGCATCTTTGGATTCAAATGCATCAACATAAATGCGTTGCAACATTTTATTTTTTGAATCACCGCGCCAGTACGCACCCGCAACATTGCGAATTTTGAACCCGTCGCGTGGCAAATCTTTTGAACTTTCCACATGCGGCCCACGGCACAAATCGGTAAAGTCACGGAAAGTGTAAATTGATAAATCTTCACCCGCCGCATCATATTCATTCAACCATTCCATTTTGTATGGTTGGTCTGCGAATATTTTTTTTGCCTCACTCAGTTTAACAATTTTCTGTTCGAATCGGCCGTTTGATTTAATCAATTCGCGCATTTCCTTTTCGATTTTTTCGAAATCTTCTTCGGAAAAACGATAATCTGTATCAAAGTCGTAATAGAATCCATTTTCAATTGCTGGCCCACCCGCAAATTTAACATCAGGATGTAATTTTTGCACTGCCGCCGCCATAACATGCGCCAGCGAGTGACGAATCATTTCAATTGGATATGACATAATAAATTCCTTATATTATTTTGTGTTTATTTTGAAACTGTTTGATTATATTCGCGCGTCATTAAAAACGCAATAACAAATTACCGTACCCCCGTGGGGGTCGTAGTTGTTGTTGTAAAGATTGTCCAAAAACACTCCATGCGCATCATTATAAATTAAACGAATCGAAAAGTCAACCGCCACAGTACTATCAGTCCGCCGAATTATTGTCCACTGTGCCAAGGACCGTAATATCGTCACTGATTTTCCACAGCATACCATTGGCCGATGCATTACCACTTGCGTCAATCTGGGTCAGTTCGCTGTTTACTGCATCTACAATTGCGTCATTTACCGAACCCGCTGTAACCAACGCGTCCGCATAGTTCGTATTGGTACCATATATCGGTTTTTCATCTAATGTTCCCGCCGTTGATGTATAAACGGCGACATAGTCTGTTGTACCACTGATAGCATCCTGTTTTGCGTCAATACCCGCTTTGATTGCGCCGCGTTCAACGACCGCAGAACCCGTTGTATCGGTATAGTCGCCATTCGAAACATCACCAAGTGTATTTACAATATCGCGTGGGGTGCCCACCTGGTGTTCGGTATCCGATGTTGTTGTATACATCAACATCTTGTTATTTCCTAATCCAGGCAACTTGTCCAATTTACCCGACAATTTAGATTCTACATACGACAAACTGGTCGGAACATTATTATTATCCCCATACGCGAATTGCGCCACAAACGCACAAAATAAACAGAAAAACGATATCTTTCTCATCTTTTGCCCCCGTGCGCGCCTTAGTTATTCGAATTCGCCGATGTCGGAACATAGGCGGTATTTTTCGTCAATGAATTCACATTCCACAAAGTGCAATCTGGCGGATTCGCACAGGTCAAATGCGCATTAAATCCATTCACGATACCATCGTTCACATTGCCCGCCTCTATCAATGCGGCCTTTTGTGCATCCGAATATGTGCCCGATGCATTGTAAATCGCCTTGCCCGTAGTATCAAGGCCGCCTGCATTATATGTTGCGACATTACCGTTTGTACCTGTGATTTTTCCCTGTTTCTGATTCAATGCAGTATTTATCGCGCCACGCGTAACCAGATTTGTATCATTCCCCAACTCGGTCGATATAGTACGTTCACCCGTCGTACCACCCGCCGTCGTTGGATATGTCACGACAGTATTCGTATTTGTTTTTCGTCCAATATCGTTTTGCTTTTTGCCGACCTCGGTATCTACATAGCCTTTGGATGTCAAGACATTTTCCCCTGTGGCATATGCCCCCACCGAAACCATCGCCAAAACCCCGACAAACATCAGTGTTTTAACCGACATTACACATCCCCCTTTTTGGTTTGTACGATTATACGCCTAATAAAGCAATAGCAAAAAACGCACGATTGTGTCCAGTGCTTTTTTTGACTTTTTATTGTAAAAATAACAGGGGCCCCTGCCCCCGCACTAACCACTAACCACTATAGTATATGCCTCTTTCCATTCGGGTCTGGCGCGCTGACCACACCTTCTTGCTCCATACGTTCCATAAACCCAGCCGCTTTGTTATAGCCGATGCTTAAACGACGTTGAATATATGATATTGTCGGTTTTTTATCACGCAATACATATTCTTTGGCCTGGGCATACAGGTCTGCATCTTTACCACCGCCCCCCGAAGCCCCCGACGATGCACCCGCCACATCGCCACCAACCGCCGCTTCGTCATCAACGACACCCGACACATACGATGGTTCGCCCTGGGCGCGCAGGAAATCCCCAATGCGCTGTAATTCATCGTTATCAATCAACGCCGCATGTATACGCACAGGTACGCGACCTGCTTCGCTGAACAACATATCGCCTTTGTCCAATAAATTTTCTGCACCCTTTTCACCAAGTGATGTCATAGAATCAATCATACTGCGCGCCTGGAAAGATATACGCGTTGGGAAATTCGCTTTGATAACCCCGGTAATAATTGTTGCGTCGGGACGCTGGGTCGCCATGACTAAATGAATACCCGCCGCACGCGCCTTTTGCGCGATGCGTTGAACACAGGCCTCGACCTCTTTACGCGCAACACCCATCAAATCTGCAACTTCGTCGATGATGATAACAATGTACGACATATCGGATAAATCTATTTCTTGGGTTTCATATTCCAATTCGCCCGTCTCTGGGTCGGTGCCAACGGCAACCTGGCGCGTCAGTTTTTCACCCGATTCGCGTTTTTTTGCAACTGCATCATTGTATTGCTCTATATTCTGGGCATTTAATAATTGCAACTGTTTATATCGGTCGTCCATTTCGCGCACCGCCCATTTCAACGCGTTTACTGCTGGCACTGGATCCAATTTCACAATTGGCGTAATCAAGTGCGGAATATCGTCCCAGAACCCAAAGTCAACACCCTTGGGGTCAATAATCATCAATTTGCACTTGTCAGGCGTAAAATGATATACAATTGAAGTAATAATCGACTGCACAAATACAGATTTACCTGTTCCTGTACGCCCTGCAACCAACATATGTGGCATTTTCGCCAAATCAAAATACATTGGGTTGCCACCAATATCAACCCCCAGCGCCAGCGGTATTTTATATTTAGAATTTACAAACGAATCGTTTTCAACCAAATCGCGGAAACGCACGACCTGGCGATTCAGGTTCACCATTTCAACACCGACCAAATCCGTGCGCGGGATGTGCGCGATACGAATACGCTCGGTCGCCATCGCACGCGTCATATCACTGACGGTTTTGTTTACATCAACCATACGCGTCCCACTTTCAGGCCGAAATTCATAAAGCGTAACAATAGGTCCAGGCCGAATACCCGCTACACGACCGTTTACACCATATTCGGCGAAATGAGTTTCCAGCAAAGATGCCTGGTGCTTTAATTCAGGCGTAACAACATTTTTACCAAAATTAGATTTTTCTAAAAATTCTGGATATGGCAATTCATATTGTACTTCGTCGGCATTTTTAGTTTTGCGTCGCGCTGTGCGCCGCCGCGGTTTTTCTGGTTCTTGGGACTCTTCTTCGTCCTCGTCATCAATGTCCTCTTCTTCTGATTCTTCTTCGGCATCATCGTTTTCATCGGGCTCTTCTATTGGACGCATTAAATGGAATGCTGTCAATACCCAACGCACAACACGCCAACACACGTGTGCCAATTTCATAACATCGCCAAAACTGATGTGCAATAACACACCCGCCAACACAAAGAAACCAACCAAACACAGCACACCAACAATAATTCCACCACCACCAAGTGCCGATGATATATCGGCCGATGCCACTGCGCCAATCATACCGCCAAATGTTGCGCGTGGTGCAATCAGGCCAAAGCCTGCACCACCAAGGCATACTGCAACAAACCCGCGCAAGATATTATATTCCGGGGTACCATCACCCAATGTGCCAATCATCAATTCCAAACCGTATCGTCCCAAACACAACAGCAAAAATAACCCCGGCACAAACCCAACCGCATACCGCAATATGCCAACAATATTTCCCATCACTGATTGATTTCCAAAATTACCCGACGCCAACGCACCATTTAAATAGGGATTATGAAAAACCAACGCAACCAACGCCCACAGCGCAATCAACACAACCACCGCGCCACACAAACGGGTTGCTAAACTCTTCAGCGCAGCCGAAACGCTGTCTGGTAAAAATTTTGACTGACCACTCATATGTCATATTGTATCACAAAAAAAGGAAAAATAACAGCCCCACAAAAATATTTATTTTCGCGCACTGCGAACCATCCATGCACGCACCGCATCGGCGGCAATCATACCAATAAACGCCCCCAGTATAACATCTGATGCCCAATGCACACCGATACACAAACGCGACAGCCCAATAACAATCGCAAGGCTCCATGTAAACCACTTTGCGCGTGGCGCAATCAAACCAATAGTGACCAATCCTGCGAACGATGCAATCGCGTGCCCCGATGGCATAGAATGAAACGCCCAATCATCTGCGAATGGAAAAAATCCCGTCATATTCAGCGCATCGTAAAATATCGGACGCATACGCCCAATAACTAACTTTAATATCATCCCTGTTGATAATCCCAACAACACCGAACAGAAAATCCAGAACGCATAACTGCCACGAATCTGATGATAGAAATCAGATAAACTGAACATGGATTTTGTCGTGATAATTTTCCGAACATAAAACACTACAACAAAAATCAGTGATAACACTAACCAACTTTTTGCCGAAAAAATCGTCCCCAATATACGCCAAAATCTGCAATCAAACCGATGCAGAAAATTATACATCGGAATATCAAACCAAAATATTCCCGCAAATACCAACAACAAAGTGACAACCGTACCAATTATAATTGCACGCCAATTCAAAGTATTTTTTTTCGTTAAAAACATATTGATAACCTTTTTAATTATTCAAAATTTAATAACCGACTGTATACTTTTGCATCGGTCAATATTTTCACAGCAACCGACAAAGCGACCAAGTCTTCATCTTCACCACTGGTAATTGTTGGGCATCCGTTGCGAATCGATTCGACATCCACACTTTTATCACCATTAAAATCACGCGCGCGAAAATCATTGTTTATTACATTCAAGAAAAACGCATTTTGCTGATTCGATGTTCTGATATTCGACAGACACACCAACGGAAACACACCGCGATTATCAATATTCATTCCGCGTCCCGTCTTGACCGATTTATTCAACAGCTCTAACATTCCGCCGTCCGAAAGTTGCATTTTCGACGCAATCCGTGCCAAACCCGCCGTTGGTGTACCAATCAAAACACCACGACCATTTTCATAGAATGCCGCCGCAATCGCTTCGGCTGTGCCACGCGTAATATTTGACACAACAACAACCACTGGCGCGCGCGTAACCGCCGCCCCCGATGGCACAACTTCTAATTCTTCGCGTTCGTTCTGTACAATGCGCATAACGGGTTTTGCCCCAGTAAACAGACCCGCCAGTTTCGCCGCTGCGCGTTCATCATCACCATCCGTGGTACGCAAATCCAGAATCACACCTGATAAATTCGGATGCTTTGCCAGTGCCTCGGTCACGATTGCAACCGCACCATCTGAAACTTTATTGACAATGATTTGCAATACGCCGCCATTATCATCATCCATAAATATAATGTCTGCATCCGACGAAACGATTGTCGCGCGCCGCACAACAACACGACGCGTTCCCCATGGTGTCAATACCGTCATTTTCAATGTTCCCGAATTAAACCCCGACATCATTGACGCCAACACCGAATCATCAATTTCCGAAACCAACGCACCATTTATCTCGGCAATTAAATCATCGGCAACAATACCTGCGTTATCCGCCGGCGAACCTTTATAGACCCCAAGTACCCGAAAGTTTCCTTTGTTATCACGCACACCTTCGATACCGACACTGGTCAAAATTCGGCCATCGCCATGCACCCCCGTATCATCAGGCGACAGATAGCGTCCGCGTTCATCAATGCCGCGCATTAAACCATCTACGACCGCACGATAAAGTTCCGATTCGGATGCATTATGCAAAACATTATCGCGTTCGCGCATTTTCAAAACCAATGCGGTCGTAATTTCGCCAAACGCATTCCAGTCCCGCGCCGATGGCCGTGGATAATTTGCAACAATCGAATCGCCCCAGACCAAAACCACCCGTTCATCGGTCGCCGCAATATGCGCATGCGAATTCAAATTTTCCAACCCTTCAATTGCAACATTTATGCTTTTTCCACCCCAACTGACACCATCCAATTTCTGATAAATTTCGGCAAAGCCATCCGACATCTGGCGAACATCGATACCATCTTGGATTGGTTCGTCATCGAGAAACAGACTGTCTGAATATGCCGCACCGATTGTGACGCACAAAAGAAAAACGCCAACGAAAAATTTTGCAAATCTTATCATTTTCCCCTCTCTCTTGCCTTTATACACAACCAGTGCGATAAAATCAATACTTTGTTTCACGCAAATTAAAGTGATACAAAATAACATTTGAAATATACATACTGGTCAATGTCCCCATAATTATCGAGAATGTCATCGCAATCGCAAAATCCCGCAACGCCAGTCCGCCAAACACAAACAACCCCAACAACGCAAGTATTGTCGTGATACTTGTCATCATTGTACGCGACAGCATTTCATTGACCGACAAATCAATCAGTTCATCCATCGGCATTTTGTGATACTTTTTAATATTTTCATCGATTCGGTCATAGTTCACAACTTTATCATTGATAGAATACCCGACACCCATCAATACCACCGCAATTGCCGTCTGATTGAATTCCAGTCCAACAATCGAAAAGAATCCAAACATCAAAACGAAATCGAAAACCAGCGACACAAACGACCCAACCGCATAGCCCCCACGATAGCGTATCCAGATATATACCGCCATCAACACAAACGACACCAGCACCGCCAGAATACCACCACGCACTAATTCACCACCAATCTTTGGTCCGACAATTTGCACCTGGGAATATTCCACACGGTTACCAAGGATATCTTTGATTTCGCGCACGCGTTCATTTTGCTGGGCATCGGTTGCACCTTTTGGCAACCCGACGCGAATCAGAATCGCATTACCATCAACCGATTGCAATTCCGGTTTGAATGCCGCCAAATCATGACGCATTTTGTCCACGGTATAATCTGGGTTCGTTGCAGTAACCTCCATCGAAATACCACCTGCGAAATCGATTCCATAGTTCAACCCACGAAACGCCAGCGATAAAATCGACAACAATATCAGCGCCCCCGAAATCCAGTACGATAATTTACGATACTTCATAAAATGCAGTTTCATGATAAACCCCTTACTTTTTTACATAACCAATTTTTTTATTTTTTCCATTCATATACCAATCTATCAGCACGCGCGACAACCAAATGCATGTAAACAACGTCGTCAACACACCGATAGACAGTGTAACCGCAAACCCACGAATCGGGCCTGCACCGAATTGGAATAAAATCAACGCACAAATCAAGTTGGTCAATTCACCATCCAACACAGTCTTCATCGAACGATTAAATCCCGAATCGACTGCGCGCAGTGGTGTCGCCCCTGATCGAATTTCATCACGAATTCGCTCGAACGGTAAAATATTCGCGTCCACCGCCATCCCCAGTGTCAACACAATACCGGCGATACCTGGCAACGTCAGCGTCGCACCCAACAGTGCCGACACACCAATAATCATCGCCAAATTCACCAACAATACTATATCTGCAATCACACCGAACGCGCGGTATACTGCAATCATAAACAGCAACACCAACAATACGCCGACCGCCGAGCCAATTTTACCCGCGGCAATCGTATCGGCCCCCAATCCTGCACCCACTGTGCGTTCTTCGATAACCTGTAACGGCGCAGGCAATGCACCACTGCGCAACAATACCGCCAAATCTTTTGCACCCTGTAATGTGAATCCACCTGAAATCTGACCACGTCCCCCGGGAATAGGTTCACGAATTGTTGGTGCCGACAACACTTTACCATCCAATACAATCGCGAAACGTTCATTTACATGTTCGGTCGTCAGTTTTGCAAAGCGCCGTGCACCTGTCGCATCAAAAACCGTCGTCACCACAGGCATATTATTTTGGTCAAAATCCGCCTGGGAATCTTTCAAACTTTCGCCCGACACTTCGACCCGCGAATAGACCGGCACAGTATTCCACGATGCATCCATATATGGCAAAAATTCTGTACCTGCGGGCGGATTTCCCGATTCGATTTGTGCACTGGTCACACTCTCGTTGACCAAATGGAACGTCATCTTTGCCGTTTGCCCAATCAACTCTTTGATATGTTCTGGGTTATCGACGCCAGGCAATTGTACCAAAATATATTTTCCGCCCTGGCTTTGAATAGACGGTTCTTTGGTCCCCAACGCATCGATACGACGACGAACAATCTCGATACTGCGTGCCAGCGCATCCGCGGCCATTTCTTGCTTTTGCTTTTCAGAATACTGCAATGTCAATGTGCGTCCCGACGACGAAATATCAACAGTGTTCCCAAGGACGCTTTTCAACCGCCCTTTGGCATTTGACATATCTTCGCCATCGCGCAGCGTCAGCGACACCACCCCATCGGCATTACGCAGATTTGAAAAACGAATCACACCTTTACTGCGGTCAATCAATGCGCTGCGCACTTCGTCGTACAGTTGCACCGATTTTTCTCGAAACATTGTTTCGGTATCAACCTCTAGCAGCAACTGGGCGCCACCTTTTAAATCCAACCCCAACGAAATAGGATGCATCCACGACGGCAAATACTTTGACGCATTCGGCCACATTGTCGGCACCGCCAGCAACACACCAAACAGCGCCACAAAAACAATCGCTAATTTTTTAAACATCACACACACCTTTTATTTTTCGACACTTGCGACAGCATTTTTACTGACTTCTATAACAACGCCTTTGGCGATTTCCATTTCGATTGTACCTGTGCCAATTTTTTTGACTGTGCCAAAAATACCCGCTGCCATAATACGGTCACCGACTTTGATTGAATCAATCATTTTCTGATATTCGGCCATCCGCCGCTTGTTCGGTCGCACCATAAATATATATATAATTGCGAACACGATTAAACAGTAAATCAACAATCCGCCCCAGCTGCCCTGTGGGGTCTGTTGCGCTGTTTGTGCTGCTTGATTTGCTGAATCTACGACAGTGATTTCGTCCATAATGTTTCTCCTTTTTTTAATCTTGGCCCCAGAATAGAAAAAAAAGCCCAAAAAGTAAAGCAAAAAGTAGTTAGAGGATAGTTGTTAGTAGCCAGTAGTCAGTTTGCCGCGGCATCGTTTTTTGTTTTTCCACCATCACCCCGACGAAAGCGCCTGTCTCGCCGTAGCGTTTCGCGCAGGTGGACGGGGTGACGGGAAAAATTGCGGGGTGATGGAAAAAACTAAACCCGTTCAAACCAACCATCAACCTGGGTCAATGGGATGAATTTATACACAGGGCGACCGTGATTACATTCACCACCGTGTTCGGTTTTTTCAATATCGCGTAACAGTGCATTCATCTGGTTCATATCTAATTTTTGCCCTGCCCGTACAGAATGATGACACGCATGGTTTGCCAGTTTCAAATGCAGTTTTTCTTTTAATTTACTGGAATGCCCATACGCACGCACTTCGTCGGCAACATCATGCAGAACCGCCGCCCAATCCATATCCCAATCCCCCGGCTTTTCAAAAATCGCAATTGAATCATCGCCAAACGCGTCAACCACCAGCGCACATTCGCGCAATTCATCTGCCACTGTCAAGACGGCACAAACATCTTCGGACCGCAGTCGGACAATTATCGGTGTCAACAACGGCTGGGACTTGATTTCATGCTTGCGCATTTTCTCGTACGTTATCCGTTCGTGCGCAGCATGCTGGTCAACAACGACCAAACTGTCCGCCGTCGCCGCAATTATATATTTATTTGCAATCTGGCCAACAACACGCCCCAGTGGCCCATAATCCAACGCGTCATCAATCAAATCGGCCCCAGGGACAACAACATGCCGATTCGCAAAGTCTGGATTGATTTTGTCGCCGAACATTGTCACGCGGTCATTTCGCGGCTGGTGCACAAACAAAGTGGATGATTTGTTTTCATGCAAAACTGGCGATACAATCGGCCCCGAAAACACCAACTTTGAATCATCGCGCGCACCGACATTTTCCACCATAGTTTTGGCCAGCACATCCCGCACCGCTTTGATAATAAACGCGCGCACGTGATTCGGTTCCAGAAAATGCACATCGTTTTTCGTTGGCGAAACATTTACATCAACCGCACCCGACGGCAATGTCAAATATAACGCGCACAGCGGAAATTCCCGCGCATGCATAACATCCATATACGCTGCACGCAGTGCCGACATTAAAACTTTGTCACGCACAGGACGACCATTCACAAACAAAAATTCATCAACCGATGACGCACGGCGCAGTGTCGGATCAGAAACATAGCCCGAAAGTTTCATTCCACCAACCGAACCCGATTCCGCCGAAACACTGTGCATACGGCCGCGCACATCGTCGCCCATAACCGCAACAATGCGATCCATCAATGGTTGATTTTTTGGAAACCGCCATTTGTTATTCAGCACAAATCCAACATCGCACCGCGCCATCGCGATTCGTTTAACCGTGTCCAGTATCGACATCATCTCGGCCCGATCGCCGCGCAGAAATTTTAAACGCGCAGGTGTTTTTGCAAATAAATTTTCGACGCGTACACGGGTCCCCGTCTGCCAGTCTGATGGTCGGATTTCCAATGTATTGCAATCCAAATGCCATCCATTTGTATCCACACCATTACATGTATCGATTGTCATATCTGATACAGACGCGATTGATGGTAACGCTTCACCACGAAAACCCATAAAGCATATATTTAACAAATCATCCGTTGGTAATTTCGATGTCGCGTGTCGTTCAATACATTTACCAATGTCTTCGCGTGACATACCCGAACCATTATCAACAACATTTATCAGTGTTCGCCCACCGTCAACGACATCAATAACAATCTGGTCTGCACCCGCATCCAGCGCATTTTCTACAACCTCTTTGACGACACTGGCACCGTTTTCAACAACCTCGCCCGCGGCAATTTGGTTGATTAAATAATCCGGCAGCAATCGAACCGACACATTATAACCTATTCTTTGAATTTCACTTCCAGAATTTCGTATTCCCGTTCGCCCGATGGCAATCGCACAACGCATGTATCGCCAACACAGCGTCCAATCAATGCGCGCCCAACCGGCGAAGTGCATGATATAACCTGTTTTCCATCGGATTCAATATCGGACAAGATTCGGCATTGCATACGATTTCCATCTTCGTCTTCGCACACAACGCGTGCACCGAATAAAACACGGTCACCCGACAGACTGTCTACATCTATGACCGACGCATTATTTATAAAATCTTCCAGATACTGAATACGTTTATCAATCTGGCGCTGTTTTTCACGGGCGGCACTGTAATCGGCATTTTCCGACAAATCCCCCAGCGACCGCGCCCACTGTACGACCTTTAATATTTCGGGACGTTGCACTTCCTGTAAATCTTTCAGTTCTTTGACAAGGTTTTCAAAACCCTGGCGCGATATTGGTTTTTTATCCATTTTTTCACTTCCTGTTTTTTTCTATAACTTTGGTATTATAAAACTTCATTTTAATTTTGCAATTAGGAAATATTCGGTATATACTGGAAAGATATACAAGGTGTAATAAAAATGGTACGGCCAAGTATTTTATCGCGATTTTTATTCAGACGCTTTTTTCGTGGCGTCGGATTAGTATTATTGATTGTTTGTGGAATTATATACGCCGTAACATTTGTAGAAAGACTGACCAGCAATCCAACCGTGTGGGCAACAATGAATGACGCATGGGTTCGATTGATGGAATATGTACCAATGTTTTTACCACTGGCGGTATTTATGGGGACACTGGTCGCATACTATACCCTGATTCGTTCCAGCGAGGCTATCATAATGTCTGGTGCGGGCCTGTCACCATATCAAATTGCACGACCATTTTTAATTGGTGCGTTTTTGATTGGCGTAATTGCCGCCACTGTTATAAATCCATACGCAGTGAAAATCAGTTCAAAAAATATAACCAGCGAAAAAATGCAGTTGGTTGATAATACGATTTGGTTACGCGAATCTTCACCAAATGGATATATAACCATCTCTGCAAAAGATATGCGAAAAATCGACGACGATTTAGTATTTCTGGACACGACAATATATGTTCAAAATTCTGAATTTCGCATTGAAAATCGCATTGATGCAAAGCATGTCAAATTATCTGATGATGGATTGTCGACAGATAATGCAACCATATTTAACGCGGACGGAAAAACACATACCGATAAATGGGCAACACAAACATTGATAACACCAAAGACCGTTTTGGACCGATACCTGCAACCCGAACAAATATCGTTCTGGGAATTGCCGACATTCATCCGTAAAATGTCACATATTGGTGTTTCGGTTCGCGGGCATCTTGTCCAGTTTTGGACACTGTTGTTTTTGCCATTGACGATGATAGCGATGGCAACACTGGGCGTTGCGTTTTCCCAGACGCGCCAGCGTCGAAATCACAGTTTCGGAACAAAATTCAGCATCGGAATATTGACCTGTTTCTTGCTGTATTTCTTGCTGAATATATTTAACGCATTGGGGGCCAGTGGCACATTACCAACATTGCTGGCGATAATTGCACCGCCATTGATTATCATCGCATTATCAGGAATATTTATTTCGGGTTTTGACACAATCTAGAACAAAAAAGGACACATTATGCCACTACGAAAAAAAAGTTCACATTGGAAAAAGATAATCATATTTGCCGTTATTGTTGCAATTGCTGTCTTGATGTTATTATATTTTCCACCAGCCCAAAACGTGACCGAGGTTGTACTTTATCAATAAAAAAATGATGAATTATATAGATATTTTTCTTGAAGCTTTGTCTGCCGAAAAAGGTCGCAGCAAAAACACACTGGCGGGTTACGCGAACGACCTGCGACACGCGGACGATGCGATTACGGGCGGATTGATAAACGCGACCGAAAAAGATATACAAACATACCTGGCAAATATCGACGCGCGTCCGTCGTCTGTGGCCCGCAAATCCAGTGCATTACGCAGTTTCTATAAATTTTTAATGTTGGAACACATTATCAAAACGAATCCAACAACAAATCTTGAATTGCCAAAGCGTGACAAACAATTGCCAAAATTATTGACGACCGACGAAATTGAATTACTGATATCATCAGCAGGCGACGTACGCACATCCATTCGTCTGCGCGCGATGATTGAATTACTGTATGCATCGGGACTGCGCGTATCCGAACTGTGCGAATTACCAATGACGGCAAACCTTGGCGACCGATTACTGATTCATGGCAAAGGCGCCAAAGAACGCATCGTACCAATGCACGAATCGGCGCAATATGCATTAAAGAAATGGATTGAATATCGCGGCGATAACGAATCGAAATATGTTTTCCCATCAAATTCTGAATCGGGTCATATAACGCGCGATGGATTTTTTAAAATATTAAAAAAATGCGCGGTACTTTCTGGCATTGAACCATCGCGCGTGACACCGCACGTATTGCGTCATTCGTTTGCGTCGCATTTATTGGCGCATGGGGCAAACCTGCGCGCAATACAAACAATGCTGGGGCACGAAGATATTTCAACAACACAAATCTATACGCATGTTTTGCCTGAAAAACTGCACCAGGTTGTTGTCGAACATCACCCATTGGCCAAACAACACAAGGTTGATAATCAATGATAAAAAAATGTGATTTTCCTGGCTGTACAAAAGCAGGCACATGTCGCGCCCCAAAGACGCGTGATTTAAAAGAATACTGGTTTTTCTGCCAGCAACACGCCGCCGAATATAACAAGAATTGGAATTATTACGCCGATATGTCGCCCGAAGAAATCGAAGAAGACTGGGAACAACAAACCTTTGGTCCATCACAAAAACGCAGCGCGCAAGATTCGGCCGACTATGTAAAATTTCTGAATGATTTTATCACAGGTCGCAGCGCATTTGACAAAATGCCACCAAAAAAATCTTTGCCATCGACAATCGTTTCTGCATTCAAAACACTGGGGTTGCCGATTACGGCATCATGGCGTGAAATTGGTGTTAAATATCGCGCATTGGCAAAAAAATATCACCCAGACATCGCATCCGACACCGCCAGTGGCACCGAATTTACTGCAATTTCATCGGCATACCAGACATTAAAACGCCATTTTGGCAAATAAAGGAATTACCACCAATTTTTTATGGCACTGGCGATGATTTTGTGCTATGTTATGCCCACAAAAGGAATAAAATATGTACGACATTATTATACTTGGATCGGGTCCTGCTGGTTTGACCGCCGCTTTGTATTGCGGTCGCGCAAGTAAAGAAACGCTTGTTTTGGGTGGTGCAAATCTTGGGGGACAAACGGCTGAAATTGCGTTGCTGGAAAATTATCCCGGCTGGCACGGCACAGGTTTTGATTTAATTGAATTTATGAAAAAACAGGCTGAATCATTTGGTGCCAAAATTTCTATGAATTCGGCGGCCCGTATTGAATCGACACCCGATGGCACATTTGTTATTACCGACACACATGACAAAAAGTACGAAACGCGATGCGTAATCCTTGCGACGGGTGCATCGCCAAGGAAACTGGAAATTGATGGTGCGCGTGAATTGTTTGGACGCGGTGTTTCATATTGCGCAACCTGTGACGGATTTTTCTATACCGACAAAACCGTATTGGTTATCGGCGGCGGAAATTCGGCACTGAACGACGCATTGTATTTGGCCGATATCGCAAAGACCGTAAAAATTATTTATCGCAAATCCGAATTCACACGCGCCGAAGATATTTTACGCAAACGCGTATCTGAAAAGAAAAACATCGAATGCGTATTTAATACTGAATTAAAACAGATTGCGCAAAAAACCGACTCGGAAACTGGTGAATTGATTGCAACAACAACAGACGGGCGCGAAATTATATGCGACGGCGTTTTTGTTGCGATTGGACACGAAGCGAATACAGACTATTTAACCGAAGACATTAAACGCGATGAAATGGGTCGTATTGCACCATCATCATTACCACGTGGAATGTTTGTCGCGGGTGATGTTTATTCAAATATGAAAATGCAGGTTGCAACTGCGGTCGGCACAGGGTGCAGCGCAGCAATGGACGCAATCGCATATCTGAACGCAAACGCAAAATAAAGAAAGGTGAAACACATGATTGATATAAAATTTATTCGTGAAAATCCAGATGTTGTAAAGAACGCATGTCGTGTCAAAAATTTTCCCGATGTTGTTGATGACATACTGGCGCTGGATGTGCGTGTGCGTGAATTAAAGACGATTACACAAGCTAAAACCGCCGAAAAAAATAAAATATCGCGCGAAATACCGACCGCATCAGATAAAGCGCCACTGATAAAAAAATCAAAAGAAATTAGTGACGAAATCGCGAATGATATGGCAGAATTGGCGGACAAAGAAGCCACACTGAATGATTTATTGCACCGTGTACCACAAATACCATCACCCGATGCACCAATCGGTGCCGATGATTCGTCCAATGTAGAAATCCGCCGCGTTGGGACACCGCGCACATTTGATTTTACCCCACGCCCACAATGGGAATTACTGGATATGAACAGTTGGTGGATGCCTGAAAAAGTTGCGGGAATTTGTGGCACCCGCACATATTGCCTGTGCGGCGAATTGGCGGAATTATCATTGGCGATTCAGACATACGTTATTCAAAAACTGATTAGCAAAGGTTTCAAATATATCGAATGCCCACCGGTCACAAAACCACAAACAATATTCAATGCAGGACATTTTATGGGTTCGGATTTATCGGTTATGAACGACGATGTATTTATGCTTGCCGATACAGACCGTTGTTTGGCGGGTACCGCAGAAATCATTTTGAATTCTTTGCACGCCGATGAAATTTTGCCTGAAAACGAATTGCCAATAAAATACGCTGGGTTTTCAACATGTTTTCGTAAAGAGGCTGGCGCCGCAGGTCGCGACACACGCGGTCTTGTTCGTTTTCACCATTTTGATAAAGTGGAACAATATATTTTCTGTCGTCCATCGGAAAGTGATGAAATGCACGAATTTTTGTTAAATAATCTGTGCGAAGTCGTGGGTGATTTGGAATTACCATATCGCGTAATCGCAAACAGTACTGGCGACATGGGATTCAACAAAGTCAAAATGAACGATGTCGAGGCATGGTTTCCATCTGAAAACGCGTACCGCGAATTGGGGTCATGTTCGTCCATTGGGCAATTCCAGGCGCGCCGTACAAACACGCGCTATCGCGAAAACGCAACCGGTGAAGTGAAATTTGTTGCGACACTGAATAATACAGGAATCGCCCTGCCCCGCGCATTGGTCCCAGTAATTGAAAATCATCAAAACGCCGACGGCAGTATCAACATCCCGAAAAAACTTCAACCACTGATGGGTGGCCGAACCAAAATCGGTGGTAAACATTAAAAAAACACTGCCCAAACGGGCAGTCTTTTTTTGTCTTAACGGCGTTTTCCGCCGTATACAGACATTGATGTCATTTTTTCAAGTATCTGATTTTGTTGGTTAATTGCTATGCGTTTTATATGATAATCGTTTTCTGTACGGCTGTATTCCCAGTTCATAACCAACTTGCAAAAATCACGATAACTGTGCGCAAATTTTTCATCCATTAAACAAGGTTGTACTTTGTTATAAACAACATCGGCCGGATCATCAACATTGTTCGGATGGCGGTTTGCTTTACCAGAACGCCAGATCCAATCTTCTTCGGTTGCATGACGCGAAAAATATTTTTCTGGACATTCTGACACATCGCGCATATACGACAACGCCGCCCAAATATCAGAATTATTTTTAGCATCTAAATCGATGCCACGATTTTTGACAACATCGCGTAATGTTTCAGTGTAAAACGCGCCAAAAACTTGACGAATTGCGTTATAAATTTCTATTGTTTTATAATTTAACATAACCATAGTTTCACCTTTTACAGACGGCAATAATAAACAAAAACGAAAAAATGTCAATTTTTTTATTATAATTTGTTGAATTTTGCAAAATATAGTATAATCTATAGTTCTTGGTGCAAAAAAAGGCATAAAAAAATGAAAATTCGTAATATCGCAATTATCGCACACGTCGACCATGGTAAAACAACCCTGGTTGATAATATGTTAAAACAGGCGGGGACATTCCGCGAAAATGAACGTGTTGACGACCGCGTAATGGACAGCGGCGACATCGAACGCGAACGCGGAATCACTATATCGGCAAAGCCGACATCCATCATGTGGCATGATTATAAAATAAATATTGTCGACACGCCTGGACACGCCGATTTTGGTGGCGAAGTCGAACGCATTTTATCTATGGTTGATGGCGTTGTATTGTTGGTGGACAGTGCCGAAGGCCCCCTGCCCCAAACAAAGTTTGTATTATCCAAAGCATTGAAACTGGGGCTGCGCCCGATTGTTTGCATAAACAAAGTTGACCGGTCTGATGCGCGCCCCGACGAAGTTTTATCCGAAACATTTGATTTATTTGATAAATTGGGTGCCGATGACGCACAATTGGACTTTCCATACCTGTATGCGGTTGGCCGTGATGGTTGGGCGGTACGCGATTTGAATGACGAACACAAAGATTTAACCCCACTGTTCCAATTGATTGTTGACCATGTACCTGCGCCCGATTGCAACGGTTCGCGTTGTCAACTGGACGCACCATTCACAATGCTGGCAACAACACTGGAATCGGACCCGTATGTTGGCCGCATTTTAACTGGGAAAATCGAATCGGGCACAGTTCGCGTTGGGCAATCGGTCAAAGCAATCAATATGAACGGCGAATTCATTGAAAATGCCAAGATAACAAAAATCATCGAGCATCGTGGAATTGAAAAAGTTTCTCGCGACAGCGCATCTGCCGGCGACATTGTTGTTGTCGCAGGTTTTGCCAAAGCGACCGTTGCTGACACATTATGCGACCCATCGGTCACCGAACCAATCCCTGCTATGCCGATTGACCCACCAACCCTGACTATGACATTTTTTGTGAACACGTCGCCATTGGCTGGGAAAAGTGGTAAAAAACTGACATCGCGTATGATTGGTGAACGACTTTTCCGCGAAGCAGAAACCAACATCGCACTAAAAGTCACACAAAGCGAAAACAAAGAATCTTTTGAAGTTTCGGGTCGTGGCGAACTGCAACTTGGCATCTTGATTGAAACAATGCGTCGTGAAGGATTCGAACTTTCGGTATCGCGCCCGCGCGTTGTTATGCATACTGGCGAAAACGGCGAAATGCTGGAACCAATCGAAGAAGTTGTCGTTGATGTTGATGACGAATTCAGCGGCGTTGTTATTGAAAAGATGACAAAGCGCAAAGCAACAATTACCGAAATGAAAGCATCGGGCGGTGGCAAAACACGCATTGTATTTTCGGCCCCGTCACGCGGTTTAATTGGATACCTGTCTGAATTTCGCACAGACACACGCGGCACAGGAATTATGAACCGAGTGTTTGACAGATATGACACCTATCGTGGCCCAATTGTGCAATATCGCCCAGGCGTTTTGGTTTCAATGGAAAACGGCGTCACTGCAACATACGCGTTGCATAACCTTGAACCACGCGGTGTGTTATTTGTTGGCCCGCAAACCGAAGTCTATTCGGGGATGATTATCGGCGAACACAGCAAAGAAAACGATTTAGAGGTCAACCCGATAAAAGGAAAAGAGCTGACCAATGTCCGCAGTGTGACCGCCGATGAAAAATTATTCCTTGCCCCACCGCGCAAAATGTCACTGGAAGAGGCTCTGTCCTATATCCAAGACGACGAATTGGTAGAAGTCACACCCGCAACAATTCGTCTGCGCAAAAAAGAATTAGACAGTGGAAAGCGAAAAAAACTTGCACGCAGCAAGGAAGAATAAATATTTTCGCCTGCATTTTGCGGGCGATTATTTTTATTTGCACAATATATACTGTTGCATATATAATTCTGTACAGGTAAAGATAAAAAATGAAAAAGCGTCTGTTTCTTGTTGCTGGGTATGATAAAAACGGTTATGTAAATGCCGCGCTGGTTTATATGGTGCGCACATATTCAAAATACGGTGATTGTGTTGTTGTGATGGATAACGATTCCAATGAATCCGAATTAAAAAAATTGAAACCATATTGCATTTATGTTGACGCCACGCGCCACGGCGAATATGATTTTGGTTCATACAAACGCGCATATCAATGGGCGAAAAAAAATTTGAATTTATCGGACTATGATTTCGTCTATATGGCGAACGACAGTGTATACGGCCCATTATTCGATATGCGCGAATACTTTGAAAAAATGGAATCGGGAAACAATGATGCATTCGGTATGGTTAAAAAAACAGGTGGCAAATCCGAACATATTCAATCATGGTTTATCGGTATGCGCCCATCGGTATTTTTGTCTGACTGGTTTGACAGGTTTATATTATCGGTAACAAAACAAGCCGATAAAAATGCGGTCGCAACGATATACGAAAACGGTTTTACCGAACACATTGATGCACATAATATAAAATGGGATTGTTTGTACCATGTGCATAATCGTGGGGTTTATAACGATGTAAAAAAACTTTATAAACAAAAAATGCCATTTATAAAAAAGTTGTCTTTCACACGACACAATGGCGCATTGGGCAACGAGATTTATTATGTATTAAACCAATTGCCACATGATTTGCACGACGATATTTACAGTTCGGCGTGCGATGTATACGGCAAAAAATATACAGATTGGTTATTGACCAAAAGCCGCACAAAAACATTCTTTCGATATATTAAATATCTAATCACAAGGATATTTCGATGAAAACAAAAAAAATTGCCGCAATCACAATGGCGCGAAATGATGAATTTTTTCTTTCACGGTGGGTCGAATATTATGGCCGCGAAATTGGAATCGAAAATTTGTATATAATACTGGATGGCACCGACCAACCCGCACCCAAAAACGCGTCCAATGCAAACATAATAAAGTTGCCACACACCGATATGTCGCGCAGCGCAGGCGACAAATACCGAATCGGAAAGATATCAGAATTGGCAAAAGAATTATTCAAAAAATACGATATTGTAATAGGCTGTGATTCAGATGAATTTTTAATTGTTGACCCGAACACAAATAAAACTTTGCGTGAATATTTATCGGAATTAAAAATTAAAACAACGGTTTCTGGGCTTGGCCTTGATATTGGTCAAAATATGAAATGCGAAACAAAGTTGAACCCAATAAAACCGATGTTGCCCCAGCGCGGATACGCACTGTTGTCCACACGGTATACTAAACCCGTTGTATTAAACAAACCTGTTCATTGGGGCAGTGGTTTCCACAGTGTTCGCGGTCATAATTTTCATATTGATAAAAATCTTTACTTGTTGCACTTTGGCGCAGTCGATATGGAAATGCTGGTTGACAAAGCAAAGAAACGCGGTGCCGATTGGGTGAATCATCTGCGGCGACGCGGAAATGGCACAATAAATCTGGTCACGAATCGCCACGCATACGGCGAATCCGCAATAAAAATTGCGCGTATAATGCAACGAATTTTCCGCCCGATTTACGCACTTGATAAACCGGGAATGTTGGGCATAAAAATAGTTGTAAAAGTGCCAAAACGATTTAAAAAATCGGGTATATAAAAATCGATGCGTTTGCACCGATTATGTTATTGCACAAATCTAAATATCTTGTCGCGCAACCGATACATCTTTTTATTCGGCGCGAAATCCAGCGCCCCAATCTTGCAAAGCCTTCTGAAACATTCGCGCGCGAAATTCAAATCTGATTCATCTTCAATATATTGCACTTTGTCAAATGCCCGTTCAATAAAAAACCACAAGAAATTTTTATTCCACATACTGAACTGGTACGCATCTGCTTTATCATGATAAATCAAAAACGCATGCTCTATTCCACGACAAAGGCTTTGCATAATACGAAATTGATTTGCCGCCAAAACAATGCCACCGAAATTCGGTCGATAGAAATAAAGTGGCGCCTTCAGAATTGTCACACGTGGATTTTTCAACATAACCTCGCTCCACCATGGGAAATCTTCAAACAAAATCCCTTTGACGAATGGAATATCTGCAATCAAACTGCGCCGATAAAGATTTTTCCAAACCTGGCAATGTTTAACCAGCCATGGGCACTTGAAATTAAACACATTGTGTGTCCGTTCGGTTGCGTACTTGAATATATCATTTGTCGCAAGGCTGCAAACACAGGTCGGGCTGTAATGGGTATGCATAGACATTGGCATCACATCATCTGTATTCAGGCCCAAGAAATGCCGGACCATTAAATTCGGACGATAAAATCGGTCATAGCGAAACGAAACCATATCTGTACCATCGCGCATAGCCATATAGTACGCAATTTCCATCGTCTGGGGGTGAATAAAATCATCGCTGTCCAAAAACATAATATATTCGCCCGTTGCGTGTTTCATTCCAACATTACGCGCATCCGACAGGCCGCCATTTTCTTTGTTTACAACGACAAAGCGACCATCACGCGATGCGTATTCAGCTAAAATTTTATCGCTGTTATCGGGACTGCCGTCATTGACACAAATCGCCTGCCAGTCGGTAAACGTCTGGGCCAGTACACTGTCCAAACATCTGCGCAGATATTTTTCGACATTGTACACTGGAATAATTACAGATATAGTTGGCATTGCCTATCCCTCCAAAAATTTATAAATCTCGTTGCGCAGATTATACCAGTTATTAGGAACATTGTCAAAGACCCCAACATCGCGCAACCCCGACAACCATCGACGCGCATTATTCACATCTGATTTTGATTCTGCATAACGAACTTTCCGAAAGGCGTAATCGATAAAACACCACAAGAAATTTTCCGACCATTTTGCCATCTGGTAATCATTGGCATTTGCTTTGTATTTCAAATATGTATCCCCTATTCCGATGCATAGTGATTCCATTATTCGCATTTGTCGCGCCGAAAACATTATGCCACCAAAATTCGGACGATAGAAATAAAGTGGTAAATTCACAATTGTCACACGGGGATTTTTTAACATAACCGCACTCCACCATGGAAAGTCTTCGAACAAAATTCCACGAATAAACGGAACATCCGAAATAAAACTGCGTCGACACAGAAACTTCCACACTTGACAATGTTTAATCAACCACCGTCTATTTTTGTTCTGTGCATTATGACTGTATTCTGTTGCATATTCAAAAACATCATCCGTCACAATACTTTTTATTTTATTTAATTTGTATTTTTTACGAATCGCGCATGGCAATTTTTGTTCCCGATTTATTCCGAACAAATGCAAGAAACGCAACCAAAAACGATAGCCATGATGATACGCATACGCCACAATATCTGAATTATCACGACACGCCATACTATATGCAATTTCCATTGTTTGCGGATGGATAAAGTCATCACTGTCAATAAACATTACATATTCGCCTGTTGCATGCTTCATTCCAACATTACGCGAATCAGACAACCCACCGTTTTCTTTGTTGACGATAATGAAACGCTTGTCACTGTCGGCATATTCTGCCAATATTTTATCACAGTTGTCTGGACTGCCATCGTTTACACATATCGCCTGCCAATCGGTGAAAGTCTGGGCACGTACACTGTCAAGGCACATACGCAAATATTTTTCAACTTTGTACACTGGAATAATCACAGATATTTTTGGCATAGCCCCCCCCATATTACATTTTGTTTATCATTGCATCCGCAATACTTTCCTTGATAACATTCGTCACATCACGATAGGTCACTTTCTGGAAAAATGCGCCCCCAACAATTTTTTGAAACAAATCTTTGTCATAGGGTTCATCACGATATGTCCACCACAGGCGATGGGTTGGTGCCTGGTCAATATGAGGCATTTTATCAAAATATTTTTTTGCGCGTTCATCATTCGTCACCAAAGTCTTGAACAACAATTGATGTACAAAGTAATCCATTTCGTGATTTTCATATTTCCAATATTCCAAAATCATCGCGCGCCATGCCGCCAACAAATACGAACCGCGCCGCGCCCGAATAAAACAGTTTTGAATAAAACTGTATCCGAATATATCGCCCGCCATATAAACAAAGAAATCTTGATTTATAATATCGTCGGGAATCGGCGCAGTTACAAATGCCGTTGCATCCAACCAAATTCCGCCATACTGATATAACAATTCTACACGGCATATATCGGCAAAGTGCGCATTTTTTATCAATCCACGCCGACGCTTTTCCATAATATAGTCTGGCAACGTTATATATTCAAACAAAGTTTTTTCGTCCAAAACAATCAATTCTTGACCACAATGCCGCCGTACACTGCGAAAACATGCACGAACAATATCGGGCGCATTATTTTCACCCTGCAACCATATTGAAAATATTTTATCTGAATCCTTTTTAATTACCTGATTTGGTACATTTTCCGTCGCGCGCACATAGCGTTTCAAATATCGTGGAATTTCATCTGCCAAAACCGCCTGGCGCACAGCCCGACGACGCATACGCGGTCGCCACAGCCAATTCAATATATGACCAAATAAACTAATTCGTACTTTCGCTATCAGATATTCAAGTGTCATATATGCTCCTGATGTATACTAAACAACCATCGAACGATTATTCGTCCGATGGCGTCACATTATCATCATCATCCGACGGCCCTGTTGTCATTTCTTCGGCAATACCACTTGCCCGCGCCATAATTTTTTCCAACAATTCTGCCTGGGCTTCGGGATGATCTTTTAACCATTGACGCGCATTTGCTTCACCCTGGCCGATTCGTTCGTTGTTATACGAATAGAAACTGCCCGCTTTATCAATAAAGTCATATTTCACGCCCATATCCAATATTTCACTGATACGGGAAATGCCTTCGCCATACATAATTTTGAAATCAACCGTCCGAAACGGTGGTGCAACTTTATTTTTAACAACTTTGACCCGCGTTTCATTACCAATCACATTTTCTTTGTCTTTGATTGCACCTGTACGGCGAATATCCAGACGCACCGACGCATAGAACTTTAACGCATTACCGCCACTGGTCGTTTCTGGATTACCGAACATAACACCAATTTTCATACGAATCTGATTGATAAATATCAATAATGTGTTGCTGCGCGAAACGCTGCCCGCCAGTTTTTTCAGCGATTGACTCATCAACCTTGCAGTTGTTCCAACAAAACTATCGCCAATATTTCCTTCTAGTTCCGCTTTGGGTACCAGTGCAGCAACCGAATCGATAACCACAACATCAACCGCACCCGATTTAATCAAAGTATCTGCAATTTCCAATGCCTGTTCACCCGAATCTGGTTGCGATATAATCAGGTTTGCGACATCCACACCCAACTTTTTCGCATAACTGGGGTCCAATGCGTTTTCTGCATCAATATACGCACATGTACCACCTTTTTTCTGGGCCTCGGCCACTGCATGCAATGCCAATGTAGTTTTTCCCGAACTTTCCGGTCCATAAATTTCGACGATACGACCACGTGGATATCCACCAATACCAAGTGCTATATCCAGTCCCAAAGAGCCCGATGATATTGCCTCTATATTTTGTTGTGAACCATCGCCCATTTTCATAATGGCTTCTTTACCGAATTGTTTTTGAATTTGTGCCAATGCAGATTCCAGCGCTGGATTTTTTGCTGGTGCAGATGTTGCTTCTTTTTTTGCCATAGTAAACCCCTTGTCTTATGTCCGAATGATACAAAGAAAAAATCATACTTGCAATTACTTTTTAGACATTAAAACGAACACCGACATCACACCAATCGCCGATGTCACAAACCAAACCGCAGATGTCACACCAAACAAAGTGATACACGCCGCCCCAATAATCGGCGCAATCACATTCGGCAAATTCGCACTGGTCCGAAACACACCATAGAATCGTGCCTGTTGCGACTTTTTCGTGTTATCAAAGAACAACAAATCGTGCACAGGTTCCATCAATGCGCCCGAAACCTGCCACAACACGAATATGGCAAGTAACGGAAAACCTGTTGCGAATGTCGCCCATATTGAAAATGCCGCGAATGAACCAAACCCCAATACCAGCCAAATCTTTTTACCGAACCTGCGCACAAGGCGCGCCATTACATCAGACAACAGCAAATACGGAATAATCCCAATGGTTAAAACGATACCCAAAGTATCTTTTGTGAAACCATTTTCTATAACCACAATCGGCACATACAAATACCGCATCGCGCGCAGCGAATAAAACCCAAAATTCACCGTATACGCACGCAGCATCCCCGGTGTTTTAAAAAATGCCATCGCATTACGCCACAACGCACGCACCGTGCGCCGCGGGTTCATTGGTTTTATCTGTTTTTGCGCCTGGGTTAAATGAAAATATTTAAAAAATGCCCACGCACCAAGGTATATCGCCGACGACAGAAAAAATGCCGACCGATTACCAAACTTTGTTGCGACCATCACCGCCAACATCGGCGCAAACAGTGCACCTATATTCGTCCACAAATGGTACCGCGCGTTCAACTTTGCCATACCTGCATTACCCGCGAAATCAGACATAAACAGCGGTATCAACATCGCCGTCATTGTAATTGCAAATCCACTGGTATAATCCAGAACAATAAATGTTCGCGGCATAACCGAAAAGCCCATCATCGCATAGCACACCACTAACATCATCAATGCGAAATAGAACACTTTGACTTTTGAAAACTGGCGAAAAATCTCATTTGCGAACAATCCTGTAATCATACAGAACACCGAATAAATCGCAACATAGATACCGACAATCGCCGAACTTTGAAAGATACTTAAAATGACCAACGAATAAACCGCATTATAAATACCATCGGCAAACCCTGTAAAAATGCCAAGGTTTGCGAATGAAAATCCGCTAATGGAACTGCGCACCGAAATATATTTATCCTTTGCCATTCTCTCTATCCGATATCATATAATAATACCACAAATTTTGCGAATCGCAAAGGCCATAAAAAAACGCACCGAATGGTGCGTTTGAAATTATTTTGCTTCGGACTTCTGGTTTCGTTTTTCGTACAGATCTGCAAAATCGACCATCTGCATTGAAAACGGCGGGAAACCCGATTCGGCGGTCAGACGCGTCACCAACGCACGCACCGATGGGAACAACAATGTTGGCACATCAATCAGCAAAGCGCGCTTTTTTGCTTCTTCGTCTTTTTCTTCTTCCATTTGCACAAGCCCAGAATATGTCGCCTCGATTAAAAATATTGATTTAGAATCGGCCTTTAATTTTGAATGAATTTTTGTAATCAAATCAACCATATACAGGTTTTTTTCAGACCCTTTGACCTGCATATCTATATTGATTTCCAATTCTGCCTGGCCACTGTCCTGTTTAAAGAATAAATCTGGGACATTTGGACTTTCAAAAGATATGTCTTTTAAAAATTGCGATATAATATTGAACTTTGCCATCGATTGCTCCTTTTTTTATGACTCGTTTTATGATAATATAGCATGAAAGGGGAATTTTACAAGTGGAGAGGATAAAAAAATGAAAATAAAAATAAATATCCAGATTTTGCGCGGAATCATTGCGGGCTGTATTGGTTTATTTCTTGCATCATGCGATGTATCAACGCCGACGCACACAGGTGACGAATCAGTAATACCGGGCGAAAATTTCAAAAAAGTGTCTTTTTCGTCCCTGCCCGATTGGGAAAAAGATGATGTGCGTTATGCACTGCAGGCATTTCGAAATTCATGCAAAGCCAAAATCCAATACAAAGGCAGCATCATCCCCGATCGCGCATTGTTCGAAGAAAAATGCAATATGTTACCCAGTGCCAGCGCCGATACAAAAACGGTGCGTGCATGGTTTGAATCAAATTTTCAACCATATAAAATATATAACGATAACGGTTCACCCAAGGGAACATATACTGGGTACTATTCGCCTGTGATACCCGGGTGCCGAACCAAAACCGCCGAATGCAACGAACCATTGATGGGAATCCCGACCGACGGTCGCAATTACAAGGGTGTATCTAAAAAGCAAATCGTCCAAAATAAAATCGGACGCGTTTTGTACTGGGCGAACATCGTTGATGTCCAAAACATCCAGATTCAAGGCAGCGGTATGTTAAAACTTGCCGATGGAACATTGGTAAAATTAAACTTTGCCGCCGTAAACGATATGCCATTCAAATCCATCGGCGAACAACTGCGCAGCCGTGGCATAAAACCCGAAGGCGGATATTCGGCGGATGCAGTATGGAAACATTTAAAGAAAAATCCGAAACTGGCGCGCGAAGTGATTTATAATAATCCGCGATATGTATATTTCTATGAATCTGTACCACCGGATGTAATCGGAAAACTTGGCACACCGCTTTCAAAAATCCGCAGTGTCGCGATGGACGATTCGCTGTATACATTGGGATTGCCCGTATACATCGACACAAACCTGTCCAATGGCCAAAAATTCAGACGTTTAATGATTGCCCAAGATACTGGCAGTGCAATCCGCGGATATGTTCGTGCCGATATATTCTTTGGCAAAGGCGATGAAGCATATAAATATGCACACGGTCAACATGCCCAAGGCGAAATGTACATTTTAATGCCAAAAGAATACAACTATGTCAAACCCAAAAAATAACAAAGATTTTTCCGTCCGCATAAAACGCCCACAAAGCATCGCGGGCGCGCTGGGGGGGCTGTTCAAGATACTTGGGGTGCGCGCATCCGATTCGGATCTGGTTGCACGATGGCCGGAAATTATCGGTAACGAAATCGCAAACCTGGCCGATATCTGCGCAGTTAAAAAAATGAAAAACGGTGATTATAATATTGTCTTGCGGCCACGGAATCCGGCGTATACATTAAAATTATCATACATGACCGACGAGATAAAAAAACAAATAAACAAATATTTTGGCGCACCATGTGTCGGAAAAATCAGTTTCAGGAAATAGTAAAATGACACGCATATTGGGCATTGACCCGGGACTTTTACATACAGGCTGGGCGATAATTGAAACCGCGGGCAACGCACGCAAATATATCGCCAGCGGTGTGATATTGCCAAAAAAGACCGGTGAACTGGCCGAAAGATTAGCGATAATTTTTAACGGTGTCACCGAACTGTGCGAAACATTTGAACCCGACGAAGCCAGCATGGAAATAACATTTGTAAACAAAAATCCAACAACGACTCTTATACTGGGACACGCGCGTGCAGCGGCGATGGTGGCAATTGCGGTCAAAAACATTCCGATATTTGAATACGAACCGAATCGGATAAAAAAGATTTTAACTGGTGGTGGTCACGCCGACAAAACCGCCGTTGATAAAATGGTGCGAATTTTATTGCCGGGCGCAAATCCGAAAACCCCAGACGAAAGCGACGCCATCGCAATCGCCATTGCCCACAGCAACACAACCCAATTACAACGATTTATCTCTTAATCGTTTGATATTTTTGCCAAATCATTTTTTGTAATTTATTATCCATCACATGAGATTTCATATATTTTTTCATATCTAATTCATCTTGCTTGGTCATATTATGAATCAAATGTAAAATCTCAAATCCTAATTTTGTTTTTATATCGTATTTATCCATGAATTGAATTTGAAATTTTATCGCCCGCATCACCGTTTCTGGCACACCATATTGTCCAATCGATTTATTATTAATAAACAATATGTTTTGCAGCGAAATTGTTCGTGATTCTAAGAATTCATAAAAAAACACAGATGCTGTTATTTTATTATCTTTCATACGATAGAACAAACTGTTACAATTAAAGTCAAAATATTGTGCAATAATATTTTCGGGGTTTGAAGTATAATATTGAAAAATATCAACTATTCCAAAATCTTTTACTTCGCACTTTATTCCCCCCAGCGAATTTTGTCGCATTCTGGTTATATTCGGATTATCGGCTATGTTGACCAATGGTGACGGTAAAATAATATCTAAATCTTTTGGTTTAATATCATGACCCGATAATTGCCCAAGGACACAATCACGAACCGCACCCCCAACAACGCACATATCTTGCACACCCAATGCATCCGCCACCCCACGAACAACATCCGTAAAACTTGACGGAACATGTATCAAATATTTTTGTGTTTCACAAATATTTTTCAACATATTTGCGCCCGTACTAACCACTAACCACTAACAACTAACAACTCTATGCCGCAGCGGTAAACACTTTCTGGACATCATCATTCGCGTCCAATGCATCAACCAAACGTTCAACTTTGCCCCATGTTTCTTCGTCCAAATCCATCGGCATATTCGGAACCCATGTCAATTCTGCATTTTCTGGTTCGCCCAATACATCTGCGATTTTCTTTTGCACATTCATAAAATCGTCTGGTTTAGTTGTGATAATAAAGCCTTCGTCCGATGTTTCAAGGTTTTCTGCATCTGCATCCATAACGATTTCCATCATTTCATCTTCGGTTTTACCGATGGACGCAGGGTAAAAAATCTGGCCAACGCGGGTAAACATAAACACGACACTGCCCTCTTCGCCCATATTGCCACCATTTTTAGAAAATATATTGCGAACTTCGGGCACTGTGCGCCGCGGGTTATCGGTCAACGCCTCGACAATGACTGGCACTGCGCCTGGGCCATATCCTTCATAGCGCACCGCCACATAACTTTCGGTGTTTGAACCCGACGCTTTGTCAATCGCGCGTTTGATATTATCATTCGGCATAGAATTCTTGCGCGCCTGTAAAATTGCCAACCTTAACCGCGGATTATTATCAGGATTTTTATCGCCCAACTTTGCCGCCATTGTTATTTCACGCGCCAATTTAGTAAACAAACCGCTGCGCGCCGCATCTGCCAACCCTTTTTTGTGTTGGATGTTATGCCATTTGCTGTGTCCACTCATTGTTTGACCTTTTGATTTAATTAGATTAGAATAACGGGCACAAGGATAACAAATGATTGGAAAATTGCAAGGCATAGTTGATTATATTGGTGTTGACCATATAATCTTGATGGTATCGGGCGTCGGATACAAAGTCTATACGCCTGAATTATTGACGCGTGGCGATTCGGTGTCGCTGTGGATTGAAACCGTTGTTCGCGAAGATTCGATTCGTTTATTCGGTTTTCTGACCCAATCGGCCCAGAATTTATTTAATATGCTGACGGGGGTATCGGGCGTCGGTCCCAAGGTTGCAATGGCAATTATGGGGACGATAAAGACCGATACACTAATGACGGCAATCGCAACGGGCGACGCAAAAACTATCGCAACCGCGCCCGGGGTCGGTAAAAAAGTTGCCGAAAAAATCATTGTGGAATTAAAAAGCAAAGTGGGCGGTGCATCATTAAACTTTGATATGACCGATTCGGGCGGGGTGTTGCCTGATTTGCTGGCGGCATTGGAATCATTGGGATATCGCCGCATGGATGTTGTTGATATGGCCCAAAAATTGGTGTCACAAAACCCGAACGCCGACATATCAAAACTTGTCCCAATGGCATTAAAAGAAATCAGTGGGAACAAATAATATGAATAATCACGATACAATCTTTGCGCTTTCGTCAGGACACGGTAAATCCGGGGTTTCTGTAATTCGTATCTCTGGCGACAACCTTGATATGTTTATGAACCAAATTATTGGCCATACGCCAGTACCGCGTCGTGCATACTTTACAAACCTGCGCAATGATTCAGGCGAAATGATTGACCAGTGTATTGTGATATACTTTGCGGCCCCGTTCAGTTTTACTGGCACAGACATTATTGAAATTCAATGTCATGGTGCGCCCGCAGTGATAAATAAAATCTTTGATTTTCTGCGCGCCCATGATATGCGAATCGCGACCCCTGGGGAATTTTCGCGTCGTGCATTTGACAATGGAAAAATGGATTTGTCCGATGTTGATGGGCTGGTTGCATTACTGGATGCCCAAACCGACCGACAACGCGCGGCGGCATTGCAATCTATGATGGGCGGCGACAGTGAAATTTATACCGATTGGCGGCGCCGGATGCTGGAAATATCTGCATACGCAGCGGCGATGACCGATTACCCCGCGGATGATTTACCACCCGATATTTCAAACACAATAATGTCACGCATAAAAACGCTGTATACGGCGATTTCCGCCGCATTGAACAAATACAGTGTTTCGCGCGCGATACAGTGTGGAATAAACATCGCGATTGTTGGCGAAACAAATGTCGGCAAATCATCGCTATTCAATCGCATTGTTGGCGCAAACCGCGCCATAGTATCCGACATTCCCGGCACAACGCGCGATGTCGTGTCCGCACAAATGGACATTGACGGATACATGGTAAATTTATCTGATACGGCGGGCCTGCGCAATACGGTGGATTTTGTGGAAAAAATCGGAATTGAACGAACAAATACCGAAATCGCCAACGCCGATATAGTTTTACATGTCATCGATGCCACTAGTTCCCCTTCGCTGGCGAAGGGGCAAAGTCGCGCCGTAGCGTTTCGCGAAGGCGGATGGCGGGTAGCACCCGACGGGGTAGTGGAAATTTTGATTGTAAATAAATCTGACACAATCGATTCGCGCGATATACCGGGCACAATCTATGTTTCCGCCAAGACCGGTGCGGGGCTATCGGAACTGATGCACGAAATCCGGAACCGAATCGCCGAAATCACAAACAACGGCGAAAGCACGGTCATGATAAACGCGCGAACATACGATTTATTGGTGACGGCGCGCGATGAATTATTTGCGGCATTGAACGATTTTAATGGCGACTATGATATTTTATCTGAACACGTGCGATACGCGGCGGACGCAATTGGCAAAATACTCGGCACCATCGGCACCGCCGAAATACTGGACATGACCTTTTCACAATTGTGTTTGGGAAAGTAATCCCCTTTCCATAGGAAAGGGGTGCCGGGTAGCACCGGCGGGGTATGGGTATGTTGGCGCGTTGCACCAAGAATTACCCCGGCGTGGTTCCCCGCCACCCCTTCTTAGAAAGAAGGGGAGAAAAAACGGGTGCATTCGCACCCGTTTCACTAATCACTATTTTTTATTATCTTTTAATTTCAGACAATGCCTTGGCCGCACCAAAAGAAAGGGTCTTACCTTTTCCATATTTCTTTTTAATCCATTCTGGCAATACCGCTTCATCAACAATTTTAATAACCTCTTCATATTCTTTCGGGTGTGATTTTAAATACCCAGAAATAATCGCAACACAGGTTTCATAATTTGCTTTATCAAAACCTCCATTTGCCAGATGATCAAAATATTTACGGTCTATTGCTGAAAAACTTTCTAACATCTTGGTTGCAGACGGCCCCAAACGATGCATTATTTCATCGACATTTACACCACTCCAAGTTATTTTTCTTAAATCCTCCCAAACCTGATTCATTTCATCTTTTTTATTTTTTCTATCCTTTGCAATAATAATCGTCATGACAGTACACGTTATAAACAGATTTAAAAGTGTACTTGCAAAATCTTCACCATAGGCCCCTCTTAATGCCTCACCATAAGTATTAAATCGTGGACCTTCCCAAGTATTTGTATTTGGATTATATTCTTCACCAATAGCAATGTCCAAACCCGTAACCGCACTTCCAAGCACGAATCCAATAATTTGCCCTATCAAAGCACCCTTTAAAAAAGAATATTGCCAAAAAGGTTTTACTTCTCTCGCAATAACCCGCTTTTTTTCTTTTCGCATTTTATTTTCTAATTTTTCTTGCGCCCTTTGCAAACGTTCTTTTTCTTTTTTCTTTTTTTGTTCTTGTTCCTTTTCCAATTGTCGTTTACGTGCAGCCTCCGCTGCTTGTCTTTCTTTATCTAACTGTTCTTGGTATTCATCGTATCCCATTCTTTTTGCCATTTTTTACTCCTTTTGTTTTTGTTAGTTTATTTTTAAAAACGAAAACAGGCCAAACGCTTTCTGCGTTTGGTCTGTCGAATTGGCATCAATAAATTGATTTAAGCCCGGCAGCGCACTACTTGTGTGTGTGTGTGTGTGTGTGTGTGTAGATTTCTGCGGGTTTCCGAACAACATGACTACTCCTTTCTATCCGGATACTTTCCATCAATCAAATTCTGACGGACAATGTGGTGTTTGACCTTTTGCGTGCTGGTCATCGGCAAATCTTCGGTTGTCATCGCAAAGTGCGTCACCCATTTATAGGATGCAACCTTTTTATTCGCCGCCGCAATTGCCGCCCCCAGTTTTTCAATTGTCATATTTTCATCGACACTGAATACGCCGTATGCGACCGTTTTATCTTTCAATTTATGTTCAAAGACCGCGACATTTTTTACCCCTGGGATTGTTATAAACAGCCCTTCCAGTTCGTCGGGGTAAACATTTTTACCGCTGTCCAGAACTATCACTTGTTTTTTGCGTCCTGCAAAGTGCAATTCACCATTTTTATCCATCGATACCATATCCCCAGTATTAAAGAATCCGCGTTCATCAAACGCACCCTGGTTTGCCTCTGGATTATTCATATAGCCACCAAAAACCTGATTTCCTTTTAACCACAGTATACCGACACCATCGGCATTTTTATCACGAATTTCGACGACATTATTACTGGTTGGGCCACCAAACGCGAACGGCACACGCCCTTTACATGGCTTTGAAATACAGATTGGGCCAACCGTTTCCGTCATACCATAACCCTGGATAAACCCAAGCCCCAGCGCAACAAAGAAATTTTCTATCTCGGGCTTTGTCGCTGCACCACCCGCGACCAACAATCGGGCCCGTCCACCAAACACGCTCAGCACTGGTTTATACACCGCATCAACCAATCTGCCCAAGCCAATCTTGCGCAACCAGCCCGCATTTTTCATCACAGTTGAAAACAACCACCATTTATGTTTCGATTTAATTCCATCAATAATTTTGTTACGAAATACTTCGAATAACCGCGGTACCGCCGGTATAACATGTGGCTGGTACTTTTTGAAATCTGCCATAATTTCTTTTGGATTCACAGTCGGTTGCAGCAAAACACCCGTACCGAATTCCAACGGCGCCAATATTTCAACTGCGAAACCAAACACGTGATACATCGGCAAGAAACCATATATCACATTTCCCGCAGAAATATATTCGTGCATATCCAGCAACGAATTCGCACACTCTATTAAATTATAGTGCGTCAGTGGCACAACTTTTGGTGTACCCGTCGACCCCGATGTAAACGACAGCGTCGCAACATCACCGTCTTTCAACTTTGCAGGTTTTAATTTCGCATTTATATCACCATCGTCCGCAGTGATGTCAACAAATGTAAACTTGTCCGTTTTATAGAAAAATGATTTTTCGGCGCAAACAAATTTGCAATTTGTAATCGTGGTCATATTATCATATTCAAACGGTGTCAGATTCGTATCCAACAACAACACGGTTCCACCCAGATACCAAATTGCGAATAATGTAATCGGAAAGCTTGGTATATTATGCGATAAAATACCAACAACATCGCCACTGCGAACACCGATTTCATGCAATGTTGCCGCGCGGCGTTTTACTAAATCGATAAAATCCGAATACGTGACATCTTCACGAACCAGGTATGTTATATCTGGGTATTTCGTTGCCGTAGATTCTAAAAATTGAAACATATTCATAACAAAAATCCTTGTTGTTTTTGTGAATTATTACTATTATTATACCCACAAAAGGGAATAATGCAAATATGAAAATACTGACTGTAAATATAAACTCTATACGCGCCCACGCAGAATCATTTTTGGCGATTTTAAAGTCGGGCGAATACGATACTATATTGGTCCAGGAATTAAAGGTCGAAACTGCCACATTTCCACACAATATTTTCGAAGAATACGGATACAATATCAAAGTTTTTGGCCAAAAAAGTTGGAACGGGGTTGCAACATTTTCAAAATATTCTATCGAAGATACCGTTCGTGGCATGCCGAACTATCCTGACCCGAACGCACGATTTCTGGAAACAGTGATTGATGGCCGTGTGCGGATTATCAATGTATATATGCCGAACGGCGATTCAATTGATTCACCAAAATTCCCATATAAATTGGAATGGATGCGTAAATTTGGCGAATATATTTCGGGCTATATTGATTCACCCGAAGCGGTGATTATTGGTGGCGATTTTAATGTTGCAATCAATGACCGTGACATTTGGAATCCGAAAAACTATATTGGTTCCAGTATATCTGCACCTGATGCCCGCGCAATAATGCAGGAATGGATTGATACTGGTTGGACCGATGTATGGCGCGAATTTCACCCCGACGAAATCGATTACACTTGGTACGGATATCGTGGCCGCGACACAGTTGGAAACCGCCAAGGCTTGCGTCTGGACTATTTTTTAGCAAACAAAAGCGCAAAAAAAATAATAACAGGTTGCGAAATTGACATATCACCCCGCACCAGTGAAAAACCAACAGACCACTGTGGTTTAATGATAAAATTAGACTAGTCGCGTTCGTCTGCACGCGCAAAATCATCAAAGTTTTTATACTTTTGTTCTGTGGTATGATAATATTTGTACCCTGCCCCGCCCGCCGAATAAATATTAAATAATTCTGTCACTTTATCCACCGCGGCACGAATCATCACATCAGTTTGTTCGGTGTCATATTCTATGACACGTGTATCACCCGACTTTAATTGCAAGAATTGCATAATCGGCGCATCGGTTTTATTTGTTCTATACGGTGCAAATCCGCCATTTTTTAACATCAACGCCTCCAATGGTAATTGCGGCATATTACCTTCGTCCAGTTGCGGTTTTTTTGGCGCATCACCTGTTTTTATATCTAACACGCCATCCGCCCACACGCGGTCTGCACGCGCACGCACATTACGGCCCGCTATTTTTACCACGCCCGCAATTTCCGTCATCGCATTTGGTGTTTGTTTTAACACAGACAATGCCACAGGCGCAATTTCAACAAATCGCCGATGCCAGAAATTAAATATCAAATTGTTTTTCTGTAACAAATTGCGCGCCGACACATCCATTGTATGAATCAAATATTCTGCGTCACAATTTGTCGGCGCATTTTCCAACACATTATGTACAAGGTTCCCAAAATCAAGCGCATCGGGCCCCGCCCAGTAATCATCCCGCACCGCCAGCCGCAATATATGTCGAACATAGAATGCATAGGGATTATGTATCAACAATTCTAATTCTGTCACATAAACATCCGACCAATCCGCAGGCGGCATCGGATCAGAATAATCTAATTTTTTGGTTGGCACCACATCGCGCGCGCGCACCGCATTCAAAATATCATCGGACACCGATGTATCAAATTTTCCACGCGCCACTCTGACCCGCGACAGAAAGCGCGACTCTTGCGTCTGGACCCCGCCCGATACAGTACTGCGCGTCCAATATACATCCGCACCACACGACAAATTCATAAAATCCAACGCCATCAGCGAGACTTTGTGATTTGGCGACGGGATTCCGATTTTATCTGCAACCCGACGTGGCAACCATGGATTTTCATAGCCCAATGACGGAAACATACCTTCACTCAACCCCATAAGGATTACTACATCGGCGGTCTGCATACGCGATTCTATGGTCCCTAAAACCGTAACGGGCGCATCATCTGTCATCGGCGGGCGCACACGCACAGACGCAATGCAATCTGCAACAAACGCGCGCGCATCAGATAAATTTACATGCACATTTCGGGTCACCAAACAATCCGAAAGTTTTTTTATCTGGTCCCAGATTTGCACCGATACATCATCGTCAATATCGAATTGTGGCGAAAATTCATTCATAAAATTATCAACAATGTCGGCAATCGTATCAAACAAATTAAAATTGTTTTTAACATAAAAATCATTGAACACCATTGACGACGAATCAATCCAGTCATCAAACATATTTAATATCGCGCGCCCTGCTGGGGTTGTGGTACCCGATTGGCCACCTGAAAAATCCGCATTTATATTGCGCCGCGCAAATTCAGACATCAATCGCTGGTTGCCCGCTGAATCAGGCGTTATAATTAAAACTGTTTTTTTATTTGCAATCGCACGCGCAGCGACCGTGGCAACTGCGGCGGCTTCTTCGGATTCGCGATTTGTTTCAATTAAATGACAATTTGATAAATCATAATATGGATTATCGCTGTATACATTAGAAAACGCGCGATTCATAAAATCTATGGGCGATTTTCCAACATCAATTTCACACAAATCATTCGGCGATAATCCAATACCCGATAAAAATTTATATTCCGAATTATACGGATTTGTATCTAATATAAAATCGTCGTATACGCCAGAAATCTTGCCCGACAGAATTATTCGCCCATTTGGCAACTTTGCAATAACCGACATTAAATCACGTGTAATCGGAACACTGGCTGTTGAACCACAGACAATAACCAACGAATTATCTGATGGCATATTTTTTACATAATCAATCCACGCGTATACATCGAAATTCCTGCGTTGCACATCGGTCATACGCCCATTAAATATATCATCATTCACATGGGACAAAAGTTTTAAAAATTTTGCTTTGTCTTGGAAATGACGCGCATACTTTTCATCAACCAAAGCATCCCAATCAACATCTGAAATTTTTATACCACTGTTATCAAGGTAATCCTGCATAGTTATCAATGTGCGCGCAATTGGAATCGCCGCCGCCATATTGTGAACATTCGGCAACCCAGAAATCAAATAAGACAACGCAACAACGCGTTCCAATTCCGAAACCGTATCATCGCCCTGTTCGAAATCGTCACCTTCTATTCCTTCGCCCAATGGGACCAATCGTGGCAATATTGCCGCACCCCCCATACGATTTACAATCATTTTTTCTGTTGCACGCACTGCGCGCCGATTCGGCAGAAAAATCAAAATATTTTCCAAATCGATTTTCGATTCGGAAATAACGCGCCACAGCCCATCAAGTATGCGGGCTGGATTTGAAACATAAAAAATATTTTTATTTAATGCCAATTACTTTCCTTATTTGGTCAATGCCATATTTCTTTTCGGACGAAGTATAAATTACATCCGCAACCATCGCCGAATGCCCAGACGCATCAATTTCTGATTGATTTTCTGTGCGTACGCGTTTATCTGTTTTAGTATAAACGATTTGATAGGCAATTCCGTTGCGGTCACAGAAATCTATCAATTCCAAATCCGAATCTTTTGGACCGATTCGCGAATCGATTAAAATAAACAACCGCCGTAATTGTCGCCGCGTCATAATATATTCACAGAATCGCGACATCCAGCGATTCGTTTCAGACTTTGAAACCCGCGCATAGCCATATCCAGGCAAATCAACAATCATAAATTTATCATCAATATTAAACATATTCAGACTTTGCGTACGCCCCGGCGTATTTGATGTCCGCGCCACGCGTTGCCCCAAAATCGCATTTATCAGTGACGATTTGCCAACATTACTGCGTCCTGCGAACGCGTATTCGGCAAACCCAGTATTCGGCAAATCACAGACATTTTCAAAACCACCAACGAATCGTATCATTTATCATCACCTTGGTTCAGTAATCTTTTGTATGCTTCTTTCTTAGAAATCCCTGCACGCGCCGCCAAATCTGCCGCTGCACTTTTTGTTGAACCTGCTGCAACATCATTTACAATCTGGGTTATTTCGGCATCCGACATTTTGTGTTCTGGCGCAGGCGCGACAACAATTACAACTTCGCCGCGAACGACTGTATCCAATAAATCCGCTGGATAACCGATAATTGTTTCTTCGTGAATTTTGGTTATTTCGCGCACAATCGCGATTTTCCGCTCTGGCATAACGCGCGCCATCGCCGCGACGGTATCACGAACCCGATTCGGACTTTCATAGTAAACAATAGTATGACGAATACGATTATCTTCGCGCAGTTTCTTTTCATCAAAAAATCCACAGAAAGTAAACCTGTCGGTTGGAAAACCACTCAGCACCAATGCCGATATAACCGCCGTAGGCCCCGGCACAACAAAGACGGGTACACCCGCATCACGCGCCGCACGGACGATTCGAAAGCCTGGGTCACTGACCGCGGGCATACCTGCATCGGACACGACCGCCACCGATGCACCACCACGAATTTTTTCTATTAAACCATCTATGACCGTGCGTTCATTATGTTCGTGACATGAAACACGCGGTGTTTTTATATCAAAATGTGACGCAATCTTTCCGAACACGCGCGTATCTTCGGCTGCGACCAAGTCCACATTTTTCAAAACATCAATGGCGCGTGGCGACATATCGGACAAATTTCCGATTGGCGTACCAACAATATAAAGACCTGTTTGCATTTCTGAATCCTTTATAGTAGAATAATACAGAATTAAATGGGATTTTCAATGCATATTATAACACGTTTTTTTCAATTTGCCTGTATATCTGCTATTTTGGCGGGTTGCGGTGGCGGGGTACAACAATCACACTGGCATTCAGAGTACGATGACCAACCTGTGACAACGCCTGCGACGTTACAGTACGGAACGTTCGCCGTTGACATGTACGGTTCATCCGAAGACGGCGGGAAAAATATCGCTGTGCTGTTGCCTACATCGGGACCAAATGCCGAAATTGGTAAATCGATTCGTCCGGGGGTTGAAATGGCGGCATTACGATTCGCACCGAATGGTTTGAATGTGACATTCTATGATACGGGGACTGGCGATGTTTCCGCCACTATCCAGAGTGCTATTGACACAAATCCATCGGTAATTATTGGGCCTGTTTTTTCAGACAATGCAAAATTATTGCGCGATATGAAACCGTCACGCATACCGGCACTGGCATTTACATCGGACATATCGGCGGTCGGCAATGGCGTCATCAGTATGGGATTGATTCCAACAAACACCATCGAATCCACAATTCAATCGATAAAATCTGATGGTGCAAAAAATTTCATTGTAATCGCCCCCGATTCGGCGTCCGGGCGAACAATGGCGGGTGCCGCTTATACGATTTCTGATATGTACAATTTGCCGAATGCTGGTGTCTTTTATTACACCGAACACGACACCGAATCGATTAAGTCAACGGCAATGTCTGCATCAATGTACACTGCGCGAAACGCCGCCAGCACGCGCGCCAAAGAAATTTTATCGGCAATTTTGAACCATGAAAAACTGTCATACGCCGAAAAGACATCATTAAACAAACAACTGGAAAACATAAAACGCACCGACACATTGGGCGACATTCCCTATGACGCAATATTATTTATGGGCACCAGCGACGACACAAAATCATTGGCGTCGTTTTTACGGTACTATGGCGTCGGCGTTCGCGATGTTGCGTTCTATGGAACACCGCTGTGGGAAAATACAAATATAGCATCTGATATAACTATGACGGGCGCAAAGTACGCGACTATGCCGAATATGACCGACGATTTTTCCAATATGTATAAAATGGCGGTCGGGACAGACGCGAATCGCATGGCGGCCATCGGATACGATGCAACAACATTGGCAATTGGTGCAATCTATGGCAATCGCGACATACCTGCATACATAATGAACCCCAGTGGATATATCGGCGCGAACGGATTGTTCCGTCTGCGGTCAAACGGCACGAACGAGCGCGCTTTGCAGATTGTTCGCATTGGTGGTGACGGCACAACAGAAATTGTAACCGAACCAAAGACAAGTTTTACGACCCCAATTTATATGTCATCACTGAATTATATAACGCCTGTGTCTGAAATTGGACTGACATCCAAGGGGGTGAACCCAATGGACTGTATAAACATTCCCGAACGTTTCCACGATAAATATCGTGCCAAGACATACGGGGCAAATTATTCGAATACAGTGACTGCGTCGGAAATGTCCCAGCCTGTCACCGTCGTATCAAACAATAACGACGATATTTCTATCACTGCCGACGACTATAAACCCGTGCCATTGGAAAATGTAAGTCGCACATATATCGATTCAGTGGAAGTATCCGAATAACAACAACAAGGAATAAATATGAAAAATATATATAAAATTATTATCGCATGTATTTTGACAATGATTGCAACGGCGTTTGTGACCGCATATATAATCACCCATAGCGAATCGGGCGAACCCGAACTGGTATGCGCCGACAATGCAAGCCCCGACATAAACGGCTGTTGCCCTGGCGAAGAATTGACACCGTTGGGTGATTCGGTTGTTGGATGTTGTCCAACCGATGGCGGCGACTGTTTCCCACCAATTACGAAATAAAAAACTTGCCCAAATAGTTATTATCAATTAGAATATACCCGGAACTTTATTGGTATAAGGTTCGGGACCTTCACAAGTCCACATTCAGAAGTCACAACCATACGGTTGCTTTTCACATGGTGTATCTTCGCACCATGCCCTCAATTTGCTGTTGGGGGAGCCGTTGGTTATATACAAGAAGACCAATGGGAATTACTTGACTTCTGGTGATTTTGTGAACTCCCCCAACTGCCACATAAAGTTTCGGCAGTTTTTTTCACAAAAAAATATCAAAGGAGTCATAAAATGCAAAAAATAGATTTAGTTTATATGTGGGTTGATGGAAATGATAAAAATTGGCAAAAAGAAAAAACGAAACACCTGATTGCCGAAGGTGGCACTGAAAACTTGCCAGCGGACGCGACAGTTGAAGCCCGTTGGCGTGATAACGATGAATTAAAATACGCGCTTCGCAGTGCTGAAAAATATGTTCCATGGATAAACCATATATATATCATAACAGGATTCAATCAAGTTCCAAAATGGCTGAATATCCATCATCCAAAACTCACAATTGTGCCACATGATGCGATTATGCCAGCCTATTCTATACCAACATTTTGTTCTGATAATATAGAAATGTGTATCGGAAATATTTCAAAACTGTCTGAATATTTCTTATTGGCGAATGATGATATGTTTTTTAATCGACCATTAGCCCCAAATTTCTTTTTTGATAAATATAATCGTGCAATATTTCGCTATCATAAATCACACACAAAACAAAAAAACATTGGCTTTATTATCGAAAACGAATCAGATTATTGGCAACGTTTAACATTGGCACAACAAAAAATATATACCGTGTTCAAGAAAAACGTTAATAAATACATTCCTTCTCATGGTATAGACCCATACATAAAATCTACATTACGGAATTGCCGTCTGCACCCAATGATAAAACGCGATATTGATTTACAATTATTTGATAAATTCAGACAAGGGAATCATCTACAACGCCTGTTGTTTAATCTGTATGACAAAATCCATGGTAAAGCCAAATTTGTTCGGGTACGAAATTATAAACAAACCCACAATAAAATATGGAATAAAATATATAATACTTTGCACTGTCATTCATTACGAAACTCGCCATGCTATTGTACAGATGTAACCGTTGCAAATTTATATACAAACAATCCACCAATAGTATGTATAAATGATACAGTTATGACAACCGACGAAATGCGTGCAAATAATAAAAAATGGTTAGAATGGAAATTTCCAAACAAATCCAGTTTTGAAAAATAACTATCTAATCCAAATCGCGCAGACTTACATCGTCATCATCAACGATGACGATTTTTCCTGAACCGATTTCACACATTTTTGCAACTGAAACAAAATCGCGCTGTGCGAACAAATCCGGCGTACAGAGCGGAATAACACCACGCAACAAACACAACTGGTTTGCAATAATTTCTTTGTCACAAACCGCGATTATTTTTACATCGGGACGCCGACACGATATTTGTGTCACCCCATCCGAATCGCGCGCAAAGACAATTATCGCCACCGCATTATTCAAAAACGCCATCGACGAAACCGAACGCGACCAATCGTTTTCATCACTGTTTTCCGAACGAACCCAATCGTGCGGATGATTTGCTGCATCAATATCTGATGCAGTCAAAATCTTGTCCATTGTTTCAATGACTTTCAGCGGATGCGCCCCTATTGTTGTTTCTTCGGATGTCATTGTCGAATCGGCACGCAAGTATGCCGCATTCGCAACATCACTGATTTCTGCACGTGTTGGAAATTCGTTTTCAACCATAGAACTTAACATCTGGGTTGCCATAATCACTGGGCGATTCAAACGCCGACATTCACGAATAATATGTCGCGAAACCGCCGGAACCTGTTCATACGGCAATTCCACCGCCAAATCACCGCGCGCAATCATAACACCGTCCGCCATCGATACGATTTCACCAAGCCGTTCAACTGCATTTTTTCGTTCGATTTTTGCAATTATCTTTATCGGATTTGATGTCCGCGCAGTTATAAAGTCGCGCACATCGGCAATATCTTCGGCACGTTGGACAAAAGACACTGCGACAAAGTCTGGATTTTTTGTAATCGCATAGTCTAAATCCGCACAATCTTTTTCGGTTAAAATCGGCATTTGAATATCTGTATCTGGCAAATTAAAACCGCGTCGCGACCAGATTTCATTACCACGCACAACCTTTGCACGAACTGCACCATCAGAAACATTCGTGACAATCATTTCAATTTTACCGTCATTTAACAAAATTCGTTCACCCACACTCAACGACCGCAAAACATTCGCATCTGGCAAATTCACCCGCGTTGAATCGCCTGGCGCAGTGTTTGAATCAAATGTAAATTCTTGCCCAACAATCAAGGGATATTTTTCTTCGGTTTTAAAATTACCGATTCGATGTTTTGGACCCTGTAAATCGACCATCACCGCCACGGGCAAATTCAATGAACGCGAAATCGTACGAATTAAATCGATTTTGTGTCCTTGGGTATCGCCTGTATCATGACTGAAATTTATCCGACACACATTGACCCCGCCTGAAATCATCTGGCGCAAGACGCGTTCACTCTCTGAACTGGGGCCGACCGACGCGGTAATTTTAGTAAATCTTGTCATTGTTTTACAATCTCTCGTGTTTTTGTTGATTTTTATGATTTATGGTATATCATAAAAAACGGACTTAAACAAGGGGAAAACAAAAATGAAAAACGCAAATCACGGTGCATTTGATAATCAGCAATTGATTGGGATTATTGAAAGAATCGAAAAATTAAACGAAGATTCTGCTGCAATCGCCGCAGATATCAAAGAAATTTATTCCGAAGCAAAATCGGCCGGGTACGACCCGAAATACATTCGCCAGATGATTCGCCTGCGCAAAATGGACCCAGACGAATTAGATGAAACCGACGAATTGACCAAAATGTATCGTGACGCACTGGGGTTATAACCCGAATGAAAAAATTTATCAAAACCGTTGAAAATTTCACCTGTGCCCATTGTGGCACAGCGGTTTTTGGTAATGGATATACGAATCATTGTCCAAAATGTCTGTGGTCACGACATGTTGATAATAATCCTGGTGACCGCGCGTCAAAGTGTGGCGGATTGATGAAACCTATATCGGTTGAACCCGATGGGGCGCGCTTCATAATAACCCACAAATGTGTTAAATGTGGATTTACTCGGCGCCAACACACATCCGATAATGATGATATCAACACGATTATTACTTTGACGACGAACGCCGATTTTATTTTTGGTAACTAAGTATCTGATATGCGCGATTGGTTAAAATTACAAAGCCTGTTTTTATGGTCGCCATTGTTTATGGCGTTTGGTATGGCGCTTTATTTTTCTTTATTTTCTGAACCGAATATTATATTTATGTGCATTGTGTTTGCGGTCGGTATACTGGGCGGCATATTCTTGCGAAAAATGTCAATTGCTGTTCTGATTTCATTTTTTGCAATCGGATTCGGTTATGCCGGGCTGTACACACATACACGCACAACCAAAGTGTTGGCACACGACACACACGGAATTGAAATATCTGGGACAATAACAAATTTAGATTACGCGAACGGAAAAACACGCATTTACATTGATACAAATGAATTCGGTAAAGTACGCGTATCAACCGAAACCCACGAAAAATTTAATATCGGCGATAAAATAATTGGGAACGGTGGCCTGTTCAAACCAAAGCCCGCCGATGTTCCAAACGGGTTTGACTTTGCACGATTTGCATATTTTGACGGCATCAGTGCAAGTGGATATATCAACGACATAAAAACTGTCTATACGGCGGATTCCAATGTATACAACATTCGCGACAGCATTCAAAAACGCACAAATTCTTTCTTGGTTGATTCATTGGTATTGGGGTATAAAAAGTCCATACCAGATGAGCATCGCAAAATATGGACAATAAACGGTGTCGCGCACATTTGGGCAATCAGTGGTTATCATATGGCACTGATAACTGGATGGTTGCTTTTAATATTTTATTTAATATTTCGTTCGTGCCCATATATTGTTCGCCGCATCCCCGCAAGGATACCTGCACTGATATGTTCGTGGTTTGGATTGGTTGCGTACACAGTATTGTCGGGTGCATCGGTTTCGACCGTACGCGCATTCATAATGACCACATTGATTATCATCGCATTCATTCTTGGACGCAATGCAATATCTTTGCGTGTCGCCGCAATTGCATTCACTGTAATATTAGCATTAAATCCATCATTGGTTATGCATGCGGGTTTCCAGTTATCATTTGCGGCAATTTTCGGATTGATATGGTTATGGCAAACCGCGAACCCAAATATGCCAAACAACAAAATATTAAAGTATTTATATACTGGGGTACTGACCGCATTGGTTGCAACTGTATTCACTGCGCCGTTTATAATGGCACATTTCAGTTATTTCCCAATCTATGGCATTATCGGCAACATTGTGTTTTTACCGATATTTTCATTTATCATTATGCCACTGGTCTTTATTGGTACATTGTGTGCATGCGTCGGCATATCATCACCAATATTATTGGCACACGGCATTTACGATTACGCATTCAAAATTGCAAATCATTTGGCGAACTTGCCCAGTCCAAATCTTGCAACTGGCGCATTTCCAAACAGCGCAATTATTATGATGATTATCGGACTGGCGTGCTTGATATTCATTCGCAAAAGTGAAAAATTCAAATACGCCATTATGCGCCACATCAATATCGTGTTGTGCATAGTATTTTGCGGTACAGGAATAATTATATATCTGACAACACCAAAGCCAGTATTTTACATCGCCAACAATCATAAATTGATTGGCGCAGTAATTGATGGAAAATTAAAATTCAACAAATCACGTGACAGTTCAAATTTCTTTGCGTTTGACACATGGAAATCGACAAATGGCGAACAAACCAGCACACCAAACGAACTGTTATCCAAAGAATCCGACGTATACAAGATTTCTTATCCGAATCTGAACATCGTCTATATTCAAAATTTTGTACCGCTGTCTAAAAACATTTCATCAATTTGTGCGGATTTCAATATACAATATTTTGCATCATACTTTGATATAAATTCGGAATACTGCAACGCAACAATTATCAAAAATGGCGCAGTAATTTATCAAAACGGAAAAATAAAATACATACCATCTAATCGCCCGTGGCATAATCGGCACGAATAAAATAAAGTCCCGACGCCGGTGCAGTCACACCCGCCGCACTGCGATTGCGCGCCTGCAAAATTTCATCGATATCGACATCGGCACCCAATCCAATTTCAACCAATGTTCCAACCATATTACGAACCTGGTGATGCAAGAATGAACGGGCCGAAAATTCGAAAATTATCATATCGCCTTTTTGTTCTATACGGCATGAATCAAGTGTTTTTATCGGGCTTTTTGCCTGACACTGACTTGCACGAAACGATGTAAAATCGTGCATACCGACCAATTTTTCACACTGGCGACGCATACGCGCAACATCTAATTTTCTTGGCACCCACCAAACACGATTTTTATTCAATACTGGCGGCGCCGAACGATTCAGAACAACATATTTATAGTGCCGCATCACACATGAAAAACGCGCATTAAAATCACAAGGCACCACTTCACACGACAAAACCGATATCGGCGAATCAAACAAATAAAAATTCAATGCCCGCATAACAGTGTTCGCGTCGGGCGACGAATCCAAATCAAAATGCGCCGCCATTCCAATCGCATGAACCCCCGCGTCGGTGCGCCCTGCCCCAACGACATCGGGACGCGCGCCGCAAAATTTTTCAATTGCATCACGCAATAATGACTGCACAGACGCCCCCTGTTGGTTTTCCTGCCACCCGATTAAATTTGTGCCATCGTATTCAAGAATCACTTTATATCGTGTCATTATTCCCCGTATTTTATCTCTGCTCCCCGCAGGCCATTTACAAAACTTTTCCATTCCATTGGCTTTTTACCCGCGGGTTGAATTGTGACAATTTCGATTTTATCACCATTCATTTTTGTTTTTAATATTTTCATATCTGTGCCATTTATTTTTGTACGCCCTGCGCCAAGTGCGCGCACCAGATTGTGAATTTCAATCGGTGATTTTTTCCAATCGATTATTTCGTCGTATACGCCTGTTTTCGCCGTATAGACGATTTTTCCACTTTGTGCTTGCGGCGCAAATTTTTCGGGCGCGCCAATATATTCAACTATCATATCGGTTGCAATTTGCGACACTTTTGATTCGACACTTTCATTCGTATCGTCAATATCAATCTTAAATTTTCGACACATTAAAACATCACCCGCATCCAATTCAGGGGTCATTTTCATTAAACACACACCGCTTTCCGAATCGCCATTTTTAATTGCCGTACGAATCGGGGACGGTCCACGATACAGTGGCAACAAACTTGGGTGAATATTTACACAAGGTGCAGAATCCAGAACATTGTCGCGCAATATCGCACCATAGGCAAATACTATAACCATATCGGGCGCAAAATTATATTCGGACGGTTTATGATACACAGGTATATTTCGCGATTCTGCCCAGATATGTACAGGTGACTTTGTAATAATATGTTTGCGTCCAACGGGCTTTGGACCGCGCGTAAATACCGCCAAAACATCATGACGATTCGCAATCGCATCAAATGTTGGCACGACAAAATCGGGTGTTCCCATTAAAACAACTTTCATTTATGCCGCCTTACTTTTCGCATAACCATTTCGCGTTTTGTTGGCGACAAATAGTCAATAAACAACACACCATCCAAATGGTCGGTTTCGTGTTGCACAATTCGCGCCATAATTCCCGACATTTCCGCCCTGTTAGTCTTTCCAGCCACATCCATCCATTCGACAACAACAGAATCAGGGCGCGACACATTTGCATAGACTGGTAAATCATCGGGTCCAAGGACCGACAGACACCCCTCTTCCATAACTACATTTGTACCACTGCGCGAAATGACATTTGGATTTATCATTTTAAACACTTCGCCTGATTCGGGATTCATCATAACCAAAAATCTTTTAGTAATTCCGACCTGGGGCGCGGCCAGTCCGACCCCATTTTGTTCAGACATCATTTTGACCATTTCGTCCATAGCCTGCAACACATCGGGGGTAATCGCATCCACCGGGGCACAATGTTCCCGCAAAATCAAATCGCCACAAAGTTTCATTTGCAACATACATAAATCCTTTTATAATAAAATGATAGCAAAGGAATTCGAAATGACAACTTATATTTTAATCGGAATGTGCGGTATCATAATCATACTGCTGGTGGCATTACTGATGCGGCCAACAACGGTCGACATGTCTGGGCTGCGCGAAGATAACACCCGCCTGCGCGAACGCTTGGCAGAACGCCTTGGGGTATTGGCTCAGAACGCAAACGAATTGAAAAGCATCAGTTCCGATATCGCAAACTTTAAAAACATCTTGATGGGCAATAAACAGGCGCGTGGTACATTTGGCGAACGCCAACTGGAAGATTTAGTGTCCGATATTATGCCACCTGAAACATACGCATTCCAGTCTGTTATGGAAACAGGCGTACGCCCCGATTGCATAATCCGACTGCCGTATCCGCCGGGCGATATGATAATCGACAGTAAATTTCCACTGGAATCATACTCGCGGATGACAGGCGGCGAAAATCCCGAACTGTATCGTAAACAGTTTGAATTGGACGTGCGCAAACACATTGACGCGATTGCCGAAAAATACATCATTCCTGGCAAAACCGCCGAAAGCGCGATGATGTTTATTGCGTCCGAATCGATATTTGAAACACTGCACCGTGAATTTCCTGGCGCAGTTGAATACGCGGCGCGTCGGAAAGTCTTTATCGTTTCGCCGTCAACATTATGGGCAACATTAAATACGATTCGTGCCGTTCTGTCCGATATCAAGATAAAGCGCGTTGCGGGTCAGATTAAACGCGAACTGGATATGTTGCTGACCGACCTTGGGCGTCTTGCCGACCGCGCAGGCAAAGTCCAAAATCATTTTGCATTGGCCCAGAGTGATATAGAACAATTACAAACATCGGTCAACAAAATCACCCCCCGCGCCGAGAAATTAAAAGAATTAGATTTTGATAAATAGTGATTAGTGGTTAGTTGTTAGTGGTTAGTGAAAACGGTTGCCGCGGCGCCGCCATACGGTGACGGGACAAACCGGCCACTTACACTAACAACTAACCACTAACGGGGCATTCCCGTCTTGGGATTTATCCAGATTTGTTCGTCGGCAATTTCCATCATAGGCAAATCGGATTTGCTATCTGAATAGGCGCGAACAACATGCGGAATAAGTTTATTTTCACGCGCCCACGCATCCATCGCATAAACTTTATTTTTCCCATGACATAAAAATTTATATTTCCACGGCCGTTCACTGTACATTTTCGAACAGATAACCGCATCAAATTTCATATCGTCGACCAATTTCGAAATCAGATAATCGGGCGACGCAGATACTAACAGAACTTTATTCCCACGCGCGCGTTCGTCGGCAATTTTTTCCGCCGCCCAACCGAATCGGTTTCTTTTATGTTCGCGCACAAAGTCACAAACAAATCGATGAACCATATTTTGCGTAATAAACCGACGAATATTTTCACGCCACCACACACCACGCGGATTAAACGCGCGCGCGACAAAGCACAATCCAATCAACGGCAAAAACAACCATGGTCGCAAACTGTGCCGAAAACAATACCGCCCAAATGCAAAATTCGAATCAGGCCACGAAAGCGTCCCATCAAAATCAAACAATACTACATCCACAGGTTTTAACATATTTGTCCTTTTTATTTTTTCTGAATTATAGTCGCACATAAAAATATATCAAATAAAAACGGGGCCAACAATGCCCCGGGTTTTATTTCTTGCGCCGACCTGTCAATCGCACACGCAGACGCTCCATCGCAAAGAATAATGCCGGCGTCAAAACAAATGTCCAAATCAACGACGCCAACATACCACCAATCATGACCGCGGCCATAGCGCGCTTCATACCATCGGCACTCCACAGTTGCGGCAACATACCTGTCATAACCGCAATAGATGTCATCAGCACCATATTCTTTTTATCATTCAATTCGGTCCACAGTGCGACCTTTGCATTCTGGCCATGATGAACACGATTTATTGTCGGTTCCAGCACCAAAATGTTATTATTTACCACTAATCCAACCAACATAACGAACGCCAGCAACGCCCCAACATTCGTCGATGCCCCCGACAAGAACAACAATATAAACACACCCGCAAAACTGGTAATAATCGATGTAGCAATTGTGAACGGATGAATCCACGAATTCAAAATCGCCGCCAACAACATAAATGTCAAAATCGTTGCCAACATAAACGCCATCCCAATTTCCGATGTTGTTTCCGATTGAATTTCAGCCATACCACCAAACCCATAACCATAGCCTGGTTTCCAATCCATTTTGTCCAATTCGTTTATAATCTTTGCCTGGACAGGCCCACTGGTTGATTTACCGATATTTATATCTATTTCTGTCACACGGTTTTTATTCAATCGACGAATATCTGATGTTGCCGTTTCGTATTTAATATCGCCCAATTCAGATAACGCAACCATACCCTTTTGTGAATTTACCAACACATTATCGAACAGCGCAATATCTTTGAATGGGCGCGCAAATTCCAGCACAATCGGATATTCTTCGCCATTTTCTTTGTATTTATATGTGTCGTTTCCATAAAGTGCGGTTCGCAATGCGCCGCCTGCATACGAATTTTTTATTCCCCAAAAATCCATTTTATTTGCATTTGGGATAAATTTTATTTCTGTATTCGGCTTTTGCTGGGCAAATACTGCGGTTTGCACTTCTGGGATATTATTGATTGCCTTTAGCGCCGCAGTTGCATATTCCGCGCGCAGATTATCATCATCGCCGTGTATATTCAGAACAATATCGGATGAAACCGCCGACGACAGCCCCTCGCCTGCGCGAACTTGGATTTCTGCATCTGGAATAACACTAAGTTTTGGCAACATCCGCCGTGCAATTTCTTTATCGCTGATGCGACGATTTTGCTTGTCAACCAATTTGACTTTGACCGATATATTTTGTAAACCGCGTTCACCAATTTTCACCGATGTAGATTTAACCTCGTCAAAATCGTGCAAAGTATTTTCTATCTTGGTTGCGATATCTTTTGACTTTTCGTACGTCGACCCCATTGGCGCACGCGCAGTAATATTGATTTCATTCGCATCGGTCGATGGACTGAATTCATTCCCTGTAAATCGCATCAACATCGCCGACGCAACCAGTGCCAACACCGCGAACAAAATCACACGCCCCGAATGTTTATATTGATACGCGAACCATTTCTGCATATTTGATTGTTTGGACATATTTACCATTTTTTTCGGTTTCTTTACCAAACGCAGAATCTTTGCAATCATCATTGGCGCCAATGTAAACGAAAACAACAACGATAACAGCGTCAGATACACAACCGTCATACCGAACTGGGACATAAACTTACCTGCGATTCCGCCCATAAACGCCAACGGCAAAAACACCACGACATTCGTTCCGACACCTGCAAAAACCGACACTGCGACTTTCTTGGTTCCGTCGATTGCGGCATCTTCGGCATTTTTTCCTTTGTTCATTTCTTGCAGCGCCGATTCTATTAAAATAATCGCATTCGACACCAATGAACCCAATGCCGACGAATACGCCAACAATGTCATCGCATTGATTGTAAACCCACTGGCATCAACAAAGAACAATCCCGCAATCAATGACGCAGGTATCACAACACCCGCGATAATTGTTGACCGCCAATTGCCTGTAAACGCCAACAAAACCAGAATTGTAAATATGACCCCAAGGATAATTCCATTTATTGTACCCGATGTTTCATCAGATACCACAATAGACGAATCCGAAATTATTTCCATCGTTGCATCTGGGAAATGCGATTTTAAATCCGCATTAAATTCTGGCAGTTTTTTATTCAGTTCGCGCGATATTTTAATTGCATTTCCATCCGATGCTTTGACCACGGACGCAATAACAACACTTTCGCCATTGAACCGCGCACCTGTATCAATATCGCGCGCAGAATCGGTCACAGTTGCAACATCTGAAACCCGAAACTTTTGACCTTCGGCGGTCGTAATATGCAGATTTTTAATCGCATCAACTGATTCAAATTCGCCAATAAAACGCACATTTGATGAATCAGACCCCATTTCTATCTTGCCGCCTGGGACATTCAAATTATTCGCCCCGAACGCTGCAACAACATCCATAATTGTGACCCCGTGCGCCGCCATCGGTTCAGGATTCAGCGCAACACGAATTGCGCGCTTTTCACCGCCAAAAACCGAAACACTGGCCACGCCGTTGATACCGGTCAATTTATTTGCCAATGTATCTTCGGCATATTCACGCAAATCACGCAAGTTTGAACCGCGTATTGCAATATCAACAACCGATGTTTGCAACGGATTCAGTTTTTCAATAACTGGCTGGCGCAGGTCTGTTGGAAATTCGGACGCCAATGCATCAATTTTTGATTTTACCTCGCTGGCTTTATCATTTACATTCACCCCAAGGTTAAATTCCGCCATAACATAGCCACCATTTTCAAACGCCTGGGATGTCAGTTTTTTTAATTCTGGCACTTGCGATATTGCGTCTTCGGCTTTTTTAATCACCTGGGATTCTATTTCCACAGGTGCCGCACCTGGATATACAAATGTTGCAGTAACCATTGGAAAATCCAATGCAGGTGTGCGTTCTATGTTCATTTTTGGAAAAGAAACCAACCCCAATACCACAAACAGCAAAACGAACATAATTGTTGTGACCGGTCTTTTAACGAAAAACTTTAACATTTTACTATCCCTCTTGGTTTATTTAATATTGATTTTCTGACCATCAGATATACGACTGACGATGACTTTATCACCATCACTAATTCCATCAGACACGCATGCCACATCAGAATCGGTCGCCACAACCGTCACATTACGCGCATGCGCCGAACCAGATTCTGCAACCATAACGACACCATCACGCACCGCAAACGCAGGCACAAAATAGCAACTGAAATTTATTTCAACATTATTTATACCATCATTGACATCGCGCGTTTTAACAACATACATTCCCGAATCAAGGTCCAACGACGACGACACATAGGTTATGACACCATCACCAACTTTCTGGCCAACGCGCAATTTTGCACGACGCGCGCCCGAAACAAATGCACGATTATTTTGGACCGAAATCGGGACCGCAACTGTGCCTGTTTGTTTTTGCGCGGTCACATATTCAACCAATGTCCCGTTTGCTGTCTCGTCACGCATTGGATTAAACACATTCATTTTGGATTCCATTGCGACCATCACAAAACGAAACACAAACCAAAACACCAATGCGACGAAAACCGCCGTATAGACAATTTTTTTGATTTTATTACTATCAAATTTTTTATTCATAATTTTCATATTATTCACCAATTTTTTTAACTGATTCTGCCGACATTAAAATTTTGTATTTTGCATTCAACAACGCCATATCCAATTGATACAGTCCTGCAGACACATCCGCCAGTTCAATCGCCGATGTCTGACCTGCCGCAAAGCGGTCACGCGAAAATCCATACGCTTTTGCCGCTAAATCGCGCGCATTCTCTAATCCTTTCAGATTTCCACGCAGATGATTATATTGCTTTATCGCATTTGCATATTTTTCCGATGTAATTTTCTTTGATTTGTCTAAATCTTGGCGAACTGCTTCGGCATTCATCGCATCAACGGTCGCATTTGCACGATTCACACCGCCTGCAAATATAGGCACCTGCAACGACAGCCCCCAATACGCCGATTGCGATGTATCATTAAACAGATTTTTAAATTCTTTGTCCATCGTCATATAGTTATACGAACCAACCGCCGCCAACGTAGGATATGCACCTGCACGCTGGGACGACGCTTTGGATTCATACATACGAACCTGTTCATCCAAAATCTGCCATTCTGGGGTATTGGCCAGTTTTTTCTCTTCCATATCTGGGAAAGCCTTTGGAAATTCATCGGTCAAGTTTAACGGTTCATCAATATCGATTCCGGCCAGAATTTTCAGCATTCTGTGCGCCGTATCACGATTAAATTTTGCATCCGACAGATTGATTTCTTTCGTTGCAATATCTGATTCTATTTTTACCAAATTACTGCGATTTGCGCGTCCCGCACTGGACAATTCCTTTTTTGCCGACACTGCATCATCCAAATTTTTCTGGGCAAGCGCCACAATTTCATCGGTCATTTTCGCCGTCCAATACATATCGGTCGCTGCATAGCGCACTTCACGACGCACCATTTCTTTGCTGTATTCGCCCATTTTAATCGCGCTGCGCACACTGTCAACTGCGTTACCGATTTTACCAAAAGTATAAATCGGCTGGGTAATCGTGACACCAACCATAAATATATTATCCGGAATCTCTAACGATTCCATTCCCGCCAACGCAGGGATTAAACCACCGATTTCTGGCGGTAATTTTACATTGTACGAATCAAACGGATGTTCAACATCAATCAGATTCATATATGTCGCCGATGCATCAATTTTGAACCAACGATTTGCATTCACTGCATCCAATGATGCCTGGGCTTTTTTCAGATTCGCATCTGCTTTTTTGACATCATTTGATTCAGCGATAATTTTTTGCACCGCATCATCCAACGACAAATCCATCGCATACGATGCGTCTATACGCCAGAATCCAACGCACAGCGCCATTATTGCAACAATAAACTTACGCATTTTTCAACTCCATTTTCATTAAAATTTCATTTACAGATTTAAAAGATTTTATCAATTCGTCTTCATCTGTTTTGTCGATATCTTTGAACAGTGTCGCAATCGCCGCCCGAAACATTTCGATAAACTGCTTTGCAACCATCGCGCCGCGTTCGGTCACCGAATACCAGGTATTTCGGCGGTCGTTTTCATCAACCATGCGCGATACCAACCCGTCGCGTTCCATTTTACGAAACGCCGCACATAAATTTGGTGCCGGCAAAAATTCACGCGCCGCCAAATCTTTTAACCGCGTACGACCCGCAATATGCAGATGAACCAAAAACTGAACCTGTTGCCGTGAATATTCACCAAAATCAATCAGATTACGATTTATACGCTCTGACAATTTTGCGAACAACAAAATGTTTTTTTCCAGCAAACCAACCAGCTCGCGTTTCACGACCATGCCTGCCTCCCCTGTGTTTTTTTGTGATTTTATGCCTATATTTATTAAAGGCAAAAATCATTATAGTTTTTAATGATTATAAATTCAAGTCTAAAAATGAAAAAAATATAAAAAAATATTTTATTATTGCAAATCTGGCAAAAACAAATATAATTGGGACAGTTTTGAGGTGTCGTCTAATGGTAGGACAAGAGATTTTGGTTCTCTTTATCATGGTTCGAATCCGTGCGCCTCAACCAAGATGTACGACCGTTCGAATTTTTAAGTAAATCGAACGGTTTTTTCAAAGAAATCCAAGCTTTTTTATCAATAATAGTCGAGTTCGAAAGTATCAATTTCAAAAGTGCCCGTTTTTGGTCTGTTTTCGAACTCCGTATTAGATTTCCGGCATTTGCAGCGATTTTTTTCTTGCGTGTTTGTTTGTGGTTGATATAGTACGGAATGGATACAAATATATTTAATAGACAAAAAAGGAGTTAAATATGCCGTATATAATAGCTGGTGATGGGAAAAGACATTTATCAACATTGATGCATGAATATACTGTGCATGGTTGTAATTGCCCAGAAGGTATGACCGTTGAGAATTGCCCTTTGCGTAAAGAATTGGCAGATTTGGAAACAAAATACGCAATTGGATATCATGTTTTGGCTGATGGCACGTTGTCATTCCCTTCGTATGCTTATTATGAACGTGAAGAAAAGTCAATCAATGTTGCACAAATACAACGTGACATTTGTGATGCATGTTTTGCTAAAGCCAGATAGAAAGATTAAAAATTCAAATCATCAATATCTCGTCCGATTTCCAATAATTCGGCTCGCGAATTGCACACCGAGCACAACCAAAATTAAACAATGCCCCAACGGGGCATTTTTTAATTTTCTTGGCGCACGGATTGGTGCGAGCGCCAGCGCAGCACCAATACGCAGATGAACAATTAGCAACCGTGCAAAAACGGATATTTTTAATAGAGTTTTTGCCCTTACGGTTGGTTATTGTTTATCAAGGTCTCGTGCGCATTCCAGAGAACAAAAAAATAAGATTTCATGAGTTCGAAAGTTTATTTTTAAAATTTTATGTCGTTATTAACACTTTCGAACCACTTGTAATACGCTAAAAACATTCGAACCAACAACAATCCTATAAAACTAATGAAAATCTGCTCTAACCGGTCCTTTTGTTAACTATGGTTGTGGGATGCTGGCGATACATATACCAACAATGCCAAAACAAATATACAGATTGCAACAATCGGCGCAGTAAAGGAAAATACATTACAAAAGACATGCGCCGAATACAAACCCGGCACAACTTCTGCAAACCAAAACGCGGCAAATTGCTGGGTTTGGACAATCAACAACATAAGCGTAGTAGCGTCCTGTTCAAACCCTGTGTCTTGTCTTGGGGATGGTGACTGTTGCTCTGGTTACACTTGTGATTCTGGTACATGTGTTGAAGACGGCGCCAATCAGTAGAGATTAATGTATATTTGACGGCTTTTTGCTGATTCTGTGTGAAAAATGCTTTCCCTAGCCGGTTGTATTCTGCGTGTTCTAGTGTTACATAAATTGTGTGTAAAATACTATTGGGCGCAATAAAAAGCGTGACGTTTGCCCCGCAAGAAGTTGGCTTTCGGTATAGCGGCTATTAATTTATACGCCACAACCAACAATAATCCGAATCATTTTCATGACCGGATTCATACCCGGCACAGGTCATTTTGTTTTGCTTGGTTTCCAATGCGGTTATATTCGGAATCGCCGAACCATTTTCCAATGCGCCGGTGGTTGAATCATAACTTGCGGCACTGGCCACCGCGGTTTCGGTGAATTCTTGGACGCCGGTTTGTGCATTTGTGCCATTGTATGTTACAACCGTTCCCGTTGTCCCGGTGGGCAATGCATTATTTGTAATCTTGGTGTTTAATTCACTATACACATCCTTTAACAGTTCCAATGACACAAGGGCGTTTTTGATATAGTTTCGATTTGCAGCACTATTGGTGCCGAAAGTACCGGCTGTAAATGTCCCCATCGCCGTGGAATCCGCAACCGCCGTTCCGTTTACATAGCCGATAATCGCCGGTGCGCCACTTCGCGTGGTAAGTCCAACCGACCCACCCGCGGTGATATATGCACTGTCGGTACTGCCGGCGGCGGTGCTGCGCGTAACCGCCTGTGTGCGGGCCTCTAATGCCTTTGGAGTCAATTCGTTTTGTTTCGATGCCAACACACTCGCCACGGCACGAACGGTTGGAACAAAGTTATCCAAATATGCCGCCTCGCTATCATCCCAGAGATCAAGGAAATCCCCAGAACCCAAACCACCCCCACTTACATTTATACCCAAAATACCAATTTTGTTCCCCAAAACCCCATCGTTATTATTTGTGCCCGTTCCGTATGAAACAAGTGCCGGGACGCTGTGATCAATTTGTTCTTCGGGCTCATGAAATGTCACCAATCCGGTGGTGATTATATCTTGTTTTGTATCTACGTATGACTTGCTTGCGACGGTTTTCTTGTCCAGTTCCGTTGGTTCCGCAAATGACGGCGTTGCGACAAAGAGCGCAAATATAACCGCGGTCATCCCGCTGAAAAGCGGGATCCCCCCGCCACGGTTGAAACCACCGGATACCGGCATGCGCCGGTATGACGGCAAATTTGTATTACGGTTGAATATGTTTATCTTTTTCATTGTGTTCCCTCTTTTTGTTTGTTGTGTAAAAAAATCCGTCATCAGAAACAGGACGGTCGGGGTGTTAGCAAATCAAATCCGTGATGATCCCCGTGACCTTTACATATTCGCCACAGGCACCCCAACCAATCACCGTTGGGGAACAGAATCACGGCACAAAATATCGGAAATTTTGATGAATTACGACATAATGTGCCGACGGATTTGGGCCTGCTACAGCCCCGAACCAGATTTCCATCTGATCCAAATTCATACTATCATAAAACACCGAATCGGGTCAAGCCCAAAAACACCACTTTAATTTATGTTGTGCATTAACAGCCCCCCTATTTTACTTGATTTTTGCTAAATATGTTATATAATGCACATGCTGTGAACTCGTTGCGGGCATAGTACAAGGGCTAGTACGCAAGCCTTCCAAGCTTGATATGCGGGTTCGAGTCCCGCTGCCCGCACCACGGATTTTCGTTATTGCGCGCAGTGTCGGCAAAGCCGACCGAGCGAATCCTGTGCGCCCCGCGCACGGATCGGTGCGAGCGCCAGCGCAGCACCAATACGCAGAAGAACAATTAGTAACCGTGCAAAAACGGATATTTCTAATAGAGTTTTTGCGTTTATGGTTGGTTATTGTTTATCAAGGTCTCGTGCGCATTCCAAAAAACATTTAAACCAGATTTATAAATATGATATAATCTTTTGGGAAAGGGGTTATCATGCCATCAAAAACACAATTAAACATTATTGCCAATGAAAAAATCAATCAAAGCAAACTGAACCGCGCCGATTCGATTATTTCAGAATTGTATCAAAAACTGCCGAAATACATCGCCAATGGGCACGGACCGTTTTTGGCGGCAATTTATGACAGCGACGGAAAAATGATTTCCGAATCGGCAAACAGTGTTGTATCCGACAAATCCAGTCATAATCACGCCGAAATAAATGCGATTCGCGCCGCCGAAGAAAAACTTGGCACCTATGATTTATCAAAATACAACCTTGCACTGTATGTGACGGCCGAACCATGTATGATGTGCATTGGCGCAATTATGTGGTCGGGCATCCGCGCAGTTTATTACGGTGTTCCATCCAGCACGGTCGAAAAAATCACTGGATTCGATGAAGGTTTCAAACCAAACTGGATGGATGAATTTGCAAAGCGCCACATCACTGTGTACGGCAACATCGCATCCGAATTGGGCGAACGCATATTACGCGACTATACCGCCACGGGCGGCATCATATACAAACCGAATCGGAAATAATGACACCTGTATCGGGCGAATTATCACTTTATCGGCGGGAAACATTGACCTTGGCCATCTTTTGGACAGCACGCAAATGTCATCGATGAAATCTCTTTGAATACTTCGCCCGCACAGCACCCATAGCGATTCGGTTGTGCGCCATCTTCGCATAATCCTTTTTCAAGGTTTTCAATTATCTTGGCGTTTTTTGCGTCTTCTTCGGCGGCTATTTCCTCGGCTGTTTTTTCAACAACCGGGACGGGCGCGGGTGCAACATCGGCAACCACGGGTTCCGGCATTGGCGCATCAACAACTTTGACAGGGTTCACATTGTCATAATTACGCACAGGACGACGACCGACATTGGTTGCACATTGATCACGCTGGCGTCCAATCATATATTCAAGGTCGGATTTTAATTCAGGGTACGATTTTACATCCTCGCGCAATTCTGCAACTTTGGTATTTATTTCTGCACAGGTCATACGCACAGCCAATTTACGCGGTGCAACGGTTGGTTGCTCTGGTGCGACCGTCGCAGCATCGGGCGCGCTTTGTTCGGTCGCAACATCATCGGTCGTGACATATTCTATATTATCATCGTCCCAGAATTCATCCATGTCAAATTCATCCCAATCACTGTATTCGACTTCTTCATATTCCGACGGGTTTTCGGAAACGATGTCATCACCATCCGCCATAAACGCCGATGTCGTCGCGAACACGATTATCGCAATAATTCCAAGTGTTTTATATTCCATTGTTATTTCCTTTTATTCTTCGATTACGCGTTGCAGTTCCATAATAAAGTCGATTCCTGGATTCACCAACTTTTCAACTTTGTTCAGGTATTTTTTCGCCTCGTTCTGCATTTGCAGTTTTTTATAGGTATTCACCGTCGAACGAATTTCTCCGCGATTTACATTTGTTTCATCAACGCGAACACCTTCGGCAATCTGCAGTTCATCCAGTGCCATTTGGCCATATTTATTTCTGGTTTCTGGGCAACCATCTTCAACAATTTTCGAATAAATTTCCGCATTATTTAAATGACAATCTGGTGCATCACAATTATTTACATATTGTAAAAGTGTTGTTTCTATTACTTGGCAAGGCTTGTTCGTATCAACCAAACGATTGTTGTTCAAATCGGCCAACGCCTTGGCTACGCCCTGTTCTGCTTCGGCCAGTTTTCCATATTCTGCACGATTTTCTGGGCAACCATTTTTATATAAATTGATATACACATTCATATTATATTCATGCGCTTCGTATGCACTTGGCACTTCATCATTTATATTTTTATAAAGTTTTGCCAACAACGCATTTTCACGCATTTGACACGCAGACAAATCGCTCTGTACGCCAGATTTCGCCGTATAGACGGTTTTTGTTTGCCATATAAATGCGCCCGCCATCATACCACAAACGAATATTCCGCACAACGCAATCCACGCAAAAATGCGCTGTTTGCGGGAATATGTATAATTATTATCGACTGATTTTGTTATGGTTTTCATTTTTCTCTCTCCTTGTTATTATTTTTGATTTTTATTTAACGATTCCATTTTTAATTGTAATGCGTCGGTCGGCACGATTTGCTAACGACATATCGTGTGTCACGAACAGCATTGCCATCTTGTTTTTTCGCACCAAATCCAGCAACAATTCAAAAACCGCCACCGCATGATTTGGGTCAAGGCTGCCTGTTGGTTCGTCTGCCAGCAAAATATCTGGGGTGTTTGCTAATGCGCGCGCAACGGCGGTACGCTGTTGTTCGCCACCCGACATTTGCCCCGGCAAGTGCGATGCACGATGTGCAACATTTGCAGACTTTAATAATTTCATCGCACGCGTACGCGCCCTGTCTTCGGTCATACCATTCGCCAACATTGGCAACATCACATTTTCCAGTGCGGTAAAATCCGATAATAAATTATGTCGCTGGTACACAAAGCCCATTTTTCGCCGACGAATCATTGTCCGCATTTCATCATTCATTGCATGCACTGGGGTGCCCGCCACAATAATACTGCCGCCGGATGGTTTATCCAACAAACCGACACACTGCAACAAAGTTGATTTACCCGACCCCGACGGCCCGACCAGTGCGACAATTTCGCCACGGCGCAAATCAAAACCACCGCCCGCCAAAATATGCAACGGCTGTCCACCTTCGACAAAGGTCTTTTTTATGTCACGCACCGACAGGACTACATCGCCCTGCTTTGCCCGTGATAAAGAATTCAATATTGACGACATTTATATAATCCCTTGACTATTCATTTCTTAACACCTCTACTGGGTCGGTATTGGCGGCTTTCCACGCGGGGTAAATTGTTGCCAGAAATGCCAACGCAATCGCAATCAGTGCAATTCCAATGACGGTTGTAAACTCTAATCGCGACGGCAATTCAGATAAATAATACAGTTCTGCTGGGAACAAATCGCGCCCTGTTACCCATTGGAAAAATTTACGAATCGGTTCAATGTATATTGCAACAACCACCCCAAGGATTGTCCCAAAAATCGCACCAATCACCCCGATACTTGTTCCCGACAATATGAATATATGCATCATCGAACGACGCGAAACACCGAATGTACGCAGCACCGCAATGTCACGCGATTTATCTTTGACTAACATCACCAGTGACGACACAATATTAAACGCCGCCACAATCACAATCAGCATTAAAATCAAAAACATAACATTCGATTCAACTTGCAGGGCACCAACAAATCCGCGATTCAAATCGCGCCAATCCCGCACAACATAACCATCGGGCAACGATGTCACCAATGCATCGCGCACCGCGGTTGTATTTTCCGCATCTTTCAAGAACAAATCAATATGCGTAACCGAATCGCCGATGTTTAAATACTTTTGTGCGGTTTCCAGTGGCATAAATATATAGCCCGAATCATATTCATACATTCCAACAAAGAACGATGTCATAACTGGATACGACATAATCCGCGGCACAGTTCCAAACGCCGTCGGTGTTGCACCATTTGCCGAAACCAATGAAACACTGTCACCCATATGCACACCAAGGCTGCGACTTAGTGCCGAACCCATTATCAATTCGCCATCTCGAATTTCGTCCAATTTGCGACCATACATACGCGTTCCGTTTGCGACTTTTTTTGTTAAATCCGACATACGAATACCGCGAACCATCGCACCACTGTTATTACCACGCGCAGTAACCATAACTTGACCTTCGGCAATTGGGACAATCGAATCAACCGCGCGCGCGACCGTCTGATTATCACGCATACGATTGATTAAAAAATCATAGTCTGCAATTGCACCATCTTGATGATAAACGACAACATGCCCATTCATTCCAACAATCCGTGACAGCAAAGTATCATGAAATCCACCCATCACCGACATAACAACAATCAGTGTCGCCACCCCCAGCATAATACCAACCAGTGACACCCACGACACAACCGACCCAAAACCACGCCGACGCGCGCCAAGGTATCTGAATGCAATTTTTCGTTCCAATTTCGTAAACATAATTTTTTCCTATCACAAAATCGTTATCTGCGCAAGAAATCCCGCAACGCGTCCCCAACCAACTGGGGGTCGTCCGGAATATCATTTGGGTTCACAATCGACACAATGCGTGGCGACATAAACACAACCAGTTCGGCGAACGGACTTATCAAAGTTTCGGGTGTTGTCACAAACGAATGCGTCGGAATACCAACAATTATATAATTATCCCCCACTGTCGATGGAATCGTAAAGGACGATAATTCGCCATTACTGGTGCGCAACACGATTTTCGCATCTATTTTCTTGCGCCCACCATAGTCACCATATGTCGCCGCCGCCCCAACGATTAAATCTGTTTCTAATCTTTCTTCTTTGCTGCACTGACCAATATCGAATCGTGATTGCCATCCGTCTGGCACAACAAATCGTCCCTGGGATACCAAGACCAAATTCGCCTGGGTCGACAAAAATTCTTGTAATGTTTTGGTATTTATTTCTGGTCCAACAACCAATGCGCGCCCAACGACACCTGGAATTGACATCTTGATATTCTTTTCGCCGAACGCCGGCAGCAAATTCATCCAAATAATCGGATTATCGGTTCGCGGATAGACACGATAGACATCCATATCCCACGCCATTACATACTTTTTTGAAGATATATCTGAAATGATTTTTTCGACTTCGCGTTCCGTTTGGTAATTGCCTTCAAAAATCACAGTATTATCCGCCCAGTCAACCAACAGGTTTCGAACATCCGCCCCATGCATCGCATCCAGCAACGCCATTACTATAGTTTCGTCACGCGGCATTTTAATCAGCCATTTTCCACGATTATAAAGTTTTATCTCGCCCTGTGCCGCATCATAAGAATAATACATCCGCCCAAGGCGCGTTATCAATTCCACCGAATCTGATAAATCACCACCCGCTATTGAACCTGAAATTTTTTCATAGCCTGGTTCTTGTTCCACAACCGCAATATTGATACCGTCCAGCAATTTATTCAATGCGCCTGCAACCGTCTGTTTTCGAAAATCATAATCCGACACAGTCAACATAGGCAAACGGTCACCAACATTCAACCGTACAATTTCAATCTTTTCATCGGGCACCACCGATACAACCGACTGGTTATCCCAGTTCACTGTACACCGCCGTGGCAATTCAATCGAAAAATGACGCGCAGTATCGGTCGTCAACGCGGCTTTCTTTGGGAAAATTGGAACCGAATTATCATCAATAACCAGATTATCCACCACATTCACTGTGTCATAGTACACAACATCATCCGATTCGTTCGCCTGCATACAGCCTGCCATCGCACAGCAAACTAACATTAAATTTAATATTTTTTTCATATTCGCCCCCACGGGTTTTATATATTCATTACTTTTTCGAATTCTTCTAATGTCATTTCGTATATCGGTTTTTGTGACGGCGTCGTCAAATCACGCACATGTTCGAACTGTGCACGGAATCGTTCGATAACCGAAACAACATCTGGCGACAAATTTTTGTCCGCCTGTAACAGCCGTTCGCCATATTCGCAAACAAATTCTAACACATCCGCGGCAAAAAAGCGACCAACATAATTTTCGATTGGAATTCCGCCTTTGTTGACGCAAATTGCCGACATAACTTTTGCCGTCTGATTATAGAAATTTGCAATCTTTATAAAGTTCTGAACTGTTATTGCCATCTCTTTCCTCTGATATTATTTTAATACATTATAAAAACTATTGCCACAAAAAGGCAATTAAATTATAATAGTAAACATGAAATTATTCAAAGTGATTTTATTTCTTGGTTTTGCGGCGTGTGCATCGCCCAACGGGGGCAGTATTGACGACGCAACAATACTGAATTGGGAAAACGAATCGGTCACCATGGAACAGTTTGTTCGCGACCATCGTGCCTGCCTTGGGATTACAAAGCCATCATATTTGCCACGTTCGCGTGTTGCTAAATTGTTGTCACCGAATCAAAGCGCGCGTATGCCCGACTGGGACGGCCTGTGGGTGACATTCCAATCAAACGAATACCGCGATGTTGGCCAGCGGGCATTGTTATCTGTTCCGCGCAACACGACATCCAAATCTGTCGGTTCGTATCGTAAATGTATGTTTCGTCGCGGATACCTGTTGCGGGCGATGTAAATTTTTGCGCCCTGTGCTTTCATATTCAATAAAACTGTGATATAATAGACCACATGAAACGTAACCTGTGGTTTTGGCTTTATTTTATTGCCGCCATTTTACTGGCGATATACTTTTCTGTGCGCATTATTATGACATTTATGGGCTATGGTCCAATTGCAAATGTCCAGCACATATCGTTTTCCGCGGATACCAAGAACAAAGATTTAATAACCCCGATGGCGGCCGCAACGGGCATAGCACCTGGGACGCGCACATATTCTGTAAATCTGGATTCGGTGAATGACCGTTTGCAAAAAATACCTGGGGTTCGCGAATCGGCGGTTCGACGATTACCGAATGGGAACCTGTCGGTTAAACTGCGCCTGCATCGTACAGTTGCCCGCTGGACCGATGGTACATATTATTATCCGTTATCTGTGGATGGGACGGTTGTACAAAAACCATCTGTTGAAAATACTCCAGGGACGGTGTTATTTCGGGGTGCGTTGCCACACGATATATCTGATATAACCAAGGCTGCGACAAATATGGTTGATGACATTGAATATATCGAATGGATTGATGAACGTCGATGGAATATCATAACAAATGGTGGCATAACGGTTATGTTGCCTGAAATTGACCCTGTGGCGGCAATTGGCACATTGGTCACATTGAATAAAAACAATAATATATTATCCAAGAAACTGAAAACTATTGATATGCGGGATTCGGCACGAATATTGGTTAAATAAAATGAATATGATGGATTCGGCTTTTTTATGTCTGGATATTGGAACCTGCGGCGTTCGGGGGTTGGCATGCCGCGTGCGAAATGCATCTGTTGATAAAAGTGCATACTATTCTGTCGACGACTTTGATACAGTCTTTGCATTAAAATCGGTTATTGATGAATTAGAACAGCGAATCGGTTCGCGCTTTGACACCGCATATATAACCGGGAATTTCGGACCATCGTGTTTTAAAATGACGGCAAAGAATACTGTATGGGGAACCGACCACAAAATTACCGCATCGGATATCAAATCACAAATCACAGATATTGGTGCACCCGATGGTTTTTACCCTATGCACATAATTCCACTGCGTTATGATACACCAAAGATTCGCAATATGCTGTCGCCCATTGGACACAGTGACCGCCAGTTGGTTTCCGCATTTTCTGCGATATTTTTTGATAGCGAATATATGCAAAAAATTCAAGACATATTGCGGCACGCACACATCCAGGCAAACGCGTTCTATACGCCGCATTTCTTGATGAATATGGTTTTGCGCAAAAAAAACACTGTGACAATGTTTATTGATTTCGGCGCAGAAAATACAACTGTATCAATATGGACCGACCGCGGACCTGTGTGGTACAACGCGTATGCAATCGGTGGCAACGATTTAACATCTGAAATTTCTACGCGTTTGAACATTCCGTTTTCAGATGCCGAACGAATAAAGCGAACGGTCGCCGATTTACAGGCAAACGAAATGGCGCGTTTCAGTCCTGCGGACCCGGGGTACGCATTTTCGTGCGCCGATGTGAACGAGATTGTGACCCCATTCTATCATAACATTGTTGAAAAAATAGAAAACGACAGTAATGAATATATTGAAAAATACAAACCGACGAATATTCTGGTTGGTGGGGGTGGTGCAAATATCAACGGACTGGTCGAAATGCTAAATATGTCATTGAATATCCCAATAACAAAATTGGATTCTGACGCAACTGTCCGCACACTGGCAAAATATATATGGATGTGCGAAGATGCGCATCGCAATGCATATATCGCGCGTATAAACAAAATACAAAATCGCACTGACAGAGTACTGAAAATATTCAAATTTAACAATCGCCGCAGGAAAAAAACGACCCGCCCTGTTCCGATTTTACCAAGTTCACTTTGCTTTGATATGACGAATCCAACGACATACACAATGTTCCAATCGGGTGGCATATCGACAATACATGTTGATATAATGGATGGGCTGTATGTGAATCAAATCGCTGGCGGTATCGATGAATTGCGTAATATTCGCGAATTGTGGCCTTGGCATTTACATGTACATTTAATGACCGAGGCACCCGCCGAATGGGCACACGGCGCAATTGATGCAGGCGCGAACACAGTGATATTATCAACAAACACATCTGGGTTACGAAATGCGATTCGCATTGTGCGGGCGGCGGGTCGTCGTGTTGGTATTGCACTGAATCCTGATTCACCTGTGTCGTTACTGAAAACGGTTCTGCGCGAATTGGACGAAGTTATGATTATGGCGGTCCAACCTGGGGCCGCGGGCCAGTTGTTTGATAAAAATGTATTACACAAAATATCTACACTGGCCATTGCGCGCAAGAAATACGGATTGAAATTCATAATTTCGGTTGATGGTGGAATAAACGCCGAAACCGCCAAAATGTGCTGGGACGCGGGGGCGGACGCATTGGTATCTGGAACATATCTTGCGTCGGCACCTGATTTTCCATTGGCGGTTCAATCACTGACGCGTTCCGAAAAACAATAATTATTTAATAATAATCTTGCGTCCATCTTTGTATTCAGAAACATAAATATGCATTGCATTATCGGGCAACATATCATTCGCAATATCAGGCCATTCAATTAAACAAATATCATTCTGGATTGCATAGTCTAACCCTATTTCCACCAATTCGGCCGCATCCGCAATTCGATATAAATCAAAGTGCGATATTTTTTCATCACCATTATTATATGTTTGCACCAGTGTAAATGTTGGACTGGGTACAACCGTGTCCGCACCGCACAGCGTTTGAATGACTGTCCGCGCAATCTCGGACTTTCCGACGCCCAAATCACCATGCAGCGCAATCGTGACCGGCGCATGCAAAGTTTTTGCAAATTTTCGTGCCCATTCCCGCGTTTCATTCAAATTATGTGTTATAAATTCTTGCATAGTTTTACTCCAACAATAATAAATCATCTTCCATTTTACGAATAGCGTCACGAATTTCCGCCGCCGTTTCAAAGTCCAAATTTTCCGCTGCATTTCGCATTTTCACATTCAGTTTCTTGATATCGCGCCGTAATGTTTCTGCGTCAACTATACCATCTTTGTTATAAATAAATTTATGTTTTTTGTCGGTCTTTTCTTCTTTTGCTTTCACTTCGTCGAATACCGCTTTGGATACAGTTTTGGGTACAATACCGTGTTCCGAATTATACGCCATTTGCTTTTCACGACGGCGCGCGGTTTCATCCAATGCGGCCCGCATAGAATCCGTTATCACATCGGCATACAATATTACCCGCCCATTTGCATTTCGCGCCGCACGCCCAATTGTCTGAATCAATGACCGCGTTGAACGCAAAAAACCCTCTTTGTCTGCATCCATAATCGCGACCAATTCGCACTCTGGGACATCCAGACCTTCGCGCAGTAAATTTATCCCAACCAACACATCAAATTTTCCCATACGCAAATCGCGCAACAAATCTATGCGTTCCAGCGTTTCGATATCACTGTGCAGATAGCGCGCCCGCACACCATTTTCATTTAAATAGTCCGTCAACTGTTCCGCCATTTTTTTTGTCAGTGTCGTCACCAACGCGCGCCCCGATATCGACTTTACCGCATCCAGTAAATCATCAACCTGGTTTTTAATCGGCCGAACTATACACTCTGGGTCCAACAATCCAGTTGGACGAATTACTTGCTCGGCCACAATTCCACCCGATTGATTCATTTCCCATTCCCCTGGCGTTGCCGAAACAAAAATCGTTTGTGGCCGCATAGAATCCCATTCGTCAAATGTCAATGGACGATTATCAATACACGACGGCAAACGAAATCCATATTGTGCCAGTGTCTCTTTACGCGCACGGTCACCCCGCGACATTGCGGCAATCTGGGGCACTGTCACATGGCTTTCGTCAATAAACAAAATCGCGTCACGTGGCAAATATTCGAACAGCGTTGGTGGTGGTTGCCCGGGCGCGCGACCCGATAAATATCGCGAATAGTTTTCAATTCCGCGACATGTTCCGGTCGATTCCATCATTTCAATATCCATATTCACGCGTTCACGCAACCGTTGTTCTTCGACATATTTCATATTTTCGTGAAAAAACGCCAGCCGTTCCGCAAGGTCTTGTTTTATATCACCAATCGCATTCATAATTGATGGCATTGGCGTAGCATAGTGCGTATTCGGATATACTGCGATTCGGTCAATCTTAAATAATTTTGCCCCCGTCAACGAATCGAATTCCCAAATTTCATCAACTTGGTCGCCCCAGAAAGAAACCTTCCACCCGCGGTCTTGGCTGTGCGACGGGAAAATATCCAGTGTATCGCCACGCGCACGAAAATCGCCACGCGCGGGTGCGATATCATTACGTTTGTATTGAATATCAACCAATTCCCGCATAACACCAGATATTCCAATCATATCCCCTGTATGCAAAACCACCTTCATTTCAGAATATTGTTCAGGCGTCCCCAATCCATATATCGACGAAACCGACGAAACGACGATAACATCGCGTTCTTCTAACATAGCGCGCGTCGCGCTGTGACGCATACGGTCTAATTGCTCGTTGATTGATGCATCTTTATCAATGTAAGTATCGGTTGTCGGGACATATGCTTCGGGCTGGTAATAATCATAGTATGACACAAAATATTCAACATGGTTGTGCGGAAAAAAAGACTTCATTTCTGTATACAACTGTGCCGCCAGTATTTTGTTCGGCGCCATCAACAATGCCGGCCGCCCCAGTTCCGCAATAACATTTGCCATCGTAAAAGTCTTGCCCGACCCAGTCACCCCAAGTAAAACCTGGGACCGACGCCCACTGTTGATGCCGCGCACCAAATCGGCAACAGCCGTTGGTTGGTCACCCATCGGTTTATAATCACTTTCAAGATTAAAAATTTTTTTGTTCACAGCACCAGTATAATCAATTATAATAAAAAAACAAGAGGACGAGAGATTACAACATGAAACAAAAACATCATCACGGCACATTTTGGACAATTATAACGATAATCGCTGCATTTATCATCACATTGATGATTGTGCCAACTATGGTAAATCTGAACAGTTTGCGTCCAAAGATAGAATCGGCTATATTGGCGGAAACTGGGGTACCGATTCAGATTTTGGGTGATGTGAACTTTGGTTTATTGGGCCATACGACAATTGTCGCACACAAAGTCAAAACCCCAAACGGGTTGACCGAACGACTGTCTATCCAGATTCCATTTTCCGACCTGTTCGACCTGCAAAACGCCCAGTTAAACGGCGCAATCAAAGCATACGGTGCAAACATAAATATTACATCACTGGCGATGCTGCGATTAAAATATCATATGGCGGTGACAAATTCTGTGTTGCACTTTATGGGCAAAGATTACTATATCATCCGCGGTACATTTAACAATGGAACATTCAGTGGTATCGTCCGTACCGACGAACATAAATACGATATACAATTCCAAGGCAACGAATTTAGTGTAAAAAACAAAAATTTAAATCTTGATATCAGTGGGGAATTTTTTCCCTATGGTGGCGCCGTCGGTACACTGGAAATCAAAACAAACAAAATCAATTCGTGGTTTAACTTTGACGAACCCCGCATCAGTGGATTGGTAAAATTGACGACCGATTTTACATGGAACGGCGGTTATGAATTCCGATTCTTTGACCTTGTTGCGAATACAGTACGTGGGCACATCGATATTTCTGAAAACGGATGGCGAACAATTGTGTTATCATCAGATAATGTTGTATTCGACTTTTCGTTTTTATCACACCCGTCCAAGATGATGCGCGACACCAAACTGGATATAGATTTTTATGGTGATTTGACATTTGAACACAAACGGTTCCAGCATGTAAAAATTGACGCCATCGGCACCGAAAAATATATTCAAATTGCGAAAATTATCGCCGACGATTTGTCTTTTACTGGTGGCACAATCGATTCAGACGGCGCGCACGAAATTTTGATAAAAACCGTCATCGATGGCAAAAACAGTGAATGTATGTTTTCGGGCACCGCCACCAATTGGAAATGTGAACGTTTCAAATATGGCGATTTGACTGGGACACTGTCAATTCACGGCGACACACTGGATGCAGATATAACATCAAATCGCAAAGTCGATATGCACGAAATACAAAACTATATTGAAAAATATCGAATAAAGTATGCGAACATTCGATTCAAATTTGCAAACATCGGCGGTAAATATACAGTGACCCCCCGCGAAGCCAAAACCGTTTTTGACTATGTATACGGCCGAAATCTGCGGTGGTTGAATCCACATATGAAATTATTACCTGAATTTATGCTGGACGAACCTGGCAACATCGTGTGGAACGGCGACACAATGAGTTTTATACCAAATTCCAACGATTGGTCATTGACATTGCACGATAATTTCTTTTATCTGACCGGGAAAAGTATTAAACGCTGGATGCCAAACACAGACCTGCGTGCGCTGAACGATTTCGAATATATTGCATCTGGGTTTTACAACGACCGCGGCGACATTTCTGATTTAACTGTTAAAATCGCAGGCCATGTATTCACAGGCAATTCTAATTCCAACGGCATAACACTGCACGGTGACCGACTGGTTCTGGATTTATTTATCGACGAAAACTTTCTTGACCGATACGAAGAAATGGAATACTTGGTGAACGCGCCGATATTATTGCCATTTGAAATCGGACGAAATGTATATCTGTCTGTTGATACATTGATATACGGCGAAAATACTTACAAGAATTTTATTTACTCGTTGAAATCTGGGACCCAGACATTTTCCATATCGGATAACGACCGCGGAAATTTATTGGCCACTATTATCAAAGAACGGTCTGAATACGATATATTTGTCCAATTAAATAAATTTACGATAAATGGCGAATTGTTGGCACCGAATTTCCCGTTAAATATAATGGACACATCGGTCACTGCTGAAATGAACCTGAAAACCAATGGGCATATTGCACACGATATCTGGTATAATATGACGGGCGACGCAGACATAAATTTTGACGGCGGATTTATCACTGGAATTGGCATTGATAAATTCTATGACAACTATAATGATTTGACGCGATTGAATATATCTGAACGATTGATGACCGCCCTTGAATCAGGTATAACAAAAATCAAAAAAATGCGTATCATTGGCCAGTATAAAAACGGTGGCTTTGAAACAACGACACCACTTTACATTTCGGTTCGTCACGCTGATATTGCTGGCAAAATGACGATGAATCATTCGGGAATGGATATCATGTTAAATATTTCTATGCGCGGTACATCACCCGATAAAACATCGGTATTATTGACCATCGCACCAAACGGACGGCGCGGGTATTCATTATCCGAAATCACCCAGAATTTTGACCCCGCCTATATGCGCAGTTTCATCAACAGTCACGACAGATTTTAAAAATCTCGCCCGCATTTGCGGGCGATTTTTATCAAACAATGATTATTTTAGTTCTTTTTCCGAACCTGGATATGTGCTTCACGCAGTTGCTGTTCGGTCACTTCGCGTGGCGCCCCCAGCATCAAATCTTGACCGCGTTGGTTCGTCGGGAACAACACGACTTCGCGCAGATTGTTCGTCCCCAGAATAATCGATACCAATCGGTCGATTCCAAATGCACATCCACCATGTGGTGGCGCGCCATATTGAAATGCCGCGTACATTCCGCCAAATTTTTCTTTGACGACATCGGGACCGTATCCTGCGATTGCGAATGCTTTGACCATTGTATCAGGGTTATAGTTGCGCAATCCGCCACTGCATATTTCCGCACCATTCAAAACCATATCAAATTGATTTGCTTTGATTTTCAACGGGTCACCATCTAATTCGCCCTTTGGCAGACTGAACGGATTATGCCCAAAATCAATCGCACCCGTTTCTTCGTTCAATTCGTACATTGGAAAATCTTCTATCCAACAGAATTTAAATTCATGCGGATTTATTAAACCTAAATCGTCACCCAGTTTGATACGCAATTTACCCGCCGCTTTGGCGGCCGCTGCGGGTGCGTCACAAACAAAGAACAACGATGAATTGTCTCCTGCGATTGCGTGCAGTTTTTCAATTCTTTCGGCATCCAATTTTTTCGCAACCGGGCCCTTGGGTTCGTCGGCAAAAACGATATAGCCCAATCCGCCAAGCCCCAATTCCTTGGTTGCGTATTCACCCAATTTATCAAACCACGAACGCGGTTTATCGGCAGAATTTGGTGCCGGAATTGCACGCACAACACTGCCCGATTCTATTGCATTTGCAAAAATTCCAAAATCAGACCCACGGAAAATATCGGTCACATCGCTGATTAAAATCGGGTTGCGCAAATCAGGTTTATCGCAGCCATATTTCAACATCGCATCATCAAACGCGATGTGCGGAATTTCGGGGTCAACAATCGCATCGGAAACAAATGTTTTAATCAATTCTGGCATAACTGCTTCACCAACTGCCTGGATATCGCGCAAATCAACAAATGACATTTCCAAATCTAATTGATAGAATTCAATCAATCTGTCTGCGCGCAAATCTTCGTCACGAAAACACGGCGCGATTTGAAAATAGCGGTCAAAGCCTGCAATCTGAATCAACTGTTTAAACTGTTGTGGTGCCTGGGGCAATGCATAGAACATACCATGATGATTGCGACTTGGCACGATGTAATCGCGCGCACCTTCGGGACTGGATACTGTTAAAATTGGTGTTTGAAATTCTGAAAATCCCAAATCCCACATCTTGTCGCGCAGAAATTTCATAATACGATTGCGTGTTAAAATATTGTTGTGCAAACTGTCACGACGCAAATCGATATAGCGATATTTCAAACGCAAATCTTCGGCAACACTGTCATCATCGCCAAAAACCTGGAACGGCAAAACCTCTGCATTTGTTAAAACATCCCATTTTTCGACACTTACCTCTATTTCGCCGGTTGGGATTTTTTCGTTTACCTGGGACGCGTCACGCGCAACAACTTTACCTGTTATCTGTAATACAGATTCGGGGCGTACGCGTTCCAAATCGTCATTTCCACCATCAATGACAATCTGGGTTATTCCATAATTATCGCGCAGGTCAATAAACAATAACGACCCATGGTCACGTTTGCGATGCACCCAGCCCGACAAAGTGACAGTTTCACCAACATTTTTTGAATTTAATTCGCCACAAGTATGTGTTCTGTACTTTGATTTCAGTGATAACATATTTTCGCCTTTTGTTTGTGGGCGACAAAAAACAGATTGAATTTCGGCACCCATTGGTTAAACAAATCTTTTTTCGGGGCGCATATTTGGCTATGCGCGGTGCCACCCGAATTTATCACTTTTTTGTTTTTGAATTTGACTCCGTGGTTGTTGGTCACATCATCGCCAGGTTCAAAAACGAACAAACGCAACACAGACGGTGCATTTATAATGTGTGCCCGTCGGGTGCCACAAATGTATCAGATGTTGCGTATTGTGAAGTTTTTGTGATGGGAGTGTATAAAGACATACACGACCTGAAACAAAAACGAACAAACGCAAAACAGATGATGCATTTGTGGTGCCCTAAGCAAGAATCGGACTTGCGACTCGTCCTTACCAAGGACGTGTTTTACCACTAGACTATTAGGGCATACGACAAATCGCCCAATGATTATACCCAGGCCGTCACAAAAATCAAGCAAAAAAGCCAGAATGTGCCCCTGCTCTATTTTTCAATTTTCACACGAATGTTGATGTCTTCGACCAATTTTGGTTTTGGCGCGGTCGCAATTCCACCAAACGGCATTTGCCCGACCAATGTCCATGTTTCTGGCAAATCGAACATCTGGGCGGTCATTTTATCAATAATTGGGTTATAATGTTGCAGATTCGCCCCAACACCGATTGCATTGAACCCAGTCCACACAGCAAATTGCAACATTCCATTTGACTGCATCACCCAATCGTGAAAGTTTTCTGCATACATTGGATATTGTCGCCGTGTTTCTTCGATAATCGCATCATCATAGAAATAAAGCACTGTTCCATACCCTGCCGCAAAAGAATCTGTGCGTTCGCGCGAAAACCCTCCGCCGGTAAATTTGACCATTTCGTCATAAACCGCATTCCAAAATTTATCATGCGATTCGCCCACAACAACAACCACGCGTTGACTTTTCATATTAAACGCATCGGGAACATATCGCACACAGTCTTTTATCAAATCAAAAACATCATCCGCCGACACAGGCAGTTTTTTATTTAACGCGTACACCGACCGACGGTTTTTTATCATTTCGACAAAGTTCATTTTTTTTCATCCTTTTTTGCAACCGTTTTAATTTTAACTTATGCGACTGTGAAACGCGACAGGAATCATATGCTTTTTCAATTGCTTTGTCTCGAACCCAAATGTCCAGATTTTCGAAATACGGGTAAAATTCATCAAAATGTTTCGCCGCGCCTGTTGCAAAGTACCACGCCTGCATCATATTCAAATAATAGTCTTTGGATTTGATACCCAAAACCATTTTAATATACTCTGTGTCAAAATTATCACCCATAAAATATCGCATCAGTGTCAATATTCCGAAACGCGCCGTATAGTTGTGTTTTGATTTCATCCATTTTTTTATATACGGCAATAATTTATTCGTATTTTTTACAAATGCCTTTGGCGACATCTGGTCACAGGTTGCCCAGTTATCAACATACGGCAAAAAATCATTTAACGCCGATATTACAACATCAAAATCACGGTAAAGCGATATAATAAATGCATGCAACTGGTTTTCTTCGAACATTTTATGCGGAACATTTTTGATAAAATCTTTATCCAATCCGTTTTGTATCATATTGTGCGCAATTTCACGCAACGCGGGCGTCCGCACACCAATCATACGCGACTTTCCAACCGTCGGAACCAACGACGCATTAAAATCGCGATACTTTTCATCGGCCAACGCATACAAAGAATTCAAAACACTATCCATACGATACAGTGTACAAGGAAATTTTTACAAATATAGTAAAAAATTCACAACTTGGGATTTTTTACTTTTTGTTTGCCTGAAATTGTGATAGAATTCACATCGTGTAGGACGGTATTTATGAAAAGATTTTTATTACTCGCACTTGTTTTGCCAACACTTGCGTTCGCGGATGATGACTGCGCGACACGACGCACTGTACCCGATGGTGAACAATCATTACAGGATGTTATTCAACTGGGGCTGTGCCGTAATCCACAAACTGCGGCAGCATACGCATCATTACAATCCAGCCGATATAACAAAAACGCAAAATATGCCAATTATCTGCCGTCTGTATCGGCGGGAATGTCGGCGGGCAAAGATTACCGAAACAACGAATGGCACGATTGGTCTTTTGGCGCATCGCTGTCGGCGTCATATTTGATATTTGATTTTGGTAAACGAACAGCCGATATGAATCAAACATTGGCAACATATCGGGCGGCAGGATTTGATTTCAGTGAAACCGTTCAAAACTTTGTTTATGGTCTGGTCGGATCGTATTATGAATTATTGAATGCCGACGCAAATGTAAAATCGGCGGAATCTGCGTTGACTGTTGCCCAGACTGCATATGATACCGCAAATAAAAAATTCAAAGCCGGGGTCGTTGCACGCGCCGATGTGTTAAAGGCTGAAACCACACTGGCAAATTCAAAATTGGCAATGGAACGGGCCAAGAACAATCGCGAAATTACCAAGGGAACATTACTTACCAAACTGTCATTTCCCGCAGACCAAGAAATAAAAATCGCCGATATGCCGTCAACATTTGGTTCTGATGCGGAAAGCGAAAGCATCGATGAATTGTTAAAAATCGCACGGGAAAAACGCCCTGACCTGTTGCGCGCAACTGCAAACAAAGATGCTGCGTGGCATAAACGCAACAGTACATTTTTGAAAAATCTGCCATCGATTTCTGCATCGGCATCACTTGGATGGAACGACGATAGTTTTTCGGGACTGTTCAGTCCATCGGGCAATCAATTAAACGGTTCGATTGGCATTCGTGCATCTATGCCGATATTTGCAGGCTTTGCAAATATGTATGGTGTGCGCGCGGCGGAATCTGATTATGAACGCGCAAAGTACAATGAACAGCAAGCATCCAACGCCGCGATGATGGATGTATTTACTGCATATCAAAACTATAAAACCGCCCGCACAGTTTTAACCCAAACCGAATCATTATTAAAATCGGCAACCGAATCAGAAAAAGTGACCGCCGGAATGTATCGTGTTGGACGCGCAACTATGCTGGATTGGCAAACCGCCCAGGCGGAATTGATTGATGCACAAAAACAAAACAACGCTGCAAAGTACGATTTGTTTGTAAAACGCGCCGCTGTCGCATTGGCAATCGGCGATTTAAAATCTGAATTAGAAGGGAAAAACGATGAATAAAAAAAATTGGTTTAAACGTCACAAATGGTTATTGATTTCGGTCGCGACGGTTCTGGTCGCCATAATCGCGTTCAGTGGCACATCAAAACAAACCGCAAAAAAGAATTTTGTTACAATGGATATCACGCGCGGCGATATGTCACAAACAGTGACCGCTACGGGTGAAATACGACCATTGAATACCGTCAATGTCGGGTCCCAGGTATCGGGCACAATCCAGGAATTATATGTCGATTACAATTCGTTGGTTAAAAAAGGTGATAAATTACTGGAAATTGAACCATCGGTATTGCAGGCATCGGTCGAAGAAGCAAAAGCATCACTGGACAGCGCACAATCACAACTGAACTTGGCCAAGAATGATTATAACCGAAATAAAACATTATACGATTCGGGTTATATTGCGCGTGCCGAAATGGAAAAATCGCAATCAACATACGAACAGGCCAAAGCATCCGTTGTTCGTGCCCAATCACAATACGACAAAGCCGTCACAAATCTTGGCTATGCAACGATTACTTCGCCGGTGGACGGCACCGTCATTTCACGCAAAGTTGACAAAGGTCAAACCGTCGCGGCATCGTTTCAAACGCCTGACCTGTTTGAAATTGCCGAAGATTTAACCAAAATGCAAATTGAAACCTCTGTATCCGAAGCCGACATCGGCGCCATTAAACAGGGTCAACCTGTGACCTTTACCGTTGACGCATATTCGGGACAAAAGTTTAATGGTTCGGTTCGCCAAGTCCGACTTTCACCGACCACAACATCAAATGTTGTCGTGTACACTGTTATCATTGATGTCGATAATTCAGATTTAAAATTGATGCCGGGGATGACCGCATTTGTGACAATCGTCGTCAATTCTGCAACCGACACCTGGAAAGCACAAAACTCTGCATTTTTGCTACGTGACTTTGGCGACATTATCGAAACGAATGACGAAAAAGTAAATCCATCAAATCACCTTGCGATAAAACGCGGCAATTCGGTTATCTTGGTTCCATATAAAAAGGGTTTAACGACTGCAACCGAAACGCAAATTATTTCCGACGAAGTGCAAGATGGCGATAAAATAATCGTGGGATACACAGGCCAGAAATCTAAACGCACATCATCAAACAACCGTGGTGGTGGAATGATGGGCGGTGGCCCTGGTGGTGCACCTGGCGGCGGGCGTCCAATGTAATGGTGACACACATGAAGCAAACACCTGTCATTTCTATGAAGAAAATCTGCAAGACATTTCCACTGGAAATCGGCGGTTTTCAACAGGTTTTATTTGACAATACTTTCACAATTATGCCGGGTGAATTTGTTGCAATTATGGGGCCATCGGGTTCGGGCAAATCGACATGCATGAATATCATCGGCGCGCTGGATACGGCGACATCTGGCGTATACGAACTTTATGGTCGTGACATAACGACGCGTTCGCCCGATGAATTGGCGCGCATACGAAACGAATATATTGGTTTTGTTTTTCAAAATTTTAACCTGTTGCCAAAGCGTAATATCCTTGACAATGTGATGTTGCCATTGATGTATCGCGGAATGCCTGTGGCTGAACGTCAAACGCGCGCGCGCGAAATGCTGAAACTGGTCGGGCTGGAAAAATTTGAAACATATTTACCAACACAACTTTCGGGCGGTATGAAGCAACGCGTGGCTATTGCGCGCGCATTGGCGGGCGACCCAAAGATTATACTGGCCGACGAACCGACGGGCGCATTGGATTCAAAAATGGGAAATGAAATTTTAAAGTTCTTTAAAAAATTAAATAAAGAACTGGGTATCACCATTGTGATGATTACACACGAATTTGAAATTGCGCGTTATGCAAATCGTGTAATACATATCTATGACGGACACATAACATACGACGGCCCGATTCCAAAAAGCGAATCTGTTTTAACAAAATCTGAACAAAAGGCACATAAAAAATGACATTTTATGATATTGCGCACGAATCTTGGCTTTCGATATCTGGCAATAAAATGCGGTCATTTTTGACTGTGCTGGGGATAGTCATTGGGATTATGGCGGTTGTGATAATGGTCGCAGTTGGCGAAACCGTGCAACAGTCTATCACCGACCAGTTTTCGTCCCTTGGCACAAACACGATTATGATACGCGCAGGTGCAGCACAAAGCGCGGGTGTTCGTGGTGGCAACCGTATGACACTGACAATGGATGACGCAGAATCTGTTGGGCAATTGCCCGATGTTGCCGCGGTCAGCCCCGTTGAAAACAGCAATGCCCAGGTTGTCTATGGAAACAAAAACTGGTCAACATCTATGGTCGGTGTGTATCCTGGATATGCAACGGTTCAAAATATTGAAATGGAATTCGGTTCATTCTTTGATATGAACGCGGTCAAGTCGGCTGCAACATATGCCGTAATTGGCCCCGACACCGCCAGCGAACTTGGTATGCCGAAAAATCCAGTCGGCGAAATAATCCGCATTCGCAACACCCCGATGACTGTCATTGGTGTAACAAAAGCAAAAGGCGATTCATCTATGGGATCCCAAGATGATATGGTGATAATTCCAATCACAACATTAAAGAAACGTCTGTCTGGGTCGCGCTTTCCAAATTCTGTTCAAATGATATCTTTGAAATTATATTCAGATGCCGATAATAATATCGCGACCGACCAAATATCTGCCCTGCTGCGTTCGCGCCATAAATTAAAGGACGGCGCCGCAGACGATTTTCAAATAACCGATATGAAACAGGTTCTGGAAACAATGGAAACGGTCAGCAGTTATTTGACATTATTATTGGTCGCCATCGCCGCAGTATCATTATTGGTCGGTTCAATTGGAATTATGAATATGATGCTGGTATCGGTCGCCGAACGCACGCGCGAAATTGGAATTCGCAAAGCAATCGGCGCCCAAGAAACCAGCATCATCACGCAATTTTTATCTGAATCTATTTTGATTTCGTTTATTGGATCTATGTTCGGACTGATTCTGGGGGTTGGTCTGTCCCAGGGCATCGGCCGATTTGTAATGGGATACAATGTCCCGTTCAGTATCTGGCCTGTTGTTGTTTCAATATCGGTCGCCGCCGTTGTTGGTCTTGCCTCTGGGGTAATGCCCGCAATCAAAGCCGCCAAATTAAACCCCATCGACAGCCTAAGGTACGAGTAAAAAACTTTCGTGGCTATACCAAAAACAAAATCGGGACTATCCCGATTTAATTTTTATTCTTGAACTTTGCAAAACAGTTAATATCACGAAAACGATTTTCTTTTGATAACCATTTTTCTTGTTTTAAAACACCCTCTAGTTCGTAACCTAAATTTTTAGCGACATTTACAGAACCTGTATTTAACACATCATTATGAATTATTATCTTATTAAAACCATTTCTAAATAACTCTTGCTCAAGAAGTCGGACTGCCTCTATCATATATCCACACCCACGATAATCATTTGCCAACCAATAACCCAATTCTGCTTTTTTGTTTTTTATATCGGCAGAATTTGCAGAACAATTGCCAATAATCTCATCATTCAACACAATAAAATATTCATACGCCGAATCATTTTCCCAACTTTTATCAGATTGTTTTAAAAAAATATAAGTGTCATTGACGGATTTCACATCTCTGGCCCATGATAGCCACGGCAATAAAAAATCTTTATTCTTACTTTCTACATCATACAGTAATTTTGCATTATGTAACGACGGTTCCAAATGCATCAATTTTATTCTTGGCCCCTTTAATACGATTTTCATAATATTTACCTTTTGTTAACATGCAGATTATACCATAACAGAAATTAAATATCTAACTTTTAGTTCAATTGATATATAACACGATGGTCGTTCATTATTTTAGTACCGGCGAAGGGATTGCACATTCCCACTGCGCTTTGCTTGTGGGAACCCTTTCCACTCGTAAGACTCGAACTTCGTTTCACTTGTTCTCGTCAACTATCGTGTCGGACCCGGGGTCCTCATCCACTCGCGAGTATACCAAAAATCAAACCCCGAATAAATCGGGGTTGAATTTTTGGTAGCGGCGAAGGGATTCGGACCCCTGACCAAAGGATTATGATTCCTCTGCTCTACCACTGAGCTACGCCGCCAAAAGACCAGGCCATTATAACAGACATTTTTCCAAATGCAAGTATTTACATTACGCGCGCAAATTATATGATTTTGTTCCACTTTTAAACGCCATGGCGGATGTAATACTATTGATAGCACAAAGAATTTATCACAATGAAACGAATCTTGATAATTATCGCCATTTTAATTACGCGCCCTGGCCTGGTGTATGCTGCGCGCCATAACACATTTACAGGCCACTATAAAAACCAGATTGGTTTTAATTTCGCCCAGGGCATAGACAACGGTTTTATTGTTCCGCCACCTGGAAAATTCGTGCCGTTTTTCATCGCACACCTGCAATATTCCCAGCCAACAACATTTTTTCGAATCCCTGCGCGCCAGTCTATCAACATCGCCCAGACACTGGGGTTTGGGCACAAATACGGATGGGATTGGGGCAATTTTGTGACCCCAATGATATTTATGTCTGGGGACATAATGTTGCTGGACCTGTGTAAATATTACTTGTCTGGTGGCGCCGGAATTGGTCTGCAAGCCGAAGAAAACGAACGCCTTGGGGCAAAATTATTGTTCCAGTTTAAAATAACCGCGGGTTGGCACATAGACGACAAATGGGGTCTGGAATTCTATATGCAGCATTTTTCCAATGCGAACACCGCACCACAAAATCACTCGTACGCATTTTACGGCTTTGGGGTGGTGTATAATTTTTAGTGGTTAGTTGATAGTTGTTAGTGGGTAGTGTGGTCTGGCATAACCCCACAATTATGAACTAATTCCAGAGCCCACTAATCACTAACAACTAACCACTCGCTCACCACTCAATCGGTTTTCCGCCGTGTGCGACAATATATTCATTTGCACGACTGAAATGATGATTACCAAAAAAACCACGGTGCGCCGACAGTGGCGATGGATGCACACTTTTCAAAATTAAATTACGCGACGCATCAACGAATTCCGCTTTGCGTTGCGCATACGCCCCCCAGAGCATATAGACCACACCATCACGCTGGGTCGCGATTGCGCGAATCACCGCGTCGGTAAATTGTTCCCAACCGCGCCCAGCATGCGACGCCGCCAAATGCGCCGCAACCGTCAGGGTTGAATTTAACAATAACACGCCCTGACGCGCCCAGGATGTTAAATCGCCATGTGTCTGACTTGGGCGGCCCAAATCCGATTCAATTTCTTTATAAATATTGACCAGCGACGGCGGCGGTGTAATTCCATCGGGCACCGAAAAACACAGCCCATGCGCCTGGCCAGGTTCATGATAGGGGTCTTGGCCAATAATCACAACGCGTACAGAATCAAACGGACACAAATTAAACGCATTAAAAATATTTTTTGCCGCCGGATAAATTTGTTTACCCGCCAAATATTCACTGCGCACAAAATCGGTCAGTTTTATAAAGTAATCTTTATCAAACTCATCCGCCAACACGCGTTTCCATGATTCTTGTATTTTTACATCCATTTTGTTCACTCCGTTCACTTAGTAGTTAGTTGTTAGTGTCAGTGGTTAGTGTGGTCCTGGCATAACCCCACAATTACGAACTAATTCCAGAGCCCCCTAACCTCTAACCACTAATCACTAACACTTATTAAAAATTATTTATATGCGATGATTGCGACGCGTTGATCAAGGGAGTGTATAAAACATACATGACCGAAATCAACGCAAGCAGGCATCCATAGAAATAATTTTTAATTGAGATGCTTTCCATAACACCACATCAATATATCCGCGTGGCAATCCTGTTTCACGAACCAAATGCGCAAACATATCATCACACGCAACTTTTATTTCATCGGTCAATTCATCCATACAGCGGATTCCGCCGTACAGCGCCCCAAGGCGACGAATCCAAACATCATATTTCACAACATCAATCCCAAGGTTTCGCGCTAAATGATTTGCAGTAATTCTTCCAATATGTGGCAAAGTCGCCAAATATTTCAACCGCGCATCATCATCAGCACATTTATAAAACCCATCGCACAAACCCGCCCGATTTTCCCAAATTTTACAAATCCCGGATACTTTATTTTTATTATGAAACATTTGGAAAATCGCGTCGAAATCTGGGCCATTTTTGTAAATATAATCCATAACATTTTTATGAATCCGCTTTGCGGTTTTCTGGGAAAATCCGCCCGCCAGAATAACATACGCGCACATAGCCGCAAATTCATCCGCCGAAAATCGTCGCGGATGCGCCAAGTTTTCACGAATTTCATCAAAAGATTGGGCGTCACTGTCGGCGCCCATTTCGCGTATTTGTTTTTCTAGCCCAAAGAACCATTTTGCTGTGAACATTTATATAACCCTATTACGCCCGCGTGGAATATTTCTAATATCTGGTCCAAACGCCGATAACCTTTCATAGTCGCCATTCTTTTTTTCAACAAACACATTATCTATGCGATAAATATCACCACCATTGGAATTACAAAGAACAAAGTTAAAATTGCCACCTGTCAATAAACAACCACAAATCATAGTTATATTTTTCAACCCTGGATTTTTCAGCATCTTGATATATGCATCCATATCACCAAGGGAAAAATTCGTATAATACCCACCAACCGGCGGATGCGAATGCCCATGTGCAACAACATGTCCATCCCCACGCCGCACAGAACGAACAAAATCACCAAGTTTTTTTTCCAAATATTCTGACGCGTTCGCTTCATATTGATTATCGCCAACACTTTTATCTGCTTCTATATCATCAAAAACAAATAAATTATTTTCATAATCATACTTTCCGAACAGTAAAAACGGAACTTCAAAACTATGCGTATTTGTTATATCGGCAATCATATCCAATGTTTTATAAACCTCTTCTGGTAAAACAACCGCAGTATTCTTTGATACATGTGGTAACAGTTTGTTATCCACAGGACTGTTCTCGCCATAGTCTTTCATAATACGCTGACGCATACGACCCATTGCCATATTTTGTTGTAAACCATCGGTCGCATTATTAAAAGCACTGATTTTATCTGTCATACTTACACATCCAAATTCGCATCCAGTGCGTTTTCAACGATAAAGTCGCGGCGCGGTTCAACAACATCACCCATCAGCATAGACACAACCGCATCGGCCTGGGACGCGTCGTTTACGGTCACCTGGAACAACGAACGATGATTCGGGTCCATTGTTGTTTCCCACAATTGTTCTGCGTTCATTTCACCCAAACCTTTGTACCGCTGAATCTTTAACCCGTTTTTCGCATACTCAAATGCAGTATTCAGCAAATTAAACGCACCCCAAATCTTTTGCGATTTCGTTTTGACCGTCAGTGTTGTCGGCTGAGAAAAAGTATCCATCAATTCGTCACGACCTGGCATACGGCGCCATGCGTTTATTTCGGGCGAATTCAGTCGTTCACGCGACAACACATATTGTTCAGTCACACTGCGCAGTGTTCGTGTTATCATGACACCATTATCATCCGCCAAAACTTTCCATCCGCGTTCGAATTCCAATTCCTGGGCGTCCAGCATTTTTGCCGCCGCAGCGCAATTTTCCGCCGATTCAGAATCAAAAACACGATTCAGTGCCAATGCTTCTACAAACCGCAGTGGCATAATATGATTCATTGGCTGCAAAATATTTCGCATATCCAACACCAAATCCAGCAAGCGTTTCATATCCGCCCCCGAAATTTGGGCACCCGACGCAATCTGCACAACACCATCGGTCGCCAACTGGTCCATTAAATAGTCGTCCATATCACGCTGGTTCTGGATATAAATCTGTTGTTTACCGCGCGTGACACCATAAAGTGGCGGCTTTGCAACATAGATATATCCGCGTTCAATCGCCGCCGGCATATGGCGATAGAAAAATGTCATCAGTAATGTCTGGATATGTTGTCCATCAACATCAGCATCGGTCATAATAATAATTTTATGATAGCGCATTTTTTCAATATCAAAATCATCTTTGCCGATACCCGCACCCATTGTCGTAATCAGTGCACCAATCGTATCCGATGTCAGCATTCGGTCAAAGCGCACCCGTTCAACATTCAAAATCTTTCCGCGCAGCGGCAAAATTGCCTGGGTCTTGCGGTCACGCCCCTGCTTTGCGGTACCACCTGCCGAATCCCCTTCGACGATAAACAGTTCACATTTTGCCGGGTCACGCTCGCTGCAGCCCGCCAGTTTACCAGGCAGCCCGCCAAGTTCTGGCCCGCTTTTTTTACGCGACAACTCGCGCGCTTTACGCGCCGCCTCGCGGGCGGTGGCCGCTTCCAGAATTTTATCAACAATCAACTTTGCTGTTGCTGGATTTTCTTCCAGATATTCATACAGTAATTCCGATGTTGTATTTTCAACAATCGGGCGCACTTCACTGGAAACCAGTTTATCTTTTGTTTGCGAACCGAACTTTGGGTCTGGGATTTTCACACTGATAATACTGGTCAGCCCTTCACGAAAATCTTCGCCCGACAAATTGATGTCTTTTTTGGTATTATGCTCTGATATATATTTATTTATCGCGCGCGTTAAACCTGCACGAAAACCCGCCAAGTGCGTTCCGCCATCGCGATTTGGAATATTGTTTGTAAAGCAAAGTGATGTTTCCGTATATGCCGTCGTCCATTGTAAAACGATTTCGATATATGAATCATCAATCTTTTTAATCATCTGGATTGGGTCACGATTTAACAATTCTTTGGATTTATCAAGGTATGTTGCAAACCCCGCCAAACCGTCGGTTGAATGAAATTCGCGTTCTTTTTTATCGCCCCCGCGCAGGTCTTCAAGGATGATACGGACATTCGCGTTCAAATAAGACTGTTCCCGTAACCAATTTTCCAATGTATCAAAATTAAATTCTGTAGATGCGAATGTATCAGGCGACGGCAAGAAAGTGACCTCGGTCCCGTGTTCATTATTTGTTTTGTTTTCGGTGACTTTCAAATCCATTGTCGGCACACCATCGGCGAATTTCATTTCCGCCTGTTTATCACCACGCCAAACTTTGACCTCTAACCAGGTTGAAAGCGCATTCACAACCGACACACCAACACCGTGCAGACCGCCCGAAACTTTATAGGCACCATTACCTTCGTTATCAAATTTACCGCCCGCGTGCAGTTCGCACATAATCAGTTCCAGTGCGCTGCGCCCTGTTTCGTGATTTATATCAAATGGCATACCACGACCGTTATCGCGTATAGTTGCACTGCCGTCTGGGTTCAATGAAACATAGACTGTATCTGCATATCCTGCCATCGCTTCGTCGATAGAATTATTGACAACTTCGTAAATCATATGGTGCAGACCTGCGCCGCCCTCGCCTACGTCACCGATGTACATTCCTGGGCGTTTTTTAACCGCCTCTAATCCCTTTAAAACTTTAATTGAATCACCGGTATATTCATTATTTACTGCCATTTAAAAATCCTTTCTTTTTTTGTACCATAATCCTAGCAATTTGTGGTATAATTGTAAAGAAAAAAGGCAAAAAATAAAGGAAAAAAGAAATGAAATTTAAACTATTGTATTTTGGGGAAATTTTGATAAACCCCAAAAAGCGCGCCCAACACATATCAGATATTCGTATGCAGTTTCACCCCCAGTTAAAAAAGCTGATTGAACACCAGCCATGGGACAAACTGACCCAATATATGGCGCCAAGTCCAAACAAAAGCCCGGTTATAACCAGACATGTTGGCGGTATAGACTGGAACCCGATTATTACACCGAAATTAAAATTGATTGCCGAATTAGACATTCAAATGCTGCACCCAGAAATTATTGGTGTACCGCGTTCGGACATAGACAATCGGATAAAAACATTGTTTGATGGTCTGCGCTGTCCCCAGAACGAACACGAAATCGGCAGTAATGTTCCCCGCGACATCGGCCCGATTTATACATTATTGGACGACGATCATTTGATAACCAAGATTTCTGTGAACACCAGTCACTTGCTGTCGACGCATATGTTTCACCCCGATTTAGTGACCGCCAGTCCCGATTGTGTGTTTATGATGATTGATGTAAATGTCCGTGTCGCCGAAGGCACATTGGAAAACCTGCCGTTTATGGTGTAGAGTGGTTAGTTGTTAGTGATTAGTGGTTAGTAAGTTCTGGAATAAATTCGTAATTGCGAGGTTATTCCAGAGTCCACTAACCACTTACACTATCCACTAACAACTAACTAAGAAATGCCGTGATTTGGTCTTGCATTTGGAATGTACCAAGGACAATCCACGCAATCACCCCAGATATCAATAAAATTCCAATTGTGTTTAATGTGTCTGACAAACTTTCGATTTTTTTGACTGAATCTTCCAAATAGTCATTTGATATCGTTGTTAAATTTGTATCAAAATCATTCATATCGGCATAGATTGTCATATCGCCAATCAATTCTGCATTTGGAAAATTTGTTCGCGTATTTTGCAATGCAACACCAAGGTTATCACCATTTGCAATATAATGCAGTGCTTCGTCCAATATTCTTGACAGATATTTATTCGCATTATCCGCCAACATTCGCATCGCATCAGGAATCGCGACGCCCGCCGACACCATCGCAGAAAGCGACATCATCCAACTGACCGACAAACGAATTTTATAAATACTCCACGGTGGTATATTATCAAAGACT
>Ga0310786_10000255_pt1 | contig 89089 bp, 93 predicted proteins | sample AusTroGonzalo_MG_FD_203881 | JGI IMG/M metagenome (GOLD analysis project Ga0310786, IMG submission 203881) | Bovine rumen microbial communities from tropical cattle in Woodstock, Queensland, Australia - Gonzalo_03 (v2) (version 2) | ecosystem: Host-associated > Mammals > Digestive system >... | reverse complement strand
ACTGGTTGCATCCGAAGAGATAAACCTGATTGGGTTCTATCGTCTCCTCATAGCGAACCATGACCGGAGCAACTTTCTTCACGTGGAGAGCGAGACAGATGATACTGTCACCTCCAGTAGAAGCGGCATCCACGAGCGTGAGTGTGTCACGCAGCGGATTAGCCGGCGTTGTTTCGGTATCCGAGCTGAGCTGTTTGCATCCGAAGAGATAAACCTGTTTGGGTTCAATGATCTCTTCATAGCGCACCATGACCGGAGCAGGTTTCTTCACGTGGAGTGCGAGACAGATGATACTGTCGGCACCTGTAGAAGCGGCCCCCACGAGCGTGAGTGTGTCACGCAGCGGGCTGGCAGCCGGGGTCTCGGTAGCTGAGCTGAACTGGTTGCATCCGAAGAGATAAACCTGATTAGGTTCAATCGTCTCCTCGTAGCGCACCATGACCGGAGCAACTTTCTTCACGTGGAGAGCGAGACAGATGATACTGTCACCTCCAGTAGAAGCGGCATCCACGAGCGTGAGTGTGTCACGCAGCGGATTAGCAGCCGGCGTCTCGGTAGCTGAGCTGAGCTGTTTGCATCCGAAGAGATAAACCTGTTTGGGTTCAATAATCTCTTCGTAGCGCACCATGACCGGAGCAGGTTTCTTCACGTGGAGTGCGAGACAGATGATACTGTCGGCACCTGTAGAAGCGGCCCCCACGAGCGTGAGTGTGTCACGCAGCGGGCTGGCAGCCGGGGTCTCGGTAGCTGAGCTGAACTGGTTGCATCCGAAGAGATAAACCTGATTGGGTTCTATCGTCTCCTCATAGCGAACCATGACCGGAGCAACTTTCTTCACGTGGAGAGCGAGACAGATGATACTGTCACCTCCAGTAGAAGCGGCCCCCACGAGCGTGAGTGTGTCACGCAGCGGGCTGGCAGCCGGCGTCTCGGTAGCTGAGCTGATCTGTTTGCATCCGAAGAGATAAACCTGATTAGGTTCAATCATTTCCTCGTAGCGCACCATGATATTGGCAGGAGCCAATACTTTAAGCTTCATGATGACGGTCGAGTCGCAACCGGCTATGGGGGACAGTACTTCTGTTGCAGTTGCGCCATCTGTAGTGTACACATCGCAGCCAAACAGGTATTTCTGTCCGGCAGTGATGGTTGGCTCGAACTGTACCGTAACCGGATTGGAGAACAGCAGATTGAGATAAATCGTGCTGTCACCCAAAACGAGGGTGTACTTTCCCGAGCCGTCTGCAGGTGTAATCTTGTCGCAACCGAAGAGGTAGGTACCGCCACCGCAAACCGTAGCGTCATAGGACACGGTCTTTGCAGCATTCAGCGAAACTGTACTCAGCAGCGTCAGCAGGGTTATTGTTAATATTTTAATTTTATTTTCCAACATTATATATCCTTTCTGTTAAAAGTATTCAGTATTCAGTATTCAGTATTCAGTTTTAGTACACCTATTTATATATATTAAGGAGACTTTCAACTTTCATCTTTCAACTTTCAACTTATACCTTCGGGTATTATAATTGTTGTTTTTTGCGCAAGAAAACAAATTTTGTTTCTCCGATACGTCACCGATACGTCACCGATGGATCAGAGGTCTTGCGCAGAGGTCCCTATTCCGTATTAGGGAACTACGGTAACGGCGGGTTTAACGTTGATTACGTATTCCTCGTTGTCGGCACCAATGGCAATCTTAACGAGATACTTGCCGCTTGCGAGTGCGCTGAGGGGGATGTCATATTGTGCATCACCGACAACAGCTTCGGTTTTGACAGGAGTAATTCCGCCATCAGCATAAATATTAACAATGGCACCATCATATTTGGTGAGTTGCAGGGTGTTGTAAACAAAGCAGATAGCCTTAGCTGCGGGATCAACAGGTTGTACTTTGTACTTAGCCTCGTCACCAGCTGCGGGCAGAGTAGAGCTTGCGGGCAGAGTGATGGTCTCGCTCATACCGGCTGTGATGGTATAGGTCACGCCGTTAATCATAATCTTTAAAGGAGTACCGGTTACGCTTGTAGCTGTCAACGTATAAGAAGTTGAAGCATCAGTCTTGATACCGAGTTGCAAGTCTGCCATAGTGGTTGCGTTGGAACCAAAGGTTTGGTATTTCTTGCCACCATACGTAACATACATCTGAACGTCTTTACCTTCTTCGTTCAGCTCTCCATAATAACCCGGGTTGAGTCCAGCAACGCCGTCTGACAACTCAGCGATTGTCAAAGCGCAGTACTTGCCTGTTTCTACGCCTTTAATCGTAACTTTCGCCATGCCTGCAACTGTAGCAGCCATAACATTCATTGTTGCTGCTACGAGAAGCAGCGAAATCATAATTTTTTTCATTATTTATAATTTTTAATTGTTAACAACTATTTCTTTTATTCGACAAATCAAGATTGTTAGGGGTTGAACGGATCATAACCGGGTGATCCTGGTGCATTGCCTCCTCCTATCGGGGAGCAAATTCCTGTTGTAAGGCAAATCTCCATCATCTCGATTGTCGGATTTACATACGTCTTTTTCATACGATAAAAATTTGTTAGTCAGTCTCGGGCATACACCCGAAACTGACTAGAAGCTAATTTATTTTACGCGCTTAACGCCGTCCACTACATAGATACCAGCGGGCAGGATGTCCCAGTCGCTCATTTCACCTACGTATTGACCCATAATCGTGTAAACAGCGCCGTTGTTAGCAGCCGATACGTTTTCAACAGCGGTAGCAGCCTTATGGCTATTTACGATTTGGAAACGATAGTCGTTGGTGGTGTTGGCATCAGCAGTGAACTCATATACATTGCCCTCAACCATAGCGATGCGGTCGCCGGTAGCGAGGTCGATGAGAGTGAGGTCACCGTTCACGTTAGCGAATTCGATGGTGTAGTTGCCACCCTTAACGGTCTGGAAGCCTACGTAGGTATTATCCAGATTGTCGGTAGCGAAGTTACTCATCTTCTCGTCAGCCATAACGTACATATTGATACCGTCGTTCATATACTTAGCAGCATCGTAGCCGTTGTCAAATTCAGCGGAGAATTCTTCGCCTTCAGCAACGATAATACGGTCTTTGCTGTTCTCACCTTTAACGATGAGTTTAGCCATTGTCCAATTGTTGGCAATATGACGAGCAGGAGCAGCAGATGCCTTGTCCGGATCGTATGCTTTGTAAATGGCATTGTAGTAATCTACATCCACGGTAGCAGCAGCTAAGGTGTTACGAATCAAGAACGGTTGCATCGGTTGAATAACAGCATTCGCTATCATCAGCTCAAGATAAGTACAAGGTTCCCAAGTAGCCTGGGTTGCGTTGATGTCATACAGATAGATGGCTTTGTCAACAGTATTCGGAATCATATTAAGAACAGCGGTAATATCCATGTTACCAAGCATACTGTTGGAATAGCCGTTCCAGAAGTTGCCACGTACATTCAGTTTCGGGATTTCATTACCAACCAAACGGCCGGTCATAGTAACAACAGTACCTGAAGTTTTAGCTGTGTTACTCAGCATTTGGTAATAATCAAATGCATTAGCCATCTTGGTGAGATCAAGCGTAGAAGTAGTGTTGTCAGTAACAATACCGATGTCTTCCCATTTGTTATTGTCGTAGTCAAAGCGTGCGAAAGCAGTGGCCACATAATCCGATCCATTCTTTGCAATAACAGACAGCGGAGCTCCGTATGTCGGAATACCGAAACGTTGCCATGCGAGATCAGAAGTGGATTTTCTGTATGACTTCGATGCGAACTCGATAGTAGCCATCGGGTGCAGTTTGTCTGTTGCTGCCGGAGCGATTAAGAAGTATGCTGGAGCATCTTCAGAGGTCTTAATAACGAGGTTCGAAGCCTTGTTAGCTACGAAACCGTTGGCATCAGTAATGATGAGTTCGGCACCGGGTTCAACGGTAATAGAAGAGTTAGCGCTCATAACCACAGCACCTACGATAACTTTCTTTCCTGCTGGAATAGTCATAGTGCTGGTACCGTTCATTTCAAGATAAGCAACGCGTACATCGCTTGTGAGGGCGGGTTGTGCATAGTTGTTCCAAATAACATATAATTTCTTATCAGAAACGCCGTTGATGTTCTTGTTGCTATCATCTTTCGTACCGTCAGCGGGCATCGGGGTGATAACATATTGTTTATTACCATCAGCATCAGTTGTCTGACCTACGACATGGTTACCTGTAGCCATATCCAGTACGTCTTGGATGTCCACATTGTCATAGCTACCACCAGAAACAATGATTTCAGCATCACCAGTAGCGGCATCTGCAAGAACGGGAGTAACCTCGAAGCAGCCTTGTGCACCGCTTTCGAAAGTACCACCAGTGATTTGAAGACCGGATACTTCGTTTACAGAACCTGTATTGGTAACGTAACTTTCTACGGAATAACCAGTAGCACCGGTAATCTCTGATTCGCCGGAGACGGTGATAGTCATCTCACCGGGGTAGGTTTTGTTACTGTTCAATACGATAGCACTACCTGCGGCGCAGTCAATACCGTTACCACCTCCACCTTGTTTATAAGGAAGCTCGGAATCCGAGTAAACCTTGGAGTCATTAATGGTTACAGCACCGGATTTAACGAAAACAGCGGTAGAACCATAAACTTCAGCACCATCCATGTTGAAGTCACCATAACCACCACCATAAACAGCACCTGCATAATAGAGGTCATAGCGGCTGTGTACTTTACCATATACATTGTAAACAGGCATAGCATAATTCTTTATGAGTTCGGCTTCGGATTGATCTTTTCCATAATTCAAGTTACCGGAAACCTGAATACCATAACGGATACCGGAAACGTCACCATAGATATCTGCACGCACACCAAATGCCACACCTTTGTCGTTATACTTGCTTGAGCCGGCTATTGTAGATCCTTGAGTGCCAACTTTTTGATTTTCGTTAAGGTCGGTATATACAGCAACGTGGTGACTGATAAGGGTTACATTTTCACCAATCTCAAGCCAAGTGTAGGTTCCACCTTTGCTGATAGGAGTAGCTGAACCACCCATCCAGAACACGTGACCGCCGGAAGCTCTGTAGATGCGGTTGCCTTTTTCATCGGTGTAGTATTGGGTTTTACCAGCTCCGTCTTTATACGTTTCAGCACTTGTTGCCCAGCCTTTAGCATTTGCAGAACCGGGAACACTTTTGCTATAAGGGTGATTTGACGGGCATGCTGACAGGCCGCCGTACTCGTTGAAGATGGTACCGGTACCTGTAACGATAAGGTGTCCGCGATAGAAGTTGAACGTACGGGCTTTTTCTTCCAAATAAATGGTTTTGCCGTTAAGGTCAAGCGTAACGACATCACTTGCATTTGCCATAAAGATGTCAATACCTGCCTCACCGGTTGTACCGAAAGTGTCATCATCCACATCGTCAATAAGTGTAATGGTTTGACCTGTCTTAGCGACAGCGAATGCACCAGCCAGTGTTCCATACTCGGTAGTACCGATCTTAGCCACATTAGCAGCGCTTACGTTTGTGCCAACAAGCAGAGCTGCTGCCATCAGCACGATTGAATAAATTTTTTTCATAATTTAATTTGAATTAAATTTTGTTTAATTTGTTAATAATTTTGTTAACTAAAATTAACTTAATACATTGTTGATTTTTTTGCTATCTAAAATTCATCATTCGAACTTGTTTGGGTTTGAATGGAATCACATTCAATAATGTAGCAAAATCCTTTGTGTTGTTTGTCATTATATAGAGACACTTGGCCTTTTCGCTCATTTTGTATTGATATAAGTCCTCAATATCTTTTGCATAGGGGCTTCAAGTGCATCCTCTATATCCTTTCGATTAAACTCAATGATACTAAACCGGTGAAGTAGTTGCCTAATTTCTTCCGTCAATACATCTTTGTTTAATCGATTTTGCAGTTTGGCAGTCATTTGAGCAATGGATAATGACGAGATAAATAATTTCTTGCCATTCATCGCCAAAAGATAGTGGAGCGCATCGGTATTCTCTTTTCCGGTTGCTGCATAAATTCTATATTTCTCACATATAGAACTTATCAAGCAGTTCGTGTCTATGAAAATGTGATTTTCATTATTTCTCATAGAGCCAAGACATCTGCGTATTGTTGCTGTTCTTCAGCATTGAGCAAATCCAAATTCGAGTTTACCCATCTGCGTTCTGCCACGGAATAAATATCACGTTTTGTAATACCGGCCTTCTGCAGCATTAACGAGAACAAATCTTGTTGTTTCCGCAACACTTCCTGTCTTCTTTTTGCTGTCATACCATTATTCCTTTCTATCTTTAACCTACCGTGCCGATGGCATCAGCACAAATAAATGTAATCAGTTTTGTTTTTTTAGTTTGATTTTCAAATTGTTTTCCCGCTCTTACGCCTTTGCGGGGGTTGGCGATAGTTCATTTCATTTTCTTACGGTGCTTTGCACCTCCGGCGGACGTACCGCCGAAAAACCAATACCTTTCTTTTCTGTTTCGTGAATAAATAGTTGATTTTTTAAATGGTTAATACTAAATTTATTTCAAGCATACGCTATGCGTAGTCAGCTTTTCAACGATGGTTTCTTCTGTTTTTCTGCCGCAAGGCAAGGCGGCTAAGCCTGTGCTACTGCGGCTCTCCGGCACGTTCCCTATCACCGCGTACGTACGTGCAAGGGTAACGGGTATGTCGAAAAATCGCGCAAAGGTACGGATTTTTTTTTGAATACGCAAGTTTTTGAGTGAAAAAAGTTTTTTTTTTTTTTTTTTGCAAGCGAAACGGGTGATTTCCGGCGATTTTTTTAATATATATTGCAACGATGTCCTGATAAGATGGAAAAAAAACGATAAAACCCCTTTTTGATGATTTTGAGCTATGCTCCCCCCGGTATTTGCTGCTAAAATTCCTTAAAAAAGTATTTTTAGACAAATTTTACCATCAAATCTCGTTCTCTTGCAGAGGAAATCATTCAAATGAAAAAACACAAAAAACAATTGTTAAAAATATCTGTTGATTCGACATGTGGATGTATTTTGCTCAAAATCAAGTATTTACTAACATTAGTACTGATGCGATAAAATTAGAAAAAAACACAAAAAACCACTTTTTAATGATTTAGATGTACCATCTTACGTACTTTGCTGCTAAGAACTCCTTAAAAATGAATTTTTAGACAGTTTTTACCATCAAACTACGTACTCCACGGAGTACAATCATTAAAAAGAAAAAACATAAAAAAAATTCTAATCAAATCGAAAAGTAAAAAATATATTATAAACATCTAAATATCAATAAGATACAAGTGTGCTGAACTAAATTAACGCATCACTAGTAATAAACCAAAACATTTTTCATTTACCTTTTTGTCATTTAGACATTAAATCATTTACCATTTGTTCTTAGCCCTAAAGGGCACGATTATTTCATTTACCATTTCTTTACTCATTTCATTCGTACGATCTGCTTCGCCGTATGGGTCATTTGTTTGTTCATTTAGAGAGAACATTTAAAGAGGGTATTTATAGGGGTCATTGAAAGCAGCTTACGAGCAGCTTTGACCTTTGAGTTACCTTTGGGATACATGTGGCTCACATTTGGGCGACTTATGGGCGACATTTGGGTGACCTTTGGACGACCTTTGGGAAAGACTATGGAAATCGGAAGTTGGTCGTTGGTCGTTTTTTCGCGGACGAGGACGCCCGCGTCCCATAGTCGCTGGTGGATGAGCTGATAGCGGAATCCCGGAATGGCGGGATATAGATTGAGGCACCGGCATTCGATGCCGGGCTAATAAACGAAAGACAAATCTGCCCGCAAATATGCGAGCAAAAGGGATGATGAAATAGAAAAATAGTGAAAAACATATGTGAAAGGGATGAGAAATGGATGTAAAATGGATGTTGAGTGAGAAAATGGGCATTACAAAGTAATGAGGGTAAATGGCAGCGCGCGAAAAATGGCAAAACATATGTTTTATAGTGCAAAAAAGCGTGTTTTGGGTTGCAAAATGAAAAAATATTTGGCGGGAGAGCGGAAAAGCAGTACCTTTGCGCGTCGGAAATGGCTCGTCTAAATACTTTCGACCACGTCGAAATTGGACGACTCGCATTTCCTCCTTTCCCCATGCGAAACAGCCTTCGGCTTGGTTTCTTTGGGGGCCCCAGTGAATAGAGGCTCGTGAGAGTCGCGGAGCGACGTTAAAACGTTAAGTTGTTAAGCAGTTAAACGGTTAAGCTGTTAAATTGTTAAAGTGTTAAATCATAAAGGGTTAAATCGTTAGACCTTATATATTAAAATGGCAAAGAGAGAGTACATTATTGAGGTGAATCACGTGTCGAAGCAGTTCGAGGACGGGAAGTATGCGCTGAGCGACGTGAGTCTGCAAGTGCAAAAAGGTGAGTTTGTGACCATCTTGGGTCCATCCGGTTGCGGTAAGACGACGTTGTTGCGCTGCATTGCGGGTTTCCAAGTGGCATCCGAAGGGGATATATTATTAAAAGGAGAGGATATCACGCAAACGCCGCCGCATAAACGTCCGGTGAACACGGTGTTCCAGAAATATGCGCTGTTCCCGCATCTGAACGTGTTTGACAACGTGGCTTTCGGTCTGAAACTGAAGAAGTTAGACAAAGACACTATCCTCAAAAAGGTCAAGCAGGCGCTGAAGACGGTAGGCATGAGCGATTATGAGTTCCGCGATGTGGATTCGTTGTCGGGCGGTCAGCAGCAACGTGTAGCGATAGCTCGTGCTATTGTGAACCAGCCGGAAGTGCTGCTGTTGGATGAGCCTTTGGCGGCATTGGACCTGAAGATGCGGAAGGACATGCAGCTGGAGTTGAAGGAGATGCACAAGAAACTGGGTATCACGTTCATCTATGTGACGCACGACCAAGAAGAGGCGCTGACGCTGAGCGACCGCGTGGTGGTGATGAACGAGGGCAAGATTCAGCAGATCGGTACGCCGACGGATATATACAACGAGCCGGTGAACTGCTTTGTGGCGGATTTTATCGGGGAGAGCAATATACTGAACGGCACAATGATTTGCGACAAGCGTGTGGAGTTCTGCGACCAAGAGTTTGACTGCGTGGATGCGGGGTTCGGCGAGAACACACCGGTGGATGTGGTGATACGGCCGGAGGATATTTATATTTGGGAGAATATAGACCGCGGCGAAGCCGCTCAAAGTAGAAAGACCGCTTCGCTCAAAGTAGAAAGCAATGGGACCGCTGACGCTGTTAGAAGTGAGACCGCTTCGCTGTTAGATGAGGATGTGGATCCGGAGGACAGGGTGCCGAAGGGGAAGTTTACGAAGTGGTACGGGACGGTGGAGAGCTGTATCTTCAAGGGCGTACACTACGAGATGATTGTGAGCACGGAGAACGGGTACGAGTTTATGGTGCAGGACTATCATGAGTTTCTGCCCGGCACCGAGGTGGGGATGTTGGTGAAGCCGGAGGATATACAGGTTATGCACAAGGAGCGGCTGTGGAACGCGTTTGAGGGCGAGATGCTCGAAGGCGGGAAGGTGCGGTTCCTGGACGAGGACTGGGACGTGAGTGACAACATGGCTGAGAAGTTCAGTGCCGGAGACAAGGTGGAGGTGCGTGTGGCGTTTGAGCGCGTGACGCTGCTTGACCACGAAGATGACGGCGTGCTGTCGGGCGATGTACACTTTATATTATATAAAGGTGACCACTACCACCTGACGATTCGGACGGACGATGGCGATGATATATACGTGGATACGAACGATGTGTGGGACGATGGTGACAGAGTGGGAATACAGATTGCGCCGAGTTCGATTCGGCTGGTGAAAGCCGAGTAATTTACCATTTGGTCATTTACCATTTTGTCATTTATTTGGTCATTTAGATATTTGGTCATTTTATGAAGAGATTAAGTGCAATAATAGGAACAAGGCGGACGTGGGCATGGCCGTATGTGCTGTTTCTGGTGCTGTTTGTGGTGCTGCCTCTGCTGCTGATATTCGTATATGCGTTCACGACGCCGCAAGGCGAGTTTACGCTGAAGAACTTTGTGCAGTTCTTCTCGACAAGCGAGGCGGTGAACACGTTCATATATTCGCTGGCGATAGCGATGCTGACGACGATTATCTGTCTGGTGTTGGGTTATCCGGCGGCGTATATCATGGCAACGGCAGAGTTGAAGACGCCGGCAGTGATGGCGATGCTGTTCATTCTGCCGATGTGGATAAACTTCCTGCTGCGAACTTTGGCGACGGTGGAGTTGTTTAATATGTTTTCGATTCCGTTGGGCGAGGGAGCATTGCTGTACGGCATGTGCTACGATTTCCTGCCGTTTATGATTTATCCGATATATAATACGTTGCAGAAGATGGATAAGTCGCTGATAGAGGCGGCGCACGACCTCGGAGCGAACGGACGGGAAGTGTTTGCGAAAGTGATTCTGCCGCTATCGATGCCGGGCATTTACAGCGGAATAATCATGGTGTTTATGCCGACGGTAAGTACGTTCGCGATTGCGGAGTTGCTGACACGGAACAAGATTACGCTGTTCGGTTCGCTGATTCAGCGGGCGTTCGGCGAGGGCGGTTTGCAGATGTGGAACTACGGTGCGGCGCTGTCGCTGATTATGCTGCTGATCATCGGATTGACGAGCTTCTTCGGGGAGAAAGAGGAGGCATCGTCGGGGACGATGATTTAATGAAGAATGAATAATTAACAATGAATATTTTTTGCTTCGTTTGTGTGATATGAAAGAGATGAGTTCTGCGAAGATAGAGGCGAGGAGGCGCGAACGGGATTTGAAGGTGAAGCGCGTGTTTGCACAGTCGTATTTATGGCTGCTTTTGCTGCTGCTGTATGCGCCGATAGTGCTGATTATTGTGTTTTCGTTCACGAAGAGCAAGGTATTAGGCAACTGGACGGGCTTTACGTTTGCGCTGTATGAGAACCTGTTCACGGGTTATGACCGCGTGGCGCAGGTGCATGTGGATCCGAACCTGTACCATTCGCTGTGGTACACGCTACTGATAGCGATTGTGGCGGCGACGTTTGCAACGCTGTTGGGTACGTTGGCGGCAATCGGTATCTTCAACATGCGTCAGAAAGGGCGCAAGGCGATACAGTTCCTGAACAGTATTCCGATGATTAATCCCGATATTCTGACGGGTATATCGCTGTTTCTGCTGTTCGTGTTCTTGGGCATCAGTCGCGGTTTGGCGACGGTGATTATCGCGCATGTGGTGTTCTGTACGCCGTATGTGGTGCTGAGTGTGATGCCGCGGTTGACAAAGATGAATCCGAATATCTATGAGGCGGCATTGGATTTGGGTGCGACGCCGTTCCAAGCGCTGCGGAAAGTGATGATGCCGGAGTTGTGGCCAGGAATGTTGAGCGGATTCATATTGAGTATCACGCTGAGTATAGACGATTTCGGTGTGACATTCTTCACGAAAGGCAGCGGCGGACTGGAGACGCTGAGTACGTTTATCTACGCCGATGCCCGCAAAGGCGGTCTGACGCCGGAACTACGGCCGCTGTTCAGTCTGATATTCATTACGATGCTCGTGCTGCTGATTGTTATTAACTTTCGAGCTGCCAAACAGAAAAAGTGAACAATGAATAATTAACAGTTAATATTTTAATATTTGGCTTATGAAGAAGATTTTTACGATTGTGATGGTGGCAGTATTTGCCATGAGTAGTTTTGCGGCAGACCGCGAACACACATTGAAGGTTTACAACTGGGCAGACTACATTGACGAGGATGTCCTGAACGCTTTCCCTGCATGGTACAAGGAGATGACCGGCGAGGATGTGGATGTTATTTATCAGACCTTTGACATCAATGAGAGCATGTTGACCGAAATTGAGGTAGGTCACGAGGATTACGACGTTATTTGCCCGTCGGAGTACATTATTGAGCGCATGTTGAAGGCGAACCTGCTGAAGAAGATTAACAAGGAGCTTATTCCGGACTCTTTGCGGCAGTTTGACAATGTGGCGCCGTTCGTAGTGGATAAATTCCAGAAGATGTCGAAGACAGAGAACGTGAGCGACTACACGGTAGGTTACATGTGGGGAACGACCGGATTTATCTATAATCCGAAGTTCGTCAACCGCGAGGATTTGCGTTCGTGGGGCGCTATTCTGGACCCGAAGTTTGAAGGCCGCATCTATATGAAGGATGCGTTCCGGGATGTATATTCGGTGATTGTGCTGTATGCGTATCGCGAGGAGATTGCCCGTGGCGAAGTGAGTCGTGACGAGTTGGTGGAGAACATCACACCGGAGCGTATTGCCCGTGTGGAGGAGATTCTGACGGCTGCGAAGGATAATATCGCAGGCTGGGAAGTTGACTTCGGCAAGGAAGAGATGACCAAGGGTAAAACATGGATGAACCTGAGTTGGTCGGGCGATGCCATGTGGGCGATTAACGAGGCGGAAGAGATGGGCATCAAGCTCGAGTATATTGTGCCTGAAGAGGGTTCGAACGTATGGTTTGACGGCTGGTGTATTCCGAAGTACGCGAAGAACGAGAAGGCTGCATCGTGGTTCATCAACTACATGTGTATTCCCGAGAACGCGATTAAGAACATGGATTTCATCGGCTATGTATCCGTTATTGCCACGCCGGAAGTGCGTGCTTGGGTGGACGACTGTGCACAGTGGCCGGAACCGCTGGATTTGAGTTATTTCTTCGGTGAGACCGCAATCGGCGTGTATGCCAATCCGGTGCTGTATCCAGACAAGGCGATTATTGACCGTTGCGCCTTGATGCACGATGCCGGTGAGATGAATGAGGAACTGGTGAAGATGTGGAACCGCGTGAAGGGCGACAACCTGAGTCCGGTGATGCTTGGCATTATCGTGGTGGTGCTGTTGGCAATCATTATTTTCGCGGTTATACAGGTGCTGAACAACCGCAAACAACAGCAGTTGCAGCGCAAACGTAAGAGTCACAGAAGATAAAAGTGAGGCTTTTTGCAAAAAAACACGCGGAAATGCGTGTTTTTTTTGCGTATATGGCATAATTTTTGTACCTTTGCCGCCAAATTGTGCATTATGAAAAAGAAAGTCATTATAGGATGGTGTTTTGTGTGTCTGTTAGCGGGTCAAATGCCGCTTTGGGCGCAGCAGGCAAGCCGTATGGAGTCGGAGTTCGGTCGAGTGACGCAGTTGTATGAGGAGCGCGACAAGAATGCAGTCCGGCAGTTGCGGACGTATCTGGAGGAATATCCGTATACGACGTTTGAGTCGGAGCTGCACTTTATGATGGGTGTGCTGCAGACGGAACGCGGCTATTACAAGCGTGCGGTGAAGGAGTTTGAGAAGGTGGAGTACAAAGATTTGTCGCGTGCTCACCAGCCGGAGTTTCAGTTCTATAAGGGTTATGCGCATCTGATGCAGAGCGATTATCAGAAGGCGTCGGTGTATTTTGCGCATGTGGAGAAGATGTCCGACGAGGCTATCAAGAAGGTCAATTCGAAGGCTTTGCCGCTGAAGCAGAAGGCGCAGTATTACAATGCGTATTGCCAGTATAAGATGGGCAACTATGAAGCCGCGTTGCCGTCGCTTTTGGCGTTGGAGAAGGAGTCTAAATACAGCAAGACGGTGCCGTATTATCTGGTGCAGATATACTATTCGAAGGGCGATGACGAGGCTGTTCGCGCGAAGGCGGAGCAGTTGTTGGAGGAGCAGCCGGAGAATGAGAATAACGGCGAGTTACACCGTATGTTAGGTGAGATTTATTTCCGGCAAGCCCGTTATCGTGACTCGGAGCGGGAACTGAAAAAGTACGATGAGATCTTCACGGCCAAGAAGATGGAGGTGTTGCGCAATGACCTGTATCTGTTAGGTTTGTCGCAGTTTAAGAATGAGGATTTCCGTGGTGCGATTGAGACGTTCAAGCGGGTGAAAGAGGAGCAGGATGTTATTTCGGAGGATGTGAGCCTGTGTATGGGTAATGCGTACGTGAAGGTAGGCGAGATTGAGCAGGCGAAGTTGGCGTATCTGGCGGCGATACGTTATAATCTGGACGAGAAAGTGCATTACGAGGCGATGTATAACTACTGCCTGGCGGTGTATCAGTCGAGTTCATCGATTGGCGAGAGCGAGACCGTGTTTACGGATTTCATCCGGCAATATCCCAATTCGGAGCATGTGAATGAGATTTATATGCTGCTGAGTGATGCGTTTCGCAAGGCGAAGAACTACCGAGCGGCGCTGTCGGCTTTGGATTCGGTGAAAGTGACCGGTTCGTCGAAGGTGGAAAGTCAGATTGCGGAGACGAAGCAGTATTTGCGTTATCAGGTGGGCTCGGATGCGTTTGTGCGTGGCAAGTTCGCCGAGGCGAAGGATTGTTTCTCCGCCGTTATCAAGGATGCAGGTCCTTCGCCGATTGTGACGGAGGCCTATTACTGGCGGGCAGAGTGCTCGTATCGGATGAAGGATTATGCGGCAGTTATCAGCGATTTGGATGCATTCTTTGCATGTCATGCAGCTGCCAAATCGCCCAATCGCGCTACGGCGATGTACCTGCGCGGGTATGCATACTTCCAGTTGAAGGATTATGAGAAGGCGCGTGGTGCATTTGAGAGCCATGTGGCAGCGGTTGAAGCGACCTCGCCGACCTATCAGGATGCGCTGAACCGGATAGGAGACTGTTATTTCAATGCGCGGCAGTTTGCCGAGGCGAACACTTATTATGAGAAAGCCGCGGGATTGAACAATACCTCCAGCGATTATGCGTTGTTCCAACAGGGATATTCGCTTGGTTTGCAGCATCGTAACGAGGACAAAATCCGCGTGCTGCAGCAATTGGTGAACCGCTATCCGAAGTCCGATTATGCGGACGATGCGCTGTATGAGATTGGTCGGGTGCGGTTGACGATGGAACAGGAGCGCGAGGCGGCTGAAGCCTATGAACAGCTATTAGAGCGTTATCCGCGCAGCAACAAGGTACGCAGTGCCAGTCTGGAACGCGCGATGGCGTACCGCAATATCCGCGATTACGAGCATGCAATTGAGGCGTATAAACATACGATTGAGCGCTATCCTGCCAGTCAGGAAGCATATTTAGCGGTTGAGGGATTGGAGGCAGTGTATGTGGAAACCAACCGTGTGGATGAGTTTGTGGCGTATAACAAAAAGTTAGAGAAGCTGCACATGAAAGTGACGATGAAAGACGACTCGTTGGCATTTGCAGCTGCTGAGTTGCAGTATCGTCAGGGTAATTCGGATGAGGCGCTGAAGCAGTATCTGCCGCTATCGCAACGTGTCGGAAGTCCGTATGCAGAGCCTTCTGCGTTGACCGCGGCGGAGATATACTTTAGCCGGAAAGATTACGAAAACGCGTTGACGCAATATCGTCAGTTGTTAGCATTGGCCTCAATCCGGAAGCACACCACAACGGCGCGCGAAGGGATTTTGAATTGCGTCGTGGCGCTCAACAAGACGCAGGATGTGATTGATATCGCATCGCAGATATTATCGGACGAACCGGTAGCGGCCGAGGCGAAAGAGCGGGCGCTGTTCCAACGTGCGAAGGCATATCGCGAGATTAAACAATATGGGCTTTCGGTGCCGGATTTGGACGAGGTAAGCAAAGATGTGCGTACCAGTGTCGGCGCAGAGGCGAAGTATCTGTTGGCGCAATCGTATTTTGATTTGAAGGCATACGACAAGGCGGAATCCGAAGTGATGGATTTTGCCCAAAAACCGACTCAGCAGCAGTATTGGCTGGCACGGAGTCTGATTCTGCTCGCGGAGGTTAGTCATGAGCGCGGAGACGATTTCCAGTCCAAGCAGTATCTGCTGACGCTCAAGACCAATTACAAGAACAAGGACGATATTCTTCAGCGGGTGGAGGAGCATTTGAAGGCGCTGGAGCCTGTATCTCCGGCAAAACCAGAGGAAGATGAGGGAGAAAATTGATATTTGATATTGGATATTTGACATTTGATATTGGAGATTTTATGCGTAGAAGATTGATATATTCATTGCTGATTGCAAGCACGTTGACGGCTGCGGCCCAAGATACGGTGCTGAACCGTAGTGTAGTGGTGGAGCGTGAGTTCCAACCGATTATTCAAAGTGCCGGCAAGGTGAACACGCCGCCTGTAAGCGTTCAAGCGGAAGTGCCGGCAACGGAAGTGGTTTATTCGGACTATACCTCCGCCGAGGCTGCGCCGACCGTGAACATTAATCCGCTGTTGAGCGAGCCGACCCGATTTACCCAGCCGGAACCGCTACATGGCTGGCTTCGCGGAGGATTTGGACATCCTTTGACGCTGTTCAACTTTGCGTATGAGGTGAAAGACAACAAGAAAAACTACCTGAATCTATATGCGGACCATCAAGGGCAGTGGGGCAGAAGAACCCTTTCGGAGACGGATTTCGGGTTGCGCTTCACGCATAAGTTCACGCGGATGAATGTATATTGCGGTGTAAAGGGCGAAAACTTCTTCTATACCAAGTACGGTCGCTACTACGACGGTTCGAGCGGCTATAATAAGAATCGCGGATTGACGATAGACAAGTTCAGCGACTTCGAGCGTGTGGACAAACAAACGCAATGGCGGGCAAGAGTGTTTGTGGGTGTGCAGTCACCGCTAAAAGAGGACATTCAATACAAAGCTGAGATAGGGTATCAGATTCTGGATGTGCCGGGAATCGCTGTTGAGCACCAAGTTCGCACCGAAGCCATGGTCAATGCCAAACTGCCGGATGACCGGCATCGTATAGGTTTCCAGTTCTACATGCAGAACAATATGTACACCGTGGACACGGCAATGTTTGCCCACCGCTTGTACAACGACCGTCACAACCTGCGTATGGAGCCGTTCTACGCCTATCACGGCGAGCGGATATTGCTGCATGTGGGGGTCAATCTGGATGTGAATATAGGCAAGGGACAATTGCTCTCCAAGAACGAGAATATCAGTTTTGCGCCGTCGCCGAATATCCGGTTCGAAGCGCAGTTAGCCCCCAAGTGGATGACGCTGTATGGCAAGGTTGGCGGCAAGTTCGGTTTCGGGTCTCTGCAAGCGTATTTGGAGGCGAACCGCTATATGGAGGTTATCCCTTGCGTAACATCCAAGGCAGTGGGTTCCTATACGCCGGTGGATGCGGAACTCGGATTCCATTTCAAGCCGCAGAAGCATTTGATAATGGAGATTCACGGCGGCTATGCGTATTACATGTACGGTAAATCGTACGTGGCGTTTATAGAGCCGTTTGACATGGGTGACGGGCACATGATTTTGCCGGGAACATTCAGTGATTTCAGTTCGGACTACCATCGAGCCAAGGTGGGTGCCAAGGTGTTCTATCACTACCGCGATATTATCAAGATTCACCTGTCGGGTGACTACTATTACTGGAAACTGCAGAATATCACCAAGAAAGCGCGTCTGGAGGATGTGGCGAAGGATATTGATTTGACCGAAGGCCGCGTCTATGACCGTCCCGATTGGGAAATCAAACTGCGGATTGACGGCCGTATCGATGAGCACTGGACGCTCTATTCGGATAACCATTTTGCCGGTACACGCTGGGCGATCACCACGAAAGGAGAGGTTCATTTGCCGGCATTGATTGACATGAATCTGGGTGCACAGTACGAGTTTACCAAACTCAATCTGGCTGTCTTTGCACAACTCAATAATATTATCTGTCGCCGCAATCACACGCTATACGGCTATCAGTCGTTGCTCATCAACGGTCTGGCAGGTGTTAGTTGGAAATTCTAATCACAAACTATATGACTTTAACCAAAATTTTTATCGCGTCCGCGATAGCTTGTCTTATGATTACGTCCTGTTCCAAACCGCTCTCAACGGGCATTCGCACTGAAAATCTTGACACGACCGCAGTCCCTCAGAATGACTTCTATCAGTATGCTTGCGGCGGTTGGATGGCGAATCATCCGCTGACGGCGGAGTACAGCCGTTTCGGTTCGTTTGACGAACTCGGACTGCGCAATTTAGAGCAGGTAAACGGTTTGATTACCGAAATTGCCGAAAAACAGCACCCTCAAGGAACGGTGGCGCAGAAGATAGGCGACTTTTACAATCTGGCTATGGATACGGCTCGCCGCAATAAGGAGGGAATAACTCCGCTACAGCCGACGCTGGACCATATTGCTGCCATTGACTCGCGCGAAAGCCTGAGCGCAGACCTCGGGCAATCGATGGAATACGGTTTGTTTGCGATGTATGTGGAGGCAGACCCCGCTAATTCGGCGATGAACATCCTTCAGGAATCGCAGGCGGGTTTTGCGTTGGGCGAGAAGGAGTATTACTTTGATACCGACGAGCATACCACTGCTATCCGCGAGGCATATATCAAGCATATTGCGCGGATGTTCAGTCTTTTTGGCTTTGAGGACTGCGAACAACGTGCGCAGACCGTTTTCCGTTTGGAAAAACGTCTTGCAGGTGCGGCGTTGAACAATGTGGAATTGCGTGATCCGATTGCCAATTATAACAAGGTGTCAATGGCGCAGCTGCAGGAGATGGTGCCCCAGATGGATTGGAAGGCGTTCTTTGCGGCGATGAATATTCACACGGACAGTCTTAACGTGGGACAAATCAAGCACTTGCAGGAGTGTGGTAAGATGCTGGCAGAAGAGCCGCTTGAGGACTTGAAGACGCTCTTCACATGGCAGGCTATAGACGGGGCGGCAGGGTATCTGTCCGATGAGGTGTATATGGCCAACTTCGATTTCTATGGTCGCGTATTAAGCGGCAGCGAAGAGCCTCGGCCGCTATGGAAACGCGCTGTCGGCATCGTGGAAGGAACGCTTGGAGAGGCGGTCGGCGAAATGTATGTTCGGAAATACTTTCCTGAAGAAAACAAACAGCGTATGCTTGACCTTGTGCATAATCTGCAATCTGCTTTTGCCGAGCGGATACAAGCCTTGGCCTGGATGTCGGACGAAACCAAAGTCAAAGCGCTGGAAAAGATAAGTTCTATGACCATCAAAATAGGTTATCCAGACAAGTGGCGGGACTATTCAAAGTTGAACGTAGAGCCCTCTTTGACCTATTACGACAATATCCAGCGGGCAAGCAAGTTCGAGCAGGAATACAGTCTCAGTTTCCTCGATAAACCGGTTGATAAGGGCAAATGGTATATGTTCCCGCAGACGGTGAATGCCTATTATAATCCGTCCTCCAACGAGATTTGTTTTCCGGCAGGCATCCTGCAGTATCCGTTCTTTGACATGTCTGCCGACGATGCCTTTAACTACGGCGCGATAGGTGTGGTTATCGGTCACGAGATGACGCATGGTTTTGACGATATGGGTAGCCAATTCGACAAAGACGGCAATCTCAACAACTGGTGGACGGCAGAGGACCGAGCGAATTTTGAGGCCCGCACGAAAGTGATGGAGGAATACTTCAATGGTATTGAGGTGGCTCCCGGAGTACATGCGAATGGAGCTTTCACCTTGGGGGAAAACATTGCCGACCATGGTGGTTTGCAGATTTCATATCAGGCATTTAGCCATCTCCCGATCGCGAAGGAAGTGGATGACAATAGCCATTTTACCCCTTCGCAACGATTCTTCCTCGCTTATGCAAATGTTTGGGCGGCGAATATTCGTCCGGAAGAGATATTAAAGCGTACTAAGTCTGACCCGCACTCTTTGGGTCGCTGGCGTGTGAACGGTGCCTTGCCGCAAATAGGCGCGTGGTACGAAGCATGGAATGTGGATGATTCTTCGCCGCTCTTCGTACCCGAGGACAAGTGTGTAAGTATCTGGTAAAAGTGAAATAAGCGTTGTAATTATGCCTTAGTATGCCGAAAAAATGAAGAAAATCGCATTTTTATTTGTGTATTTGGAATAAATGTTGTACTTTTGCACGCTTTTTTGAGTGAATCGCGCTAAATGCGCGGGGAAAGATGGCGGAGTGGTCGATCGCGGCGGTCTTGAAAACCGTTGACCTTAACGGGTCCGGGGGTTCGAATCCCTCTCTTTCCGCAAAACGTTGTCGAGGTTGGCTGCCAAGTTCGCTTGGAATGCCAACGGCGGCAAAGGATTGCACAGGATGCTGGCGGCAGACTGTGGGGATTACGCAGAAATCCCTCTCTTTCCGCTCTAAATAAATGTTACTACAAATTCTCAAATCGAAAATTCATCGGGTGACGATAACTGAGGCGAACCTCGAGTATATCGGCAGTATCACCATTGATGAAGCGCTGATGGAAGCGTCGAATATCTATGCCGGTGAGCGAGTACAGGTTGTGGATAACACCAACGGCGCAAGGCTGGAAACGTATGTCATTCCCGGCAAGCGAGGCAGCGGGTGCATCTGCGTCAATGGCGCTGCGGCGCATTTAATGCACGTGGGCGATACGGTGATTATCATGGCGTATGCCCTCATGACGCCCGAAGAAACTAAAACCTTTAAGCCTGCCATTGTTTTCCCCAATAACAATAAACTCTAAGGCAGCAGCAAGGAGAGCCGTATTCTATGTTTTTTGATTTAGTTCATATAGACACCGCCTCTGCTGCACGAGCCGGTGTGGTTCACACAGACCATGGTGATATCCTCACGCCTATCTTCATGCCCGTTGGCACAGTCGGCACGGTGAAGGGGGTGCATAAGCGTGACTTGGTGGACGATATCCATGCGCAGATTATATTAGGCAATACCTACCACCTCTATCTGCGTCCGGGAACGCAGATTCTCCGTCAGGCAGGCGGTTTGCATAAGTTTGAGGGTTGGACCAAACCGATCTTGACCGATTCCGGCGGGTATCAGGTATTTTCCTTGACCGATATTCGCAAAATGACGGAGGAGGGCGTGCGATTCTCATCGCATATAGATGGCCGAAAACTCATGTTCACGCCTGAAAACGTGATGGATATCGAGCGCGAGATTGGGGCGGATATCATGATGGCGTTTGATGAGTGTTGCCCGGGAACGGCGGACAAGACCTATGCCAAAGAGTCTATGGACAGGACGCATCGCTGGCTGGACCGTTGTATCGCCCGCTTTGACAGCACCGATGACCTTTACGGTTACAAGCAACACCTTTTCCCCATTGTGCAAGGTTGTGTTTATACCGATTTGAGACAGGATGCCGCGAAACGGCTTCGGGACCTCGACCGAGATGGCTATGCCATCGGTGGTTTGGCGGTGGGCGAACCTACTGAAGTGATGTATGAGATGATTGAGGTCGTCAACGATATTCTGCCGCAAGCCAAACCGCGCTACCTCATGGGAGTCGGAACACCGTGGAACATCCTTGAGGCAATTGAGCGTGGCGTGGATATGTTTGATTGTGTGATGCCTACAAGAAACGGCCGAAACGGTATGATTTTTACATGGCAAGGCGTGATGAACATGCGCAACAAGAAGTGGGAAGACGATTTTACCGAACTTGACCCCACAGGCAAGAGCTATGTGGATCACGAATATACGCGGGCGTATGTCCGTCACCTGATTCATGCAGAAGAGATGTTAGGACTGGAGATACTCAGTATTCATAATCTCTGCTTTTATCTCGAACTCGTCACGCAGGCGCGAAACCACATCCTCGCAGGCGATTTTAAGGCTTGGAAGGACAGTGTGATGCCGCAAATTATGCATCGGTGCTGACATGGATAGAGCCACACTGCAACATATGAGGTTAAAGACGCTTGACTGGTATATCATCAAGAAGTTCTTGGGCACGTTCTTTTTCTCTATTGTGCTCATTCTCAGTATTGCCATTGTCTTTGACCTTACCGAGAAGATGGACGATTTCTTTGAGGACCAGCTCTCCGTCAGGGAGATAATCATGGATTATTACATCCATTTTATCCCCTATTACGCCAATATGTTTTCTTCGCTGTTTATCTTTATCTCCGTTATTTTCTTTACCTCGAAGATGGCGGGAAACAGCGAGGTGATTGCAATCTTGGCGAGCGGTGTGAGCTACCAGCGTTTCCTTGTGCCGTATTTTGTCTCGGCAGGGCTGCTGTTCTTTATGGGTGTATGGTTGAGCGGTTACGTTATTCCGCCGGCATCGCAGCACTTGCTTACCTTTACCGACAAACACTGTATCCGCTTCACTTCCGAGAATGTGCGAAATGTGCAGATGGAGTTGGAGCCCGGTACGATTCTTTATATTGAGTCTTTCCAGAACCGCACCAAAATGGGCTACCGCGCTTCGCTTGAGCACTTTGAGGGAAAGGTCTTGACGGGACGTATCACCGCCGACCGTATCCGTTACGATTCGCTGTACTTGTGGCATCTGGAGAATTACATCCGCCGTGACTTTGACGGCATGCGCGAAACGCTTACCCGAGGCGAACGCTTGGATACCATCCTGCCTATAGAACCGCGCGAATTGTTCATGACCGCTGAAAGCGCGCAGATGATGACCAATCCCGAACTGCGGGCGTATATGGAGCGGCAGGAAGCACGTGGTGCCGGAAATATTCAAGCCTTTGAAACCGAATGGCACAAACGCTGGGCAGGACCGATTGGTGCATTTATTATGACGCTCTTGGGTGTTACTATGAGTAGTAAAAAAGTGCGTGGAGGTATGGGGAAGAACCTTGGAATAGGCATTGTGCTAACGGCGCTTTATATCCTATTCTCGACAGTCAGCACCACGTTCTCTGTCACCGGAGTGATGTCCCCGTTCATGGCGGCGTGGCTGCCTAACTTTGTCTTCCTCGCCATAGGTATTGTGCTTTATTTCCGCGTACGTAGATAAAAACGAATAAATTATTGATTATGAAAGAGATATCAACAAAGAAACTCGTGGATACCATCATTGAGGGTATTCAGAACAAGAAAGGTCAGCGTATTGTCAGCATAGACTTGCGCAAGGTCAAAGAGGCTCCTGTGGAGTTTATGGTAGTGGCTGAAGGCGGATCTAGTATTCAAGTTGGCGCTATTGCCGATGAGGTGGATGATTTCGTACGTACAACGACGCATGTGCATCCTTTGGCAGTCGCCGGACGAGAAAATGCCGAATGGATTGCTATGGATTACGGGCAGGTGTTTGTTCACATTATGCAACGCGAACCGCGTGCTTTCTACGACATCGAAAATCTCTGGTCTGACGGTAAGGTCACTACAATTTCTTTATCTTAAGTTAGTGATTAGTTAGATATTAGTTAGTTATTTCCCTCCCTTTAGGCTCTCTTACACTATCCTTCGTTATTCCGGTTGTGTTTGCTGCGGTTTGGGTTGAATAGCAGACTGCTCTTTTACTTTGGCGGGTTTGCCTATTTTGTCGAAGGATTTAAGAAGCGTGGGGATGTCGGTCATGTTAGCATCGTAGGTAACGGTAACGGTTTTTGTTTTAAGGTCACAGATAATGTCTTTCACGCCTTTCTCATAGGCAATATTCTTCATAATCTTATCGCAGCAACCTTGACAATGCAGGTCGCACGACAGTACCACCACTTGTTTGTCTTGTTTCGCCATCACGCATACTATGGGCAGTATAGCCATCAAAAAGATTAAAATTCTTTTCATATTTATCTTTCAATTATCAGTTATCACTTTTCTCTAAATCATATCGGAAGCCGATATATACCTTCCATCCTGTAGTAGGTCCGCAGACCATGGAGGCATCAAAATCTGTGCCATACGGAGCGTCTGCACCGATGATTGGCGAATCTTGACTGAAGTTGGTCATATTCTCTGCACCGATATAAAGGCTGCATGTGCGGAAATATTTCGTTATTTGTGCCATCAGTTGCGGATACCATGTGAAGGTTTTCGGAGTACCATACCCGCCTAAGAAATCTCCGTATGCTGTAAAGCCGTCAGGCATTCGGCTGATGCCGTTAAACTGCGCTGTGACATCGAATTGCCATTTCTTGAGAGGCGTCTGGTAACTGGTCGTGATGACTCCCTTGAAGCGGTTCGTTAGCGCTTTCGGACGCAGTTCATAATCGTTTGTGATACTATTAAACGTGGTCTGTTCAACATCCGTCCAGCGGAATGCAGCTGTCCAAGTCCATCCGCGAAGCACCTCTATTGATGCCTCTATCTGTGCGCTATGGGCAAATGATTTTGCTTCCGGAATGTCTGATTGGTTATATATGTGTACTTGATGCGGATTACGGTCAAGGTCCACGATGAGAGAGTTTAGGAAATGCGTGTAATAATACTCCATAGAAAGTTGCAACTGCTTGCTGCCAAGCGGAATATAAAAGGTTGTACTGAGACCCGTATTGACGGCCCGTTCCTGCCGGATGGTGTTGGCGAGGGTGAGCACACGACTTGAAGGTAAGATAAACGCATTGTCCGCGATGGCATTAGGTGAACGATAACCCATACCAACACTCGCACGAAGCGTCCACCATTCAAAAGGTGTATAACGTATGTTCGCTCGAGGTGTTGCGAAGAAACCATACTTGGTGGAATAGTCCGCCCGCACACCTGCGACTAACGATAACTGCTCGCCGTAGGTGTAAGCATACTCGGCAAACACGCCCGGCGTAATCTCCAAACGATTTAAATCTGATGGTAAGATACTGAGTTTCTCGCGGTAATTGTCTATATTCAGACTCACGCCGGCACTCAGACGATGGTCGTTATCAATCAGTCCACTGCCTTCCCAGTTGCGTTGCCAAAGACCGTTGAGATACACATTCAGTTGGCTTGCTTTCCATGCACGAGGACCGTAGGTGTTATCCAAATTATGATAACTGGCGGCCGTAATAAGTGCCACACTCGAACCGCTCTCTTCATCATACACATAGCCGTTTTTGATATATCCATCCACGCGCCAGGTATTTAAATTAATTAAATAGGGGTTAGTGGATGAGGGGGTTAGTGGATGATTGGTGATTTGTCCACCTCGTCTATGGTCGTACAGACCGCGAACGAAGGTCTGGAAGGTGTAGTCGCCGTGCTTGTACACCCACCGGTTGGCAAGGTTCGCGTTCTGCACTTTGGGCATATCGACAAAGCCGTCTTTATTGCCGTCCATAGCCATGAAACTGCCTCCGTAGTGCGCTAAAATACCTGTATGAAGCGATTCGTGGATGTCGTGATGACCGAATATCTTCCATCCTCCCATGATGTTTGCCTCAGTCATCAGTTCAGAATTGACCATTAGATTGATAGACAGCGGATTTTGCAGTTGCGGTCGGAGCAGTTCCACGTTTATCTGTCCGGAAGTAGCTTCATAGCCGTTGATGACGGAGGATGTTCCTTTGCTGACTTGTATGGAACTCATCCATGACCCCGGGATATACTCGAGTCCGAAGTTCTGTGCGAGTCCTCGCACGGCAGGAGTGTTCTCTTGGAGCAGTTGCACATAGGTTCCGCTGAGGCCTAACAGACGTATTTGTTTCGCACCGGTGGCTGCGTCCGTATAAGCCACATCGACCGAAGCGTTCGTCTCGAAAGCCTCACTAAGATTGCAGCACGCCGCGCGACATAACTCTTCGGTGCCAATAGTTTGCGTGTCAAATGCCGATGTGCGGCTCTTAAGTACACCCATCTTCCGTTCAGTAATGGTTACTTCGTCCAATACTGCCTCATCCACCAGAACAATTGTCAGCGGTCCGCGGTTAAGCACCGTAATGGTGTCATTGTGGCATCCTACAAAAGAGGCGACCATACGATTCGTACTTTTAGTGGGCATCAGTGTGAAGTTCCCTTCATAATCAGTTGCCACTCCTATCCCTGTCTCTTCCCAATAAACATTCGCGCCAACGAGCGGTTCACCGTGTTCGTCAAGTACGACACCAGTTACTTGCGCTTGCGCTCCTGTAATTATAAGAATCAGGATTAGTATGACTAAAAAACGTTTCATTTCATATAATTGCCGAAATCGGCGACAAAAGTACTGCTTTTTTGTGATGTACACAATACCTAAAAATGGGGAAATTGTTTTTTGACTTACTTTTGTTGCATTTTTTTACATTTTACATCCTTTTTTCGAGACAATTTTACGCAATTTGTAAGATTCCCGTCCAAACTCTTGCGTATATCAATAATTTGTTGTACCTTTGCACGCTTTTTATGGTTTAATTAGAAATAATACGTTATGGCAGAAAATAATGGTAACGGAAAGCGTCCGACGGTGCGAGGTAATCGTCAGGGAGCGAATGACCCTCAAGGTGGTCGTGGAAGGAGATGGATGAATATCCTGTTTTATGTGCTTATGTTTTCGCTGTTGGGCTTATGGATGTTCGGTGGCGACAAGAGCGAAGAGGGACCGCAGAAAGATTTGAGTTATACGAAGTTTCAATCGTATGTGCGTAACGATGCGATAGAGTCACTGATTATATATGACGACAACACCACTAAAGCCAAAGTGCGTAAGGAGAGTTATGGTATTGTTTTCGGCGATGTGAAGAGGGGCGAAGATGCGAAAGGAACGATAAAGGCGTTGATACCTTCTGTGGATGAGTTTACCCATTTCATAGATGGAGTGAACGATGAGCGCCGTGCGGCAGATAATCCGACTATAGATGTGAGTTATGCGAAATCGCGTGATTATTGGTATCTGATTCTTGTAAATGTGTTGCCATTTGCGCTGATTATTCTTTTCTTTGTATGGATGAGTCGCGGTATAGGTAGTGCCGCCGGCGGAATTTTTGGCGTTGGGAAAGCCCGTGCAGAATTGTTTGATAAAGGAAAAAAGGACAAAGTGACGTTCAAGGATGTAGCCGGTTTAGCAGGGGCTAAGCAGGAAGTGGAGGAGATTGTGGCATTCTTGAAGAATCCGAAGAAATATACGGAGTTGGGCGGTAAGATACCCAAGGGTGCACTGTTGGTAGGTCCTCCCGGAACAGGTAAGACCTTGCTTGCCAAAGCTGTAGCCGGAGAAGCCAATGTGCCGTTCTTCTCGATGTCCGGTTCGGACTTTGTGGAGATGTTTGTTGGCGTAGGTGCGAGTCGTGTTCGTGACTTGTTCCGTCAAGCGAAAGAAAAAGCTCCGGCTATTATTTTCATTGACGAGATAGACGCTGTAGGTCGTGCGCGTGGTAAGAACGTGATGACAGGAGGCAACGATGAGCGTGAAAGCACGTTGAACCAGTTACTGACCGAGATGGACGGTTTTGGAACAAACTCGGGTGTGATTATTCTGGCAGCGACGAACCGCGCGGATGTGCTTGATGCGGCATTGCTTCGTGCGGGACGTTTTGATAGGCAGATTCATGTGGAGCTGCCCGATGTGCAGGAGCGTAAAGAGATATTCGGTGTGCACTTGCGTCCGTTGAAACTCGACAATACCATTGATGTTGATTTCCTCGCGAAGCAGACTCCCGGTTTTTCAGGTGCAGACATTGCGAATGTGTGCAACGAGGCGGCATTGATAGCTGCGCGCAATAATCATAAAAAAGTAGGCAAACAGGACTTCATGGATGCGGTTGACCGAATTGTTGGCGGTTTGGAGCGCAAGACGAAGATTATGACCGAAGAGGAAAAGAAATCTATCGCTTTCCATGAAGCAGGACATGCAACTATTTCGTGGATGCTCCGCTGGGCGAATCCGTTGGTGAAAGTAACTATCGTGCCTCGCGGAATGGCTTTGGGCGCTGCATGGTATTTGCCGGAAGAGCGGCAGCTGACGAACGAGGAACATATTTTAGACGAATTATGCTCGCTATTAGGAGGTCGTGCAGCGGAGCAACTCTTCTTGCACCAGACTTCTACCGGTGCATTGAATGACCTTGAACGTGCTACGAAACAGGCATATGCAATGGTGGCATATTACGGTTTCTCTGACCAATTGAAGGACGTTAGTTACTATGACTCCACCGGTCGCTATGAGTATGGTTTTGTGAAACCCTATTCGGAGAAGACGGCAGAGATTATTGACAAGGAGTCGGCACGCATCATCGCAGAACAGATGGAGCGCGCAAAACGCATTCTGCAAGAGAACGAAGAAGGACATCATGCCTTAGCGAACATGCTGATAGAGAAGGAGGTTATCACTTCCGAAGATGTGGAGCGCATTCTTGGTCCGCGTCCGTGGAAGAGCCGTGGTGATGAAATTATGGAGGCAAATGCCGCTCTCGAAGCTGCAAAGCCCAAGAAAACTGTTCGTAAAAAGAAAGAAGAAACAATTAATGCATAATCGTATGAAAAGAAGTATTTTGAGTATTGCGGTATTGCTGTGCGCAATGGCAATGGCTGCACAGATGCCGGTGAAAGTGCCGACTGACTCGGCTATCCGTATCGGAAAATTAGAGAACGGACTGACCTATTATATCCGTCACAACGAACAACCCAAACAACGCTGTGATTTCCATATTGCACAGGCGGTCGGTGCCGTGCTGGAGGAGGACAACCAAAATGGCTTGGCTCACTTTCTTGAGCATATGGCATTCAATGGCACCCAGCACTTCCCAGGAAAGGGCATCATTAATTATTTTGAATCCATAGGGGTCAGCTTTGGTGGAAATATCAATGCCTATACGAACATCGATGAGACGGTTTATCGTCTGTCAGATGTGCCTACCATCCGTGAGGGCATTATTGACTCGGCACTATTGGTGATGCACGATTGGGCTTGTGGTCTATTGTTATTGCCAGAGGAGATAGAGGCGGAGCGCGGTGTCATTCGTGAGGAGTGGCGTACAAGAAACAATGCCAACGGACGTATGCGTAATATCATTCGCGCCAAACTGTACCCGAACTCCCAGTACGGCAAGCGCGATATCATCGGTGATACCGCTGTAATCAACAACTTCGAATACCAAGCCTTGCGGGATTACTACCACAAATGGTACGGACCCGACAATCAGGCGATAATTGTTGTAGGTGACATCGATGTAGATACCATCGAAGCCAAGATTAAAGCACTTTGGGCAAATGTGCCGGAGCGTGCCAATCGTGGCGAGAGACCATTATATACTGTGGATTTCAACACGAAGCCGGTAGTGGCGATTGCCACTGACCCCGAGGCGCAGCAATCGGTCATTTCCGTTGAGTATCTGCGGGAGCAGCTACCCGATATGATACGAGGCACGCAGCTTGAGTACGCTGCGAAGACGGTTAACAATCTGATTCTATCTGTCCTCACCAAGCGTTGGGATGAACTGACGATGAATCCGGAGGCTTCGTTCGTAGGTATCATGACCTACTATCACGAAGCGTTCAAACTGCGCGATGCGTTCAGGGCGTATTGCGTGCCGAAAGAAGGACGTGAGACAGAGGCGCTGCATGATTTGCTAGAGGAATTGGAGAAGTTCCGTCGTTACGGCATAACGAACGCCGAATTGGAGCTCGCCAAAACCGAAATGCTGAATGACTACGAAAAATGGTACAACGAGCGCACAACCCGTAAGAATCAGGAATTGGCTAAGGAATATATCCGCAACTTCACGCGTCATGAATCAATCCCAGGTATAGAGTGGGAATATGAGTTTGAAAAGGAATTTCTGCCAACGCTATCGTTGGAAATGGTGAATAAAGTGGCTGCCGGCTATGTGCTGCCAAACCCCAGTATTTCCATCATGGGACCGGACAAAGAAAGCGTACATATTCCGGATGAGGCTACCGTACTTGCGATGCTACAGGAAGTGGAAAATTTGGAAATTGCAGCTCCTGAGGATAAATCAATAGACACGCGATTGGTAAAGAAAACACCAAAAGCAGGCAAGATACAGAAAGTCACTCGTAACGAGGAAGTCGGAACAACAGAGATATTGCTTAAGAACGGTATTCGTGTTGTTATCAAACCGACGGAATTCAAGAAAGACGAGATACTGTTTGAAGCAAGTTCTGCGGGTGGTAAATCGCTGATTGCACAAGAAGACCTGCCTTCTGCAATGTTGGCGACAGATGTGATACAATTCATGGGATTGGGCGATTTTTCGGCAACGGATTTGCAGAAAGCCTTGTCCGGCAAAACGGTTGGTCTGAGCGGCTCTATTGGTGCTTTCTCGGAGGCGCTGGAAGGAATGTCATCCGTCAAGGATTTCGAGACCTTGCTGCAATTGATTTATCTCACCTTCACCGCTCCGCGTCGCGATGAGGCTGCATATCAAACGTTCATGAATATCTTGGAGAGCCAGCTGGTTAACAAAGACAAGAACCATAAGGCTATTTTTAGAGATTCTGTTACGTTGATGGTTAACGACCACTCTGAACGTGCGGTGCTGCTAACGCCTGCCACAAAGGAACAAATGACTCTTGACCAGATAATGAAAGTTTGCAGCGAGCGTTTTGCCAATCCAGCGGACTTTACATATATCTTTGTCGGCAATATTGATCCTGACGATGCAACTACGCGTAAGGCACTTTGCCAGTGGCTTGGAGCGCTTAAGACCAACAAGAAACGCGAACAGATTCACGACCATGGGGTGCGTGTTCCGAAAGGAGATGTGAAGAATTATTTCGCTCGTCCGATGCAGATTAACACTGCGACCAACCGTATTCAGTACACCTCTTACGATATTTCCTATTCTTTGGAGAATACCATCCTGATGTCAGTTATTAGCAATATTCTCTCGACCCGTTACTTGGAGTCCATCCGTGAGCGCGAAGGCGGTACCTACGGAGTTTCGTGTTCCGGAAGCGTGAGTCGTCTTCCCGTATCCAAAGCAACGCTGACGATGCAGTTTGATACTGACCCTGAGAAACAGGAGCGTTTGATGAAAATCATTCATGAAGAAGTGCAAACCATTGTCAAAGAGGGACCGCGTGCGGACGATTTGCTGAAGGTTAAGGAGAAGAAACTCAAATCCTTCAAAGAGTATTTGGAGCGCAACGCTTATTGGTTGCCCGTGCTGATGGAGTATTATCGCTTCCAAGAGAACGAAATTGCCGAGTACGAGGCGATTGTAAATGGTGTTACTGCCGAGAAAGTGCAGGATTTGCTTCGTAAACTGGTGGATGCCGGTAATGTGCTGGAAGTGGTTATGATGCCTGAATAAGGGAAATGAAATATTTCTTTCTGGTTGGTGAGGCTTCCGGCGATTCCCATGCTGCGGTATTGATGCAGGAACTGCGTAAGCAGGAGCCTGCAGCGCAGTTTGTCGGTCTGGGCGGAGAAAAGATGCGTCAAGCCGGAGCCGTCATATATCAGGACTATTCCAAAATGGCTTTTATGGGTGTGATAGCGGTGTTGCGCAATGCGAAACAGATAAAGGAGAATTTTCGTATTGCGGAGCAGGCGTTGTTGACGGAGCATCCGGATGTGCTGGTGTTGGTGGATTATCCGTCCTTCAATCTTAAGATGGCGGCTTTTGCCAGACAGCACCTGCCGAATATAAAGATTGTCTATTATATTCCTCCAAAGGTATGGGCGTGGAAGACACATCGCATACATCGCATTTCCAGGTTTTGTGACGAGGTGTTTGGTATCTTCCCGTTTGAACCGGCATTTTATGCAAAATTCGGATATAAATGCACCTATATTGGCAATCCGACAGCAGAATCTATCAGTCTTTGGAAAAGCACTCACCCCGAGGTTCCACGAAAAGAGTTGATTGCTCTGCTGCCAGGTAGTAGGGTAGGTGAGATAAAAAATTGTCTGCCGAAGATGATTGCTGTGGCGAAAGAATGGGGATTACCGATGATGATTGCTGCCGCTCCTACGTTTGAAGATGCATTCTATCAACCCTATATGGCTGAAAATATATCCCTCACACGTGATACGTGGTCATTGCTACAAACGGCAAAAGTAGCATTAGTAACATCTGGAACAGCCACTTTGGAGGCAGCATTGCTGAACTGCCCGCAGCTGTCTGTCTATCGGATTTATACAAGTCGATGGTTGGGTTGGCTGAAGCCGTTCATCTTCAAGATTCCGTATTTTACCTTGGTGAACATTGTGGGAGAGAAGCAGGTTATTTATGAGGCTATCGGTCCGAAGTTCTCCACTAACAATATCCGCCGTGAGTTGCGAAAGTTGCTTACAGATAAGGATTATGTAAAAAATATGCTTGCTGATTACAAGCATATACAAGCCCTCTTGGGGAACGAACGGGCAGCGGAAACGGCTGCTAAACGGATTAAAATGTTAGTCCAATCGCCGCAATAATATAAGGAAATGCGCCGATAAGTACGCCCTTACTTAATCGCCATGTATCTGTGGTATAAAAGACAAATACTAATGCCAAGTTGGGGAATACACTTACTTGCAGCAGTTTGCTGAATGTTTGGCTCAGTCCCCAACCAAAGGTTTTGAAGGTGTACCAGAGATTAAAATGGTCGATATAGACTATCATGAAAAGTGCCGGCATCAATAAACCGAGCACTATTCCAATCCAGTATTTATCGAAACGTTGCATCTTAGAGTGCCGTATAGTCGGTCATATCAACGTTGCAGGGCTGTACGGAGATATAGCCGTTAGCTACAGCCCATTCATCGGTATCTTCGGCATTGGGTTCTTCGTTGACAAATACACCGGTCAACCAATATTCTTGTTTACCATCCTCTTTTAAAACGGTACGAATCTCTCGTTCCCAGTGTCCTGCACATTGACGCGTCCATTTGATGCCTTTGAGCGGGCCTTTCGGGGCATTGATGTTATATGCGAGACCGCGTCGCCAAGGTGTATCAAGCAGGTGACGGCAGAGTTCAACGATATAGGGCTCGAAATAAGAGAGGTCGGTAGGCTGGTTATTATCATAAATAGAGAATCCGATACCTTTGATATCGTGTTCGCAACCGGTAAAGCAGGCACCCATCGTACCTGAATAAACGACATTAATTGAGGCATTGGATCCATGATTGATACCGCTGACGAGCAGGTCTATTCGCTCGGGATTATCGTTAAACAGCACATTTAGTGCCAACTTGACACAATCGGAAGGTGTACCATTGGTTACGTAAACATCAATTTGGCGTTTTTCCGCCATAGAGAAAGCATCGTTGTCGCTCAAATCCACTTTATCCAGCGTCATCGGTTTGCCCATAGAGATACAGTTGGAGTAACTGCTACGCGGGCCGTCCGGCGCTACTACTGTCACATGTCCCAATTGCGTCATCAGTTTAGTGAGAAGGGTGATGCCTTGTGCTCCCCAGCCGTCATCGTTGGTTATCAGGATTTCCATACTTGGTCAATTACTTGTTGTGCCAATGCGTTGGCTTGTTCCATGGTTGCTGCTTCGGAATAAACGCGGATAATAGGTTCCGTATTGGACTTGCGCAAATGTACCCACCCATCTGCAAAATCAATCTTCACACCGTCCTTGTCGTTGATACGCTCATCGCTGAACACTTCTTTCACATGTGCGAGGATGGCATCTACGTCCATTTCGGGCTTGAGGTCTATGCGATTTTTTGAGATAAAGTAGTTAGGGAATGTTGCACGCAGTTCGCTCACTTTACAGCCTTTTTCTGCCAAACTGCTGAGGAACAAACCGATACCAACCAAGGCATCCCGACCGTAGTGGGAAGCGGGATAAATAACACCGCCGTTGCCTTCGCCGCCGATGACGGCATTTGTTGCTTTCATTTCAGCGACCACATTTACTTCGCCTACTGCTGAAGCTGAATATGAACCGCCGTATTTTGCTGTTACGTCGCTTAAAGCACGCGTTGAACTCATGTTGCTGCAGGTGTTGCCGGCAGTGTGACTAAGCACATAGTCTGCTACACTTACCAGTGTATATTCTTCTCCGAACATTTCGCCGTTCTCGCAGATAATAGCCAGTCTATCCACATCGGGGTCAACTACGAAACCTACATCTGCTTTGCCGGATTTAAGCAGTTCACTTATTTCGGTCAAATGTTGTGGTAGCGGTTCAGGATTATGTGCAAAGTCTCCTGTGGGCTCACAATTCAGGCGAATAATATTTTTTACCCCGAGCGCTTCCAAAACTGCCGGAATAGCGAGACCTCCAACTGAATTGACACAATCAATAGCTACGGTAAAATCACGCTTGGCAATCTTGTCGCGATGAACCAGTTCAAGGTCAACCACTTTATCCACGTGGTAAGGCAGATAGTCTTTATAGGTCATATGTCCTATATGTTCCACCTCGGCAAAGGTAAAGTCTTCGCGCTCTGCAATTGCAAGCACCTCTTTGCCTTCTGCATCGTTGAGGAACTCGCCACGTTCATTGAGCAGTTTGAGTGCGTTCCACTGTTTGGGATTGTGGCTGGCGGTTAAGATGATGCCTCCGATTGCTTTTTCGCCGGTAACAGCCAACTCGGTTGTTGGTGTACTTGCCAGACCGATATTCACCACATCAAACCCCATGGCAATCAAGGTGCCTGTTACAAGGTGGTCAACCATTTCTCCCGAAATACGTGCATCACGTCCAACTACAATGCAGTTATTCATGCGGCGTTGGCTGTTTTCCGACCAAGCCATCCTTTGTACCGCGTAAGCCGCTGTGAAACGTACTATATCAACCGGATTCAATCCTTCACCAACACGGCCACCGATTGTGCCGCGAATGCCGGAAATAGATTTTACTAAACTCATGTCATTTACTCATTTATTCATTTCTCATTTGCGCATTTAGCGCTTAATTTTCATTTTGAGGTCGTAGCCATACGGTGTAACGGTGTTTCCGTCTTCTGTAAAGCCACGTTTACTCGGGCAGATGATTTTGCACTCTGAGTCGCTGTACTTCATTAATCCAACTGCCACATGCCAAGCCACAGGTGCTGTGGTATAGTCGGTTAGATACGTAAATTCTACAGGGTAAGCACTATTGAGTGTGGTCATGTAATCGGCGGTATCTGCATTCACATTGAGTGTATATTTGCGATAGCGCATTACGACTGTTTCGGAAGAAATAACCGAGTCCGTGCGGATTGTGTCTCCATCCGTGTTTATATGGAACGGACTTCCTCTGTGAACAAGATGGAAGTAGAGATAGTCGTAGCCGGCAACTTGATAGTAGTCTTTTTCTCCCCAAACGACATCATCTGCAGGCAGTTCGTAGATGATATGCAGATTGTTGCGGGCGATATAGTCTTCAATCAGTTTCTTTTCTGCCTTGAGGTCTGCGGAGTAACTATTGCCCGAACAGCTTGTAAGCAGTCCTGCTGCCGCCAATACCAATAAACCTATAATGTATTTTCGTGCCATACTTATTGTTTTTCACCGAGTGTTATCTCGAACAACACATTTTCATAACCTGCCACATGTTCATTTCCGTGAACGCCGTAAGCTGTGTACCAAGGAGCCAGTATAAGTGCTTTTTCGTCCGGATACATATCTCCGAGTGCATCTTCGACTGCTATCGGTAGGTCGAATTTACGCATTGTATAAACGCCTTCCACATCGCTTGCCAGTCTGCCGTCAAGGTGCAAAGTCCGTACTCTGACGCGCCATTTCTCGTTTATCTGCGGCGTCTCGTTATACATGTTTTTGTCGCGAGTAACAGAGTCTCTGCGGCTTTTCCATGCTCCGCAAATCATTTGAGCAAATTCTGTGCCATCGACATGGTGCAAACTATCCACATATTGAAGTAGGAGTTTGTCGGCTTCGTTCGCCATGCGACGGTTGACTTCCATCAATGCCATCATTTCGACATCGGGCAATGTTCCTTCACTACTACGTTGTGACGGCTTTTGCGGAGCAGTCCGGTGACAAGCTGCCACCGTCAATACTAAGCACAAAACGAATATATTATTTCGCCAATCTTTCAAGATACCGTCCGTATTCAGTTTTCATTTCTTTGCCGAGTGCACGCAATTGATTGCTGTCAATCCATCCGTTGCGCCATGCAATTTCCTCAATGCAGGCAATATAGAAACCTTGTCGTTTTTGAATTGTCGCAATAAAATTGCTTGCGTCCAGCAGGCTATCGCAATTGCCGGTATCGAGCCATGCAAAACCTCGTCCGAAGAGCTGTACATGTAACTTGCCTTCGGCAAGATAGCATTTGTTCAAGTCAGTTATCTCATATTCGCCACGGGCACTTGGTTTGAGTGCTGCGGCTTTGTCGCAGACGGTAGCATCATAGAAGTATAATCCCGGAACAGCGTAGTTAGATTTGGGTTGTGCGGGTTTCTCTTCGAGACTCATCACTTTGCCGTTCTCGTCAAACTCCACCACGCCGTATGCACGCGGGTCTTGCACTTCATAACCAAAGATACAAGCTCCTTCAGTAGTATGTTCCACTGCTTTGCGAAGCATATCACGGAAGCCTTGACCATAGAAGAGATTGTCACCTAAAATCAAACAACCCGGTTCGCCATTAAGGAATTCTTTACCTAAAACAAAGGCTTGAGCCAGACCATTCGGCACTTCCTGTACTTTGTATGAAAGGCTCATTCCCAAGCGGCTACCGTCGCCCAATAATTCGCGAAACATAGGTAAATCGCGGGGTGTAGATATAATCAGCACTTCACGAATACCGGCAAGCATCAGCGAGGACAAGGGATAATAAATCATCGGCTTGTCGTACACTGGCATAATCTGCTTGCTGATGGCTTTGCTCAGCGGATACAGGCGGGTTGCGCTACCGCCTGCAAGAATAATTCCCCTCATGATTAACGGAAATCACTGGAGTAAGCCACTCCTTCACCTAAACGTTTGTATCCCTGCGGAACTTCGAAGTTACTTTCGTAGGTGGAGCGGAAATCATTGGCTTTGAAAGAAACGTTGCTGCCGAATTTCTTGTACATGTAGATGCGTTTGTAACCTGCATATTCGTAACGATCGGTGATGAATGCAGCGCACTCCTTGCCAGCAACGTTCTTTTTCTCTTTTTCGTTGTCATTAGACAACAGATCACCTACCCATGTCTGGAGGTCAAACCAAGCCTCGGGGAATACCATCGATTGGTCGCTGTAGTAGAATCTTCCTTGTGTGTTGGGAGAAGCGGTGTACGTTTTATTGTAGGTATCAAGTGAAAATGCTGAATCCGGACGGATAATAAGGGCTGTACCCTTAGCATAGTTAGTCACTTGGATGTACTTGCCATAATCCTTAAACTCCAATGTCAAAAGGCCGTCATAAGTAACGGTACCAATTTGAATCTCAAATACTTTGCCGCTCTTGATTTCTGCTTCTTCTTTGTTGGCAGCATCGGTGAGGAGAACGGTTGTTGTTACGCAACCTGTCAATGCGAGGGTTGCAAGCGCTGTCATTGCAGCGAATTTAAACGTTTTTTTCATAATAAATCGTATAATTTTTTGTTAAATTTTCAAAATCGCGGCAAAGGTAGTGTTTTTTTTGCATATATGCAAATATTCGGGGAGGAATTTGTGATTTTTTCTGATATTAGGTGTTTTTAGTGGGGTAATGGTACTCTATAGTCAGCCTCGGCTCACAGGCGGCTTTATCTAATGTGTATCTAACGTGTATCTATCGTGTATCTAACGTGTATCTATCGTGAATATTACGTGTATCTAACGTTTTTGATTCGGAAAAAATAAAGAAAATCCATATCAAAAAATAAGAAAAATGCAAAAAGATTTGCGTAATTGCGGGAAAAGTTGTAATTTTGCGGCGATTTTTTGTTAAGACGAGATGACCTTATGACTAGATATAGTTAAAAAAATGACTAAATATAGTTAAAAAAAAAGAAAAACAATGAAGGTATTGATGATTAGCGGTTCGGCGCGGAGGAACGGGAATACGTTTATTGCGCTGAGTGAGATTGCCAAGCAGTTGGAGAAAAACGGTATCGAGTCGGAAATTATGCAAATTGGAGCAAAGCCAATCCGTGGCTGTATTGCATGTTGTAAATGTAAAGAGAACAATGTTAAATCTGCTGCGACAAGTAACTCTGACAAAAACGTGAATGTGAAAGGCGCAAATGGGGTGTTGAGTAATATTAACCGTTGTGTATTTGATGATGACTTGTGTAATCGGGTGAATGAAAAGATGGCTGAATCTGATGCGTTAATTGTTGGTTCTCCTGTATATTACGGTCAGCCGAATGGTTCGGTATTGTCGTTAGTGCAGCGTATGTTTTTCTCGGCAGGTGATTTGTATCGCAATAAACCAGCTGCGGCTGTTGCGGTTTGTCGCCGAGGTGGAGCGACTGCAGCATTTCAGACGTTGAATATGCCGTTTATGATGATGAATATGCCGGTTGTAACGAGTCAGTACTGGAATATTGTGTATGGTCGTGAAGTGGGTCAGGCGGCATTGGATACAGAAGGATTGCAGACGATGCGGACGCTGGCTGATAACATGGCTCGCATACTGAAGAACAGTCATGCGGAGCATGCAGAGCCAGTGCCGGAACGGGAAGCATGGCAACCGATGCATTTTATTCGGTAGGGTTATTTGGCAAGGTGGTTGAGAAAGAGAGGAAAAGAGGGCGTTTTTCTGCCAAAAATGCTAAATAGAAGTGGCAAAATTAAGAAAAACGCCAAAATTTGAAGAAAAATTCAGAAAAATCTTCATAATATTTGTGTATGTGAAAGAAATGTAGTACTTTTGCACGCTTTTTCGGCGCGCATGAGTAATACACGCACATGTGCAAAGTGAAAGGTGAAAATTGAAAAGTCGTAAGACAACAAATAAACAAATTAAATTAACATTAATTATTAACCAAAACAAGTTACAATGCCTACAATTCAACAATTAGTTAGAAAAGGAAGAGCAGAACTTATCGACAAGAGCAAGAGCCCTGCATTGGACAGCTGCCCTCAACGTCGTGGCGTATGTGTACGCGTTTACACAACAACTCCTAAAAAGCCTAATTCCGCAATGCGTAAGGTGGCACGTGTTCGTTTGACGAACCAGAAGGAAGTGAATGCTTACATTCCGGGTGAGGGTCACAACTTGCAGGAGCACAGCATCGTGATGGTGCGTGGTGGTCGTGTGAAGGACCTTCCGGGCGTACGTTACCACATTGTACGCGGTACGTTGGATACCGCGGGTGTAGCAAACCGCCTGCAACGTCGAAGCAAATACGGCGCAAAGCGTCCGAAAGCTAAGAAGTAAGAGACCGGCTTCGCCTGTTGGACCGCTGCGCTGTTAGATGGGCGAGAGAAGTTCTGAGAAAATTTAACTAACTAAAAGTTCCATACGTTGGGACAGATTAAAAATGGGTTGATCGGTTGAGTAAGGGGTGAGCGGTTACGGGTTACCGGTTATGGGTTACGGGAATCGGACCTCTGAAGCGATTACAGCCAAAAAAACAATTAACAAAAATGAGAAAAGCAAAACCAAAGAAACGTGTGATCCTGCCGGATCCTGTTTACGGCGAGGTGATGGTGGCAAAGTTTGTGAACCACCTGATGCTCGATGGTAAGAAGAACACTTCGTATCATGTGTTCTACACCGCTTTGGACCTCGTAGGTCAGAAGAACAAGGACGCTGAGAAGTCTGCGTTGGAGATTTGGAAACAAGCCCTTGACAACATCACTCCGTTGGTAGAGGTGAAGTCAAAACGTATCGGTGGTGCGACATTCCAAGTGCCGACAGAGATTCGTGCCGACCGCAAGGAATCCATCGCAATGAAGAACATGATTAACTTTGCACGCAAGCGTGGTGGTCATTCGATGGCCGAGAAGCTGGCAGCAGAGATCATGGACGCAATCAACAACCAAGGTGGTGCCTTCAAGCGTAAAGAAGATATGCACCGCATGGCAGAAGCTAACCGTGCATTTGCACACTTCAGATTCTAAGATTTGAAAATTTGAAGATTTGAAAATTGAATGGCGAAACACGATTTGAAATATAATAGGAATATCGGTATCATGGCTCACATTGATGCCGGTAAGACTACTACTTCAGAGCGTATTCTCTACTACACCGGTCTGACTCACAAGATGGGTGAGGTACACGACGGTGCGGCAACGATGGACTGGATGGAGCAGGAGCAGGAACGTGGTATTACTATCACGTCTGCTGCTACGACCACTTATTGGACATACAATAACGAGAAATTCAAAATCAATCTGATAGACACTCCGGGTCACGTGGACTTTACGGTAGAGGTTGAGCGCAGTTTGCGTATTTTGGACGGTGCTGTAGCAACGTTCTGCGCAGTAGGCGGTGTTCAGCCTCAGAGTGAGACGGTTTGGCGTCAGGCAGACAAGTACAATGTTCCTCGTATCTGCTATGTGAATAAGATGGACCGTAGTGGTGCCAACTTCTTTGATGTGGTTCGCCAGATCAAAGAGACGTTGGGTGCTACTCCTTGCCCGATTCAGATTCCTGTTGGTGCTGAAGAAAACTTCAAGGGTGTGGTGGATTTGATTAAGATGAAATCCATCATTTGGCACGACGAGACGTTGGGTGCAGAGTATGAAGTGGACGACATTCCTGCTGAGCTTGTAGCAGAGGCGGAAGAATGGCGCGACAAGATGCTTGAGACCTGTGCGGAATTTGACGACGTGCTGATGGAGAAGTATTTCTCCGACCCGACAACGATTACCGAAGATGAGATTCGTGCTGCTATCCGCAAGGGTACAGTCGGATTGCATATATTCCCAGTTATCTGCGGTTCGAGCTTTAAGAACAAAGGTGTTCAGACGATGCTGGATGCTGTTTGCGCATATTTGCCGAGTCCGATGGATACTGTGGAGATTTCCGGAACAGACCCACGTAACGGAAAGTCGGTTGTACGTCATCCGAACGAAGACGAGCCTTTGTGCGCGTTGGCGTTCAAGATTGCGACCGATCCGTATGTGGGACGTCTGTGCTATTTCAGAGTGTATTCGGGCAAATTGGAAGCCGGTTCGTATGTTTACAATACCCGTTCGGGCAAGAAAGAGCGTATCAGCCGAATCTTCCAAATGCACTCGAATCACCAGAATCCGGTGGATGTTATATGCGCAGGTGACATAGGCGCGGGCGTAGGATTTAAGGATATACGCACGGGCGACACGTTATGCGCGGAAGAGAAGCCGATTACGTTGGAGAGCATAGAGTTTCCGGCTCCGGTGATTGGTATATCTGTTGAGCCGAAGAGCCAACAGGACCTTGACAAACTTGGTGTCGGCCTTGCCAAGTTGGCAGAGGAAGACCCGACGTTCACCGTTAAGACGGATGAACAAACCGGTCAAACGGTTATTTCCGGAATGGGCGAATTGCACTTAGAGATTATTATCGACCGCCTGAAACGTGAGTTTAAGGTGGAGTGCAACCAAGGCCGTCCGCAAGTGGCTTACCGCGAGGCGATTAGTGCTCCGGTAGAGTTGCGTGAGACGTACAAGAAACAAACCGGTGGTCGCGGTAAGTTTGCGGATATCATTGTTCGCGTAGAGCCGGCAGACCCCGAGTTTGAAGGTACGTTGCAGTTTATTGACGTGGTTAAGGGTGGTGATATTCCGAAGGAGTATATTCCCGCCATAGAGAAGGGTTTCCAGACAGCCATGAAGAATGGTGTGTTGGCCGGCTTCCCGCTTGATAAGCTGAAAGTAACCGTGCTGGATGGTAGTTTCCATCCGGTGGATAGTGACCAATTGAGTTTTGAGATTTGTGCTCAGATTGCGTTCAAGAACGCTTGTATGAAAGCCAAACCTGTGCTGATGGAGCCAATCATGAAGATAGAGATTGTAACTCCTGACGAGAACATGGGTGATGTGATAGGCGATTTGAACAAGCGTCGCGGACAGATTGAAGGCATGGATACCGCTCGCACGGGAGCCCGTATTGTGAAGGCGAAGGTGCCGTTGGCTGAGATGTTCGGCTATGTAACGGCGCTGCGCACTATCACGAGCGGTCGTGCCACGAGTAGTATGGAGTTCTCGCATTACGAGCCAGTAATGAGTTCGATTGCGAAGGCCGTGCTTACGGAATGTGGCGGAAGAGCGGACTTGGTATAAATAACCTCGCGTGCAGGCGTGCACGTACAATAATTAACACACACACGCACGAGTCTTCTGAGCGAATGACTCTTTAGGGGTTTCGCGCGTCTGTGGCTAAAGTAAAAACAATAAATTAATTAAACAAAATGAGTCAAAAAATTCGTATCAAACTGAAATCTTTCGACCACAACTTGGTTGACAAGTCGGCTGAAAAGATTGTGAAGACGGTAAAGGCGACAGGTGCCGTAGTAAGCGGTCCTATTCCACTGCCGACCCACAAGCGTATTTTCACCGTAAACCGTTCGACGTTCGTTAACAAAAAGAGCCGTGAGCAATTTGAGTTGGCCAACTACAAGCGTTTAATTGACATCTACAACAGCAACAACAAGACCGTTGAAGCATTGATGAAGTTAGAGCTTGCAAGCGGTGTGGAAGTAGAAATTAAGGTTTGATGAAAAAGAACTAGGAGGTCTAGACGGCCTAGTCAGTTTAGGAATCCTAGAAAAATTAAAACAAGCCGTTTCCGACGGATAGCAAAGGTGTAACAACACGACGAATCCCGTCGGCGAGAACGGAAAAAAGAATTATTAACAATTATTTAATCTAAGCAAAAATGCCAGGATTATTAGGTAAAAAAATCGGAATGACATCCGTATTCGGTGCCGATGGTAAGAACATACCATGCACCGTTATTGAAGCTGGTCCATGCGTAGTAACGCAACTTAAGACCGTGGAGAAGGATGGTTACGAGGCTGTTCAGGTTGGTTTCAAGCAGAAGAGCGAGAAGCACACGAACAAGGCCGAGGCCGGTCACTTCAAGGCAGCAGGCGTTAATCCTATGCGTTATTTAGCCGAGTTTAACGGCTATGACCAGGAGTTGAAGCTTGGTGACGAGATCAACGTAAGTATCTTCGAGGAAGGTAGTTTTGTCGACGTTGTAGGCACCAGCAAAGGTAAAGGTTTCCAAGGCGTAGTTAAACGTCACGGATTCGGTGGAGTAGGTCAATCTACTCACGGTCAGGACGACCGTCTTCGTGCGCCCGGTTCTGTAGGTGCATGTGCATACCCGAGCCGTATATTCCCGGGAACCCGTATGGCAGGTCACATGGGAGTTGACCGCGTAACCGTTCAGAACCTCGTGGTTTTGAAAGTTATTCCTGAGTACAACCTGATTATGGTCAAGGGAAGTATTCCAGGTGCAAAGAACAGTATTGTAACAATTAACAAGTAAGAAGTATGGAACTTAGTATTTTGAATCAAGCCGGTGAGAAGACCGGTAAGAAGATCAAACTGAATGAAGAGGTCTTCGGAATCGAGCCTAACGACCACGCTATTTACTTGGACGTTAAGCAGTATTTGGCAAACAACCGTCAAGGTACAGCAAAGGCAAAACAACGTAGCGAAAATGCTCACTCTACCCGCAAACTCGGTCGTCAGAAGGGCGGCGGTGGTGCACGTCCGGGCGATTTCAAGTCTCCGGTACGCGTAGGTGGTGGTACGATTTTCGGTCCTGTACCTCGCGATTACAGTTTCAAGTTGAACCACAAGGTGAAACAGCTTGCCCGTCGTTCGGCTTTGAGTCTGCGTGCAAAGAATGAGCAACTGATTGTATTGGATGCTTTGAATTTTGATGCACCGAAGACGAAAGCAATGGTTGACGTTTTGGCAAAGTTGAATATCACCGGAAAGAAAGTGTTGGTAGTATTGCCCGCGAACAACGATGCAGTATTGAAATCTGCGCGTAACATCGAGCGCACCAACGTGGTGACTGTTAACGAATTGAATACATACGCAATTATGAATTCGAACGCCGTTGTAATGCTGGCAGACAGCGTAAAGGCAATCGAGGAAACTTTAGCATAAGGAGGCAAGATTATGGCAATTATTATTAAACCTATCGTCACTGAAAAGATGACCGCCGCCGGCGAGAAGTTGAACCGTTACGGATTCCGCGTAGAGCGTACTGCCAATAAGGTTCAAATCAAGAAGGCAGTAGAAGAAATGTACAATGTTCAAGTGCTGGATGTAAATACCTTGATCGTTGCTCCGAAGAACAAACAACGCTGGACAAAGAGCGGTTTGCTTCGCGGTGCACAGTCGGCGTATAAGAAAGCGATTGTGACATTGAAAGAAGGTGAAACAATTGATTTTTATAGCAATATTTAAAAATGGCTGTACGTAAATTAAAACCCTCTACACCGGGGCAAAGACACAAAATTATTGGCGCGTTTGAGACGATTACGGCAAGCGCACCAGAGAAGTCTCTCGTGTTCGGTAAATTGAAGACCGGCGGTCGTAACAACACTGGTAAAGAGACCATGCGTTACATTGGCGGCGGACACAAGCAGAAATTCCGCGTAATTGACTTCAAGCGCAACAAAGATGGTGTACCCGCAGTAGTAAAGACTATTGAGTATGATCCGAACCGTAGTGCTCGAATTGCTCTGTTGTTCTATGCTGACGGAGAGAAGCGTTACATGCTTGCTCCGAACGGATTGCAAGTAGGTCAAACAGTATTGTCAGGAAGCGGAATCGCTCCTGAAGTAGGAAATGCACTTCCGATGTCTGAAATTCCATTGGGAACATTGATTCACAACATTGAGATGCGTCCTGGTCAGGGTGCACAAATGGTTCGCTCCGCGGGCACATTTGCACAACTGGCAGGTCGTGAGGACAAGTATGCTTTAATTAAGTTGCCTTCAGGCGAACTTCGCAAGGTATTGGCAGCTTGCAAAGCAACTGTTGGTGTTGTAGGAAACAGTGACCATGCATTGGAAAAGAGTGGTAAGGCTGGTCGCAGCCGTTGGTTAGGTCGTCGTCCTCACAACCGTGGTGTAACGATGAACCCAGTAGATCACCCGATGGGTGGTGGTGAAGGTCGTGCGAGTGGTGGTCATCCGAGAAGCCGCAAGGGCTTGTTGGCAAAGGGCTACAAGACTCGTCATCCGAAGAATCAATCGAACCAGTACATTATTGAAAGACGTAAAAAGTAACCTATTAAACAGAAGAGAATTATGAGTCGTTCATTGAAAAAAGGACCGTTTATCAACGTAAAGTTGGAGAATAAGGTGCTCGCTATGAATGAGGCCAACAAGAAAGAAGTCGTAAAGACATGGTCTCGTGCGAGTATGATCTCTCCTGATTTTGTAGGTCACACGATCGCCGTTCATAACGGAAATAAGTTCATTCCTGTTTACGTTACGGAGAACATGGTAGGTCACAAGCTCGGAGAGTTTGCTCCGACCCGTATTTTCCGTGGTCATGCAGGCAAGAAATAAACCACTAATCATTCACAACAAATTAAAAATTTTAGACAATGGGTGCTAGAAAACATAACACAGCTGAGGCAATGAAGGAAGCTCGTAAGAGTCAGTACTTTGCCAAGCTAAACAACGTTCCTACCAGCCCGCGAAAAATGCGCCTTGTTGCTGACATGATTCGTGGTATGGAAGTGAACCGTGCCCTCGGTGCATTGCATTTCTCGACGAAAGAGGCAAGCCGTGCACTTGAGAAACTGTTGAAATCAGCAATTGCCAACTGGGAAGTAAAGACCGGCAAAAAGGCTGATTCTGAGACATTGTATGTAAGTAATATAATGGTTGATGGCGGAATGTCATTGAAACGTCTGCAGACCGCTCCTCAAGGTCGCGGATACCGCATTCGCAAACGCTTCAACCACGTTACAATCTTTGTAGATACGAAAACTAATAAAGCTGAGTAAGACTATGGGACAGAAAATTAATCCAATTAGTAACCGTCTGGGTATTGTCCGCGGATGGGATAGCAACTGGTTCGGAGGTAAGAATTACGGAGATACGATCCTTGAGGATCAGAAGATTCGTGATTATCTGAACGCACGTCTTGCAGAGGCTAGTCTTAGCCGTATCGTCATAGAGAGAACTCTGAAACTTGTGACTGTAACTGTCTGCACTGCTCGCCCCGGTTATATTATCGGTAAGGGTGGACAAGAGGTTGACAAATTGAAAGAGGAGTTGAAGAAAATCACCAAACAGGATGTACAGATTAACATCTACGAGGTTAAACGTCCGGAATTGGATGCTACAATAGTAGCCCAGAAGGTTGCCAAGCAGTTGGAAGGCAAGATTGCTTACCGTCGTGCTGTGAAGATGGCTATTGCATCGACGATGCGTATGGGTGCTGAAGGTATCAAAATCCAAATCAGCGGTCGTTTGAACGGTGCTGAAATTGCACGTTCCGAGATGTACAAAGAGGGTCGTACCCCGCTGCACACCCTGCGTGCTGACATTGACTACTGCCACGTTGGTGCCCTTACGAAAGTTGGTATCCTTGGCGTGAAGGTATGGATTTGCCGTGGTGAAGTTTATGGCAAGAAAGATCTTGCTCCCAACTTTAACCAGAAGCAAGATGGTCGTGGTGACCGTCGTGGCGATCGTCGTGACGACCGTCGTGGTGGTCGCGGTGAGCGTCGTGGTGATTTCCGTAGAAACAATAAACAATGATGTTTAACCGATTTGTAGATTACAGTTATGTTACAACCTAAGAAAACAAAATTCCGCCGTTCGCAAAAAGGCCGTATTAAGGGCAATGCGCAACGCGGTAATGAGCTGGCGTTTGGCTCGTTCGGTATCAAGAGTCTTGGTACTATTTGGTTGACAGGTCGTCAAATCGAGGCAGCCCGTGTTGCAGTAACCCGTTACATGCAGCGTCAGGGTCAAGTTTGGATTCGCGTTTTCCCGGATAAACCAATCACCAAGAAACCTCTGGATGTTCGTATGGGTAAAGGTAAAGGTGCTCCTGAAGGCTTTGTTGTTCCGTTGGCTCCCGGTCGTATTATCTTTGAGATAGACGGCGTGCCATACGATGTAGCAAAAGAAGCACTGCGCCTTGCCGCTCAGAAACTTCCTATTACAACCAAATTTGTCGTAAGACGTGATTACGACGCAACCCAACTTGTATAATTAAAGGATTATGAAAACAGCTGAAATTAAAGAATTAACAACTGCTGAGATTCAAGAGCGTCTGGCTACCGAGAAGGAAGCATTGGTTCGCATGAAACTCAATCACAGTATTTCTCCGCTCGACAATCCGTTGCAAATTAAGGTTGCTCGTAAGACAATCGCTCGCCTTGCAACTGAACTTCGTAAGAGAGAATTAACAAAGTAAAATCGAACGAAAATGGAAACAAGAAATCTTAGAAAAGAGCGTCAGGGCGTTGTCGTTTCCAACAAGATGGATAAGACTATTGTCGTAGCCGTTAAGTGGAAAGAGAAACACCCCATCTATGGCAAGTTTGTAAACAAAACTCGCAAGTTCCATGTTCACGACGAGAAGAACGAGTGTGGTATAGGTGATACCGTACGTATTATGGAAACTCGTCCTCTGAGCAAAACAGTTCGTTGGCGTCTAACTCAAATTATTGAAAGGGCTAAGTAATATGATACAACAAGAATCAAGACTTATAGTAGCGGACAACTCAGGTGCCAAAGAGGCATTGTGTATCCGCGTGCTTGGTGGAACGAAAAAACGTTACGCCACCCTTGGAGACACCATCGTAGTAGCCGTTAAGGGCGTTATTCCTTCCAGCGAGGTGAAAGACGGTACGGTTAGCCGTGCTATCGTGGTTCGCGTTAAGAAGGAGGTTCGCCGTGCTGACGGAAGTTACATCCGCTTCGACGATAACGCTTGTGTGCTGATCTCGAACGCCGGTGAACTCCGCGGTAGCCGTATCTTTGGTCCGGTTGCTCGTGAGCTTCGTCAAACGAATATGAAAATAATTTCTCTGGCACCTGAAGTGCTTTAATCACTAAATTTTTACAGTAATGGCTAAATTACATATTAAAAAGGGTGATATCGTCTACGTAAACGCAGGTGCTTCGAAGGGCAAAACCGGTCGTGTGCTGGAAGTGCTCGTAGAGAAACAACGTGCAATTGTAGAGGGTGTCAATATGGTCTCAAAGAGCACCAAACCCAATGCAAAGAACCCGCAAGGGGGTATCGTTAAACAGGAGAGTCCTATCCATATTTCGAATTTGAACCCTGTAGAGGATGGTAAGCCCGTTCGCGTGGGTCGCATGCTGAAAGATGGTAAACTCGTCCGCGTAAGTAAAAAATCAGGTAAAGAACTTTAAGCAATGAATACAGCAAGTCTTAAACAAGATTATCAGGAGCGTATCGTTCCTATCTTGATGAAAGAGTTTAACTACACCACTGTTATGCAGTGCCCGAAACTCCAGAAAATCGTCCTCAATCAGGGTCTTGGCGAAGCTGTGGCTGACAAGAAGATTATCGATGTGGCTCAACAGGAAATGACGCTCATCGCCGGTCAGAAAGCCGTTGCTACTGTTTCGAAGAAGGATATTGCCAACTTCAAGGTTCGTAAGAAAATGCCTATTGGTGTTCGCGTAACTCTTCGTGGTGAGCGTATGTACGAGTTCTTGGAGCGTCTTGTTCGCGTTGCACTGCCGCGTATTCGCGACTTTAAGGGTATTAACAACAAGATGGATGGTCGTGGTAACTATACTCTCGGCATCACCGAGCAAATTATCTTCCCTGAAATTAACATTGATAACATCACCAAACTGCTGGGTATGAACATTACGTTCGTTACCACCGCTAACACCGATGAGGAAGGCTTTGCACTCCTCCGAGAGTTTGGTCTGCCGTTCAAGAAGTAACCTTTTAAACGAATATTACTATGGCAAAAGAATCAATGAAAGCCCGCGAGGTAAAACGCGCAAAATTAGTTGCTAAATACGCTGCTAAACGCGCCCAACTCCTCAAGGATGGAGACTATGAAGGTCTTCAAGCACTTCCGAAGAACGCCAGTCCGGTTCGCTTGCACAACCGTTGCAAAATCACCGGCCGTCCGAAAGGTTACATGCGTGCATTCGGTCTGAGCCGTATTCAGTTCCGTGAGATGGCCTCCAAAGGCCTGATTCCGGGCGTGAAGAAAGCCAGCTGGTAAGAATATTCCGTAAGTTTCGGAACGTCCGGGCAAACCCGGTAGTTCCGGAAGACTGCGGCAAGTTAACAATTATTATTAAACAATGTCAGGACAGTCCTGATAATTTTAAAACAACAAAACAAATGACAGATCCAATCGCAGATTATCTCACCCGTTTGAGAAATGCAATCAAAGCCGGTCACCGCGTAGTAGAGGTGCCAGCTTCGAATCTGAAGAAAGAGATCACCCGTATCTTGTTCGAAAAAGGTTACATCCTTTCGTACAAATTCGTGGAAGATGGCCCTCAAGGAACCATTAAGATTGCCTTGAAGTATGATCCTGTTAACAAAGTTAACGCCATCAAGAAGTTACAACGTGTATCCACCCCCGGTCTCCGTCAGTATGTAGGTTATCGTGAGATGCCTCGCGTACTCAATGGTTTAGGTATCGCAATCCTTAGTACCTCTAAGGGTGTGATGACCAATAAAGAGGCAGCCGGTCAGAAGTTAGGTGGTGAGGTTATTTGTTACGTTTATTAATTAAGGAGGATTAGTTATGTCAAGAATTGGTAAATTACCCATTGCTATTCCTGCCGGCGTTACCGTAGCAGTTAGCCCTGAAAACGTAGTGACCGTTAAAGGTCCGAAAGGAGAACTTGTTCAGGCTGTTGATCCTATCATCACAGTTACTGTTGAAGATGGTGTATGCCATGTTACTCGTCCGAATGATGAGAAAGAGTGTCGTGCGAAACACGGTTTGTACCGTGCGCTGCTTCATAACATGGTTCACGGTGTAAGTGAAGGTTATAAGGCTGTGCTCGAACTCGTTGGTGTAGGATACCGCGTAGAGCTCGCTCAACCGCAAGTATTGAATTTTTCGCTGGGTTACACTCACCCAATCTATCTCGGTTTGCCGAAGGAGATTAAGGTTGAGACCAAATCCGAGCGTAACCAGAACCCATTGGTAATCCTTGAGAGTGCTGACAAGCAGTTGCTTGGTCAAGTATGTGCAAAGATTCGTTCGTTCCGCAAACCGGAACCGTATAAGGGTAAAGGTATTCGCTTCCAAGGTGAAGTTGTTCGTCGTAAGGCTGGTAAATCGGCTGGTAAATAATTAGAAAGGAATAAGTTATGGATAAGAAAATTGCACGTAGAGCTAAAATTAAAGCCACCATTCGTACGAAAGTTTGTGGTACAGCAGAGCAACCTCGTCTGAGCGTATTCCGTTCGAATTGCCAGATTTATGCTCAAGTTATAGATGATGTTAATGGTAAGACACTGGCAAGTGCTTCTTCCCTCGGCATCAAAGATAAATTAACTAAGACAGAGAAAGCCAAGAAAGTCGGTGCTCTTGTAGCAGAAGCTGCCAAGAAAGCCGGTATTGAGAAGGTCGTATTTGACCGTAACGGTTATCTCTATCATGGTCGTGTTCAAGCGCTGGCAGACGCTGCCCGCGAAGCTGGTCTTAAATTCTAAAACAACGAAGAGTTATGAATAGAGTAAAAACAACACAGGACCTGGAGCTCAAGGAGCGCCTCGTTGCAGTTAACCGCGTAACCAAAGTTACGAAAGGTGGTCGTACTATGACATTCGCAGCCATCGTTGTTGTAGGAAATGAAGATGGTATCGTAGGCTGGGGTCTCGGTAAAGCAGGTGAAGTGACTTCAGCTATTGCCAAGGCTACCGAGTCAGCAAAGAAGAACCTGATCCAAGTGCCCGTACTGAAGGGTACTGTTCCTCACGAGCAGTATGCTAAGTTCGGTGGTGCACGTGTTTATCTCCAACCCGCAACACATGGTACCGGAGTTAAGGCCGGTGGTGCTATGCGTGCCGTATTGGAGAGCGCAGGCGTACACGACGTATTGGCAAAATCCAAAGGAAGTTCCAATCCTCACAACCTTGTGAAGGCTACAATCCTTGCACTTGCTGAAATGCGTGATGCCCGTCAAGTGGCTCAAAATCGTGGCGTAAGCCTTGATGTAGTGTTTAACGGATAAATTTTGCAAGACTATGGCTAAGATTAAAATTCAGAAAGTACGCAGTACTATTAAGAGCCCGAAGGTTCAGAAAGAAACAATGGAAGCTCTCGGTCTCCGCAAGATGAACGCTATCGTTGAGCACGAAGCTACTCCCGCTATTCTCGGTATGGTTGAGAAAGTGAAACACTTGGTAAAAGTTATTGATTAATCGTAAAACAACAAAGCATTATGGAATTAAATAATTTAACTCCGGCTGCTGGTTCAGTAAAAACCGCAAAACGTGTCGGTCGTGGTGCCGGTTCGGGTCTCGGTGGAACCTCTACCCGTGGTCATAAGGGAGCCAAATCACGTTCGGGCTATTCTAAAAAGATTGGTTTCGAAGGTGGTCAGATGCCTATGCAACGTCGTTTGCCGAAATTTGGTTTTAAGAACATCAACCGTGTAGAGTATAAGGCGATTAACCTCAATATTCTTCAACAACTTGCTGACGAGCGCAAACTCGAAGTTATCGGTTTGCCCGAACTCTTTGAGGCTGGTTTCATCAACAAGTCGATGCTTGTTAAAATTCTCGGTAACGGTACCCTTACTGCTAAACTGACAGTTAAAGCCAACGCATTCAGCAAGTCTGCTGAAGCTGCAATTACAGCTGCTGGTGGTACTATCGAAAAAATCTAAGGTAATATGAAATTTATTGAAACAATCAAGAATATCTGGAAGATTGAAGACCTCCGCAATCGCCTGCTGACCACGCTTTTGTTCGTGCTCATCTATCGTTTCGGTTCGTTCGTTGTTCTTCCCGGTATTGATCCGACAGCGTTGACCTCTCTGCATGCTCAGACAGCAGGCGGTTTGATGGCGCTTCTGGATATGTTCTCGGGTGGTGCGTTCTCGAATGCGTCTGTGTTCGCGCTCGGTATCATGCCGTACATCTCCGCGTCTATCGTTATCCAATTGCTTACAATTGCAGTGCCCTATTTCCAGAAGATGCAGAAGGAGGGTGAGTCAGGCCGTCAGAAAATGAACCAGATTACGCGCTATCTCACGGTGGCTATTCTGCTCTTCCAAGGTCCAAGTTATCTCGTTAACTTGAGTGTTCAGATGGCACAGGCAGGACAGCCGTTAGCTATTGGATTTAACTGGTTTACAATTTCGTCAACCATTATCCTTTGCGCCGGTTCAATGTTCGTGATGTGGCTTGGAGAGCGTATCACTGATCGTGGTGTAGGAAATGGTATTTCCTTCATCATTTTGATTGGTATTATCGCTCGTCTTCCAGGTGCTGTCGTACAAGAGTTCTCCAGTCGTTTGAACGATGCCGGTGGTGGATTGATTGTCTTCCTCCTTGAGATTGTTATCCTGCTCTTTGTCTTTGCTTTTGCAATTATGCTTGTGCAAGGAACCCGTAAGATTCCTGTACAATATGCAAAGCGTATTGTAGGTAACAAGCAATATGGTGGTGTACGTCAATACATTCCGTTGAAGGTGAATGCAGCCAATGTGATGCCTATCATCTTCGCTCAGGCCATTATGTTCATTCCTATTGCTATCGTAGGCTTCCGTGCTGATGGCTCCAATGCATTCATGCGTGCCTTCATGGATAACAATAGCTTCTGGTACAACCTAGTATTTGCTATTCTTATTATCGCCTTCACCTATTTCTATACGGCTATTATCATCAATCCCGTACAGATGGCAGAGAATTTGAAACTGAACAACGGTTTCATCCCCGGTGTGAAGCCCGGTAAGAAGACGGCAGAGTATATTGATACCATTATGAGCCGTATCACTTTGCCTGGCAGTATATTGCTGGCAATTATCGCAGTGCTGCCTGCGTTTGCACGTCTGTTTGGCGTGAGCATGAGTTTTGCGCAGTTCTATGGTGGTACATCGTTGCTCATTATGGTAGGTGTTATTTTGGACACACTTCAACAAATCGAGTCGCACCTGTTGATGCGTCACTACGATGGATTCTTTGAGTCCGGAATGCGTATCAAAGGACGCTCGGGTGCCATGGCTTATTAATAATTATGGTATTCCTAAAGACAGACGAGGAAGTTGAATTGATGCGACAGAGTAATCAGCTCTTGGGCATGGCTTATGGCGAAGTAGCCAAAGCCATTGCCCCAGGGGTGACTACTGCTGAACTTGATAAGATTGCGCACGACTTCATCTGTGACCACGGGGGTATTCCCTCTTGTCTCAATTACGAAGGTTATCCTGCATCATTGTGTACTTCTGTTAATGAACAGGTTGTACATGGGATTCCAAGTAAGGATGTTGTCCTCAAGGATGGTGATATCATTTCCATTGACGGTTGTGTACTTCTGAATGGCTTTCATGCGGACTCCGCTTATACCTTTCCTGTCGGGGAAGTGAAACCGGAAGTGATGCAATTGCTGAAGACGACAAAGGAGTGTTTATTCCTTGGTATTGAACAGGCCGTTACTGGGCATCGTCTCGGGGATATCAGTTTTGCTATTCAGAACCATGCTGAGAACGCCGGTTATTCCGTATGTCGTGAGTTTGTCGGACATGGAATAGGTCGTGAAATGCATGAGGATCCTGAAGTATGCAATTACGGCAGACGTGGAAACGGAATTGTCCTGAAGTCCGGTATGACTATGGCTATTGAGCCGATGATAATGTCCGGCAGACGCAATGTTATTATCGAAGATGACGGCTGGACAGCTCGCGCTGCAGACCGCAAGCCTGCTGCACATTATGAACTGAGTGTATGTGTGCGTAACGGGAAGGCGGATATCTTATCGACATTTGACTATATTAAGGAAGTCTTAGGAGACAGATTTGTTTAATAACTATAACACTATGGCAAAACAAGATGCAATTGAAGTAGATGGAACAATCACTGAGGCTCTCTCGAATGCGATGTTCCGCGTCCAATTGGAAAGTGGTCATGTCATTATCGCCAACATTTCCGGTAAAATGCGTATGCATTACATTAAAATCTTACCGGGCGACCGTGTGAAGGTGGAAATGAGTCCGTATGACTTGACACGTGGAAGAATTAGTTTCCGCTATAAATAATCAACTCTAAAACTCAAAGAAATGAAAGTTAGAGCATCAATCAAGAAGCGCAATGCGGATTGCAAGATTGTGCGCCGCAAAGGAAAGCTTTATGTAATTAACAAGAAAGAACCCAAAATGAAGATGCGTCAGGGATAAGCGCTTCAGTTTGGTAACAATTAAAACAAAATCCCTAAGTAAAGAATTATGGCTATAAGAATTGTCGGTGTAGATCTGCCGCAAAACAAGTGCGGTGAAGTCGGATTGACTTACATCTACGGATTAGGTCGTTCAAGCGCAAAGAAAATCCTTGCAGAGGCAGGCGTAGACCCAAGCATCAAGGTGCAGGATTGGACGGATGACCAAGCTGCAAAGATTCGTGAGATTATCGGAGCAAAGTACAAAGTGGAAGGTGATCTCCGTTCGGAAACACAATTGAACATCAAACGTTTGATGGATATTGGTTGCTACCGTGGTGTGCGCCATCGTATCGGACTTCCCGTACGTGGACAATCTACCAAAAATAACGCTCGTACGCGTAAAGGAAAGAAAAAGACCGTTGCTAACAAGAAGAAAGCGACAAAGTAAACAACTAATTAACATCAAACAACTATGGCAAAGAAAACTGTTGCAGCCAAGAAGCGCGTTGTTAAGATTGACGGCGTAGGTCAACTTCACGTGATGTCTTCTTTCAACAATGTTATTGTAACACTTGCTAACGGCGACGGTCAGGTAATCAGTTGGTCGTCCGCAGGTAAACAGGGCTTCCGTGGCTCGAAAAAGAATACTCCTTATGCAGCTCAGATGGCTGCTCAGGATGCAGGAAAGGTTGCATATGACCTTGGTCTGCGTAAAGTAAAAGCATACGTTAAAGGTCCCGGTCAAGGACGTGAGAGCGCGATTCGCGCGTGTGTAGCCGCCGGTATTGAGGTGACAGAGATTATTGATGTTACGCCAATGCCTCACAACGGTTGCCGTCCTCCAAAACGCCGCCGCGTATAATAAACTTATAAACTAATAAACTTATAAACGTAAAACTATTATGGCAAGATATACAGGACCCAAATCACGTATTGCACGTCGTTTCGGCGAACCTATCTTTGGTCCGGATAAAGCGCTTGACAGACGTCATTATGCTCCCGGTCAGCATGGTGTAAACCGTCGTAAAAAGAGTTCTGAGTATGGTACTCAGCTCGCAGAAAAACAAAAGGCTAAATACACGTATGGTGTACTTGAGCGTCAATTCCGTCTGCTATTTGCGCAGGCATCTCGTCAAAAGGGTATTACCGGTGAGATTTTGATTCAATTATTGGAATCTCGTCTGGACAATATCGTATATCGTCTGGGTATTGCTCCTACACGTGCAGCTGCTCGTCAGCTTGTTAGCCACCGCCACATTACTGTTGACGGTAAAGTGGTAAATATTCCATCCTTCCAAGTAAAACCCGGAATGGTAGTAGCCGTTCGTGAAAAGGCTAAATCTCTTGAGGTGATTGCTGCATCGCTTGAAGGCTTCAACCACGGCAAATATAACTGGCTCGAATGGAATGAGGCTGACAAATCTGGTAAATATCTGAATATCCCTCCGCGTGAGGAGATTCCGGAGAATATCAAAGAGCAGTTAATCGTTGAGTTGTACTCTAAATAATTAATAAATTCATGGCAATATTAAATTTTATCAAACCTGACAAGGTGATAATGTTGGAGTCGAGTCGGAATCGCGGTACGTTTGAGTTCCGCCCGCTCGAACCGGGTTACGGTATTACAGTTGGTAATGCTATTCGCCGCGTGCTACTTAGTTCGCTAGAAGGCTATGCTATCTGTTCAATCAAGATCAGTGGTATTGATCATGAATTTGCGACCATTCCCGGTGTCATCACTGATGTAACCAACCTTATCCTCAATCTCAAGCAGGTTCGTTTTCTTCGCAAGGAAGGCATCGAGGCAACGACAGAGCAGGTGAAGTTCCATGTTCACAATGCAGATGCATTTGTAGCAGGCGACCTTAATCAAGTGCTTCAGAACTTCGAGGTCCTTAACCCCGAGTTGTTGCTTGCAGAGCTTGATGAGACGGCAGACTTTGAGATTGAAATCAACATCAACAAGGGCCGTGGCTATGTGCCCGCTGATGAGAACCACCGCGACAACGATCCAATAGGGACGTTGGCTATTGATAGTATCTATACGCCGATCCGCCTTGTTAAGTACGCCATAGACGCTTATCGTGTGGAACAACGTACGGACTATGAGAAGTTGACTCTTGATATTGAGACCGACGGTTCAATCACACCGAAGGATGCTCTTACCGAGGCTGCCAAGATTCTCATATATCACTTTATGTTGTTCTCCGATGAACGTATCGTTCTTGAGGAGGAGACCAAGAAGCGCGATACACAGCTTGACGAGGAGATACTCCGTATGCGTCAGTTGCTCAACCAACACTTGCAGGATATGGATCTCTCTGTACGTGCGCTTAACTGCTTGAAAGCGGCCGAGGTTGATACGCTTGGCGAACTGGTTAAATATCATCGCAATGACCTGCTTAAGTTCCGTAACTTTGGAAAGAAGTCTCTCACAGAGTTGGATGAACTGCTTGAGCGTAACGGTCTCGCGTTCGGTATGGATATTTCACGTTACCGCGTGATAGAATAATCATTAACATTAAACACAAACATTATTATGCGTCATAATAAGAAATTCAATCATCTTGGCCGTAAAGCTGCTCATCGTGGTGCAATGTTGTCGAATATGGCATGCTCCTTGATTATGCACAAGCGTATTTCAACCACGTTGGCAAAGGCTAAAGCTCTTCGCATCTATGTAGAGCCGTTGCTTACACGTGCCAAAGAAGATACAATGGCTAATCGCCGTCTCGTATTCAGCGAGCTCAAACAAAAAGAAGTAGTAACCGAGTTGTTCCAAAACGTTAGTGAGAAGATAGCCAATCGTCCTGGTGGATATACGCGCATTCTTCGTACAGGCTTCCGTTTGGGTGACGCTGCTGAGATGTGTATCATCGAGCTTGTTGATTACAACGAGAACATGCTTAAAGAAGTTAAGAAAGCTGCTAAGAAAGCAACCCGTCGTGGTGGTAAGAAAGCTGCTTCCGAAGCTCCTGCTGAGGCTCCTGTTGAAGAAGCGAAGGCAGAATAAGCAGACGTTGTTTCTTTATAAAAAGTGCGAGGTTTCTCGCACTTTTTTTGTTTGTTGGTCATACATGTGTGGAGTCTGATTTGATGCTGCCGGCAGGGTGGAATCGGGGTTGCCTCGGGGTCTAGTGCGTGAATCTGTGAAAATAGATAGATTTTTTATAAAATTATTTGCATATATCAAAACAAAGTTGTACCTTTGCACGTTTTTTGGAAATACAGAAAAATGAGTGTTATATGGTGCGAAGTTTAGTAGTTATAGTAGTAACGTTGAGTGGGTTGTTGTTTACCAGCTGCGGTAAAAAGAGCAAATATGCGGATTTGCTGGATAGACCGTTGCCTGTTGAGATAGAGGTGGTGGATGTGAGTGATAACGTTGTGACGAATACGTATTTGGGCGAAATCGGCGCAAAGACGGAGATTCCTTTGGTGTTTCCGTTGGGTGGTCAATTGACTAGTATTCAGGTCAAGAGTGGTCAGAGTGTTCGTGCGGGAGATGTACTTGCGACGATTGATGATACTCACGAGAAAGCGATGTTAGAAAGTGCAGAGGCGATGTTGGCTCAGGCGCAGGATGGTTATGATCGCCTTAAGCCGGTTCACGAGAAAGGCGGAGTGAGCGATGTGAAATGGATAGAGATGGAGACGAACTATCAGAAAGCACAATCAATGGCTATATCCGCGCGTAAGCGTTACGAAGATTGTACGATGCGTGCGCCTAAGAGTGGCGTTGTGAACCTTAATGAGGTGGAGGTTGGCCAACATTTGGCAGTAGGTCAGCCGATAGGAAAGCTGCTTGATATGTCGGGAAAGAAAGTAACGTTTACTGTACCGGAGAGCGAGATAGGCGCGTTGCTGAATGGTGAGGATATAGTGGTGGAGTTACCTGCTTTGGAACGTTCTTATATTGCCAAAGTGGATGAGAAATCGTTGGTTTCCACTCGATTAGCACACACATATAGCGTTTCGGCGATGTTGTTGGATAGTAAAGCTGCTGAAGTGCTGCTGCCGGGAATGATATGTCGAGTTATTGAGCGTGACAAAAGTGCGGTAGGTTATATAATCTCTGCCGGATGTGTGCAAACGCAGCAGAATGGTCATAGTGTGTGGGTGTTGCGAAACGGTCGTGCAGAGCGTCAGATGATACGAATTGCTGATTTTGTGGAGAATGGTGTGTTGGTTTCGGAAGGTTTGCAATTGGGAGATACGATTATCAGTAAGGGGTATCAGAAGATGTATAAAGGGGCGAGAATAACATATTAATTTACGATTGGACGATTTACGATTAAAGATTGATGAGTGAGCGGAATCATATAGAATCGGCAATGCGGAGTCATACACTTGTGTATGTTATAGTGTTGTGTTTGGCCGCTTTTGGTATCTTTTCTTTGCCTCGCATGAACAAGGATGAGTTTCCGAAAGTGACCATCCGTTTGGGTGTTGTAGCCGGTATCTATCCGGGTGCGACGGCACAGGAGGTGGAAGAGCAAGTTGCCAAACCGATAGAGCAATATTTGTTCACCTTTAAGGAGATAGACAAGAAAAAGACTTACAGCCTTTCTGAGGATGGAATAGTGTATGTGTTTGCGGCCTTGTCCCCGAAGGTGACGAATGCAGATGAGGCATGGGCGAAGATTCGCGGAGGAATCTCTCTTCTCAAACAAACACAATTGCCGACCGGTCTGTTGGCGATAGTGGTGGTGGATGATTTCGGTAGTACGAGCAGTATGTTAGTTGCCGTGGAGAGTACCGAACGTTCACCTCGCGAGTTGGAGGAAATGACCGACCAATTGGCAGACCGTTTGCGTGAAATCCCCGAGATGGGAAGCATCAAGATTTTGGGCAAACAGCGTGAAGAGATAGCGGTGACGTTAGATGTAGAGCGCATCTCGCGATATGCGGTTGACCAGAATATGATTTTTGCGCGATTGGCTGCGCAGGGATTCCGGACAATGACGGGTGAAGTTGCTAACGATATGGGTGCAGCGCTCATTCATGTGGATGTTCCCTATCGGACTGAATATGAGCTGGGCGAACAAATCGTGCTATCAGACCCGGTAACGGGACAGACTATCCGTTTGAAGGATATCGCAAAAATCGAACGTCGCTATGAAAAACCGACCAAGTACATAGAGCATTTTGATGATGCCGGAAAGGGTGGTTGTGTGCTGCTTAATATCGAAATGCAGTCTGATAACAATATTGTGGCATTCGGTAAGAAGGTGGATGAGGTGTTGGTACATATGAGAACGATTCTGCCGCCGGATGTGCAATTGCACAAGATAACCGACCAGCCTCGTGTGGTAGATGATAGTGTACGTTCTTTCCTCAAAGACCTTGTGATAAGCGTAATCATCGTTATCCTTGTGATGTTGGTGCTGTTCCCGATGCGAACTGCATTGGTCAGTTCGACAGGATTGCCGATTTGTATTGCTGTGACGTGGGGGATTATGTATCTGTTTGGTGTTGAGCTGAATACAGTGACATTGGCTGCCTTGATAGTGGTGTTGGGCATGGTAGTGGATGACTCTGTCATTGTGATTGACGGATATAGCGATTTGCTGGCAAAAGGACATTCGCGATGGTATTCCGCCGCTGTTTCCACAAAAGAATTGTTCGTGCCGATGCTGCTGGCAACAACGTCTATTTCCGGCATGTTCTTTCCGATGCTCAAGCTAATGACCGGCGCGTTGGGTGACTTTGTGAAACTATTCCCGTGGGCAGTGTTTATCGCGCTATCGTGCAGTATCTTCTATGCGGTTTGGATTATTCCTTATATGGCTTCGGTGATGATTAAACCGAAGGCTCGTGATGCCAAGCCAACAGCTATTGAGCGGATTCAGAATAAATTCTTCGATGCTTTGCAACGTGGTTATAAGCGTTTGTTGGATGCTTGTTTCCGTCATCCGTGGGCAACGATAGGTGCGAGTGCGGCGATGGTTGTGATAGGCGGCTCGCTGTTTATGTTCATCGATATTCAACTGATGCCGAAGGCGGAGCGTGATTGTTTTGCGGTGGAGATTCACCTTACTCACGGCAGTTCGTTGGAACAAACGCAGGAAGTGGTGGATAGCCTCGGAGCGATTCTGAATGCTGACCCTCGCGTCAAGAATGTGACGGCGTTTGTCGGGATGGCGAGTCCGCGTTTTCATGCTACGTATGCTCCTCAAATGGGCGGCGAAAACTATGCACAGTTCATTGTCAATACCATTAGCGACAGGGCAACAAAACAGGTTGTGGCAGAGTATCAGCCCAAGACAGAGAATATGTTTCCTAACGCATTCTGCCGGTATAAACAGCTTGACTATCAGGCAGTTGCTAATCCGATAGAGGTGTATGTGCAAGGCTCTAATATCGGTGATCTTGAGGTGGTGGCAGACTCTCTGAAAGCGTTTATGGCCACCTTGCCTGAACTGACGTGGATACACTCTAACTATGATGAGACGCTTCAAACCATTCGTTTGCGTTTGCGTGATGATGAGGCGAGCCGACTTGGTGTGACACAGGCGTCGTTATCGTTATACCTAAACGGCGCGCTTAAAGGCCGTGGTATGACATCTATCTGGAAAGACGGCTATAAAACGCCGGTGGTGCTGTACAGTTCAGGTGCGGATACGCTCAGTTATTCCGATATCGGTAACATCATGGTGCCGACACTTGTGCCGAGTGTATGGGTTCCTTTACGTCAATTGGTAGAGATAGAACCTGATTTCCATCATTCAACGATTCAACGTCGTAACTCAATTCGAACGATAACCGTTTCATCGGATATACGCGGGACTATTGCGCAGGTAAGAATGATGCGCCCGATAAAGAAGTACATCAAGACCCATATTGAGCCGAACTTGCCCGATGGCGTAAGTATCAAATACGGCGGTTTGACAGCTTTGACACAGGAAATGGTGCCTGGTTTAATTATGACAGTAGCTGCGGCGATGTTGGTGCTATTGATACTGCTTGTTTACCATTTCCGCAGTTTCTCTATCTCCTTCTTGTCGCTGAGTGCCAGTCTGTTATGTTTGTTTGGCGCGAACTTCGGTTTATGGTTGTTTGGTCTGCATTTTTCGCTGACGGCAATATTGGGTGTTATCTCGCTGATTGGTATTATTGTGCGAAACGCGATTATTATGTATGAATATGCGGAGCACCTCAAAAAGGACGAACACTTGTCTGCTCGTGAGGCGGCCTATATGGCGGGAATTCGTCGAATGCGTCCCATCTTCCTTACCACCGCGACAACCGCTTTGGGTGTAGTGCCGATGATTATTGCTGCCACGGCATTGTGGATGCCGATGGGTGTGGTTATTTGCTTTGGAGCGATATTAACAATGCCATTGGTTGTAACGCTCCTACCGGTTGCATATTGGAAATTATACGAAAAGAAATGAAAAAGATAGTACTCATAGTATTTGCATGTGCATTCGTGCTGACCGGCCATTGCGAGGTGTTGACGCTTGATTCTTGCCTGAGTTATGCGCGTCAACGCAACTGCACGATTCAATCCGCCTTGCTGGATGTTCAAATATCCCAACAGGTGAAGAAACAGGTGTTCACCAAATACTTTCCGCAGGTTAACATCACGGCATTCGGATTCTATGCTATTGATCCTTTGGTGAAAATCTATATACCGGGTTTAATGCAGACAGAGTTAGGTAGAACCGCCGTGGAGGGTTTGTTTGATTTGTTACAGGAGGACAATCCGAGCGTATCCAGGGATATAACGATGTTGCAGTGGGGCGTAACAGCCGGAGCCTCGGTTGTTCAGCCGATATTTATGGGCGGACGAATCATTAACGGCAACAAACTAGCGAAAGTAGGCGTTGAAGCGTCGGAGAAGCAAGTGGAAGTAAGCGAGCGCGATATTCTTCAAGAGGTGGAAGATACGTATTGGATGGTGGCGGGATTATACGAGAAACGCGAGACTATCAAGCAGGTGCGTGAATTGTTGGATACCATTCAAGGCGTTGCGGACCTTGCCTTCAATAACGGTCTTGTAACGGGAAATGATGTGCTGAAAGTGCAGCTAAAAAAGAACGAGATAGAAACCAAAGCAACACAACTGGAGGATGGTATTGTGCTGGCATCCAAACTGCTTTGCCAACTCACCGGATTGGATTATACCGGCGAATTGGAGTTGGAACCTTTCCCAAAAGAGGAAGCGGTTGAAGCAATGGTTCTTGTGGATACGTTTATGGTTGCAGGGCGTCCCGAAGCGGAACTGCTGGAGCTGAATATCAAAGCCGAGCAGTTGCGTAAGAAAATGACAATTGGAGAAGCACTTCCGCAGGTAGGAATTGGTCTTCAAGGCGGTTATTCAAACTTTTTTGACCGCGACCGATGGAACGGCTTGGCGTTTGCTTTTGTGCGAATTCCAATCACGCAATGGTGGGAAACCGGGCATAAGATAAAAGAGCACAATCTCCGTATTGAGAAGGCGCAGATGATGCAGCAAGACCTGATGGGTAAAATGGCGTTGCAGAACGAGCAGGTTTATAATCAGCTCAACGAAGCAATCCGCCTGGTGATACAACATGAGTCCGGTTTGAAAATGGCGGAGGATAACTATCGTATTTCGCTTATGAACTATGAAGCGGGCATGACCACGATGAGCGAATTGCTAGAATCACAGGCGCTTTTGTTACAGGCACAGAACGCATATACCGATGCGCGCATTTCGATGCGAGCTGCCCAACGCAAGTTCAACGAACTGAATAAATAAAGCGATTGAAGGCGGTGCTTATTATAAAAATGCATTAAATATGTATTTTTATTTGCAGATTCAAAAAAAATGTTGTACCTTTGCGGCTTGAAAGATAAATACCACTATGAAAACTCTGGAGAAATTGGTTGCTGAGCGTCTTTTAGCGCTCAAAGCGATTAAATTGCAGCCTTCAAGTCCCTTTAAATGGGGCAACGGCTGGGAGTCACCTATCTATTGTGACGACCGTAAAATACTCTCCTATCCCAAGGAACGTGATTTTATTAAGTTGGAGATGTCTCGTGTGCTGATGGAGAACTTTCCATCTGTTGATGTTATTGCAGGTGTGGCAACAAATGCAATAGCTTTCGGAGTCCTTGCTTCTCACCAGTTGAGTCTTCCTTTCGTGTATGTACATCCTTTCCCGAAAGACCATGGGCTTGAGAACCAGATTGAGGGCGACCTTCGTCCGCATTTGAACGTGGTAATTATCGAGAACCAAGTAGCTATCGGCGATAATTGCCAGAAGGTGATTGAGGCAATTCGTAACAACGGCTGCAATGTGCTGGGCGTGGTGACGATTCTTGATTATGAGCTGGAACTTGGGCATCAAGTGCTTGCCGAAGCGAATGTACCGCTTCTGCCGCTCACGAATTTTACGACGCTTATCGAAACCGCGCAAGAGTACGGATATATCCCCAAGGAGACTGCAAAACTGCTGCATACATGGCACGCGGCTCCCGATAAGTGGAAGAAATAATCTGAAAACTGAAAAATTCAATGGCTGCACAAAAATACGAAAGCAAAATTGAGTCAATTCCGGCTCCTGTAGCGCAGATTTATCCTGTGCTCAGTAATCTCAGCAACCTTGAGCGGGTGCGTGAAATGATTCCTTCCGACAAGGTTACCGAACTTGAAATCTCACCGGATGTGGTGAAGATGAAGGTGGACGGACTCGCGCAGAAGATTGCTATTCGCATCGTTGAGCGCATCGAGAACGACACGATTAAGTTCGGGCTCGATAATATTCCGATGGAGGCAAATTTCTGGATTCAGCTTAAGGAAGTTGCCCCTACTGACACCCGCGTCAAGCTGACCGTCAAAGCGGATATACCCATCTTCTTCCGTATGATGGTAGAGAAAAAACTGCAAAAGGGCTTGGACGATGCAGCTAAAATGTTAACACAATTCCCATATTCTCAATGGTCATGAAACGATTAAGAGTACACCGTGAAGGCAGAAATATCATTATCGGACTGGTATTTTTACTCTTTGCCATCAATGTTCCGATTTTTCTCTACGTGCCGCATTGGGCATTTGCTATCACACTGGTGCTGACAGCATTGTTGCTGGTTTTCGTTACGTATTTCTTCCGTAATCCGGTACGCGTACTGGATGTGGATGACCCCAATTTCCTTATTGCACCGGCTGACGGACGTGTAGTGGTTATTGAGCCGACGATGGAGAATGAGTATTTCCACGAACAGCGTTTGCAGGTAAGTATCTTTATGTCGCCGTTCAATGTGCACGCCAATTGGTATCCTATTGAAGGAGAGATTCTTGTAAGCGAGCACCAGAAAGGTCGTCACAAAGGCGCTTGGTTGCCGAAGTCCTCTACTGAGAACGAGCGTTCTTTGGTGGTCATTGAGACGCCTTCCAAGGTTCAGGTGGCGGTTCGTCAAGTGGCAGGCGCTATGGCGCGTCGTATCGTGACATACGCGAAACCCGGCAATAAGGCGCAACGCAATCATCACCTTGGGTTTATCAAACTCGGTTCGCGAGTGGATCTTTATCTGCCGATGGATACGGAAATGTTTGTCGAAGTAGGCGAACATGTCCGCGGTAACGAAACCATTCTCGGCCGACTTGAGTAAATATAAAATGAAATATTTCTAACCATCTAAAACACTAATAGTATGAATTTTCAAGAATTATTTGCGCAGTATCCTTTTGCGCTGACAGACGAACAAGTAAAAGCTAATGTTGCTGATATCCTCGCAAAACATTTTGACGAGAACAACAACGTAGAAGTTTGGAAAGAGTGTTTGCACCAGATTGACCTGACTACCCTTAGTGCAGACGACACGATTGCCAAGGTAGAAGGCATGGCAAAGGCTGTTAATGAGCTGGACAAGAACTATCCTGGTGTTCCCAACGTTGCTGCTATCTGCGTTTATCCCGCTATGGTTGAATATGTACGCAAGGCGCTGAAGGATCCAAATTTCAATATCGCTTGCGTGACCGGCGTATTCCCGTCTTCACAAAGTTTCCTTGAGGTGAAAGTGGCAGAGACCGCTTTGGCACTCAAAGCAGGTGCTACCGAGATTGATATCGTGCTTTCTGTTGGTAAGTTCCTTGAGGGACGCTATCAAGAGTGCTTCGATGAAATAGCAGAACTCAAAGCTGTTTGTGGCAAGCACCACCTTAAAGTGATTCTTGAAACCGGTATGCTCCGCAACTGCGAGAATATTTGGAAAGCTTCTATCCTCGCTATGGCGGCAGGTGCTGACTTTATCAAGACCTCTACCGGAAAGATTGCCGTTAACGCAACGCCGGAAGCAACCTATGTTATGTGCCAAGCCATCAAAGCATGGAAAGAGAAAACCGGCACCAAGATTTGCTACAAACCTGCAGGTGGCGTAAGCACAACTGCTGAGGCTGTACAGCACTTCACGCTCGTTAAAGAGATTCTCGGTGAGGATTGGCTCAACAACGAGTCCTTCCGCTTTGGCGCTTCCCGCCTTGCGAACAACCTCCTCTCCAGCATCGTCGGACATGAGGTGAAATATTTCTAAAATGTTACTATGAATAAGATTGTAAGTAAGCGTTTCTTTTCGGAAAATGTAGCGGAGCTTGTTGTTGAAGCTCCGCTCATTGCGCGTAGCCGTAAGGCCGGACACTTTGTGATTGTCCGCGTGGACGAACACTCGGAGCGTATGCCGCTCACTATTTCCAACGCAGATGTCGAGCAGGGAACAATCACTCTTGTGGTACAGCGTATCGGCGTTTCTTCCGCCAAACTGTGCGCGATGAATGTCGGCGATGAACTGGCAGACCTTGTCGGACCGCTCGGCAAAGCAACGGATATCCGTAACTATGGAACCGTTGTTTGCGCTTGTGGCGGAGTTGGTGCTGCACCGATGCTACCGATTGCACAGGCACTCAAAGCTGCCGGAAACCGCGTTATCACCGTTCTCGCTGCCCGTAACAAAGACCTTATTATCCTTAAGGACGAACTTGCAAAGTACTCAGATGAACTTATTGTCATGACTGATGATGGTTCTATGGGTCAGCAAGGTGTTGTAACGGTGGGCATTGAGCAGGTTATCAACCGCGAACAAGTGGATAAGTGCGTCGCTATAGGTCCGGCAATTATGATGAAGTTTGTCGCCCTTACGACTGCCAAGTACAATATCCCGACTGAGGCCAGTCTGAATACGATAATGGTGGACGGAACCGGCATGTGCGGTGCCTGCCGTGTAACCGTAGGCGGCAAGACGCGCTTTGTCTGCGTGGATGGTCCTGAATTTGACGCACACCAAGTGGATTGGGATGAGATGATGTCCCGCCTGCGTTCCTACAAGCCTGAAGAAGCCGCTGCTTATGAATCATATATTGCCGGCAAACAACCTGCTTCCGACAACAATCCGACTTCCAACATCGGTAGCTGCTCGGTAGCTGCTCGGTACCTGCTCGGTAGCTGCTCGGTACCTGAAGCTGACAGAAAGCTGACAGAAAGCGGACGTGATGCTGCCTGGCGTGTGGAATTGCGCCAAGCCATGAAGCCGAAGGAGCGCACAGCGATTGAGCGCGTGAAAATGCCGGAATTGGAGCCTGCTTATCGTGCCACCAAACTGCGCGAGGAGGTCAATCAAGGTCTTACGCCTGAAATGGCGCTCTTGGAGTCCAAACGTTGTCTTGACTGCGCCAATCCGGGCTGCGTGAAGGGTTGTCCCGTAAATATTGATATTCCGGGCTTTGTAAAGCGCATTGAGAAAGGGGATATCGCCGGAGCATACGCAGTTATTAAGGATAGCAGCAGTCTGCCTGCCGTTTGCGGTCGTGTATGCCCGCAGGAGAAACAATGTGAGGCACAGTGTATCCATCTCAAGATGAACTCCAAACCGGTGGCAATAGGCTATCTGGAGCGATTCGTTGCTGATAATGCTCCTAGTCAGCCTAGTCAACCTAGAGAGCCTAGGACGCCTAGTCTGAAGATTGCGGTGGTCGGTTCCGGTCCTGCCGGTCTGACCTTTGCCGGAGATATGGCGAAGTACGGCTATAAGGTAACGGTATTTGAGGCACTACATGAGATTGGTGGAGTGCTCAAGTACGGTATTCCTGAGTTCCGTCTGCCGAATGCGATTGTTGACAAGGAGATTGATGGACTCCGACAAATGGGTGTTGAGTTCCAAAAAGATACCATCATCGGTAAGACCATCAGCATAGACAACCTCAAAGAACAGGGTTATGCCGCTATCTTTGTCGGTTCCGGAGCCGGTCTGCCGCGCTTTATGAATATCCCGGGTGAGAACTTGAACGGTGTACTTTCCTGCAACGAGTACCTGACGCGCGTCAACTTGATGGATGCTTCCAATGAGGCAACTGATACGCCCTTGCTGTATGGCAAGAATGTGATTGTGGTTGGTGGTGGTAATACCGCTATGGATGCTGTACGTACCGCAAAGCGTTTAGGCGCTGAGCATAGTATTATCGTCTATCGTCGTAGTGAAGACGAGATGCCTGCTCGTATTGAGGAAGTGAAGCACGCAAAGGAGGAAGGCATCGAGTTCATGACCCTGCATAACCCGATTGAGTATCACGCAGACGAGAATGGCCGTGTCAAAGAGGCGGTATTGCAGGTGATGGAATTAGGCGAACCCGATGAGAGTGGTCGTCGCAGTCCCGTGCCTGTAGAAGGACAAATTGTCACTATTCCTGTTGATTTGGTGATTGTGGCGGTAGGTGTCAGTCCAAATCCGCTTATTCCGCGTGCCGTAGAAGGCTTGGAGATAAGCAAGAAAGGCACGATTGTTGTAGGCGAGGAGTCTATGCAGTCGAATATTCCGACACTCTTTGCCGGAGGTGATATCGTTCGCGGAGGTGCTACGGTTATTCTTGCGATGTCTGACGGTCGCAAGGCGGCTGCGGCGATGCACGAGTATTTAATGCATAATGCATAAATTCTATATTGAGACATATGGTTGCCAGATGAACGTCGCGGATAGCGAGGTTGTGGCAGCCATACTCAATACTACGGATGCAGAGTTGACGGAAGACCTCAATGAGGCGGATATCATTATTCTGAATACTTGTTCCATTCGCGAGAAGGCGGAAGAAACAGTTTGCCACCGTTTGCAGGAGATAAAGGCGCTTATTAGTAAAAAGTCGAAAGACCGCTTCGCTCAAAGTCGAAAGCCTGTTATCGGCGTGATTGGTTGTATGGCAGAGCGAATGGGGCAGGAATTGTTGGATACGTTTGGTGTGCACTTTGTGGCGGGGCCGGATTCGTACTTGGATATTCCGAACCTCTTGGCGCAAGTGCAACAAGGGCACAAAGCAATCAATGTGGCGTTGAGTACCACAGAGACTTATCGCGAGATAATTCCTGCCCGTATCGGCAAGACTATCAGCGGCTTCGTGAGTATCATGCGCGGTTGCAATAACTTCTGTTCGTATTGTGTGGTACCTTATACCCGCGGTCGCGAAAGGAGTAGGGATGTGGAGAGTATCCTTGCCGAAGTGAAGGACCTGCAGGCGAAAGGCTATAAGGAAGTGACGCTTCTCGGGCAGAATGTCAACTCCTATAAACTCGGAGAGATAGGTTTTCCGGAATTATTGGCGATTGTGGCGGAGGCGGTGCCGGATATGCGCATACGCTTTACCACTTCGCATCCGAAAGATATGTCTGACAAGACATTGGAGGTAATTGCCGCACATAATAATATCTGCAAGTTTATCCATCTTCCTGTACAGAGCGGTTCGAACAAGATTCTGAAGTCCATGAACCGCAAATACACGCGGGAGTGGTATCTGGACCGAATTGCGGCGATACGGCGTATATTGCCGGATGCGGCGATAGGAACGGACGTGTTCTGCGGTTTTCATGACGAGACCTTGGAAGACCATGCCGAAACACTCAGTCTGATGCGGGAAGTGGGGTTTGATACCGCCTTTATGTTCAAGTATAGCGAACGTCCGGGAACGTATGCGTCCAAACATCTGCCCGACAATATCTCCGAAGAAGAGAAAGTACGCCGGCTAAATGAGATTATTGCTTTACAGGGCGAGTTGTCGCTTGCCGCCAACCAACGCGAAGTGGGAAAAGTGCGTGAAGTGCTGGTAGAAGGCTATTCCAAGCGCAGTAAAGAAGAGATGTTCGGGAGAACATCTCAGTATAAGACCGTCATATTCCCGCGCGAAGGCAGGCATATCGGAGAGTTTGTCAAGGTGGAGATTGTTAGTGCCAGTGCCGCTACCCTTCGGGGACGAATCGTTAGTGACGGCTTAATCACCCACTAATCACCCACTAATCACCCACTAATCACCCACTCTTAGTAGTCGTTGTTCTTAGCATTGCAGGCTTCGCGGTCTGAGGCAGGAACAGTTTTCCATTTTACAGTAACACCGGGGAATTGGTAGTTAGCAAGGAGTTGCTTGAGCAAATCCTCAGTAGTCCATGCATAGAAAGACTCCGAGGTGTTATCCATAGTGACGGTAATCATGTAGCAGGTAGCCTTATCATCTGCGTGAGGATCGGTAGGTTGGAACTTGTTAAGGTCTTCGCAGGTATTTTCGTCTTTGGCAATCACTTCCTGATAGGCAATCTGTACTTTGACCGTCATGGCTAAAAGCTGATAACGCGTCATAATCTCGTCGTAGCTTGATTTGAGGAAGCTGACAAGGTCTTGCTCGGTTGCCCAGAGATAGACATCTTCGGTAAAGGATTGTTTGGCGTAGGTTATTTGCGTGGCCACGTGCCAGCACTTTTCTGTTTTGTTATCCAGATTGTCAATTTTAGCATCCGACATGGTGGTGATTTCCGTGCCGTAAGTCAGAGGATCATCGTCTTTGGAGCCGGGTTTGATACCGGTTTCTTCGACAGCGGCTTCTTCGGGTTCGTCTTTCTTGCAGTTAACTAAAGTGATGGTAACAAGGCACAGGAGTGCAAATAGGATGGTTGTGAGTTTGAGATGCTTCATAACGTAAGGATATTGGTTACTTGTTTTTGAAAAAAGGAGACCGTGAAGCCTCCTTTTTTCGTTTCGATTAATGCTGTTTAATTAGAACAGTTGATTGTTCTTTTCAACTTCAGCATCGAGTTTTGCACATGCAGCTTCGTCTTTAGCACTTGCTTTCTTGTAAGCGATTTCGAAATCTTCAACACCGCTTGCAGATTTGTTAGCTTTCCATGCTTCATAAATGAGCAAGCATTCAGCAGCAACTTCTTTTTCTGTACCCCAGCCGTAGAACTCGCCGGTTTTCTTCTCTCCTTTTACAGTACCTTTAGCAGCCACGTGCCAGCAGCAGTCGGTCTTGTCGTCCATTTTTTCAACTTTCTCAGCGGTAAGGTTGGAAGCTTTGGTTCCAGATACCAGAGGATCACTCGAGCAGCTTGTGAAAGCGATAGCTGCCATGCACATAAGTGCAACAAATAATTTCTTCATACGAATAAAAATTAGTTAATAAAAATAAGTTATATGTTTAATAAAAATCAATGTTTTCTTAAAAAACGGCGCAAAGGTACTGCTTTTTTTACGATTGTGCAAGAAAAATACAAAAAAAATGAAAAATATTTGCGTATATGGTAGTTTTTTTGTACTTTTGCAGTCTCAATCGTGTGCGCGTAATGTGTGCGCGCGTGCGAGAATATAATTAAGGACATTAGAAAAATCTACATAAATGGAAGAAAAAGAAAAGTATGATGGCTCGAGTATTCAAGTGCTCGAAGGATTAGAGGCAGTACGTAAACGGCCTGCGATGTACATAGGCGACATCTCCGGCAGAGGTTTGCACCACCTTGTTTATGAAGTAGTGGATAACTCAATTGATGAGGCGCTGGCAGGATTCTGTTCGGAAATTGCGGTGCACATCAATGAGGATAATTCCATTACCGTTCAGGATAACGGTCGTGGTATTCCGGTGGATATGCATCCGAAGGAGCATCGTTCGGCGCTGGAGGTGGTAATGACCGTGCTGCATGCAGGTGGTAAGTTTAACAAGGATAGCTATAAGGTGTCCGGAGGTTTGCACGGTGTGGGTGTAAGTTGTGTGAATGCGCTTTCGACCAAGATGCACGTAGAGGTGTATCGCGACGGCAAGATTCATACGCAGGACTATGCCAAAGGTAAGCCGTTGGCGCCGGTGCATGTGATTAGCGAAGCTGAAGCAATCGGTAACTGGGAACAGCGCAAGACCGGTACGTTCGTGCAGTTCTGGCCGGATGATACGATTTTTACGGAGACCGTATATTCGTATGATATTCTTGCGAACCGTATGCGTGAGTTGGCGTACCTGAATGCAGGCGTGAAGATTGTGCTGAAAGACAAACGCGTGAAAGTGGCGGCGGATGCCAAGGATGAGGAAGGAAATGCTTTGACGAGCATTAAGGGTTACAAGGGTGAGGCATTCTACTCGGAGAAGGGTTTGAGTGAGTTTGTGCGCTATATTGACAAGAATCGTACGCCGCTGATTAGCGAAGTGATTCACCTGAGTACGGAGAAATACGGTACACCGGTGGAAGTGGCGATGATTTATAATACGGACTTCAACGAGAATGTACACTCGTACGTCAATAACATCAATACGATTGAAGGCGGTACGCACGTAGCCGGTTTCCGTTCGGCGCTGACGCGTGTGATGAAGAAATATGCGGAAGACAGCAAACTGCTTGAGAAAGCCAAACTGAAAGACAAGGACGGAAACTCGACGATAGACCCGAACGACTTCCGCGAAGGTTTGACGGCTGTTATCAGTGTGAAAGTAGCAGAACCGCAGTTTGAGGGACAGACCAAGACCAAACTGGGCAACTCGGAAGTAGCGGGTATGGTTTCCAGCGCGGTGGCTGAGGCATTGTCGTACTATCTGGAGGAGCATCCGGATGACGCAAAGCGTATTGTAGAGAAAGTAATTTTGGCTGCCCAAGCACGTATTGCGGCGCGTAACGCACGCCAGAGCGTGCTTCGTAAGAGTCCGTTGAGCGGTGGCGGCCTGCCCGGTAAGTTGGCTGACTGCGCATCGAAAGACCCGACAGAGTGCGAGTTGTTCCTCGTGGAGGGAGATTCTGCAGGCGGTACCGCCAAGACCGGTCGTGACCGTGTTCACCAAGCTATTCTGCCGTTGCGCGGTAAGATTCTGAACGTGGAGAAAGCGATGGAGCATAAGGTGTTCGAGAGCGAGGAAGTTCGGAATATCTTTACGGCATTAGGCATCACGTTCGGTACGGAAGATGACCCGAAGGCGCTGAACCTGAGCAAGATACGTTATCATAAGGTAATTATTATGGCGGATGCCGATGTCGATGGTGCGCATATTGCGACGCTGATTATGACGCTGTTCTTCCGTCACATGAAAGAAGTGATTGAGCAGGGACACCTCTATATCGCAATGGCTCCGCTGTACTTGTGCTCGAAAGGAAACTACAAAGAGTATTGCTGGACCGACCAACAACGGTTTGACTTTATCCAGAAATACGGTGGTGGCGACGAGAAACAAATCAAGACGCAACGCTATAAAGGTCTGGGTGAAATGTCGGATGAACAATTGTGGGAAACGACAATGGATCCGGCTCGTCGCTTGCTTAAGAAAGTGACCATCGAGAATGCTGCCGAGGCGGATATGACGATAGCGATGCTGATGGGCGACGATGTGGCTCCGCGTAAGGAGTTTATCGAGCAGAATGCCACGTATGCTAACATCGATGCTTAATCGATGTTAGCGTTAAATAGTTAAAATGTTTTTTTCTGGCGAAAAAACGTTAAACTGTTAACCATGAACGTAGCTGTTTATTGTAGCGCGAAGGATATTATTCCGGAGGAGTATTTGCAATTGGGTGATACCCTCGGGAAATGGCTGGCAGAGCACGGATACACGTTGGTGTATGGCGGAGCAACCGGCGGACTGATGTCCCGCGTAAGCAATGCAGCGCGAGAGGCAGGTGGCGAAGTGGTTGGCGTAGTGCCGCAACGGATTATACGCAGCGGACGACTGGCACACAACTGCACAAAGATATACAAGGTGGCGTCTATGAGCCGGCGCAAACAGAAAATGCGCGAGATAGCCGATTGCTTTGTATGTCTGCCCGGAAGTTACGGAACACTGGATGAGATGTTCGATGTGATAGCCAGTGGTACCGTAGGCGAACATCACAAACCGATTATTATCCTTAATTACAAAGGATTCTATGAGGGACTGCGAATAGAAGCCGCGCACATGCGGGAACTGCGATTCCTGCCCCAACATGAAGCCTATAGCCCGATATACGTAAGCACATTGGACGAACTATTTGAGATTTTGTTGACACAAACCATATAAAACACTTTATTTATGAATCTGTTTTTTAAGAAATTAACCGGTCAGCTCCACTCGACAGAGAAAATGGAGCGCCATATTATGGCGGAAGAGGAGCGTATTGCCCGTTACCGTCAAGTAGAGCAATCCCCTGAGTTGAAGGAATACCTTGAGCTCAAAGCTATTGTGGAAAGTAAAGAGTTCCAGCAGAAGAAATACAACTGGGTTCATACCAAGTACAAATCCACGCCGACTTATGCGGTGATTAATGAGTACAAGACCTTATTGCACGACAAGAAGCTGCAGATGTTTCTGGAAATGGAAAATAGCCAGCGTTTGAAAGACTTCTTGGAGTTCCGTCAGTCGGAAAACTATGTGAAGTTGCAAAGCCCGAAAGAGGTGCGTAACTCATTGGAGCTCAAGCAGATGGCTGCGTTCGAGAAATCGAAAGAATATAAATCCTATTTGACGTACCGTGATTCGAAGTTGCCGGCACGCTTCAAGGCGTTGGTGGCAGAAGTGGCAACGGACGAATATAAGAAACAGCATGCATTTTGGAGCAATCCAAGCCGCTGGAAAACGACGGATGAATATCAGCAAGAGGCGCGTTTCAAACGGTTGTCTGCGATGATGGATATCGTGTTCTATCTCCAGCAGGATAAGGCTGAGATTGAGCGCCTTGAGAAATGGAAAACCGTCTTTGAGGATGAGTTTGACTGGTCTAAACTCTCTGATTCGAAATGGAGTGCCGGTTTTGCCTATGACAATCCGAAACTGCTGAAAGTGCATTCGTTCGCTAACGAACAGGCTGCCAATAATGGCGGTAAGAATGTCGGAACGGTGGATGGCAAACTGCACTTGTTCACTAAGAACGAGAAAGTGACTGCGCCTGCTTGGGATGTAAAGAAAGGCTTTGTCAGCAAAGAATTTGACTACACGACGGATATTATCCAGACCTCCGAAAAGTTCCGTCAGCAAGGCGGTTTATTCATGGCAAAAGTCCGCGTAGAAGGACATATTCACCATGCGTTGTGGCTCGGAACTGGCAAGAAACTGCCGATGATAAATTTGTTCCACTATAATGGCAAGAACATAACGGTCGGGTTGTATGACGAGAAACGCTTTAACGGCGAGGTAATTCGTGGAATCAATCCTGGTGTGTACTATATTTATTCTCTGCGTTGGACGGATAAGGAGCTGATTTGGTACGTGAACAATCTGGAAGTGTATCGCACGAACATCAATATCCCGAAGGAGAAGTTGTTCCTTGCTATCTCGTCGTTTATAGACGAGAAACAGCGCGCACAAGAAGGACAGATTAACATTGCTTGGCTTCGCGTTGTAGATGATAAATAATATGTCCGAACACAAATCGTTCTTTCTGATAGCCGGTCCGTGCGCCATAGAGAGCCGCGAGATTGTGATGCAAACTGCTGAGACGCTGAAGCGTGTCTGTGGCGATTTGGGTATCAAACTATACTTCAAATCATCGTACGACAAGGCCAACCGCACGTCGAATAATGGTAGAGGTGTCGGTTTGGTGGAGGGTTTACGTATTCTGCAGGAGGTAAAAACACAATTCGAATTGCCGATTTTGACTGATGTACATGAGAGTTGGCAGTGTGCACCTGTTGCAGAAGTGGCGGATGTGTTGCAGATTCCGGCATTCTTGAGCCGCCAGACAGACCTGCTTCAGGCTGCGGCAAAGACCGGAAGGGTGGTGAATGTCAAGAAAGGACAGTTTATGGCACCCTGGGACATGCGCGGCTGTATCGAAAAAATTGAAGCCGTGCGTGGCAACAAGGACGGAATATGGTTGACCGAACGCGGGTCGTCTTTCGGTTACGGGCGATTGGTTGTGGATATGACCTCGTTCGTTGAGATGCGGCAGTTCGGCTGTCCGATAGTGTTTGATGCTACGCATAGCGTGCAGCAGCCGAGCACCCAAGCCGGTGTGACGGGAGGCAATCGCGAAATGGTGCCACACCTTATGCGCGCTGCATTGGCGATTGGTATTGACGGTGTGTTCTTGGAAGTCCATCCACAGCCCGAAAAGGCTATCTCGGATGCGGCTAACCAAGTGAGACTTAGTGAGATAAAAGATATTTTACAACAGGCACAAGAATATGACTTGTTCGCAAAGAGCTAAACAGATATTTGAAGAAGAAATCGAGGAGTTGCGTAAATTAGGCGCGACTATCGGTGAGGAATTTGACCGTGCCGTCGAAATGATTTATGCCTGCAAGGGTAAGGTTGTAGTGATGGGTATCGGCAAAACCGGAATCATGGGACACAAGATTGCGTCATCGCTTGCATCAACCGGCACTTCGGCAGTGTTTATTAATGTGGCAGAGGCAGTTCACGGCGATCTTGGAATGGTCAATGGCACGGATATTGTGCTGCTGGTAAGTAATAGCGGTGCGTCCAATGAGATACTGAATGTGATAGACCCCGTACGCAAATTGGGCTGCACGATTATTGCCATGACAGGTGATAAATCGTCCAAGTTGGCAAAAGAGGCAGACCTCGTGCTGTCGATTCATGTGGATAAGGAAGCTTGTCCGTTGGGATTGGCCCCCACTACATCCACCACGGCGACTACGCTGCTCGGAGACGCTCTGATGGTTTGTCTGATGGAGAAACGGCACTTCAGTGCGGAGAACTTCGTGGTATATCACCCGGGAGGAGCTTTGGGACGCAAACTGCTCGGTCGCGTACAGAACTTTATGACCACAAATGTACCGCGCGTTTCCACCACCTCCTCGCTCAAGGATGTAGTCAGCGAGATGTCTGACAAGCACCTCGGAATGACAATGGTTTATAAGGGAGAGAAGTGTCAGGGAATAATCACCGACGGAGATCTCAGACGGGCTATCCAGAAGTACGACGACCTGCACGTTACCGCCCAAGATATCATGACACCGTCTTATAAGCACATCCACAAAGAGGCATTGCTTACAGACGCGTTGGCTATTATGGATCAGTATAATATAACTACGCTTGCCGTCACCGAGAAGCCTACGACGGAGGCGATTATAGGAATTATATCTATTCATCACATTATTGATTTTAATTGATTATGAACCAGCAAACCGTAGCATTGTATTGCAAGAACAACAAGCAGTTTTACGAAGTTGAGAAAGGTAGTTCAATCATCGATTTCTACAAGCAAACCGGTATCCAATTGAAGTATCCTGTTATTGCTGCACGTGTTAATTACAAGGTGCAAGACCTTCGTTACATTGTTTACAAACCCAAAGATGTGGAGTTTATTGATGCAAGCTGTGCAGACGGAATGCGGGTTTATGTGCGTACGCTGTGTATGGTTATGGCGTGTGCGGTGAACGAACTCTATCCGGAATGGTCATTGCGTATTGAGCACCCTATTTCGAAAGGATATTTCTGCACGTTGCGTGACCATGAGGGACAGAAGGTGCAACTGAATCCGGAGATGATTAGTGCGATAAAGAACCGTATGCAGCAAATCATCAATGAGAATCGTACGATTAATGTGGAGGAGAAACAGACCAAAGCCGTGATGCAGCTCTTCCGCGAACGCCCCGATTATGAGTCTTCACTGTTGGAAACGTTAGGCAATCCCTATTGCCGCTTCTTCAGGATGGGGAATTTCATTGACTACTATAATGGCGTACTGATGCCTTCAACCGGCTATCTGAATATTTTTGATTTGCAGCCGTATTACAATGATATGTTGCTGCGAATCCCTTGTCGTGAGGACCCGAGCAGGCTGGAGGATATCTGTGAGCAGGACAAGATGTTCGAGATTTTCAAGGAGTTTGTAAGCTGGAACAAGTTGCTGCATATTCGCAATGTGGGAGAGTTCAATAAGGCGTGCAAGAGTAATCGCTCCTATGAGATGATTAAGCTCAGTGAGGCGCTCCATGAGAAGAAAGTGGCGCAGATAGCCGATATGATAGCCTGTCGCGAGCCGCGTCCGCGCTTTGTGCTGATTTCGGGACCTTCGTCTTCAGGTAAGACCACGTTCTCGAAACGTTTGACTATCCAGCTCATGGTGAATGGTATCCGTCCGGTGTCTATTTCGCTCGATAACTACTTTGTGAACCGCGATGATACGCCGAAGGATGAGAACGGAGATTGGGATTTCGAGCACATCAATGCCTTGGATTTGCCGCTTTTGCAGGAGCATGTGAGAGCCTTGTTGGAAGGACAGGAGGTTAGTCTGCCTACCTATAATTTCGAGACCGGAAAGCGCGAATACAAAGGCAATACACTCAAACTGGAAAAAGATACGATAGTTATCCTTGAGGGCTTACATGCGCTCAATCCATTGCTGTTGCCGAATATCCCGAAAGAGGCAGCGTTCCGTATTTTTGTCAGTCCGATGACGACCGTCAATCTGGATAATCACAACTGGATTCCGACTACCGATATCCGTCTTATTCGTCGTATAGTGCGTGACTATCGGTATCGTAACTATTCCGCCCGTGAGACCATCGCGAGATGTCCGAGTGTTCGCCGCGGTGAGGAGAAGTGGATTTATCCGTTCCAAGAGAATGCAGATGTGATGTTTAATTCGGCGCTGCTCTTCGAGTTAGCGGTGCTCAAACGTCACGCCGAGCCGATGTTGGCAGAGGTTCCCAAGTATTGCGATGAGTACGGCGAGGCACATCGAATGCTGACATTCCTCAGCTATTTTGAGTCTATTCCGGAGCGTGAAATTCCGCCTACGTCCTTCTTGCGTGAGTTTGTCGGTGGTAGTTCGTTCAGATATTAACATGAATAAATTATTGATAGTAATAGCATTAATGCTCTCCTTGACGATTTATGCGGAGGAGACTGTACCTGCGGAAGTTTCTGTAGCAGACACTGTGAATGTGTCTCTACAGACCGATTCCACCACCAATACCACTATTTTTGATGTGATGTCAAATGTGGTGGTACACCAAGATTCAGCGATTTACCGATTAGTGCTGGATAAGGTGCTGGGACGTGAGACACAGGAGGTGGAGATTACCGGATACCGTGTGCAGATATATTCGTCCAACAATCAGCAGACTGCCAAGCAAGAAGCTATCAAGTTGGAGAAAGATATGCAGAACAAGCTCGATTTGCCGCTGTATGTGAGCTATATGCCTCCGTTTTGGAAAGTTCGCATCGGTGATTTTGAGACGTATGAGGAGGCACAAGAGTTCAAGAATAGTTTTGTTCAGGAGTTTCCCGAGTTAATGGGGGACACGTATGTTGTTCGTGATCAAGTGATTTTGAGAAGATGAGTTTACAGACATTTACAGAAAATAAAGACACCACCAAGACGGTTGCCGAACATATGTCGGCGATTATCAGCGCGCTTGGCGAAGATGTGCACCGTCAGGGATTGGAACGCACTCCTGAGCGGGTGGGAAAGGCTTTTCAGTATCTTACGAAAGGCTATAACGAAGATGCAGAAGCGATATTGCGGTCCGCGATGTTTGATTCGGACTACCGGCACATGGTAGTTGTGAAAGACATTGATTTCTACTCGCTGTGTGAACACCATATTCTGCCATTCTTCGGCAAGGTGCACATTGCCTATATTCCCAATGGAAAGCAGGTGACGGGTCTCAGCAAGATTGCACGTGTAGTAGATGTCTATGCGCGTCGGTTGCAAATCCAAGAGCGGATGACCACCCAGATTAAGGATTGTATTCAGCGCACACTCAAACCGTTGGGTGTGATGGTGGTAGTGGAAGCGGAGCACCTATGCATGAAAATGCGCGGTACCGAGAAGCAGAATAGTATTACCACTACTTCCGATTTTACCGGTGCATTCAATCGCCCTGAAACCCGCGAGGAGTTCCTCCGGCTGATTCGCTCATAAGAACGCAATAACGGCATTAAAAAGCGACCTGCAAATTTGTAGGTCGCTCTTTTTTATAGTCTTGCGGATGGATTAACGTACAACCGCACCGGAGACATTGTATTTCACGCCGTTCTTAATGATGAAGAACTGACCGTTCTCAATTACCTTAACAGCCTTTTCGCCAACTTCGAGATTGTTGATGGCAGAACCGGTCTTGTCCTGCAAATCGAAGTAAACGCCTTTGATACCGACTTGGTTGGCAGATGAACTGAAAGAAATCTTTATAGCATCAACGGTATTGGGCAGGTCGCTTGCACCAATGGTAAAGTTGGTGGAAGTGATATTCGGGTCGAACTTGCTGTAAGTTGTGCCGCCGTCCGTGGAGTACCATAAAGTGATGGTTTGGCTTTTGGTAGTCCATTGCTCACAAGCGAACTGGATAGCCTTGAAAGCCTTCGCGCTATTGGAGAGGATAATCTCTACCGGCTGTCCCTTGGTGACAGGCATATTAGTGATGGTATTACCCGACTTGTTGGCCGCTGTAAACACAACGGAATCATTCGTGTATTTTACAACGTGTTTGTCATAAGTGGTTCCCCATTTGTCGAAGCCGCTAATAGCGGTAAAGTCATGTGAGAAGTCATAATCAGCAGCTCCCTTTGCTATGCTTACTGCAACGGGAACACTTACAGAAAGGACACCTGCTTGAATCTTCAGCGTTTGGGCAAATTTGCCTGCTTCAGTCGGATTCACCGCAACGGTGATTTTATTGCCGGAAGCGGAAATCGAGCCGGAAGCACTAAACGGAGCCGTTAAACCGGAATATGAAACGGCATCAGAGAGATTAGCATAAATAACTTCCACCTCAATGGACGGAACGGAAGCGCCTTTCTCCACATTACCGAAGCGTACGCAAGAAGGTTTGGTGGCGATATAAGCCTCTGTTGCGCCTAACTCTACCAATTCATAGACCGTAAACTCATGACCGTAGGTCGCCAGATTGCCTTCAGCATAAGCTCTATATTCGTTTGTGCCTGCGCCTGTTTCGCCAATGAAGCGGTTGCTGTTGTCTAAATTGGAAATCGTTGCGGCACCGTCATCGCTGAACTTAAAGTCCCAAGCCGGACCGGCAGGGTTGGTCATTGACATATCTGTTTTGCCGGAAGGGTTGCCCAAATCCGTATGACCGGCTGCATCTTTATTAATTTGGTACGCATTTCTAATGTTAAAGCCGGAGGGAGAAGCTGCGGCTAATTTCCAAACATACGTTTCGGTGCCAAGAAGACCGGCTCTCATAAAAGTATCGGTCGTTTGTAAAGCGTTAGAGGTGACAACGCCATTCAGTACAACGGAGTTGCGCTCGAATACATACATTCCTCCGTCCTTCATGCCGGCAGCTGTAGTGACGGGTACCAACTTGTACGCAGCGAAAGTGCTACCTGCGAACAGCACGGCTGCAAATAAAGCTAAAAATTTTCTCATAAAAACAAATGATTTAAAGTTAAACAATATTGTTAATTTTGAATTGGAATCGCTGATTTTCCTGTTTTCCGCTGCAAAGTTACTGCTTTTATTCCTAATATGCAAAAAAAATCTACATTTTTCTCCTATTTTTTTACAATTTAATAGGATATATGGTGAAACAAACACAAAAGGGGGCTACCAAACGGCAGCCCCTTTATCTTGTAGGGTCTTACTCAATTACGCGAGTTTATTAACGTAAACAGCCAGTTTCGACTTCAGGTTAGCGGCCTTGTTACGATGAATGATGTTGCGCTTAGCCAGCTTGTCCAACAACGAACTAACCTTCGGTAATGCCTCAGCGGCAGCAGCCTTGTCTGTTGTAGCACGCAAATCGCGAACGGCGTTGCGAGCAGTTTTTGCATAATAATGATTGTGAGCCTTGCGAGTTGCAGTTTGGCGGATACGTTTCAAAGATGATTTATGATTTGCCATCTTAAATTTTTAATTTTAAATCTGATTCTAAATTTCTACTAATTTTTTGTAGCCTATAGCAGAGTCGAACTGCTCTTTACAGAATGAAAATCTGTCGTCCTAGCCGATAGACGAATAGGCCATTTTTCCAAAAGCGGCTGCAAAAGTACTACAAAAGTTTGGAATACACAAATTTTTTTGCAAAAAAAAGTGATTTTTTCGTAAATATGTTGCCTATATCAACATTTTTTTATACTTTTGCAGCCGATTTTGATAAAAAAACATGAAAAAGTCAATTTGCACCTTATTTATATTATGCGCGTGCGCGATAGCATATTCGCAAGAGACACCGCAGATGCCGGACCTCGAGACAACCAACAGTCAGTTCTTTGACCCGACCAAGAAGGAAAAACGCCTGAGCGAATACACGTTTGGGGTGGAATATCGCATAGAGGTAGGCTATCTCCAGCATAATCAGCGCTCGCGGCGAAGTAATTATCCCGATATGTTCCTGCATGGTGGACACATCGGTGCTTCCTTTGATTTTCTGTTACCGATACATTTCAGTCTGCAAACCGGTATTTTCCTTGACCTGACCTACGGAATCAATACTCAGCATTGGCGTTCGCAAGATGCACCGACGGTGCAGACTGAATATCTCCGCCATAAGATTCTTGAAGCGGAACTGCTTATCCCTATTCGTGTTTACTACAATATCCCGCTTTGGAAGAAACTCGGTATGTTCTTCTTCACCGGTCCCCAGTTCGGTATCGGTTTGGCACAGTACGATTTTATGGAGGAGCATTTAAGTGCCGGCACCAAGGCTTGGGTGGAGCAGCAGGGATACCAGACGGCACCTTATGACCGTCTTGCCGAGAAGGAACTGCACCGCTTCAATGTCCAATGGGGACTGGGTGGCGGCTTCGAGTGGGATGTATATCGCTTGCAGGCCGGTTATCAGTTCGGGCTGAATAATCTGGTTCGCAAAAAAGTGGTGGAAAATCAACATATGTGGCAGTGGGGATGGTTTGTATCCTTCTGCTATAAATTTAAATAATAATTCTCTCATCTTCATTTGGGGTGCTCTTCGGGGCTGAGATAAGACCCACTGAACTTGAGCAGGTAATGCTGCTAAAGAAAATGAAAAAATCCATTCTTTTTGTATGTGCTTTGGCACATGTGGTTGCTTCCTTTGCACAGGAAGACACTTTGTTTATCCAAGGTCGTGATATTCCGGAAGTGAATGTTGTGGCCCGTGTAGAACAACCTACCGACACCCATAAGAAACTGTCGGGCGAAGCGTTGAACCGCGAGAATACGGGGCAGAATCTGCCGTATTTGCTGCAAACGACTCCCTCGCTGATTGCGACCAGCGATGACGGATTGGGGGTTGGTTATACCTATTTCCGTGTACGTGGAACGGACCATACGCGTATTAATATGACCGTCAATGATGTGCCGCTGAACGATGCTGAATCGCAAACGGTTTTCTGGGTGAATATGACGGATATGTCCTCTTCCCTCAGTAGCCTCAATATCCAACGTGGCGTGGGAACCAGTACTAACGGTTCCGCTTCCTTTGGCGCTTCTATCAACATGAAGACCTTACCGACACAGCAAATGCTGAATGATAGCAGTATCGCGCACGTCAAACTACTTTTCAACGGCGGTATGTATAACACCTTCCGCGAAATGATTTCTGCACAAATCCAGCTGCCGAGACGTATCCGTATCGAAGCGCGGTTGAGCAAAGTCAATTCGGATGGTTACCTCTATCGTGCGTCATCTGATTTGTTCTCCTATCATGGCTCTATCGGTTATTACGGACAGAATACCAACCTCACGCTTTCGGCCTTTGGCGGCTCTGAGAAAACGTATATGGCGTGGGATGGTGTAACGGCAGAGAATCTGCTTACGGACAGACGCTATAATCCTGCCGGCGAATATACCGACAAGGACGGTAATACCGTGTATTATCCCAACCAAAACGACAACTACCGGCAGCAACATTTCCAGCTGCGCCTTAACCAGCGTTTGGCGCCGCAGTGGTCGCTCAATGCTACGCTGCACTATACGCATGGAAACGGCTACTACGAGCAAATGAAAGAAGACAAAAAATACTCTGATTTCGGCTTGGAGGACCTCAAACTGACCGACAGTACGAGTATCGAACGCTCGAATTTCATCCGTTACAAGCACCTCAATAACCACTATTACGGTGGTGTTGTGAATGTCAACTTCCGTTCTAATCCGGCGGACATGACGATTGGTGCTTCCGGCAATCATTATCTTGGCGAACACTGGGGACTGGTTACGGATGATTTGTACGGCACGGCTACCGTCCAAGAGTTTTACCGTAGCCGCGGCAACAAGGCGGAAGCGAATGTCTATGCCAAAGCCAACTGGCGTCCTATTTACGGGACATATCGCACGTTGACCATCTATGGAGACTTCCAGTACCGCTATATTCACTATCGTATTAACGGCATTAACGATGAAGATTTGCAGCCCTTGGATATAGTGCGCAACTATCATTTCTTCAATCCGAAGGCGGGTATCACGTACGAGGACCATGGCCATCAGGTCTATTTCAACTTTGCTATTGCCAATCGCGAACCGAGCCGCAAGAATTTCACGGAAGCGGGAGAACACGATATCCCGCGTCCCGAGCGGCTGTATGATTATGAACTCGGTTACACCTATTCCGGCAAACAATGGCGGGCAGGCGTGAATCTGTATTATATGGATTATAAGAACCAATTGGTGCTGACCGGCAAGTATTCGGACACGGGGGTGTATCTGACCCGCAATGTGGATAAGAGTTACCGGATGGGAATAGAGTTGACGGGTGCTTGGCATCCGACCTCATGGTTCGACTGGGAAGCAAATCTCACGCTTTCGCGAAATATCATTCCGGATTACTCGGATTGGGTAACGACTTATGATGCCAAATGGAAAGAACTCCCGCAGCAGGAAGTCAACTTCGGTGAAGTGACAATCGCTTTTTCGCCGTCGGTTATCTTCAGCAACACATTTGCGTTCTCTTATGCCGGTTTTCGTGCGGATATACAGACTCTTGCCGTCAGCAAGCAATACCTCGACAATACCAACTCCGAAGAGGCGATTCTCAAGCCTTATACGGTCACGAATATGACTCTGCACTATACGCTGCCTCTACCTAAGAAGTGGCCGGAAATAACGCTGATGGCGCAAGCCAACAACCTGTTCAATAGTGCGTACGAATCCAATGGAGGAAACTGGATGTGCCAGTTTGAAGACGGTTCACGGTATTATAGTCCGTGGTACTATGCCCAAGCGGGAATTAACGTTCATGCAGGATTTTGCGTGCAATGGTAGAGGCTAACCACGCAACGAAAACGGCGCCGGTAGGAATCCACCCCCACGCATAATCGGGCGAGAAGAATGCCGCCCAAGGGAAACCAATCCAGCCTTGCGCCACAAAGAGTGCGGCATAAACGGCCACAAGACCAAAGCCAAGCAGGGTGGCGAGCACCGAGCGACCGCTGAAGGCCAGCCTGTAATACAAATATCCCCACACGACAACCGCAGAGAAGACCACGGTAGGCACCCAGTAGGAGGCTATACCGAGCAACACCGCCACCTGAAAACTCTCGGTAGCAGAAGAGGTGTGCCGTTCCACGCGGTATAGTATCCCGATGGCACCCATCACCAAGGCGGCAACAGCAAAGCCCCACCAATAATTATCGGGGGCAGTCCACTGGGTAGCAAACGGTATGCCGATACTACAGCTCACCGCCAGCAGCCAAAAGACTGCCGGCAGCGTTCGGCGTAATATAACTCTCGTCTGATAAGTCAAAATCCTTTCCGTTGCAACAGGTATTTGGGATCGGCATCTTTGCCACGGAACTCCCGATAGAGTTCAGCCGCATCGCGTGTGCCGCCTTGCTCCAGCAGATGACGGAAACGCTGTGCAACCTCGGCGTTGAGGATATCGCCGGTTTCTTTGAATGCTGCATACGCGTCGGCATCCAGTACCGCAGCCCATGTATAGGAGTAGTAACCTGCCTCATAGCCGGTCGTGAAGATGTGGTTGTAGAAGGTGGAGCGATAGCGGACGATAATCTCCGGAATCATCTTCATCTTCGCCATTGATGCCGCCTCGAACTTATTCACATCTATCGTGTCGATGCTCGTCAGCTCGTGATAATCCATGTCCAAGATGCTGGCGCTCAGTAGTTCGGTGGTTACAAAACCTTGGTTAAACTTACCGGCGTTGTTAATCTTCTCAATCAGTGCTTCCGGAATAACCTCGCCTGTCTGATAGTGGAAGGCGTAGGTCTTCAGGATTTCCGGCTCATAGCAATAGTTCTCCATGAACTGTGAGGGCAGTTCCACAAAATCGCGCGGGGTGTTGGTGCCCGCCAGACTCTTGTAGTGTGCCTGTGACAGCAGTCCGTGCAGAGCGTGACCGAACTCGTGGAACAGCGTCTCCACATCGTCCATCGAAAGCAACGAGGGCTGACCCTTGGTCGGCTTGTTGAAGTTACCTACATTGATGATTACCGGACGGTGGTCAACGCCGTTTTCGTCCACATATTGCGGCAGGATATTGTTCATCCATGCTCCCGGACGTTTGCCGGCACGCGGGAAATAATCGGTATATAGAATGCCCACCAAGTCACCGTTGGCCTCCGTTACTTTGAACACTTCCACTTCGGGGTTATATACCGGCATGTCAGTCAGTTGCTCGAAGTTGATGCCGTACAGGTTGTGAGCCAGTTGGAATGCACCGCGGCGGACGTTGCTCAGCTCGAAGTAGGGTTTTACTTCCTCCTCGTCAAGGTCGAATTGTGCCTTGCGCAGTTTCTCGGCGTAGTACCACCAATCCCACGGTTGCAGTTTGGCACCCGGAATGTCATTGGAGAGCAATTTCTGCAGCTCGGCCGCTTCACGTTTGGCAGCGGCGAGGCTCGGCTCCCAAACCGATTGCAGGAAGGCGTCCACCGTCTGGTGGTCCTTCGCCATGCAGTCTGCCAAGATATAATCTGCCGGACAATCGTAGCCGAACATCTTGGCTTTTTCCAGACGCAGTTTCATGGTCTTGTTGATAACCGCCTTGTTGTCGTTGGCGTTGTCATGATTGCCGCGCGTGGTATAGTCCATCAGCAGCTGTTTGCGCAGTTCGCGGTTCTCGCAGTATTGCAGCACCGGCGTGAAACTTGTCCGCTTCGGTGTGAATAACCATGCGTCAGGACGGCCTTCCGCTTCGGCTGCTTCTTTCGCTGCGGCTTTGGCTGACTCCGGCAGACCTGCCAGTTCCGCTTCGTCCGTGATAAAGCGCTTCACCGCATCGCAGTTTGTCTCGGCGACTACGTTCTGACCGAACTGCAAGGACAGCAATGCCAACTCTTGGTTAATCTCTTTGAGACGTTCTTTCTGCTCTGCCGGCAGGTTCGCGCCGTTGTTCACAAACTTCTTGTAAGTCTCGGTCAGCAGCCGCATCTGCTCCGGCGTAAGCGAACTTTCGCCATTAGCCTTTTGCGTTTCGGCTTCATACACCGCTTTGACGCGGGCGAACAATCCTTCGTTCAGCACGATTCCGTCCTGAAAATCAGACAGAAGCGGTGCTACCTCGTTGGCGATGGCGTCCATCTGTTCGTTGCCGTCTGCCTCGAGCACATTGTAGAACACGCCTGAAACACGCTCCAGCAGCAACCCGCTGCGGTCGAGGGCGGCTACCGTATTTTCGAAGGTGGGGGCCTCGGGGTTATTGACTATGGCGTCTATCTCGGCCTGAGCCTCGGCGATTGCCTGTTTGAATGCCGGCAGATAATGCCTGATTTGTACTTGGTCAAATGCCGGTACCCCGAACGGGGTGTTTTGCTCCGTAAGTAACGGATTGTCTGTGCTGCAAGCCATAAAAACAATGCTTACTAATGCAATAATACTAAATTTTTTCATACAAAAAGGTCATTTTAGCGTGCAAAAGTACTACAAAAAATCGATATCTGCAAATGCAGATGAGAATTTTTTCTCATATACGCAAATTTTTTTATTAATTTACAAAAGGGAAAGGTATTAAAAAGGCTAAAGGTTACCCGTAATCCATAACCCGTAACCCGTAACCCATAACCCATAACCCATAACCCGTAACCCCTAACCTATAGCCTTTTACCTTTTACTTCCCAAAGGTCGCCCAAAGGTCACCAAAATGTCGCCCATATGTCGGACAGAGGTGAGCCAGACATATTCCAAAGGTGAGGCAAAGGTCAAGTCTGCTCGTACCGTGCTTGAAGAAGGCTTGAAGAAGGCTTGAAGAAATCCCCTGCAGAGTTTATCCCTCGCGGTAGTGTTTGGCGGTGAATCCTGTGGCCTTTCATCAGTTTCTGCACCTGTTCGTCTGTCAGGATATACTCGGGGTGTGAGTGGTATTTGTTGACATCATGGCTGAAAGTGAGACTCAACATCTCATCGAATATCTCCGGTGTGATGACAAGGCGCGAGAAAACATAATCGTCTGTCCTGTCTATAAAACGAATGAGGTGTCCGTGCATGACGAGCACGACCATGTTCGGTTACTTGTTCGCCCTCGAATGGGAAGCATACGAGGGCTAAGAAAAAAGCGGCAGCGATGCCGCTTTTTTTAGTGAATAGTGAATATCTTTATTAGTGAATAATTAATAATGAATAATTAATATCTTTTTAACTAACTTTTTTTCGCGCATAGTTTTGACATTTGCGCGTCAATGGCTTTCGGGAATGAGAAGAGGCGGTATCCGTCCACTCCTCAGGCCCTAGGAAAGCCTATAACATAGACAGACGCCGCCCCTATGGGGATGCTCTTCTTGTTAGCAATTTATCGAATTTCCTAGGTTCGAGGATTGCTTGACGCAAGTTATGTTTCAAACATGGCGCAAAATTAGTTAGATTTCACGGATATAGCCGTGAGGAATGCATTGGAGCAGATTGATGCTTATTGTGCGAATCCGAAAAATAATGTTTCGGAAGTATGGTTCTCGATTCGGGAGTACGAAACGAAGTTTATAAAGGGTTTACGGGACAGGTTTATCAAGGAGTTTCCGTATGACTATAATTCAAAGATGTCACTATCTTTGGATGTTTCTTCGCGTAAAATCCGTGCTATTTGCAACAAAAAGTAATTTTTTTGCAGCCTCGGCAAAATTTGCCGGGGTTTTGTTTTTTTTAGCAGTACTTTTGCGCCGTAATTAAAATTTATCGATTATGGCACGACACAGAAACGGCAGTTTTGTCACTGATTTGGAAGGCGAACGATGGCACATTATCCACGAAGCGGGGACAAAACATACGTGGTACTACGTGAGCAACAAGGCCCGCATCAAATGGCATAACGTAAAGAACGGCAATGAGGGGTTGATGGCTTTCAATTATCCTTTTTATAACAAAAAAACCAAACGTCATCCTCATGGGGGTTATATACAGGTCCGTCTTTCTAGGGGAACGCATGACAAACCCGGTTTTACCGTTCACCGCCTTGTAGCGACGTACTTTTGTGAGAAGCGGAATCTCTTCTGCACACAGGTTGACCATTTGGACGACAATCATCTGAACAATCTGCCGGAGAATCTGGAATGGGTGACGCCGAGCGAAAACATTAAACGGCGATTCGCCAAACAAAAAAATATTCATTATTAACTATTAATTATTCATTAAAATTATGTTAATCAATCAGAAGGAGTTGGAGACCTTATGTCTGACAACGAATGCCATCAATGAATTGGGCATTCAGGTATTTAATCAGTTTCAGGGTATAGAGGACCCGTTGGTGCGCTATGCGATAGCGCGGGTGTTGAACAATGTACTGGAGGATGTACGCAAGCGGTTGGCGATGCAGGCGGAAACGTTCTGTGAGGATAACGAAATCGGTACTTCGGGGAAGGATTTTGTGCACGAAGGACTATGGTTCAACCGGCAGTTCAATTTGTCGTACGACTATGCGCACAATGACACGGATGAGGAGGGTAATCCGCTGTACTACACGAAAGCCGTAGCTACTCGGGACAAGGCGAAAAAGAGCTATGACCTGTCGAAAGCGGTGGTGAAGAACATGGAGAAAATCATCGAGTTGGCACACCCGAACATGAAGCCGACGGTTGAAAGTGTGGTGCTGAAATTCCAAGGTACGGTGCTTGATTTTCCGGAATAAAAACACGCTTAAGACCGAAAATCACCAAGCCACCTCTAAGCCACCTGTAAGCCACTTTTTAGCACACTAAAATTTTAACCATTAGACCGATTTTTATGAAAGAAAAAAAGTATTGTTTTCAGTGTCACAACAGCGTCTATGTACGCCCGAGCCGGACGTGTCGTCCGGAGTTGCGGAATTGCCGTATATGTCTGCATTGCCGTGTATTGGGTGAGTATATGGATATCCACCGGTTGATAAACGGCTGCCGGTATGTTCGTCCGGAGAGTGTAGAACGTTTGCTGTCGGGCAAATGGTCAGCG
>Ga0310786_10000254_pt1 | contig 89275 bp, 72 predicted proteins | sample AusTroGonzalo_MG_FD_203881 | JGI IMG/M metagenome (GOLD analysis project Ga0310786, IMG submission 203881) | Bovine rumen microbial communities from tropical cattle in Woodstock, Queensland, Australia - Gonzalo_03 (v2) (version 2) | ecosystem: Host-associated > Mammals > Digestive system >... | reverse complement strand
CCCGGGCTTGTTACCCCGCGAATTAACTCCCAAAACTATTAAGCGGTCGCATAAGTCGTATCCACGAAACGAGATTGTTGCGACGGTTCTCTATCAAATAACATACTTAGAAAAATGGGGCTCGGGAATAAAGCGCATAATGGATGCTTGCAAAGCTGAAGGTTCTCCACAACCCTTTTGGAGTGAAGAGGGTGGCTATACCGTGGTGACGTTCCCGCTGGCCAGATTAAATGGTCGAAATGTTACTCAAAATGAACCCCAAAATGGGCCTCAAAGCGGATCTCAAAATGGGTCCCAAAATACAATAAGTCAAAGAGAAGTGTTGATCGAAAAACTGATTAACGAGAATGCAAGTATATCGGTAAGTTCTTTAATGGAACACTTAAATGCTGGTAGAAATACGATAAAGCGCGATTTGAAAAAGATTGGCTACGTTTGGGAAGGTGCGTCGAAAAACGGCCATTGGAAACGCTTGAATGTCACTCAAAATGGGCCTCAAAGCGGGTCTCAAAATGGGTCCCAAAATACAATAAGTCAAAGAGAAGTGTTGATCGAAAAACTGATTAACGAGAATGCAAGTATATCGGTAAGTTCTTTAATGGAACACTTAAATGCTGGTAGAAATACGATAAAGCGCGATTTGAAAAAGATTGGCTACGTTTGGGAAGGTGCATCAAAAAATGGTCGTTGGGTGAAAAAAGGATAACAAATTATTCTGCCTGTAGGATGAAACCTACGTCCACAGACTCGTAATGAACATCGCACTTGCATCTTCGGCTTTCTTGAAGCCGCAATGCTCATAGAAGGCGAGTTCCTCGTTGTAGGCGACCACGACAATGCGAAGGTAATCCTTGTACTTTTCGTGTACCTTGTCGACGAGGACTTTCCCGATGCTTTGCCCCTGATATTCGGGGCGCACCAGCAAGTAATGCACGTAGGCGTTCATGATGCCGTCATCCATAGCACAAATCATGCCGACGAGTTTGTCGCCGTCCCAAGCGGAGATGACGGTCTTGAAATTCTTCATCGCAATGACGAGCTTGTCAGGGAAATGCCCCGAGGACCATTCGACAGAAAGGAACAAGTCCTTCAAATCCTGTTCCGAGAAATCGTGTATTTCCTTGTATTCGATGCTCATATCATTCCTTCCGGCGATAAACGTTCGCGAGAATTGCGCCGGAGATGTTGTGCCATACGGAGAAGATGGCGCCGGGCACGGTCGCCATGGCAAGTGACGAGAATGCGGTCGCCGCAAGGCTTGTGGCAAGGCCGGAATTCTGCATGCCGATTTCGATTGAGAGCGCCTTCGTCTTGGGCGTCGAGAACTTGAGCAGTTTGCCGATACCGAAACCGCAGCCGTAGCCGAGCAGGTTATGGAGAATCACCACGGCAAACACGACCGCGCCCGTCGAGAGAATCTTTGCGGCGTTGTGCGAAACGACTGCTGCCACAATCATCGTTATTGCAATCACGGAAACGAGCGGCAGAACTTTGACCGCGCGAGCGGTGAACTTGCCGAAAAATTTATTGATAATGAACCCGAGCGCAATCGGCACGATTACGACTTTCACGATAGAAAGGAACATTGCCATCACGTCCACGTTCACGGTGGTACGCAACAGCAAATAGGTAATCGCCGGCGTCAAAATCGGAGCGAGCAACGTGTTCACGCTTGTCATGCCGACAGAAAGCGCCACGTCGCCTTTCGAAAGGTAGGTGATGACATTGCTGGAAGTGCCGCCCGGGCAAGTGCCCACGAGAACTACACCCGCCATCAGCGCGGCATCGAGCCCGAAAATCTTGGAGAGTAAAAACGCGAGCCCGGGCATCACGATAAACTGCGCCGCACACCCGATGGTGATTTCCTTGGGGCGCGCAAACACGAGTGCAAAATCGCTGAGCCTGAGCGTAAGCCCCATGCCGAACATCACGACCATCAGCAGGTAATTCACCCACGAGAGTTCAATCCAGAGCGTCGATTTGGGGACGAACAGCGAGAGTGCCGCAATCACGAGCACGACAACCGCCATCCACTTTCCAACGAATTCACTGATCTTTTCAAGAATGTGCATGTGCAAAAAATAACCTTTTTCATGTAAAAAATCCCCGGTCAGGCCGGGGATGACAACTTTAAGCGTGTGCGAGGAGCCTTACTTTGCCAGAACTTTCTTGCCGTAGTAGGCACCACGGGCCCTGTTCCTGGTGTTGCTGATCTTGCAACCCTTCAGGTCGTAGTCGCGCTGCATCCTGTACTGGGCTTCGCGCGTGACCATCGGGCGGATCGCAATCGTGGAATCGGTGGAATCCTGCGGTGGCGTCACTTCGGCGGCCTTGAAGGTCACCTTGTAGAGCTGGCAGTCCTCGAACCAGTCGATGGTGTCGCCTTCCTGGTAGGCAACGCCGTCGATTTCCTGGGCTTCCATTTCCTTTTCCTTGATATCCTTCGGCTTGGGCTTCCAAATCTTGAAGTTGCCGGTGAGGTGGAGCATGGCGAGGTAATGCACCAGGCCGTCATAGTAGCGCTGGCTACCCACGATGGGCTTGGAGTCCCAGGCCTTCTGCAGCACCTTCTTCACCAAGTCCTTGTATTCGGGCACGTCAAGCAGGGCGTAGGTCGCCACGGCGTTCGCGCCGGCCTGGCCGATGGTAAAGTCGCCGTAGCCGCTGGTGCCATCCCAGTTGAAGTGGCCGTGCTTGTAGCCGTCCTTCTCGAAGAAGTCGGTGATAACTTTCGCAATCTTCGTCTGGCGTTCCGCATCGGCGCCGAACAGGTAGTAGTCCATGCCGTAGTTCATGGGACAGCGGATGGCGTCGAACGCGTACTTGGTGGAGTTGTCGCTGAATGCGTAGTGCGGGGTTCCGTCGAAGTTGCTGTAGTCGCTGCACAGGCCCGACTGCGGGTTGGCGGAATTGTAAATGTGGTCGCGGGTGGCCTTCGTCGCCTTTTTCCATTTATCCTTGTTGGTATCGGACCAGCGGCTGAACAGGTCCACGAATGCGGGCAAACTGTAAGAGGCGTCGCCCCAGGTGTTATTGCCGTCAGATGGCTGGAAGGTCGCGATGTAGGACTGTTCGCTGTACAGTGACTGGCCGTTGCCCTTCCAGCAGGCCTTCAAGATGCTCTGCGCGTCCTTCATGTATTGGGCGTCGTTCCAGCGGTTGGCCGCGAACAAAAGCGACATCATGAAGTAGATTTCGCCATCGGGAGCGTTGCCCCAGTCGCGTACGGAACCGTCGCGGTTCGCCTGCCAGGCAAAATAGCCGGAGCCTCCCGTAGAGGGATCCTTCCACATGTGTTTCTTGGCCCAGTTCCAGAGCTTGCCGAATTCTTCCTTGTGGTTGGTCTGCACGGCAATCATCATGCCGTAGCTCATGCCTTCGGAACGTATGTCGTTGTTGTTTATATCGACGATGTAGCCGCCGTCGCGGTCTTCGTAATACACGGTCTTGTCGTTCTGGCCACCGAAGTAGTGGTTCCAGAGCTCGTCCAGCTTGTTCTGGATGTCTTCGTCGGTCTTGCCGAGCACGGTCTTGAACGGGCTGGTGTAATCGCCGGTGTAGTAGGCGCCGGTGTAGTTGGTCTCGTCGCAGTCTGGGCCGTAGTAGGCGCCGTTCTCGTCGAAGAATTTTACGGGTGTAACTTTGTCTTGCGCTAGCGTCGTGGTATACGCGCCGATGCACAAGGCGGCAGAAAGAGAGAGTAACTTTGCACTCCTCATATAACTAACTCCTTTATTACTCCAATATGTACACTCACTCCTGTGTACACTCAAAAAATAATTGGGATTGTCCGCCGGTGCAATAAATGTTATGTTACTTGTGTTGTAGAGCTTTACACCATTTTGCAGGGGGAAAAGCCGTTTTTTGCGCAAAAAAAAGCGGGGTAGGTGGGAAAACTCAAATTATGTATCCGTTTTTTTTCAGTCTGTAGCGTTGTTTTGGCGTGCTCTTTGTTAAATTAATGTCGATGCGGGTCCTGTTTTTGGCATTGCTGCTTGCCGTTTGCGCCTTCGCCGCCGATGTCGCGGGGAGGGATTCTGCAGCTGTTGCTGATTCTGCGACTGTAGATTCGCCTGCTGTCGATACTGTTTCGTCTACGGATTCTGTTGCGGCGGACTCTGCAATTCCCGAACGTCACAGTGTACCGCTGCCGCGACTCTCTGCCTATACGGGGAAGGGGCTCATGGTGGGGCTTGCGTTTGGCCTCTACAACCCGACTGAAGACTGCGACTGCCTGGGTGTTTGGCAGGGGCAGGGCGAATATTTTTACAGCGACTGGATAAGCGCGGGCTTTGACGGGCGTTTTTTTGGCGGGAATCTCGACAAGGACAAGTCGGTGCTTTACCAGCGGTACAGGATCAATACGCGGTTCCATTTCCCGCGGGGGGAGTGGAGCTGGTATGTGGGCCCCATAATCGGTTTTGAATCTACGAACCTCGAGGATATCCGCGACGAATGGCACCAGCGCGAGAACGAGTGGGGCATGCCCATTTTTGGAACAATGGAAGAAGAGGAAGAAATCGAGGATTGCGAGAAGATGTTCTCGCTGGATGGTTTTTCCGTTGGCGTGGACGTGGGCGGAGGAGCCGTGTTCCTGGGCGTAATCGGTGCGACGGCGAGCATCCTTTATGAATATAATTTTGGCGGAGCGCAATTGCTCACGATTTCGCCGGGTATCGCCTACAATCTGCAGGCGGTATGGCCTTGGGCGGCTCGGCACCTGTCTGCGACGTGGCTCTCTGTGGAAACGGGTTTCCAGCGCTTTTTCAACAGGTCCGTGGATTCCTGGGCGTTGTCGGGGTACCTGGGTGTCGCCGTAGGTTTTTAATTCTATATTTGGTTCGTCTAAAATTTTCCTAAAGGACATTCAAAATGGCTAAGAAAGAATCCAAGAAGAAAGTGGTCCTCGCCTATAGCGGTGGACTCGATACCAGCATCATCATTCCCTGGCTCAAGGAAAACTACGATTGCGAAGTGATCGCTTTCGCGGCCGACCTCGGACAGAACGACTTCCCGGACGCCAAGGCCCTCGAACAGAAGGCTCTCGCAACGGGTGCCAGCAAGTGCTACGTCCTCGACCTCAAGAAGGAATTCCTCGAGGACTACGTTTGGCCCACCGTTCGCGCCGGTGCCAAGTACGAAAGCACCTACCTCCTGGGTACGTCTTTTGCCCGCCCGCTTATCGCGAAGTACCAGGTGAAGATTGCCGAGAAGGAAGGTGCATACGCTGTTTCTCACGGCGCTACCGGTAAGGGTAACGACCAGGTCCGTTTCGAACTGACCTACGCCGCTCTGAACCCGAAGCTCGAAATCATTGCCCCGTGGAAGGACCCGAAGTGGCACTTCCACAGCCGCGAAGATGCGATTGACTACGCTGCCGCCCACAAGATTCCGCTTAACGGCATCAGCAAGAAGAAGATTTACTCCGAAGACGGTAACCTGTGGCACCTCTCTCACGAAGGTGGCATCCTCGAGTTCCCGGACAAGGAACACAAGTACGACATGCTCAAGCACACCGCCACGTACGAGAAGGCCCCGAACAAGGCCGACCACGTGACCATCGGTTTCGAGAAGGGCAACCCGGTCTCCATCAACGGCAAGAAGATGGGCGCTGTGGAACTCCTCGAATTCCTGAACAAGATCGGTGGCAAGAACGCTTGTGGTCTGCTCGACATCGTTGAAAACCGCCTCGTCGGCCTCAAGAGCCGCGGCGTGTACGAAACTCCGGGTGGCACGCTCCTGTACAAGGCTCACGAATGCCTGCAGCAGCTCGTGCTCGACAAGGAAACTTTGTTCGAAGCCCAGAAGATGTCCATGACTTACGCGAACCTCGTGTACAATGGCCAGTGGTTCACTCCGCTCCGCCAGGCTATGGATGCCTTCTTCGCTGAAGTCAACAGCGTTGTGACTGGTGAAGTGACGCTCAAGCTCTACAAGGGCAACATCATTCCGGCCGGCATCAAGAGCCCCTACAGCCTCTACGACATGGGCCTCGGTGGATTCACCGATGTGGACATGTACGACCAGAAGGACGCTACGGGCTTCATCCGCTGCTTTGGCCTGCCGCTCAAGACGCGCGCCCTGTTGCTCGGCAACAAGACGAACGTCGACTTCGGCAAGGAAGTCAAGCTCCCCAAGAAATAGTGGAAAAGGGCGTCCCCGTGACGCGACTTGTCATCCCCGCGTAGGCGGGGATCTCCCACAAAAAAATCCTCGGTTCAACCGAGGATTTTTTTCATCTCACATCCCACATCAGAACTCCACCAAATACCCGACTCGCCAGAGCATATACGGGGCATCGTGGTTCATGAAGTTGTAGACGGGGAAGGATAGCTGCGAGAATAGCCCGAACAGGTGAATGCGGATTTCGCCGGAGACGTCCAGACTCTCGACAAAATTGTAGGGGTAGAGGGTCCTCGTGTCGTTTGCGGCGTTTACTGCCTTGTGCATGCCGTTGGGAGCCTCGGCGAATTCGTACCCGCCGCCGACTCCCAGTTCAATGCCGAAGGGCAACGCATGTGGAATGCGCCACCCGAAGGCTCCGCGAATGCCGCACCAGAAGTCGTTGGGGCCCTTGTGCACGCCGAAACCCGCAACATGCAGGGTGGCCGCCTTGTAGCCCACGCTCCCTTCGAACATCACGGGTACGAGGCTTCCAACGGACACGCCCGCGCCGAACCTCCAGGGAGAGGCTTCGGCGGTGTCTTGGTCCGGCGCGGCGTGTGGCGACGCTGTCGCCATGCACAAGGCGCACAAAAATACGGCTATTTTCGGGAAAATCCGCATCATAGGCTTAATTATAGCAATGTTCTAGTGTTTTTTGAAAAAATGTTCTATCTTTAAAAATAGAACATCCGGCCCTGTGGGTTACGCCCGGGCCATAACGAGGTATAAAACATGAAAATCAAATCGCTTCTTCTGGCTTGCGCTACCGCTTGTGCCATTGCCACTCCGGCCATGGCAGAAGGTGGTATGTTCTACGGGATTCTCCCCCAAAACTGGACAGCCGATGTGGTCGCCGCTGTCAAGTGGAACTACTACAACTTCAGCAACTGGCAGCAGGACGGTACTTCCAACTATACCTGGCTCGTGACCTACGATGCCGACGTGCAGGGCAAGTGGAAGGTCGCCAACTGGCGTAACCTCATTAATCTCGCCGTGGGCAAGACATGGACCGACGGTCTCGGCCAGCGCAAGAGCGCCGACAAGATTTTCTGGGAATCCATGCTCGACTTCAACATGACCGAAGTGCTGAAACCCTACATTGGCAACCGTTTCGAAACTCAGTTCCTCTCGGGCTATGCCTACAGCGAAGACGAAGAAGGCAACGAAGTGAAGAAGGCAATTTCCTGCTTCATGGACCCGGCATACGAAACTCAGGTCGCCGGTCTTGCCTACATTCCGAACGAGAACTTCAGCCAGCGTATCGGCTTTGCTAACCGTATGACCATTTCTAACGGCTATGGTTTCGCCGACGACAAGGACACCGAAGACAAGATTGAAACCTTCAAGGACGAACCGGGCTTGGAATCCATCACGGAATTCAAGTACGCCTTCAAGATAGCCGAGGAAGAAATCGCAAGCTTCAAGTCTCGTCTGTGGGCGTTCGTGAACTTCAAGGGCATTGACGAAATCGACGGCAAGTGGGAAAACCTCCTCTCTGTGACGCTCGTCCCGTACATCGAACTCCAGGTCGGCTTCGACATGGCCTACGACAAGGACCTCGATCTTGACGCTCAGTACAAGACGATGGTGCTCTTCGGCTTAACCTGGCGCTGGTTCTAATGCGACCGCTCGTTCGACGTCTCTGGCGTAGAACCTCCGGTTACTCACTCGCTCTCGCCTCCATCGCCGATTAATATCGGCGACTACGGCTCACGGGAAACCGCTTGCTCAATAGTATTGTCATCGCGAGGCCTTAGGCCGTGGCGATTACGAACCTGCATTACTATTTATCCCCGCCATTGGCGGGGATTTTTCATTGCTTGCCGGACTGGCGTTGTTAGTTTGTTTGTGATTCGCCGGTGGTGAGCAAGTCCTTCACCCAGGCGTCGCGCTTTTTGCGCAGCGCTTCGAGGCTCTTGTCGTCGGCTTCGCTGTTGTCGCGAGCGGCCACCAGTTCGCGGTACCCTTCGATGAGCGATTCTGCCTTCGCGTAGACGGGAGAGAGTTTCGAGAGTTCTGCCACAATCGCCTCGTCGGAGTAGAGCCTTGAAACCCCCTCGAGGCTCCTCTCGATATAACCTGCGGTGTCGCCTGCGGTTTTTGCCTCTTCCGCGTCGGCGAATTCCAGCGGGCGGATGGTGTCCAGCCAGGCGGATTCCTCTGCGTAGAGTTCGTTATCCTCGGCGATGGCGTTCTTGCCCCAGGCGTTGCGCATGTGCCTTTCGATGAACTTGAGGTAGGGTGCCGTATCGACTTCAGCACCGTGCGCTTTTGCAAATTCGGCAAGGTTCTCGAGGTTGGCGCGTGAGGGGCTGTTGAGCAGGCATTCCTTGAGCACGGCGAGCTTGTCCCTGTCGGCAAGGTTCCTGAACGATTCCGCCTTGATGGAGTTTGCCTTGAGCCGGAGGTACACGACCCGCAGCAGGAGAATCATGATGACGATGACAAAAATGAGCGACCAGTTCATGCCCGCAAATATAGAACAGTACCCCTTGAAATTTGAAAAAATTGGGCATTTGAACCTGGGGAGGAGGTCCAAAGGCGATGTCTTGGGTCACGGAAAAGCGAAAAACGCCCATATTTATGATATTTTTTGGTTTTATGCGGAAATAAACGGCTGATTTTGGTTTATATTTAGTATGTATTGTTTACCTATTGTACAAGTAGGTGGAGATTAGATTATATGAAAAGAAAATTGGTATCAGGACTGGCACTCTCGGTGGTGTCTTTCGGTTTGGTTCTCCTTACGCCGGCTCATGCCGACGTGGCGGGTGCTGCGAACCTGGATATTGTGGTGCGTGACTTTCCGGTGGATCATCCGGACTTCGAGAACTTTTCCGAAGAGTTTGTTAGCAAGGGTGATCCCGGTCAGGGCTCCGGCGATTGTCCGTCCAAGGGTGCAGCTACGTGTGGAGAATTGATTTACAACACGAGCCTTTCCAAGGGTGCGATTGGCTACGATGCCGCATGGTATACCACATATGCCCCGTTCCATGCGAGCTGCGGCAACGGTCGTTCGGCAATTTACGCCCAAGCGAACGGTATGCCGGTTCCGGGTGCATGGATTGGCCAGGATGGCTTGCCTAGCCAGATGAACCCGATGCTCCCCTCGTACTTGCAGCAGACGACTACCGCAGATACGCTTAAGTATGGAGAATGTAACAACAAGACTGCTCAAGGGCGCACACAACGTGGTTATGCCAAGTATAATCCTGGTGCGGTTAGCGGAACCTTGTGCAGCGGCAACGCGTGGTCGAACGCGGTGTTCTACACTCCCGGCATGGTGAAACCCTTCCTGCGGTTCGATGCTGCCGCTCCTGGCTCCGAAATTGACATGCTCGACGGCGTGCATATCGAGAAGGCGAAGGACGCCTGCGACAACTTCTTCTTTGACCAGTGGTATTCTGATGGCAATGGTTTTGCCAAGCGCTCCAATACGGTGCTTGTGCTGCCGCCTGCGAATGTTGCCGGTTCTTCCAAGAACATCTACGCTATCGACTACAACTACGGTAACGGCGGTTACTTCCCGCTCGACATTGTGGACACCAACACGCAGATTCGTTCTGACATGGCAACCAAGGCGAACGGCGGGTGCACCACGGACCAGTGCGACCAGTGGGGCCCGCAGACGCTCTCCATCTTCTGCCCGCCGTACGATTACCAGTACTCCTCTAGCCAGACCGATATGATGGGTAACAAGACTGCTAGTCTGTGTGCCAGCTGGCTTATGGCAGGCGGACCGAGGCATTCGGGTAATGGCAACTACCAGGCTTCTGCCGCCTTCGTTGCCGCTGCCGCTGCGGGTGAACTTGGGCTCAAGCATATCCGTAACTACGGCTTTACCATGATGGGTTATGCTAAGTTCAAGTACAACTCCAGGAACCAGATCAACGCAGCCGGCCAGCCGGACCCCGAAATCTTCGAGTTCACGGGTGACGACGACATGTGGATCTTCGTGGACGGCGTGCTCGTGGTGGACCTCGGTGGTACTCACCTTGCCGCTCCGGGCCGCGTGGACATCTCCGTGCTTGCCGCTAACGGCCACGGTTGTAAGCCCGACCCGACGCTTGCTGCGGGTGGCTACATGGATCCGCCTCTTATGAACCAGACGGCTCAGGGCCAGAACTGCTACCTGAACCCCGATGGCACTTGGGCCGACAACACCTGGCACCACTTGCACTTCTTCTATGCTGACCGCCAGTCCGATGGCTCCAACATGTACATGAAGACCTCCCTTGCGGAACTTGCTCCGACCAAGTACGGCCAGCCGACCGTTACCGGCGCCGAAGTGACCGTGACCGACGGTGTGGCCACGACGAGCCTTATCTTGAACACGGAACTCTCTGACGAGACGATTGCCATGATGGTGAACGGCGGCCTTTCCGAAACGGTTCCGTCGGTCGTGGTGGTGCGTTGCACCAACTACGATATTAACCTTGGCAAGTGTGTTACTTCCGATACGCTCGGCATGTACGTGAGCAGTGTGGAATTCACCATGGACAAGGGCGCTGATGGCGTTATCTATGACATCCAGGGCAAACTCAAGGACAAGGCCGGCAACGAGAGCGTGCTCCAGGCAGGCGACCAGATTGCGTTCAACTACCCGAACAACGACCCGCTGAGCGAGGCGAATAACTACTGGACCACCCAGATGTACAACGGTACCGTGGCTGCGTTCGGCATGCCGCTCTATGTGACGTCCAAGGCGGGCAAGACGGTGGAAACGTACCCGCCGGAGTGGGCCGCAGCAAAGCTCCTCGTGAACCCGACTACGGTTATCGAGATGAAGGATACTACGCTTGTGCGTCCGGAATTCAACACCAAGGAACTCACTGACAAGGCTGGTGGCGGCGACCTGCCGAAGAACTCTACGGCAGAACTCTTGGTTACCCCGCTCCCGGCTGGATTCATCGATGGTGGTGACCAGAGCGGCTGGCTCGAAGACCACTGGGTAGAGGTTACTGGCGCTCCGACTGGTGCAGACGGCAATGTCAATGGCGGCGTGAGCTCTCCGGGTGCAGCTGTGTTGAGCGACAAGGGCGGCGCTGTTTCTGGCCGCTGCTATGCCGATGCGAACGGCACCGAAAGCTGCTCCAGCATCTCGTTCCGTACGTCGCAGCCGTTCCAGGTGAATGTGCGCGTGTTCGACCATCTGGGCCACTTCATTAGCCAATACACCGAAGGCGTTACTGAAGCCCAGTTTAAGGCGATGGTCAGTGCCCAGACTGTTCCTAACGCGACATCTAATGTTTGCATTGATGCTTCCACTAATCAGACTGCAGAGGTGACGGGTGTCGGTGAAATGATGGTGACCATCAAGATGTATCCGGTATCGCAGCAGGGTCGCAAGATCGGCACGGGTCCGTACATCTACCAGGTGTCTATTATTAAGGAACACTACGTGTACTGCGCCTACATGGGTGGTGGCGGCTTCCAGCTAGTTGATGCTCCTTATCAGAGAGCCTCTCTTACCACGACCCGCGGCTACCTTCGCCGCGAGAAGTAGTGCAGGTTGACAGACGGTTTGAAAATCCTCGGCTTTGCCGAGGATTTTTTATTGTGTCGATGGCTGATTGCAGGATTATTGCTGTGCTGCCACGGGTTTATTGCTGCGCCGCAGGGTGTTGCAGGGCAAAATAGGACTAAATTTCAAGAAAGTACGATTTAGTCCTATTTTCGGGCGGAATGGCGAGATTAAACTGCGACGAACGAGCGGTCGCTGATGTGAGCAACAAGCCCTAAGCGTTAAGCTGGGGCGGTTGCGAGAGCGAGTGAGTAACCGGAGGTTCAGTTCCTTAAACGTCGAACGAGCGGTCGCATAGTAATGCGAAGGGCTCGGCGCCGGTGATGCGCACTGTGAGGCGCTTTCCTGCGGGAATGTCGCCTGCGATGGCGACGGGGCGGTACGCCTCGTTGCGGGCAATCGTGGTGCCGGCGCGGTGACCCGCCTTTTCGGTGACGACCTCGCACGTGCTGCCGACCCACTTGCGGTTGTTCTCAAGGGCGACTTGCTGGAACGCTTCGGCCAGGATGGCGGAACGCTCGTGCTTGACTCCATCTGGAATGCGGAGTGCGGGGTCGGCCTCCAGCTTGGCTGCAGGAGTACCGGGCCGGCTCACGAACCGCGTGATGTTGCAGACCGTCGGGCGCGCCTCGCGGAGCAACCGGAGTGTCGCCTGGAAGTCGTCGTTTGTTTCGCCGGGAAAACCGACAATCAGGTCGGTGCTGAGGGTGAATAGCGGGAACCGCGTGTTGAATTGCTCGGCGAGGCGGAGGAAATCGCTGGCGGTGTGCCTGCGGTTCATCGCCTTGAGGATAGCATCGCTCCCGCTTTGCACGGGAATGTGGATGAACTTGTACATGCGCTCGTCCTGGAAGCATTCTAGCAGGGCATCCGCGTAGCTGCACATGTGGCGCGGGTTTCCCATGCCGAGGCGAAGCTTGTATTTGCCGGGTACCTGCGCGAGGATGCGCTGCGTGAGGGCGGCAAGGTTCGTGCCGGTATCGAACCCGTAGCAGGCGCAGTCCTGGCCCGTCAACTGGATTTCGGTGCAGCCGTCCTGTACCAGGTCGCGGACCTGCTCGACAATGCCTTCGGGGGCGTAGCTCTTGAGGCGCCCCTTCACGAGGTGCGTGCTGCAGAACGCGCAGGCATCTAGGCAACCTTCCTCGATGTTCACAATGCCCACATAGGGCGACTCGCGAAGGATTGTGTTCTGCCTTGTAGGTCTGGATTCCTCGGCCTGTGGCCTCGGAATGACGATGTCGGCGAGGCTTGTGAATTTGACTTGCGGTGCAACCTTCATCGCTTCTTCGCGAAAGTCCTTCGGGGCGCACCCCGTAATGAACAGCGGAACATCCGGGAATGCCTCGCATGCATATCGCAGGAGCTTCAGCGCGCCCGCGTTACCCTTCACCGTGCATACGTTCAGGTAGATGGCGTCCGGCGAGTCATGAAACCCACAATTCGGCGTATCTTGTTTCCCGCAATCCGGCGCATTTTGTTCTCTGCAATCCGCCGCGTTATCCGGCAATTGAAATAAAATCTTGCAGCCTTCGTGCTGTGCGGCAAGGGCACGCGCAATACGTTCCCCGTCCCCGAAGTTCGCGGCGCATCCCTGGCTAATTACGGCGAAGGTCTTGCCCGCGTTCATTTCTCGAACCGCTCCAGCGTGATACCCGGATAGTAGTGGGTGAGGATTGTCGCGAAGTCTTGCCCTGCGGCGCTGCGGGCGCGCACGCCCATTTGGCACATGCCGACCCCGTGCCCGAATCCGGAACCCTCGATTTTCCATTCGCTTTTCTTGTGCGAAATGCGGAATAGCGAGGAGGGGAGAATGCTTCCGTTCTTCTTGAATAGCCAGCGCACCCTGTCGCCTGCGACAGAAAATTTTCCTTTGTCTGTAACGACCTCGAGCGTAAGGATACGCCCGCCTGCTAGCGTGTCCTTGATATCGATGCTCTTGATTTTCTTGAAGTCGGGAACTTTCGCCTTTGCCTCTGCGCCGTTCTTGCGGATAAGCGTTTCGGCTTCCTTGTCGCTGAACGAGCGCTCCCACTTGGTGTAGCTCGATTCGTTGCACCAGGGCGTTCCGTCGTCGCGCATATCGGGCTTGCTTTGCAGGTAGGGAAGGTCGGGTTTTCCCCAGGTGGCAAGCGTCTCGGTGTGGCCGCCGCAGGTGGAATGGTAGTATGCGGTGATGAACTGCCCGTCATAGACCATGACGATTCCGGCGGTCGCCTTCACGGCGCTGTCGGTGAGGGGTGTTGCGGAATTCAGCCCCTTGTACACCTGGTCCTTGGTGTCGGCGTAAACGTCGAACCCGAGCGATTCGCGGCTACCAAAATGCTTGTAGACGTATGTGCGTGCGGCAATTGCCTGCGATTCGAGGGCGCTAAAGCGGCTGCTGTCGAGTTTGCCGATTTCGTAGGGCACGACTCCGCGCAGGTATTCTTCCACGTCGACCTCGTTGATGGCGTTCAGTTGCCCGCCCTTTGCGGTGATATTGAAAACGCCCGGGTAGCACGCGGTGGCAAGTTCCTTTGTGGTCGGCGCGATGGCAATGCATTTTCCTTCGCTGTGAATTTCCTTGCTGTCGAGCGTGGCTGTGTTTTCCTTGCCCTGGAACTTCACCTTGTTGCCCGCCGCCGTGACGTGGATGGTTTCGCCGTCTAGTTTCAGGTAGAGTTCTTTCACGCCGGTGTACACGCCCACTTTCAGGGGGCGGTTCAGGTTCTCGGGGATTTTCTTCGCGACAATGCCTGTGGGCAGCGCCTGCGCGCTTGCCTTGTGTGAGTCGCCGACGTTTGTCGCCTCGATGGGGGCAAAGTTTACGGGCCCGTCGTAGTCGCTTTCTTCCGGAGCGCTCTGCGATGCCGGCGCATCTTTAGCAGACATTTCTTTAGCTGGTGCATCTTTAGCCGGAGCATTTTTTGCCGCGGGCAGTTCGGGCAAGTCAAAATCGTCGGCGAACGCTATCGCCGAAAGTGCAAGCACGCAAAGCCAGGTGAATCTATAACGGGCCATAAACATTCGCTCACCAGGCAGGGCCCGCCCTTATTTCTTTTTCAGCTTGGCCTGCGTTTCTTTTGCCATCTTGCGCAGCTTGGACTGGTTCAGCGTGCGGTCGGCGGTAGAAATCTTGTCGACGAACAGGTCTCCGTTCAGGTGGTCTGTCTCGTGCTGGATGCAGCGTGCAAAGAGCCCTTCGCAGTTATGGATTTCCTGCGGTTCGCCGTTGATGTCGAAAAAGCGCACGCAAACCTTGTCGGGGCGCACTACGTTGCAAAATAAGTCCGGGAGCGAGAGGCAGCCTTCGTCGTAGGGTACGGGCTTCGCGTCTTCTTCGGCCTCCCATTCGGGATTGAACATGATGTAGGGTCGCGGGTCCTCTTCGCCGGGGATAGCCGTGTCGATGACGACCAGGCGGATGTTCTTGCCGATCTGGGGTGCGGCAAGCCCGCAACCCGGTGCATCGTACATGGTCTCGAGCATGTCCTGCGCGAGCTGGCGAAGTTCCGGCGTAATTTCGGTGATGGGCTCGCTCTTTTTGCGGAGCACCGGATCGCCGTATGTCCTGATGGGGAGAAGTGCCATTGCTGTTTCTCCTGGCGCGGGTTACTTCTTTTCGTCCTTCTTTTCTTCGGCCTTCACTTCCGGGTTGATTACGCGGAGGATGGCGGACTTGTCGAAGTCGATGAAGGTGGTGGAACCCGTACGGACCGTGACGGTCGTGCCGGTTTCGTCGATGTTGGTGACCGTGCCCAAGATGCCTGCTGCAGTCATGACCCTGTCGCCCTTCTTGAGGGCCTTGCGCATTTCTTCCATCTTCTTCCTTTCCTTGCTCTGCGGGCGGATGAAGAAGAGCCACATCACCACGAAGATGAGCACCATCATCACGATGGGGCTGCCAAGGAGGCCGGGCTGCTGTTCAGCCTGTTCGGTGGCTTCCTGGGCGAATGCGGCGATGGAGGAGAGGGTCACGAGAAGTGCGGAAAGTTTCATGTTTAGCCTTGTTTTAAGGTGAATTTTTGTTACAGGAGGAAATATAGAAAACTACAGGGGTGGAGGTGATGACAGATGTGGGCGAAAAGAATACATTTACAGCAGATTTTTGTTCAAAGAGCAATCCTATGAAAAAGGCGCTTTCCCTCCCTTTATTTGTCATCCCTGCGAAGGCGGGGCTCTCCTTGACAATTTTTGCCCTCCTCGTGGCATGTGGTGACGAAACCACGATAGAGAACGTCACCCGCGCCGGCATGGACGTGGTCGCCTCGGTTGACGACCTTCCGGAGTGTACGGAAGAAAACGAGGGCGAATATGCCTTCGTGAAGGATGACGAAAAAACGCGCATTTGCGTAGATGGAAAATGGAAACCCGCCGCAGCCCCAGACGCTGGTAACGGCACATTTTCTTGCAAGACGGAAGAACTCGAAGACAAGAGCGGGCTCAAGATAGTCTGTAACGGGGATAGTATCGGCGTGGTGCTGAATGGGGTAAACGGTGCAGATGGCAAGGATGGAGAAAAGGGTGATCCGGGCGTAAACGGCGAGGATGGCAAGCCGGGCGATAATGGCAAACCGGGCGAGGATGGTGAGCCTGGCGATAACGGCAAGGACGGTGCACCGGGTTCTGGCTGCTCTATCACCAGCCATAGCGACACTGCCGTTGTGATAGCCTGTGGCGACTCCACGATAACAATCGATTTGAAAGCACTCCAGCCGAAAGACACTGCGAAGGTAGATTCCGAGCAGGTGTCGATTACCCTGGATTCCCTCGTTGGTTTTGCCCAGAAGGGCCCGTTCCTCAAGGGCTCGACGGTTTACCTCTATGAGCTTTCTGATGGGCAATCGCTTAAACCAGTTAACGGTCCTTTGACAAGTGTGGTATTGCGAGATGATGGCTATTTCAGGTTCCCTGCACGCAGTTTTGCAAGTCCGTACGCCTTAGTCGTTGTTGAAGGTAATTATCGCAACGAGGTATCGGGTAATGTTTCTGACAGTCCAATCCGGTTGAAGGCCCTAGTTGATTTAAGTAACCGCGACTCCGTGAATGTGAATGTCTTGACCCATTTGGAGTACGAACGTGTACACCATCTGGTGACTCGCGAAAATTATACGGTGGAGAAGGCTAAGCAAAAAGCTCAGCAAGAAATCTTGAAAAGGTTCCATTTTGAATTGGATAGCGTGCCGAGTGCGGAAAATCTGAACATATTTGGTTCAACCGATGCCGATGCCGCATTGCTTGCCGTGTCCATGCTTTTGCAGAGGGATTCGAGTTCTATAGTTCTTTCGCTATTATTGAACGAGGTATCGAATGGTTTTTCAGAAAAAGGAGAATGGACGGGATCTCGCTCCGATTCAGTTTTTGCGGGTCTTGCGGAATGGGCAATGGCTATGAACTATAACGATCAGTCCAACAAATTTGGGGATGTTCGTAATTCAATTTTGAAATGGAAACTGAGCACAACTATTTCGGATTTTGAACAGCAAATTCATAAATTTTTTAGCATTGAAAGTGGACTCGGTGTTTGCGGCAGCGATAGTGTTTCTGTAGGTGTTGTGAAGTGTGTGTCAAACATTTTTTTCAAAGGATATTGCGCTTCGGATTACTTAGATGTCAGTAAAACTGTGTGGCGCTATATCTGCAAAGAAAAAGATGGTCTCAAGAATTGGCAGGTGGCGAACGACTTAGAAAAGGATACGATGTCGTTTGGGCATGAGTACGCAGAGGGTGCGGTAAAAAAAGGGGGAATCAATAAACGTTTGGTATATGTTTACGAGAATGGCAACTGGCGTCATGGAACATCTTTGGATAGCATTACGGGTGTCGGTTGTATTCAATCCCGCAAGGATACCATTGCGCAGGGTTCGGATGGAACATGGTATAAATGTAATGCAGACACTGTTGTGGATTATAAAATTGTAATAGGTCGTTTACAGGGTTGTAGAGATGATTATTATGATTATAATTCACCATACTATGTGGATTGCAATAGGTATGGGCCTAAAGAGTCTGAATGGACGAGCGCTTGGCGGATAGCGAAGGACATAGAAAAAGATACAGCGACCTGGGGCCATAATTACAACGAAGGCGATGTCAGGAACGGTAAAGTGAACACGACCTTGACTTATGTATACCAGAACGATAACTGGCGCCTGGGAACGGAATTAGATAGTTTGTTGGTGAGTATTGGAGGTTCGGCTTGCCTTATAGATGGAGAAATCTCGGCTGTAAAATACAATGATTTGTATTATGTATGTACTCCGCAAACGAATGGCGATGTTGTTCGCAAGTGGGTTGTTGCGCCGGACGTTTGCAATGATACTCACGAAGAAATCGAAGAGTGCAATGCTGATGGTAAATATGGTGATGGCTCCTTGCTGAATGGTCGCGTGAATACGGATAAGGTATATGTTTGTGACGATGGAGAGTTTAGATTGGCAACTAGTAAAGAAAAAGAATTTAATCTTGGATGTACATCATACAATAAGGGCTATCTCCGAAAAGCGGCTGAATCGGATTATGCAAAATATGGGTTTGTTTGCAGGGGTAATGGTGAATGGGATTCATATGTGACGGTTCAGCGAATAGCATCAAAATATGGAACGGTAACGGATGAAAGAGATGGAAAAACTTATTACACCATAACGATTGGTGAACAGATTTGGATGGCCGAAAACCTGAGATTTGAATACAAGGTTGAAGGAACTACATACTATAACTTTACCTATAGAGACGGTCGCGATATCTACGGACGCTACTACACTTGGGCTGCCGCCATGGATTCTGCGGGCATCTATTCTGAGAACAGTAAGGGGTGTAGAAACCGAGGAACTTGCACCATAAAGACTCCGGCAAGGGGAATCTGTCCCGAAGGTTGGCATATCCCCAGCGATGACGAATGGACTACTTTGTATTCGGTGATGGGCTCGTCTCCGTATGCAATGCAGGCTATGGGCAACGACAAATGGCCTGGAGCAACTGATGCCTTCGGGTTCTCCGCGCTCCCGGCCGCTACTCTCAGTCACGATGTTGGCGAATTCGCTTGCTTCTGGAGTATCATTGAGGATTATAATGGCGCCAGTTGCTGGTTCTTGGGTGCGGATGATGCAGATTTTCACAGGATTTTCAAGGAAATAGCAACACCGGTCCGTTGCCTTAAGGACCCGGACTAGACCAGCTTCTTGTCCAGCAGCGGGAATATCCGGTTGAGTTCGAGCAGGTCGAGTATCTTGTCGAAATCGCCGGAGATGCTCCCGATGGATTCGAGCGCGACGCCCTCGTTATACGTGGGGTCGGATTGCAGCATCCCGTTCTGCAGTAGCGGGCTAAGCGTGCGTATGGTGAGCGCGCTCCCGAACATGGTCTTTTTCGCCTGCTGCTTGAACAGTTCCATATCGATGGTGGCGCGCCCGCTCCTGATGGAGATGCCGTTCTCGCGCACCGCCTTCACGAATGCGGTAAGGACCAGCTGGTCGGTAATGGAGAGAATATCCGGCGAAACCTGCTTGTTGAGGGCTCGGTACCGCAGGGCGTTGTAGAGCATCGGGACAATCTGCAGGCTCGACACGCGCACGGTGTCGCCTTCGACTTTCAGGAGCCCGATTCCCTCGAGAATCTGCAAAAGCTTGTCTGTGTCGGCGGGGTCGGTGTTGTTCAGCACGAGCATCTTCTTCTGGAGCAATGCCGTGGGAATGTAGTCGGACCCCGACGATTCGAGGTGCTTGCTGAACAGGAACAGGAACGGCGGGAGCGACTGGACGATTTTCCCCTTCTTGCCGTTTTCTTCGGCCGCATGGCAGTGGCTTGCGAGGAACGAAAGTGTCGCCTTGAACCAGCCCGGCTTGTGCTCGAGTTCGTTCTGGAGCGCCGACTGTTCTACGTAAATGACTTCGCTGTCTTCGGCGGCGCGGACTGTGTATTCGCGAGGTCTGCTTTCGAGAATGCTGAATTCCCCGATAATGGAGCCGGGCCCGAAATTCTGCGGGTGTCTCTGGTGCGTCTGTCTGGAACTGCCGACTAGCATGCCCGATTTTACGATGAGCATGCTCGTTGCCATGTCGCCTTCGAGGAACAGGTATTCGCCTTCCTTGACAAACATCAGACTGCCCCCCTGAGGTTGGAATCGTAGCGGATGGCGGTGAGGTAGTATTCCACCTTCGCCTGGTCCACGCGGAACTTTTCGCCCGTGCTCTGCACAAAGCATCCGATGTCCTGCAGGGTAATCCACTGCGCAACGTCGATGGGCAGTTCGCGCTCGTTCAGGAGGCTAATCCATTCGGGCGCTTCCATCTCGACGCCCGCTTCGAGCGTGGTGAGGTGCACCAGAATGCGCTTTTGTGCGGTGCTCAGGCGGAGCGGTTCCCAGGGGATGCCCTCGTCGTAGGCGTGCAGGTAGTCGGAGTAGATTTGCAGGAGCGTGGCGTTGTGGACCTGCATGAACAGGTTGTCGCCGTCCTTGGTAAACCCGATGAAGTTGCGGCGGGCGAGCGCCTTGAAGTCACCCTTGATGGTGGCCGCGGGTATGCGCGTGAGCCAGTTGAACTCGCGGACTACGGTATCGATGGGGTACTTGACTCCCGATTCGAGCCTGGCGCAATATTCGGCGAGGCTCTTGAGCGAATTCTCGACCGACGTGGTGCGGGCCGATTCCTTGAGCTGGCGCGTCTTTACCGAGAGGCTCCTGAGGATGGCGAGCAGCCACACGGGAATGTTCTTGAGTTCGGATTCGAGACATTCCTCGGTGAGGATGGTGACGGAGGAATCTTCCGAGGCCTCGAGGGTGTAGCGGAAGGGTTCGCGCTCAAAGAGCGATGCCACCCCGACGATGTCGCCCGGGTGCATGCGGAACTTTATTTCGCGGTTGCCGTCACGCTTGTCTACGGCTACGAGTTCGCCTTCGTCCAGAATGATGAGGGCGCGGTTCTCGTCGTCGGGTGAGTACACAACAAAACCCGCCTTCACGCGGGAGTGCGTGGGCGGGATAACTTGCTGTCGGGAATTCCCGTTCATCGGGAAAAGACCCTTTGAAGCCTAATTAGGCCTCGCGTTCTTCGATACGGGCAGCCTTGCCGCGGAGGTTGCGCATGTAGTAGATGCGGGACTGGCGGACCTTACCGGCGCGGTCGAGAACGATAGAATCGATGCGGGGGCTGTTGATGGGGAAGATGCGTTCAACGGCAACGGAGCCGGACATCTTGCGGACCGTGAGGGTCTTGGAAACGCCGGAGTTCTTCATCTGGATCACGACGCCCTTGAACGGCTGGATACGTTCCTTGGTGCCTTCGATGACCTTCACGTTCACGGTCACGGTGTCGCCAGCGCGGAATGCCGGCACGTCGGTCTTGACGTTTTCGCTGTGGATTGCTTCGATATTCAGGGACATAGTGTGTACCTCTTAATTATTTGTCGCCAAATTTAGCATTTAATTTGATTTTTTCAAGGATGTCGGGGCGTCTTTCTTGCGTTCTTTTCAAGGATTCTTGCCTCCGCCATTCAGAAATGTTCTTGTGGTGGCCCGAAAGCAGCACTTCGGGGACCTTTTTGCCCTCGAAAACCTCGGGGCGGGTGTAGACCGGCCATCCCAGTACGCCCTGCGCGAATGAGTCGGTGTCGCCGCTTTCGCGGTTCCCGAGCGCCCCGTCGATGAGCCTCACCACGGCATCGGTCACCAGCATCGCGGGCAGTTCGCCGCCGCTGACCACGAAATCGCCTATGGAAATCTCCATGTCGACCTCGCTTTCGCGGATGCGCTCGTCGATGCCCTTGTAGTGCCCGCACACCAACACCAGGTGCTTCTCCTGCGAGAGCTGCTTGGCTATCTCGTGCGTGAAGGGGATTCCGTCGGCGGTGAGGTAGATGACCTTCCCGCCGTCCTGCTTTACGCCCGTGCTGCGGATGGCCTGGGCCAGCGGTTCGGGTCGGAGCACCATGCCCGGTTCGCCCCCGTAGGGCACGTCGTCCACCTGGCCGTAGTCGTTTATCGCGAAGTCGCGCAGGTAGACGGTGTTGAACTCCATGAGCCCCTTGGCCTGGGCGCGCCCCATGATGGATTGCTTCATCGGGGCGAACATCTCGGGGAATATGGTGATGCAGTCGATAACCATCAGGCATCCCCCTTGTCGCGGGCATCCTGTTCCCTGCGGGTTGTGCTGTCCGGGCGAGCCTCGGAGCTGTGGTCCTCGGGGCACAGTGCCTTCAGGTAGGCGCTGTCACAAACGATGAACCCGCCTTCCTCGTCGATTTCGAGCACGCAGTCGTCTATCCACGGGGCGAGGATGGACTTGCTGCTGTATTCGGACTGGAACGCCTCGTCGAACCTGATGTTAAACGCGTTCACCGTCGGGAGTTCCTGCACCTCGAGCACTTCGCCGATGTCCTTGCCCTCTTCCGTATGGACGCGGAAGCCTACCAGGTCGTCGATGTAGTATTCGCCTTCGGGGGCGGGTAGCCTTTCGGATTCCGGGATCATCACGTCGCCGTTTACGAAATGCACGAGCGATTCGGGCGTGTCGTAGCCCTCGAACTTCAACAGCCAGATGTCGTTCGCCTGCTTGGAATCCTCGATGCGCAGGTCCAGTTCCTCGCCGTTCGTCTTTTTCAGGCGCACGTTCTTAAGGCTCTTGTGGCGCGTAAGGTCGTGGGTCAGGGGCATTGCCTTGATGTACCCTTTCACGCCATGCGTGCGCATGAGCTGGCAGACGGTGATGTACTCTTCGGGTTCGTTCATCGGGTTGCGGGATGTGAATTGCGGGTTGCGCGCGGGATAAAAAAAGTCCCGTGCACGGGGCACAGGACTCTTTAAAAAAGCATGATTATGCTTCGGCAGGAGCCTCGGCAGCGGCTTCGGCCGGAGCTTCAGCGGCAGCAGCAGCTTCAGCAGCGGCAGCTTCCTTGGCGGCCTTTTCGGCTTCGATCTTGGCGAGGGCCTTGGGGCCGAGCTTCACGGCCTTCTTCTTTTCCGGACGCGGATTGGCGGTCTTGCCTTCGATGGAACGGCCGGCCTTGATTTCGTGGAACAAGTCGAGGATGCCGACCTGCTTCAGGAGGTTGCGGACGGTGTCGGACGGCTGGGCGCCGACGGAGAGCCACTTGAGGATCTTTTCCTGGTCGAAGCGGATTTCAGCCTTCTTGAGGTTCGGGTTGTAGAAACCGACCTGTTCGATGAAGCTGTCGTCGCGGGCCTTGCGGTTGTCGATGACGACGGCGCGGTAGATGGGGTTGTGACGCTTGCCGAAGCGGGCGAGACGGATAACAGTTGCCATTTTAACCTCTTTTTGGGGTTCCCGTGAAACGGGGTTGTTGTTTTTGCCGCGGCAATATAGAAATAAAACATTTGTGTGTAAAGGACGGAATTGTAAATTTTTCCGTTGTTTACATACAAAGTAACAGGTGAAACCATGAAAAATGGCGAAATTTTATCAAAATCGCCAAAATTGTGTCATCCTTTCAATATTGTACGCAACTCGTTTGCGGCCTTTTCGAGGTCGTCGTTCACTATAATATATTCGTACTTGCCCTTGGTTTTCGCGAATTCCATCTCCTTTTTCGCGTTTTCGAGGCGGAGCCTTATGACTTCTTCGCTGTCGGTGCCGCGTCCGCGGAGCCTGCGTTCCAGTTCCTCCTCGCTCGGGGGCAAGATGAGGATGCCGGTCGCGTCGGGGTACACCTTGTCGAAATTCACCTTGCCGAACACATCCAGGTCGAACAGTACGCGCTTGCCCTGCCTGAGCATGTCCTCAACAAAGAACTTGGGCGTGCCGTAGTAGTTCCCGTGCACCTCGTTCCATTCGATGAGGCCGTCTTCCTTGATGAGTTTCTCGAATTCTTCCTTGGTCTTGAAGAAGTAGTGCACCCCGTTGACCTCGCCCTCGCGGGGCTTGCGTGTGGTTGCCGAGATGGAATACACGATGTCCGGGAATTCGCCGATGACCTTGTCCTTGAGGGTGGTCTTGCCCGCGCCGCTCGCGGCGCTCATCACGAAAAGCTTGTTTTTCATAGTGTAAAATTTAGTATAAATACTGGAATGTGATTTTGGACAAACGGGAAAACAGGAATGTGATTTTCCGCAAATAAATAAAGGGCTGGAGTGTGATTTAACGCAAGTGGCGCGCAATGTTGTAAGGAATCCCTTTTTTCTCTTGCTATATTTACGGGCGAAGGATGTAAGGGTTTTAGGAGATAGCATGAAATCTTATATTTCACTTGTAGCGTTGGTTTGCCTTGCTGGCATGGCTTTTGCCGGCCCCACGGTATCCATCTTCGTGAAGGATGCGTCCGAGTTCCAGGCGATACAGAACGACTTGCAACAGTTGAAGGCGGGTATCGGTAGCGATAACCCCGAGGTGGATTCCTTGATTGCCCGCGCCAACCGCATCGCGAAGATGAATGACCGATGCAGCATGGTTTCCATCAACGACGTGCTGGATGAGGAGTGCGGACACTTCTATGCTGTGGACCTCCCCGAATTCGAGGCGCGCTACATGGAAGTGACCGGCGAACTGCGCTTGGGCTTGGTGACCATGGCGAACGACCTGGAACAGCGCACGCAGCAGATCGATGCCTGTACCGATGCCTTCTCGCGCATTGTTGCAAGCAAGGAAAATCTCCTGAAAATCGAGGGCGGCGTGGACCTGGAACCGCTTTCGCATGCAGGCGCTTTTGACGCCTCGTACAATTTCAAGCTTACCTACGACGAACGCCGTATGGACCAGCAGAAGCACTTCACCGAACTTTGGCTCTCCAAGTGCGGCGACATTGTGCTGCGTAAGTCGGGCGACGAGTTTGCTCCGCTGTTCGTGCAGGCGCTCGACCACATGAACGACTCGCTTTTGAACACGAAGACGAACCTGAAGGTGGTGCTTGATTCTTCGGACCTTTCGCTCTACATGGACTTGAACAGGCCGGTGGCGGGCGCGTACTACCTGAGCGGTGTGCAACTTTTCAACGTGACGCAGATTCCTACGGGCAGGGAGAACGCTCACCTGCTGGTGAACATGAAGGACAAGTCCGTAAACTTCCCGAAGGGGCGTGACGGCGAGATGGCGACCTACAAGGGCCGCGTGGAATTTGAGAAGGCGAGCGACGACCTGGTGGGCCGCTGGATATGGGGCCGCGATTCCCTGGCCATCAAGGCGATGCCGAAGGTTGCCGCCAAGACGGTCTCGTCGGTGGCTACTGGCCCGGCAGCGGAACCTGCTCCGGCAGATCCGCAGGTGGGTGATAAGGTGGATAACGGCCTGCCCGAAGCGAAAAAGTCAAGTAGCACACGCTGGGTATTCATTGGGATTTCTGCAGCGACGCTTATTGCGGGCACGACGATTGCGGCTGTTTACAACAGCAAGGCGAAAACCGAAAGCGAGAAGAAGCCTGCCACGCAGGCGGAATTCAACCAGCGTCACGACGACATCGGCAAGTACCAGAAACTTCGCACCGCGGGCATCGGCATTGCCATTGTGGGCGGTATCGGGCTCGGTCTGAGCTTTGCATTCTAGGGGGTGATGAAATGAACAAGGTTACTTTACTTTTCTCTGCCGCGTCGCTCCTTTTCTTCGCTGCCTGTACCGATTACCAGGCGGAGTTCGACGGAGCGTTCAGTGGGTTGGAATATGCGGATGATCCCGGTGAATTAATTCCCGGTAGTTCCGGCGACCAGATTCCCAGTAGTTCCGATGACTGGATTCCCGAAAGTTCGGACAACCAGGTTCCGGGAAGTTCGGGTGTCCAGAACCCGGAAAGTTCTAGCGACCAGATTCCCGAAAGCTCGGAGGTTCAGAACCCGGAAAGTTCCGGCGACAACGGGCCCGGTATTTCTTCTGGGAAGACATCTTCTTCGGCAACAGGGACTTCTTCATCGCAGCCGGGGCAGAGCAGTAGTTCGGTGTCGTCATCGTCTATGAGCAGTTCTTCGCAGTCGAGCAGTAGTTCGGTGTCATCATCGTCTATGAGCAGTTCTTCGCAGTCGAGCAGCAGTTCGGCTAAGGTGTATTGTTTTGGCACATCATACAATCCAGAGACTCAGTTCTGTGACGACAGGCAAATGGCTATTTATGATTACTGTGATGGGGAAACGTGGAACCCTTCGACGCAGTATTGCCATGACAATGAGATTCTCCCGCTAGCCAAGTGTGTTTTGAAGAATGGACAAACTGTTCTTTACGATCCCGATTCGCAGTATTGCGATGAGTCCGAAGGCCGCAAAAAGTTGTCGCTATGTGCCGATACTTTGATAAGGCAGGATGAATATTGCTATACCACGAGCAAAGCCCCCAACACCATACAGGTTGCGGAAAAGCCTAAGTGTGGCGATAGACTTTATGATCCCTTGAAGGAATTCTGCTATCTTGAAAGCAGCAGTTATGTTAAGAAAAGAACAATCTGCCACGCGAATCCTAATAAGATGGACTCGCTTAACATAGACCTTCGTGTCGATTCGCTTGATGCCTTTGGTCAGAATGGACAGATGTGCGACACGCGCGATTACCAGATATACAAGACGGTGCGTATTGCCAATCAAATCTGGATGGCGCAGAACTTGAACTATAGGTACACAAATAGTGCCACAGACTCGAGTAGCTTCTGTTATGGAGGCAATACGTCCAACTGCAACAAGTACGGGCGACTTTACACTTGGAGCGCTGCAATTGATTCTGCTAAACTTGCCAAGGCTGGAACTACTTGCGGTTTTGGAAAGAGCTGTACGCTTTCCAGTCCGGTGAAAGGTGTGTGCCCTGATGGTTGGCACTTGCCGACAGAAGATGAATTCAACGAGTTGATTGCGCATGTCGTGACATACGCGCGAGGAAATGAAAAAACTGCTGCGCAAGAACTGAAATCGCAGAGTGGATGGAACTCCGCAAACGGGGTGGATGCATGGCAATTTAGTCTGCTCCCCGCTGGCCTTAGGGAAGAAGATGGTGTCTCGAGGTATGAGGGGTCACGCGCTTATTTATGGACTTCTACGCAATACACGGATAGTGATTTGGGCTATTGTAATGGTGGCTTCTGCGCTTATTCCTTGGAAATATATAATGAGGCGCTTACAATTGCTAGCAACAAGGCTGCTGCTAGGTCCATCCGCTGCGTGAAAGATTCGGAATAAACCAGTCCAGATAGAAATTAAAAACGACCCAGCGAGGGGTCGTTTTTTTTTGTTAATGTCGCCTGCGACTCTCGGTATTTTTTTGTGGTTTCGTCAACTACTTGTTCTTGTCTACGATATACAACGGGCGCTGCTTGACTTCGTCGTAGATGCGGCCGATGTATTCGCCGAGGATGCCGATGGTCATGAGCTGCACGCCGGCAAAGAACACGATGGCGGTCATGAGCGATGCCCAGCCGGGGACCGTTGTCGCCGGGGAGAGGAACTTCTCGAGAATGGACCACACGAGCACGCCGAGGCCCACGACAGTCGCGAGCACGCCCATGTAGAAACTGACCTTGAGCGGGGCAGAACTGAAACCGGTAATGCCGTCGAAGGCCAGGCGCATCATCTTTTTGAGCGGGTACTTGGACGTGCCTGCGGTACGTTCGGCGCGGTCGTACTTGACGCCGATCTTTTTGAAGCCTACCCAGCACACGAGCCCGCGCAAGAAACGGCTCCTTTCGGGCAGATTCTTGAGCTGGTCCACCACGCAGCGGTCCATGAGGCGGAAGTCGCCGGTATCGGGCGGAATATCGATGCTCGTGAGTTTGCCGATAAGGCGGTAGAAGCAGAATGCGGTAAAGCGCTTGAAGATGGTTTCGCCCTTGCGCTTGTTGCGCTGCGCGTACACGACTTGGTAGCCTTCGCGCCATTTGGCGAGCATTTCGTGGATGAGGCTCGGCGGGTCTTGCAGGTCGCCGTCGATAATCACTACGGCATCGCCTGTCGCGTGGTCCAGACCTGCGCTGAATGCGGCCTGGTGCCCAAAGTTACGGCTGAAGTTGATAATCTTGTTGTTCGGGTTGCCGGGGAGCAGACCCTCGACAATTTCTCGGGTTTTGTCCTTCGACCCGTCGTTCACGAAAATGAGTTCGTGCTCCACGTCCTTGAGTTCTTCTTCCAGGACGCGGTAAGTTTCGGCAACAATTTCTTCTTCGTTAAAGACGGGAATGATTACGGATAATAGCATGCGCTTAATATAGTAATTAGGGTATCAATACGGGGTTTACGAAGTCGACGTGGCTACAGTCGATGCTCCCTTTCGCGGTGGTTTTCAGGATAAGGCTCTGCACGCCTTCGGTATTTGCCGAGAGGGTGTGGACAATCCCGTTCTGGAATACGGGGCTTTGCGCGAGCACGTTGCCGTCGCCGAGTATCTGGACGGAAACGCCTTCGCTGCACAGGCTTTCGTCGTCGAGCCCGAACGAGGCGCGGAACGCGCGGTACTTGCCCGCAAGTTCGATAGTCGTCTCGGAGTTGGCGTGCGTGCCGAAACCATTTGCAAACTTGATTCCGTTCACCGTCATTTCGTGATTCTCGATGCTCTTGCCCCAGTGGAGACTGCCCCAGTCCTGACGGTTGGCGGTAATGCCATCCTGTGCGAGCGGGGTCGCCCCTCCGGCCGCATTGAAGTAGAACATGGAGATGTCGGCGAGCCTCGAGTTCTTCTGCGGGTTCACCACGACGAATCGCGCCTGGTTGTAGCCCTGCTGCAGGCTGTCCAGCGGAATGCGGATGTCGTGGCTGCCCTTCTGGTAGGCCGCCTGCTCGACAATCTTACCGTTCATGGTGACGGTTTCGTTCCAGCTGGCGGCTTCCTCGGAGGATTCGTTCAGTTCGAAATGCAGAAGCAGTGCACTGCCGGCGGGCTGCAGGGAGTCTCCTGCGCTATGGGTGTCGGCCTGTTCAATTACGGGGTCGTTCACCACGATGATGTTCTTGGGGTTGTATTGCTTGCGCCCGTTGAACTTCGCGATTTGCACCCAGTAGTTGTTGGTGATGAGGATGTTTTTCACGCCCACGAGGTCCATTTCACGCTCGAAGACGTCGCAGGTGGTGGGAATGCGGTGTTCCACGGCCTTCTTGTGGTAGGTCTGGCTGTCCCAGCAGTCGAGCCCGCGGATGTAGTAGACCTCTCCGTTGTACTTGTCGATATAGCCCTGCAGTTCGGCATCGCTCATCTGGCGCGCCTTGTCGTAATGGATGGAAGATACCCCGTAACCCACGAAATGCCACGGACGCCCGTAGATGAACATGCGGTCCGCCTTGGGCTGCTCGTTCAGCCACTGCCAGATTTCGTACTCTTCCGTGGTCAGGTGGTTGCGGTTGTACATGATGTTCTTGTTGAAGTCTTCTTTGTAGTGGAATGTCCATGCCGTGAACGCGAGGCCTGCGATAATCATGCCTACGAGGGCGAGTTTTTTCGCCTGGTTTGCGCTTGCGGAGGCGGCAAAGTACTCGATGGCGTGCGCGATGGGGAGAGCCGCGACGAACGCCATGCTGGGCAGCATCACCAGGCTGTAGCGCTGGTTGATCTGGATGGAAAAGTCGCCCGAGACGTTTTCGAGAATCATGTAGGTCTGCACGTGGTAGAGCACCAGGAACACGAGCATCCACAGGTAGAACCTGCTGCCTTTCGCCGTGTCGTATATGGCGCGGAACAGCAGGTAGACTCCGCCGATGGCGAACAGGTAGTTGAAATAGGTGAGGAACGGGTTCTCGAGTTCGCCGTTTTCCTTGAGCGGCTTGGTCATCTCGGTCCAGTTTTTGGCGAGGTCTTCGAAGAAGTGCCCGTGCGCGTCGAACTCGCCGCCCTGGAATCCGAATCCCTGGAAGTAGCTGATGGTGAGTAGCGCAGGGACGGAGAACAGCGAGAGCGTCACGAAGAACGATGGGGCCTTATAATCCTTCTTGTCGAGGATTTTCGGGAGCGCGAAGATAATGAAAGCGAACAGGCAGAATGCTGTCTCCTGGCGGGTTTGCGCGAAGAAGGCGAGCGTGAGCGCAAGGAGAATCCAGTGCTTGACGGTGTTGCGGTCGTATGCCCACTTGAAAATGAACAGCGAGAGCGCGGAGAGGAAAATGTAGAGCGGTTCCACCGACATGGCTCGGAACTGGAACAGCACGGTGGGCTGCAGTGCCATGAGGAGGGCTGCGAAGAACGCGAGCAGGGGCTGCCTGGTCCAGGCGACGACCGCGAGGAACATCAGCAGGAACGCGAGCGGCAACATCAGGAGTTCGGCGTTGAAAATCCAGTGCAGTTCGGAACCGAACAGCGGCATGCCTATGTAGTACAGGAACGAGAGCCCCTTGGTCTTGAAACTGTTCGAGGTGGCGACACACTTGAGGTGGCCTTCGCTGAAGATTCCCTGGTTGCAGGTGCCGCTTTCGTGGTTGTGGTACATGTTCTGCGCTACCGACATGAACACGCTCTCGTCGCTCTGCACGCGGTGGCGGGCCTCGATCTGCGTGCCGGCGAAAATCGCTACGGCCACGGTGAACACGATGGTGACGATGCAGAAGGACTTTGCGGGGAGAATGCTCTTGACCCATTCGCGGAAATCCTTGTTGACGATGCCGAACAGGGTCAGGAACAGGGCTAACTGCACGAGGAACAGCGGGAGGGGGACGTTCAGGTCCATCTGCCGTACGATATCCTTGTGACCCCCGTCGGGGAGACCGAGATACCAGATGATTGCCGGGATGGCTAGGGCGATAATTAGGCCGATAATGCTTGCCGGGTGGAGTAAGTTCTTGAGTAACAATAGAATAGATTCTTTGACCTTCATTTGACAATCCCCTTTGTCGGGTTCTGGTTGCGCTGCAAAATATAACTTTTTATGTTATCGTGCTTTTACCGGGTGCCCAAGCCTTGAGAAAAACCGCAAAAAAAACTACATTTGGCGCGTAAAAAACAACACCCCAAGAGGTTTTAAAGTGCAAGACTCCCTAGTTACGAAAGCAGCCGACAACGTCCGAATTCTCTCTGCCGCGATGGTGCAGAAGGCGAAGTCCGGCCATCCGGGTGGTGCCATGGGCGCTGCCGACGCCACGACGCTTTTGTTTGCGGAGTTCCTGCGCTACGATCCGGACGATGCCGAATGGATGGGCCGCGACCGCTTCTTTATGGACCCGGGCCACATGAGCCCGCTCCTGTATTCCGAGCTCGTGCTCACCGGCCGCCTCACTATGGACGACGTGAAGAACTTCCGCCAGCTCGGCAGCCGCACCCCCGGCCACCCCGAACTGGACGTGATGCTCGGCATCGAGAACTCCTCGGGCCCGCTTGGCATTGGTCATGGCATTGCGCTGGGTGCCGCTATCGCCGAACGCTTCATGGTGGAACGTTTCGGCTCCATCCTCGAGCACAAGACCGTCTGCCTCGTCTCTGACGGCGGCCTCGAAGAAGAAATTGCTTACGGCGTGGGCCGTATGGCTGGTCACCTCAAGCTCTCGAACCTCATCTTCTTCTACGACGCGAACCAGGTGCAGCTCAGCTGCAAGACCGAAGACGTGATGAGCCACGACTTCGTGAAGCAGTACGAATCCTGGGGCTTCCGCGTTATTGAATGCGACGGCTCCAACATCGCCGAACTCCGCAAGGCTTTCAAGGCCGCCTGGGCCGAAAAGGAAAAGCCGACTCTCGTGTTCGGCCACACCACGATGGCCAAGGGCGCCGTTGCCGACGACGGCAAGAGCTACGAAGGCGAAGTTTCTACGCACGGCCAGCCGCTCAATGCTGCCGGTGCTTCTACCACCGCGACGGTCAAGAACCTCGGCGGTAACCCGGACGATCCGTTCCAGGTGTTCGACGACGTGAAGGCAGCCTTCGAAGCCCGCGCCGAAGAACTCCGTAAGGAAGTTGCCGAATGGAAGAAGGCCAAGGCCGCCTGGGACAAGGAAAACGCCGAAAAGTCCGCCACTCTCAACGAATGGCTCTCCGGCAAGGCTCCTGTGCTCAACCTTTCTAACCTCCCGATTAAGGAAGGTGTGGCTACCCGCGTTACGAGCGGTACGGTTCTCGGCTACCTCGCCGAAAACTTCCACAACATCATTTGCAGTTCCGCCGACCTCTCCAACTCCGACAACACGCAGGCGTTCCTCAACAAGACGGGCATCTTCCGTCCGAACGACTTCAAGGGCGCGTTTGTCCAGGTGGGTGTCGCCGAACTGACGATGGGCGCCATCATGAACGGCATCGCCCTGCAGAAGGGACTCTTCCCGATCTGCGCCACGTTCTTCGTGTTCAGCGACTTCATGAAGCCCGCTATCCGCATGGCTGCCCTCATGGGCCTCCCGGTCAAGTACGTGTTCACGCACGACAGCTTCCGCGTGGGTGAAGATGGCCCGACGCACCAGCCCATCGAACACGAAACTCAGATCCGCCTGCTCGAAGGCCTCACGAAGGCAAATGGCAAGGCCGAAATGCTCGTGCTCCGTCCGGCAGATGCATTCGAAACTCTCGCCGCCTGGGAAATGGCTTTCGAAAACAACGACAGCCCGACGGCTCTCATCCTCACGCGCCAGGTGGTGAACACGCTCCCCGGCGAAAACCGCTACGAAGCGGCGAAGGCTTGCCGCAAGGGTGCCTACATCGTGAGCGACAATACCGCTGCCGGCACCCACCCGGACCTCACCCTCGTGGCGAACGGTTCCGACGTGCTGCTGGAACACCAGGCTGCAGAACTCCTCCGTGCCGAAGGCAAGGCCGTGCGCGTGGTCTCCATGATCAGCCCGGCTCTCTTCCTCAAGCAGGACAAGGCATACCGCGACCAGGTGCTGGTGCCGTGGACTCCGGTGTTCGCTCTTTCGAGCGGTCTCCCGGTGCTCTTCGACCGCGTGGTTGGTGGCTTTGGCAAGGCTTGCGGTCTGGAACGCTTCGGCGCTTCTGCTCCGGCCGGCGTGCTCGAGAAGGAATTCGGTTACGTGCCCGAGGCGGTCGCCGCGAAGGCCAAGGAATACCTCGCCGAATTTGCCCAGAACGTCGCCGCCTTCAAGAAGGCTAACGCTTAATCGAACGGCGCAAACGCTTTGATGGAATCCCCCGTTTTGTCGACGGGGGATTTTCTTTTTTATATTATGTAAGGACTAAGGAAGGAGGAACTTTATGCGTAGCTCGATAGGATCCATTGTAGCGTTTGTCTTGGCGTTTTTCTTGGCAGCGTGTGGTGACGACGACAGCGGCAGTTTCGTTGAACCTGTCCCGGAGGACTCCTCCAGCAGCATCGAGGAAGAGTCTTCTTCCAGCGTCAAAGACGAGTCCTCTTCATCCAGTGTCAAGGACGTCATCCTGAGCAGCAGCGAAGGATCTAGTCCCTCGTCTAGTTCCAGCGTGAAATCTAGCAGCAGTAAAAAGGGTGATCCTGGGACATCTAGCAGCGAGAAGTCCTCTTCGAGCGCTAAGTCAAGCTCCAGTGTTGCTTCAAGCAGCTCCGCGAAGTCCAGCAGCAGCTCTGTGAAATCTAGCAGCAGCGTTGTTCTTTCTTCTTCGACAATAGATTTGGGGAGCGAATATGATGATGTTGCAAAAACGCTTAAGGATTTGCGCGATAATCAGATATATAGAACAGCCACGATCGGTACGCAGACTTGGATGGCGGAGAATCTCAACTTCGAGACGGAAAAATCCTTTTGCTATGACGATGTCTCTCGCAACTGTGCCAAGTATGGTCGCCTTTACACCTGGGCTGAGGCCATGGATAGCGTGGGTACTTGGAGCATGAACGGCAAGGGGTGCGGTTACACTGTGATGTGTTCTCCGACATACCCTGTGCGCGGAGTTTGTCCCAAGGGTTGGCACCTGCCAACTAAAGAAGAATGGGATACATTGTTCACGGCAGTTGGCGGCTCCGATGTAGTGGCTAAAGAGCTCAAGTCAACGAATGGCTGGAGTGGTAATGGTAACGGCTTGGATACCTATGCATTCTCGGCGTTACCTGGAGGCTACAAGGTTGACGATAACTCTAGTTTGAATTACGAAGATGAGGGCGATTACGCGTATTTTTGGAGTTCTACGGAGAAAGCAAAAAACAACTACTCGGCGTACTACCTATACCTGCGTTATAATGACGATGCGTACGTCTCCAGTGGCTATAAGTGTCGTCTGAATTCTGTCCGATGTGTAAAGGACTAGGAGACTATGAAACACGCTTTCTACATGGCACTTGCCTTGGCATTTTTCCTTACCGCGTGTGGCGATGACGATGGTGAATACCTTACGCCGGGGAACGGTTCTGGCGGCAGCGAATACGATTCGGGTTCGGGCACGCTCCGCGACCTGCGCGATGGCAAGACCTACAAGACGGTCACTGTCGATGGGCTAGTTTGGATGGCGGAGAACCTGGACTACGAAACGGGGAGCAGCGTCCGCTTTCCCGACTACGACGAGAAGGTCCGCGAGAAATATGGGCAGCTCTATGATTTCGACGATGCCCTGACGGCATGCCCGCGCGGTTGGCGCCTGCCGGGCGAAGACGACTGGAACGCCCTGCTCGAATTTGTGGGCGATACGGCTACGGCGGGGACGAAGCTCAAGGCCACGAGGGACTGGGAGAAGGAGAGGGGCAATTACGTCGCAGGGACGGACGATTACGGGTTTGCGGCGTTGCCTGGCGGTGCGTCCCATGTCAACGGGAACGGCGTGCGGAGCTTCAGCAACAACGGGGCCTTCTTCTGGAGCGCTACGGAGAAAAGTGACGAGAGGGCGCTCATGTTCGTGATGCATTTCGAGAAGGAAACGGTGGAATCCGGCAATTTCCCGAAGGATACGTGGCTGTCTGTCCGCTGCATTAAGGACTAGATTGGACCAGAAAAAAGAAAAAATTTGCCTTTTGCCTTGAAAAAACCTATATTCTAGCCATGATTTGCCCTTTCTGCAAAGTCGATAACGACAAGGTGGTCGATAGCCGCGTGAGCGGTACCGCTATCCGCAGGCGCCGCGAGTGCCAGGCGTGCGGTCGCCGTTTTACTACGCGCGAGTATCTCGAAATCCAGCCGTTGACGGTCATCAAGCGCAGTGGGGAGAAGGAACCCTTCCAGCGTGAAAAGCTTATCCGCGGCATCATGAACTCGTGCAAGAAGCGCCCGATTTCGCCCGAGGATATCGAAGAGCTGGCTACCCGCGTAGAAAACGCGCTCCCCGCGAACGAGAACTTCGAGGTGGGTTACGATGCGATCGGCAACCTGGTGATGCAGGAACTCAAGAAACTCGACCCGGTCGCCTACGTGCGTTTCGCCTCCATTTACCGCGAGTTCAAGGAAGTGGGCGAGTTCGTGGACCAGATCAGGACTCTGGACAAGTGACGTGCTTGCATGTCATCCTGAGCGAAGCCCGTAGGGCGAAGTCGAAGGATCCAGACCTGCGTTATAGACAATGAAAAATCTAATTAAGACTGCAAACGAAAAGCGCGCGCCCCTGTTCGATGTGACGGACGCTTATCGCATTGTGAACGGAGCTGCCGACGGGTTTCCGGGGCTTACGCTCGACCGTTTTGGCGATCGCTATCAGGTACAGTTTTTTGGACCGGAGATGCTTCCGCGCCGCCGGGAACTGGTAGATGCGGTAGCTTCGCAGTTCAATCCGGCGTGCATCGTGGTGAAGGAGCGCCTGTCCCGTTCGGGCAAGTCGCTAGAGAACGCGCCCATGGAGGTGGCGTTCGGGACCCGCGAGTCTGCCGTAGGTACGGTTCGCGAAGGCAACGCGCGCTTCCATGTGGACTTGCTCGATACCGTCAACCCGGGGCTGTTCCTCGACATGCGGCACGTGCGCCTCGAGGTGGAAGACCGCTTCCGCGCGATGACCGGCGCAGTTCAAGCAGGTGATAAACAGCCCGCGCAGTTTAATGCCGGCGCAGTTCAAACCGGCGAACAGTTTAATGCAAACGATAAACTGCCCGCGCAGTCCTCCACAGAGATAAACGGCCCGCGTTTCCTCAACCTCTTCAGCTACACGTGCAGTTTCTCGGTACACGCGCGTCTCGGCGGCGCGAACGTTGCTACAAACGCCGATATCAGCGGCAAGATTCTCGACAAGGGCCGCGAAAACTACGCGCTGAACGGTCTCGACCTGCGCCCCGGGGAATTTTTCCGCGGGAATGCACTCGAATACGTGCGCTGGGCATGCAAGAAGGGCCTCAAGTTCGACGGCATCGTGCTTGACCCGCCGAGTTTCGCGCGCTTCAAGGGTTTCAATTTCAACGTGCGCGAACACCTGATGCCGCTCGTGTCGGAATGTGCGCAGATTTTGAACCCGCACGGGTTCTTCATGGTGAGTTCCAACTACAGCGAGTTCGCGCTCGATTCCTTTGCGCGCGACGTGCTTGATGCCGTCAAGTCCGTTCACGAAAAAGCCCGCACTGCTTGGAAGCGCGGGCAAGATATCGATTTTGTCGGCAGCGGTGCGACGAAGGACTCCTGTCTCGTCGCGACCCTCGTGGAAGTTTAACCTTCTTCCGCGCTTTCTTCGGCGGAATTATCTTCCTCAGTCTTCTTTTTCAGCCAGGGCGGAGTCTTTTTCGCCTTCGGTTTCACTTCCGGCTCGGGTTCCGGCGGGTACAGCAGCCCGAAGCGGATGCCTGCGGTGCTGATGAAGAATCTTTCGACGCGCAACTTCTCCAGGAGCGACTTGAGCCAGAAAAGTCCGCAGATAATCACGTCGCTGCGTCCGTTCTCGAGACCGGGGAGCATCGCGCGGAGTTCCTTCGAGAGGTTCGATATGCGCGTGGTGACCGCGTCGAGGTCGGCGATGCTCATCTCGAGCCCTTCGATGGCCTTGTAGTCGAACTTCTGCTTGTCCAAAAATACCATGGCAAGTGCCGTTCCCGTACCGCCAATAAGGTAGACGGGCTTCTTGGTCATACCCTTGAACGAGAATTCCTTAAAGGTTTCCTTCACGAACTTCTTGTATTCGGGGCCGGGGATGGGGCCCATCGCCTTGAACATTTTGAGCGCGCCCACGGGAATCGAGAACGTGGTCTCGCCGTTGCTGAGTTCGGTAGAACCGCCGCCGATGTCGATGGTGACGATGCCTTCGCCGTGCCATTCCTTCACGGAACGGTAGGTGAGCTTGCCTTCTTCTTCGCCGCTGATGATCCGCGGGCGGAACCAGAGCGCTTTTTCGACCGCGTCGATGACTTCTTCCTGGTTTTCGGCCCTGCGCATGGCTTCGGTCATGGCGACGGCCTGGATGTCGGCGCCGAGGGCGTGCAGGTCCATGCGGAAAGATGTCATCACGTCCACAAGTTCCTGGATTTTCTTCTCGGTAATGCGTCCGTGCTCGTAAATGTCTTCGCCGAGCTTGCAGATTTTCACCTTCTGGAGCTTCGGAACCAATTTTTTGCGCGGTTCTGCAGCCGGCGCGGTCTCGGCTTCTGCATTTTCTGCCGGAGCGGGTGTCGCTGGCACGTCTTCGAAGGCGGCGATAAGCATGATGCAGCTCATGCTCCCGATATCTACGGTGGCGAGCAGCTTGTTAGCCATTGTCTGCCTCCGGAGCGGCTTTGTCTTGCTCGGCATCTTCCGGCTTCTGCTCGAACTTGTTCATTCCCGCCTTGATCTTCTCGGCGATTTTGCCGGGGTGCAGCAGGAATTCCTTCGCGCTTGCGATGGCCTCTTCAATCACGTATTCGGAATACTTGTCGTTCCAGCTGGCGACCAAATCGCCCGATTCACTCCCGAGGGGCTTCTTCTCGCGGATTTCCTGACCCATTTTGAGGGCGAGCAACAGCCCGAGTTCGAACCCGCGCGGGTTTTCCTTCTTTTCGAGGAGTTCTTCGACGCGCTTGACGCGTTCATCTAGGGGAATTTTCTGGAGTTCTTCGAGGTCTTTTTCCGAAATCATAGATTTAAAGATAGAAATATCTTTAAATCCTATACTTAAATTTATGCGGGAGGGGCCGGATGAATACAAAATGAAAAGGGCCCGCGGGGGCGGGACCTTTCCAAAAGAGAGCGTTAAAGAAGAATAAAAATTACTTCTTGGCAGCCTTCTTAGCCGGGGCCTTCTTGGCAGCGGGCTTCTTAGCCGGAGCCTTCTTGGCAACAGCCTTCTTAGCCGGAGCCTTCTTGGCAGCAGCCTTCTTAGCCGGAGCAGCCTTCTTGGCCGGAGCCTTCTTGGCAGCAGCCTTCTTAGCCGGAGCCTTCTTAGCAGCAGCCTTCTTAGCCGGAGCAGCCTTCTTGGCCGGAGCCTTCTTAGCAACAGTTTTCTTTGTAGTAGCCATTGTATTCTTCCTTTTTTGAGGGTTAATTGTTTTGATGACATTAAAATAACTTTATTTTCACAAAAAGTCAACACCTTTTTAAAAATTTTTTCATTTTTTTTCAAAAAGTTATTGACAATTGAAAAAAATCACACTATGACAACCTCGGAAAACAAGAATATTAGTTTGTCTGTAAAATCGTTCTAGCCCAGTAACTACGCGCTTTCCAGACGATTTGCCTCTTTTTTGCGTGACTCGGAAGCATTCGTTTGTAACTCAATGATGCTCAAAGAATTAATTGTGATTTTTCTAACATTTTTTTTGAAAGACGCGTTCGGCGAGAAATTTTTTGCTCGACGACGAACTTTTTCACTCTCAAAGACAAACTTTTTACTTTCGACACAGAATTTTCTGTTCGACGACGATAAAATTTTCTTGTCAGCGATGATTTTTTTGCTCGACGACAAAAAATTTTTGTTCTGAGGAGAAAATTTTCTTGTTCGAAGTCTCTTTAGGTTTCGTTCTTCACGCTTTCTACGTACTTCCGCATGCCTTCTACGCCCAGGGAGTACATGTCGACGAACTTCGTGGCGAACGGAGGGAGTTTTCGCGGGTGCATTCCGAGCGCATCGTGCATCACGAGCACGTGTCCGTCGGTGAATTTGCCGCCGCCGATGCCGATGGTGATGCTTTTCACTTCGCCGGTGATCTTCTTGCCGAGTTCTTCGGGGATGTGCTCGAGTACGGTTTCGAAACAGCCGAGGTTGTCGACGAACTTGGCGGCTTCCTCGATGGCGCGGGCTTCTTCTTCGGTCTTGCCTTTCTGCTTGAAGTTCTCGGCAGTCTGCGGCAAAAGTCCCAGGTGTGCGCAGACGGGAATATCCTTGCTGCGGAGGTATTCGATAACGCCTTCAGGGGTACCTTCGAGTTTGACGCTTGCAGCGCCTAAGTCTATGAAGCGCTTTGCGTTATCGTATGCAGTTTGCGGATCCTTGTCGCTTAAGTAGGGCATGTCGGCCACCACGTGCGTGTTGGGTGCGCCACGGCAGACGGCCGCCACAAAGATCTGCATTTCGGTCATGCCGATTTCGCGGGTGCTCTTGTAACCGAGCATGGTGTTTGCGAGACTGTCGCCCACGAGAATTTGGTCCACTCCGGCGGCTTCCGCCATCTGGGCGAACGCGAAGTCGTAGGCCGTAATCATCGAAACTTTCTTGCCCGAGCCCTTCAAGGCGCGAATATCTTCCGCAGTAAGCATGACAATCTCCTATTAGTACACCGTTTTTCACGGCATGTAAAATTTAGAAAAATGTCTAATGTGATGCTCTTTTCAAACGTCATCCTGAGCCGTTAGGCGATATACAAGACTTGGGGCTTCAGCCCCATAGTCGCGTTAAGCCCTATGAGCTAGGATCCAGGCCTGCGCTATCCAGCCGAATTGTTAGAAAACAACTTTCGTGTTTCATTTAGAAACTTGAGCGAGTGTATTTCGCGCATGAACCCGACGTGGTTGCGCAGGTAGGCGAGTAGCGCGTTCTCGACATATTCCGGATGTTCGATTGTACCGCCGTTGCGCAAATTCCAGAACCCGAGAAGCGTTTCGGGCTTTGCGCGGGGAGTTTCTACCCCGAGGCATTTTTTGCAGACGAAATTTCCCGATTCCGGATGGAAATCTGCGGCGGGACCATCGAGCGGATGGTTGCAGCGGCTGCAGGTACCAGTGTCCAGATTATATCCCCACAGGTCGCAGATGTCCAGGAGCCATTGCGCGAATATGCCGGATGTATTGCCTGCAGGTACGGAGGGCGCGGCATTTTGTTCCGGCGATATACTTGGGGAGTCTTGTTCGGGAGAATTGTCCGCGGTGTCAAATTCCCGGAGCGCGTTTTCCAGCAGGGCGAATTCACCCTCCAGCGGGACACCCGCGGGTGCGTACCGCATCACGATTTCGGCCATGACCTGTGCCTTCGCGAGACTGAGCAAGTTTTCGCGAAGGTGCGGATGCCAGTCGATAACGCCCGCTTCCTTCGGGAACTGCAGTTCGGTGCCCGGATTCTGCCGGAACACGATTTCGCTCAGCGAGAGCGGGTCGAGCGCGCCCTTGAACGGGCTTTCCTTGCGCTTGCCGCCCTTCACGATGAACGAGACGATGCCGCATTCCTCGGTAAGCGCCTTCACTATCCAGCTGGAGTCGCTGTAGGGGAATCGGTGCAGGACTATGGCACGGGATTTAATCATTGCTTAGCGCCGTCGGCGCATTTCGCCTAGACGGTCGGGAACGGGGGCCAGCCCATTGCCTGTCCGCCCACCACGTGCAGGTGGATGTGGAACACGGTCTGGCCGGCATCGGCCTTGCAGTTGAACACGAAACGGGCGCCGCCCTCTTCGAGGCCGAGGTCCTTGGCGATGAGCTGCGCGCGGTAGAGCATCTTGCCCACCAGTTCGCAATCTTCGGGCTTCATGTCCATGATGGTGGAAATGTGGCGCTTCGGCACCACCAGGAAGTGCACGGGGGCCTGCGGGGCGATGTCGTAGAAGGCGAACACGTCGTCGTCTTCGTAGATTTTCTTGGAGGGGATTTCACCCTTGATGATTTTGCAGAAAAGGCAGTTTTCACTCATAATGTTATAATAGTAGTAAAAGTTCTAGGAATTTTCTCGCTGGGCGAGGATTTCTTCGACTTTGCGGTTCACGATTTCGCGCTCGCGCATGGCATGCAGCAATTTTTCGTTTTCGACGATGGCCGTCATGACCTTGATATAGATTAAGGCAAGGATGACGAGTACGCCGATGCCGAACAGTCGCAGGACGATTGAGTCGTAGTAAAAATAAGAAACGAAACTCAGGGCGGTCAAAGCGAAAATTCCGGTAAGCATTTTAGGCGGAACCGTTGCGGGCCGGTCTCCATGTGCGGTGAGTACTTCTTGTTGGCGGGCGAGGAGGTCCTTGAAGATGAAGTAGTCCAGGAATCCGGAAAGCCAAGGAATCATCGTGCAAATAACGGCGTTCCAGGGGGAGAATTTAGTCGTCGTGTACTTGCGCTGGAATTTTATGTTGTAGTATAGCCACCGACAGGATTTGATGACGTAGACGGTGAAAAGGATGCAGGCTATAAAGGCTAAGAAAATGTACGCGAGGATGAACAAGGCGGAGGATGGGGGAATTGGTGAAGGCTGCTTGTTCTTGGCCATTTCGGCAAAAAGCTTGAAAATGGATATCATGCGCTCGGAGGCCAGCGCAAGCAGGACTCCGTAAACGATGTTGATTTTAATCCATGTAATGGCGCTTTTGCCGCGGCGGACATTTTCCGGTTCGTCCTGGATGAAAGCGCTTTGATGCGTGCTGCTGGACGGAGCGGTCTTTTGGATGGATTTGGCCTGTTCATTTGGACCATCGTTCGGTGCACTACACCAAAGGCACTTCGGCATGTCGTCGTCGTATTCCCTTCCGCACTTCTTGCAAATCATGATTTTCTCCATTAGGGGGTATCTAGTGGGTAATATAAAAAAACAACGGGTAAGGAACCCGTTGTTTTGAAATTTGTTTTCCAGTTACTGCTTCACGGTCGGGGCCTGGCGTGCCACGGGAGCGAGCTGTCCGTGCTTGCGGAACAGGTGCTTCACGAGCGTGCCGAAACCGCGGAATACGCGGTAGCGTTCGCGCGGGTTCTTGATGGCCATGATTCCCTGACGCAGGATGTAGCTTGGGCGCAGGTAGAACTCGCGGCGTGCCTTGTCGCAGAAGTCCACGAGCGCCTGGCTGGTGAGTTCGCCACGCTGGATGGTCGTGCGGTGGAACCCGTCCTTGTCGAGCCACTGGTTGTAATCCTTTGTCTGTAATGCACCGCTTTCGAGGGCTTCCTTGTAAGCTTCGGTGCCGGGGTACGCCATGATGGGGTAGAACTGCGCAGTATTCGGGTTCAACTTCTTGGCGTAGTCGAGCGTCATGCGGAGCGTTTCCGGAGTGTCGCCCGGGTTACCCACCATGAAGCAACCGTGCACCAGCAGGCCTGCCTTGCGGGCGTTCTTCGTGAACTCGATGGCCTTGTCGGTGTTCTTCACGCCCTTGTGGATGTTCTCGAGAACCACGGGGCTTGCACTTTCAAAACCTACGCACATTTCGCGACCGCCGGCCTTCTTCATCAGCTGGAGCAAGTCGAGCGGCACATCGGCGCGGGCATTGCAACTCCACGTAATCTTGAGGCCGCGTTCCAGAATCAGGTTGCAGATTTCGCGGACGTGCTCGTGGCTTGCGGTAAACGTATCGTCTTCAAAGAACACTTCGCCGAGATCCTCGAAATTGTCCTTGATGTACTGCAGTTCGTCGACCACGTCCTTGGGGCTGCGGCGGCGGAACTTGTGACCGTTCAGCGTCTGCGGAATCACGCAGTAGCTGCAGCGGTTCGGGCAACCGCGTCCGCTCAAGATGACAATCAGCGGGTTGAGGTTCGCTCCGTAGAAATACTTCTTGTAGCAGCTGTACAAGTGCTTGCGGTAGACCTTCGATACCCACGGGAGCTCGTCGAGGTTCTCGATCTTCGGGCCTTCGGGCTGGAAATCAACCTTGCCGTCTGCCGTGCGGTAGGCGAGGCCCGCAAATTTACCGATGGCCGCACCGTCTCCGCGCAGGCTGCGCACGAGGTTCCTCGCGGTGTAGTCCGCCTCGCCGATAATCACGAAGTCGAGGCTCGGTTCCATCTCCATCGATTCGAGAGGTTCGGCCGTCGCATGCGTACCCATGATGGCGACCTTCGTGTTCGGGAGCGTTTCCTTGATGGCGTGCACCACCTTCAGGTCGTTCAAGATGCTCGGCGTGCTCGTGCTGCAGACGACCAGCGCCGGGTCAAACTTCTTGATGCCGTCGAGCGTCTGGGGCAGGTCGAGTTCCATGGCGGGGCTGTCGATGAGCTGTATCTCGTTACCGTCGGCTTCGACAGTGCCGGCGGCGTAGCTCAGGAACATGGGCCAGTAAAGTGTAGAAGACTTGGTCACGCAGGGGCTGCGGGACTCGCGACTGAACATCGGATGGAACGGAGGGTTCAAAAAAGTAATACGCATGACGCCACACAAAATACATAATCTGCGCGGATTAAACTACATTTCAAGACGATGAGGAAAGAAATTTTCGTGTTATTCCTGTGTTGCGTTGTTTGCAACACCTTCGCAGCGCCCAAAAAGGCCGCTCCGAAAAAGGTGTCGGCGCCTCAAAGCGTGGCTGCCCTGGATACGGTTCGCGAGTTTTTCCCCGACAGCAGCCTTGCGCGCGTCTATACGCTCCAGAAGGGTACCGACGTTCGCGAGGGCGTTTCCATCAGTTACCACCCGAACGGGAACGTGGCGGTGGAGGCCCCGTACAAGAACGGCAAACTCAATGGCGTGTACAAGAGCTATTTCGAGAATGGCAAGCCGTGGCAGACCATCGGCTACAAGGATGGCGTTGAGGAAGGCTACAGCACGGACTTTTACGAGAACGGCATGAAAAAATCCCGCGAGGTGTACAAGGCGGGAGTCCTGAACGGCATGAGCGAGGAATGGAGCGAACGCGGGCTTTTGTGGCGCCAGCTCCCTTACGTGGAAGGCCGCATTCACGGTGTCGCGAAAATTTTTGATGAACTCGGGGCTATCAAGGAAGAGATGACCTTCGAAAACGGACTACGCAATGGTCCGTACCGCCGCTACAACAAGGGAATCAAGACGCTCGAGGCGAAATTCGAGAAAAACCGCTGCGTCGAAAACTGCGACTTTTAATCAGTGTGTAATGTGTAGTGTGTAATGTGTAATGATTAATTTCACATTACACATTTGTCATTTCACATTTTTCTTGGGGCGGAAGGCGTTCCACACCATGTAGCCGATAAACGCAACACCGAGGCCGACCAGAGCGATGGAAAGTTCGTGGCTGTACTGCTGGATCATGTCCTTTTGGCCGTGGGCAACGTAGCCCAGGATGGCGAGGATGATGTTCCAGAACGTCGCGCCGATGGCAGTGTATAGCGCAAACGAGCTAAGCTTCATGTTTGAAAGCCCTGCCGGGATGGAAATCAGCTGACGGATGGCCGGGATGAGTCTGCCGACGAGCGTCGAGATGGCCCCGTGCTCGCGGAAGAAATCTTCTGCTTTTTCGACCTTGCCTGCATCGAGCAGCAAGAAATGCCCCAGGCGGCAGTCTGCGAATTTGTACACAATCGGGCGGCCGAGGAGTTTTGCGAGGAAGTAGTTGATGAAAGCTCCGGCGAGGGCGCCGAGAGTCGCGAAAAGAACAATGAGAACGATGCTCAGGCCCGACTCGTGCTGCATGGCCTTGTAGGCGGCGGGCGGCACCACCAGTTCCGACGGGAAGGGAATGAACGAACTCTCGACCGCCATCAGGAGAGCGATGGTCCCGTAGTTCAGGTTGTCGTTATACCAGTCGATAATCTGGTCGTAGATGCCGGTCTTCGGGGTGCCGTCGGGCGTCGAGGCATCTACTGTTGCAGCCTGCTCTGCGGCGGCCTGTTCTGCGACCACGGGTGCGGGTACAGCCTGCTCCGCTACCGCAGTCGCGGCTGTAGAGTCTACTACGGTGGAATCAACTTGTGCGAATGCCGCGAGGTTCAGGCCTGCGACAAGGAGTGCTAGTAGGGCGAGTTTTTTCAAGGCCTATCTTCTCTTCTTGGACTTGGCTTTTTTCTTGTTCGCGGCCTTCTTGGCCTTTGCCTTGGCTTTCTTGTTCTTTACCTTGGCGGGAGCTTCTTCTTCCTCTTCCTCGACTTCTTCCTCGGGCTCCTGTGCAGCAGGTTCTTCCTGCTGTACGTACTCGGGTGCCTGGTATTCCATCACGGAGGGAGCGCTCGAGTTAGCCGCGGCAAGAGCCGCCTTCGCTTCTTCCACGTAACGTCCGTTCGGGAAGCGCTTCAGGTAAATCTCGTAGTCCTTGAGGCGGTTACTGTTCTTCACCAGTTCGAAGATGCCTGCTTCAGCCTCTTCGCGGAACGCGCCGTTCGGGTTGTCGTTCAGGTAACCGAGGTATGCCTTGAAGGTGTTCTGCGCCTGGATTTCGCGGAACTTGTGGTATTCGCTGAGGGTGCGGATCTTGGCCTCGACTTCGCCACGGCGCGGGGAGTCGGGGTAGTACTGCAAGAACATCTCGAGCATTTCGGGGTCGTTGCTCGCCATGACCTGGTCAAAGCGGGAATCTTCCTGCCTTACCTGGTATTCCTTCAGCTCGATCTTGCCGGTATCGAGAGTCGCGTAGAGTTTTTCCTTGGTGGCGAGGTCCGCCGGGTGGCAGAAGGCTAGGAAGCTTTCCAGCACGTCGGAGAACTGGGTCTTGGTGTAGGCGTCGCTCATGTCGGGCAGTTCGCCGTTCTCGTCGAGGAAGAACCGGTAGTCGCGCTCGATGGCCATGCAGTCCCAGTCGCTGAGCGTGTCCTTGACTTCGCTGTTGTCGCGCAGCACTTGGTCGCGGTCACGCAAGGTAAAGCGCATACGGCGGTCGCGGCGGCTTTCACGCCCGAAGTCGAACGAGAGTTCGAGGCCGACGCGTACGGGCCACTTGTAAGAAATCTTGTCGAAGGTGATGCCCGAGTATCCGGAAGAGGGAGTCGGGTTTTCCTTGTCGTACTTGTAGGGGTAGGTTGCCATCATGTCTTCGTAGGGCAAGAATTCCTTGCGCACGTTGATGCCAATCTTCATGTCTACGTCCTGGAACACTTCGGTAATGCGGTATTCAAGAGCGCCCGAGACAAATGCCGTCGGGACCATCTCGGTGTGGTCCTTGGTGCTGGTGGAGTAGTTGTCCACGAAGGTAAAGAAGTGCATGCCGTAACCGCCCAACACGCGCAGGTCGAAATCGCCCGCAATGTTGAAGCCAAAACCGCCCACGACGGACGGGGCGTATGCGCGGAACGAGAGGGTGCGGCCTTCGCCGGCCTCGGAAAGGTCGTGCTTTTCGTCTTCGACGCGCTTGCCGTCGTCACCGACGCCCCAGTAGGCGGGGTCGCTCGCGATTTCGCGGAACTGGATGGAGTTGACCTCGGCGCCGAGCCAGAAGGTAAAAGGAATGTCGGCTTTGAACAGGGGGGTAAAGAAGGGGTTGAAAAGGAAACCGACGTTCACGGGAATGGTGAGGAGTTCCTTGTCGATAGGATCTTTCAACAATTGCGGTTCTTTGGACTCAAACTGGATAAAGGCGGGTTCTGCCTGCAGGTAGATCTGGCTTCGCCAATTGGAACGCTCGAAGTCAGCTGCATAGACCGCCGCGGTCAGGAGCAGGAATGAAATAAGTAGTTTACGCATTGCCCAAAATCTAGTTTTTTTGTGCACGATATTTGAGCCCGGACCTGCCGAAACAGCCTTTTTTCTGCGTTTTTTGACGATTTCTGCTAGAATGTGAAGAACAGCCCGAGCCCGAACACGGCAATGCCTGTCCCGATGAGGGAGCCGCCTATGATGCTGTAGCGGTCTCCGGTATCCACGAGGTCCCTGTTCTTCTCTTTCTTGCTGTTGTAGTTTTCGCCCTTCGCGGCGCTCGGCATCTTGAGTTCTGCCTTGATGTCGTCGGCGTCGTCGTAGTTTTTCTGGGCGAGGTACAGAAGCAGCGAGCCCGCGAGGATGGGTGCTATGGAAGATCCCATCAGCACTTTCCCGATATACGAAATTCTGCGCTGCTTGATCCATTCTTCCTGCTTCTTGATTTCCTCAAAGTCGGTGAGGTGCTCCATCGAGATGTCGAGATTGATTTCGGAAACGGGTGCCACGTAGAAGTTCACGAGCGTGTCGCGGAAGCCTTCCTTGCGGAGGCGCAGGTGGGTCATGCCGGGATTCGTGAGCGAGACAATCTTGGGAGTTGTGCCGATGGACTTGCTGTCGCGGGTAATTTCTTCCTTGCCTGGGAAGATTTCTGCGCCGACGGGGTTACTCACGATCTTGATTTCGGGAATGACGCGCTTGAGCTTGAGCGAAATCTTCACCGTGTCGCCGGGGAGCGGGTGCACGAATGTCTGCGCGCCCCACAGGTGCTTGTCCACGTTCCAGTATGCGTTTATCTCTATCTTGCCCGTGTCCGTTACCGCAAACGTGCAGGGCGACTTGCATATCGCATCTTTCTCGGGGCGCGATATGGTGGCGGATTCCGGGTCCGTTTCCACATGGATGTAGCTGCGCTTGCGCTTCGAGGGCACGGGGAATCCGGCGGCCTTCTTGATGAGGTTCACGAGCGCGCCATCCTTGGCGGCATCCTGGAACAGCGCGTTGTGCGAGATGGTGATTTGCTCCTTGGATATGGTGGGGAGGTCTTCTTCGTAGAGCGCCCGCGTGATTTCGACGATTACGGAATCCGGGTGCTTCGCCGTAGAGATTTTCCCGAAGAGGATATCCTTGACCCCGTGGCTTTTCCAGAATTCCTGCACGCAGGCGCGGTCGTTGCAATGCGGGGTGGCGTTGAACCCGCGCATGTCGAACCTGCCGTCGAGTTCGCGCAGTATCTCGAACGTCATTGCCGTAAGGAGCGCGCTCTTGCCGAGTTCCACTCCGCTGGTTTCGTACCCGATGAATAGTTTGTCTGGAATGCGCTCGCCTGCGGGGAGTGTTGCCACGCTGTTTTCGACAGCCTGTGCGGAATCCGCTGCGGTCGTGTCGGAGGCTGTCGCGCTCGAATCTTCGCCTGCAGAAACGGTGGCGCCCGGATCCACGGGCTCGAAATCCAGGATGTTGTTCCCGAGCGAATCGAGAATGCTCCTGAATTGGCTCCTGGGGAATTTCAGCACGGTGAATTCGTTCTTGATGTAGCCGCCGAGACTCACGGTATCGTTCTCGATGCCTAGGAACTGCGCCTTCTGCTTTGTGCCCGAGACAAGCTCGACCATAACCTGCATGCCCTGCTGTTCTTGTGCGAAAGCGTGCGAAAGCAGGCTTGCCGCTAGAAGGAGGATAATCTTTTTCATGGTGCTGCTCATGGTTTACCCGCTAAAACGAAAGGATTAATCCGAAACCGAGGAGGACTGCCCCCGAAATGAGTGTCCCTACAGAAAACTTCTTTGCCGACTGCGCGTTGTCGCGATATTCTCCGTAACGTTCCAGGTTGTGCGCGTAGCCGTCGCCTTCCCGGATAATGCTTCTCTCGACAAGGTCCTTCTTTTCTTGGGCTTTTTCGATGTTGTACTCGGCGACCAGGGCCGCAATCCCGCTTGCGACAAACGGTACGGCCGATGCTATGGCAAGCCGCTTGCCGATGTTTCGGCGCGTGCGGTGTGAAAGTTTTTTCTGCTGGTATTCAAGGTAGCCTTCATCGTAGCTGGGCGAAAGCGCCACGATAAGGTACGATGTGTCGCTCTCGGCGAGGGTCACGTTGATGGTCGTGTCCTTGTAGCCGGGTTTGAATATCGTTACGAGCACGGTGTGTTCGCCGGCGGGGACCTTGATGAACCCGGGCAGTTCCGCATCCGGGTTGGAAGAGAAACTCTTGCGTGTCGTGTTCACGTAGGCGTCCGCATACGAGGGGTTTGTCGATATGTGGAGATACCTGGGCGCATCGTCGGCCAGGGCGATGTGTGCTAAGAACAGGAGAAGCGCGAATGCCGGGAGAATCTTTCGCATTATGGATCCCCCGAGATGTCGGTGTAAGGCCCTTTAATAAAGAGCGAGTCGAGGAATCCCTTGCTGGGAGTCATTTTCCAGAACACCTTTGAACTTGCGTTGCGTGCGTAGTCCTCGACAGAAACGCGGATGGTGCACTCGCTTAAGCACCTGCCCTTGAACTTGACAAACGGCTCTTCATAGTTGAAGTCGAGCGTGTCGGAATCCATGATGGCGTAGATGCGGTTGGGGTTTATGCCTGCACCGCCGTCGAGAACGTAGAATACGGTGCTGTCGCCAATCCCGATGGCGCTATGGAGCAGGGCTACCTGCGGCTGGACCTTGTCTTGCATGTGGACCGTATCGACAAGGGTCATCGTTCCGGGAGTCGTGTTTACCGTGATGTCCTCGGACTCGAATTCCTTTTTGGAAACATCGTACACGTGTATGCGGACTCCAGTCTGTGCCGGAATGCGCGATACGATAGTCGTGGGGGATTCCTTCGTGTTCTGCAGGTCGAGTGTGTCTCCTGCGCTGTTTGTCACGAGGATTCTCGTGTGGATGTTCTTGTTGCGCAGGTTGTCGTAGACAATGGGGATGTTCAGAGTCGCCGAATCGTTGTAGATATAGAGCGTGGAGAACTGGTAGATGTCGGTGGAGTCGCGCTCCTCGAAGCCGTCTGCGGTAAAGAGGACTGCCTTCATGCCCCAGTACACGGAAACGGATGTGTCGCGTTCGGGGTGCTCCAGTATATACTGCGTAAGCGAATCTCCCAGGAAGTTCCCGTTGAGGGTCGCGCCTTCCTGGCAGTCCACCTTCCCGAGCGGGTTGTGCCATACGTCCTGCTTGTCGTATGCCGCATACACGTAGCAGGCCGCAGTTTCCCAGGAATCAAGCCCATCGAGGGTCCATCGCAGTTCCACGCTGCTGTTGAACCCCGGGTTTACGCGGTTGAATCCATTGACGGGAGCGATGATGCCTATGGAAACGGGCGTGTTCACGAAAATGTTCACCGTGTCGCGCAGGGTGTCGTTCAGCAGGTCGATAGTCTCGAGAATCCCGCGCCGCTGTCCAGGCGTGGCGAACTTGTAGCGCAGCGGGGAGATGTTGTATTGCTCGCCTTCGATTGTCCAGCTGTGGCTCAGGAAGTGGTCTTCGGCGGAATCCGAGGGGGTGAAGCGCCCGTCTAGCGAATAGGCCGCCCAGAACCTGACGGATTCGTTGACATCGAGGTAGACCGTGGTGACGGGGGAGCCGTAGTTGTAGGGCTGTCCGGTAAGGCGGTCGGGGAGCACAAAGATGTGCTGCCGGAGTGTGGGCTGGTCGCTTTCCTGTACCAGGTGGGAATCTCCGCAGGCAACGATGCCCGCCGTTATCGCAAGAGCAGAAATTATGGAGGACAAGCGCCTCATGGCGTGCCTCCAGTCGGGTTGTCCCGCGTGAGAGTCCATTTTTTCCACTGCGTAATTCCGTTCGTGTAGCGGATACCGCTCCTGACCACGTTGTCGCCCTTGTTGAACTCGACGGCGATGAGCGTCTGCGAGCAGAGCGGTATGCCGCCTGCGTCGATGGCGATGAGCCGCCTGCCCGTGTCGAAGTAGAACGAGTCGGGCTTGAATCCGTAGTGGTTGTTGTCAATGATATAGAGTCGGATGGAATCGCCCGTGACTACCGTCGGGTCGGGGTTGGTCTTGAACCAGGATTCGCTGCCTTCGAGAGTGTAGTTGCGTACGGTCTTGTTCTTGCTTGCGTCGGTGGCCACGATGTCGAGCTGCCGCCTGTTCCAGGTGCGCATCTTCTGGGGGATGACTACCGCGAACGTGTCGCCCATTACGGCTGTCGTTGTGAGCTGGACCGATTCCAGGTAGGCCGTGGCGATTTTCTGCGAGCGGAGCGTGCCGAAGTCCCTGATGTAGAACCGGAGCGTGTCGCTGTAGTCAAGCGTGTCGGTGTCGTCGATTACGATGCCTGCTGCAATTGCCGAAATCTGCGGGGGCGTGGTGTCGCGCAGGGTGAGCGTGTCGAGGTCAAAAACCTCGTTGTCGCGGAGCGTGACATCGAGCGTGTCGCAGGTGAAGTCGGGGTATTCGGGCACGTCGAACGCAATCCGGTATTTCCCTGCGGCCAGGGGCGACAGGGCGAATTTCTCGACGTTCAGGCTTCCCTTGAAGGTCTTCTCGAGGACTGCGTTCCCGAGCGTGTCCAGCACGGTTGCGTTCACATCGAAGTCGAAGAAGGTTATGCTGTGCGCCGCGGCGCTTGTCGTGATGGCCCCGGTAAAGCCCGTCTCGCCGACGCCTCCGCGGGTAAAGAAATCCCCGTGGATTGCCTCGCGCGAGGTGAAACCGAACTCGTTTATCGCCTCCACGCTCCAGAACAGGTGCTCGAGCGGGGGGAGGTTGCCCCAGTAGGTGAACGCCTGGTCGGCAACGATCGTGTCGACAATGCCCTCGATGGTGAATCGGTAGTGGAGACTTGCGATGGAATCCGGGTCGTGCGCGTTCCATGCGAACGAGACTCCTCCCGATGTCGGGATTCCCTGCGAGCGCGCCGCGGGAATGAACTTTTCCCGGTCGAGCACGGGCGGATTCGATACCTGCAGGAGGAGCGTGTCCGAGAGCGTGTCGCCCAGGTAGGTCTCGAGCAGGAACACTATCCTGTGCGGGCCCGGAGTGTCGATGTTCCGGCGGAAGCTGAAGTCGTAGGAGATAATCTCGTCGTCCATGGTCCAGAGGTAGCGCTTTATCTTGATGGACTTGGAGGGGAGGATGTTCGCGATGAATATGAGCGTGTCCTCGGGCGAGAGCGTGTCGGATTTTAGCCGGGTGCTCCCGGAATCGAACGAGTACGCCATTTCGGCGGAAACCTCGATGAATGTGGACTGTTCCTCGTCGTAGAGGAAGTCCTCGCCGTTGCTGCATGCCGCAAGCAGGGCCGCGAGAAGGGCTATGCATAGGATGTTTGCAAGGAGGAACTTCTTCACGGCGAGCCTCCGAGCGTGTCGATTACGTAGAAATGGCGTTCCGGCAGCGTGTCTGCATCGCCGAAGGTATCCTGCACCAGAATCTGGAAGGAATGCTCCCCCTCGGTAAATCCCGACTGGAGAATCTCGGTGAGGCGGCTCACCGGATATTCCGAACCGTCGATGATGAGCGTGTGCTGCAGCCTGTTCTCGTCGAAGGAGTCGTAGTCGTAGGATTTCCACTTGAACCGGATGAGCGTGTGGAGGCTTGCGTAGAGAGTGTCGCCGTCGCCGGGGATTGTCTCGGTGTAGAGAACGGGCGCCATGTTCACGGTAATCTTGAAATCCTTGCGGATGGAGTTCCCCACCTCGTCTACGACCTCGAGCGCGTTCGGGATGTTGCTGATTTTCGGGTTGGGCGGGATTGTGTATTCCATGCTGTCGCCGATGACTGTCGTCGAATCGCCCTTGCAGTACAGCCAGCGGAACGTGAGGTTGTGCCGGTATTGCCTAGGGTAGATGGAGGCCCGCACGATGGCCGAATCGTTCGGCCTAATCTTGAGGAGAGTGGTGTCCGGACTACCCGCCTGCAGCATGAGTACGTCTACGCGTTCCACGAACTGGCTCTCGCTGGGGGCGTCGGGAACGTCGAGGCATCCGAGGAGCGCGGTAAGGGTGGCAAAAAACACCGCTCCGCATACGAGACGGAAACCCTTGTACATGCCCGCGGAACGCTTCTGCGGGTTGTGACGCTCTTTTTTCTCCACTGGGGGTAAATGTAACTAATTGGGGGCTGGTTAAAAAATCGATTAATCAGTAATTGATCGATTAATCACTATGCTGGGGCATCTTTAGGTGCCGATTTTCGCTGAAAAACGGCAATTTTCGTTTGGCACGGTTCTTGCAACTATAAGGGCATGAGAAAAACAAACGCTAAACAAAAAAATAAAGCATGTAAGTCCCTCGAGGACTATCTCGTGAAGCCTGGCGAAAAGAGCCCCTTTGCAAACCTGTTGGTTGATTTGGCCTTCAAGAAGGCTTTTGACCCGGACAAGCCCACCAGTCGCGAAAATCTCGTGAACCTGCTGAACGATTTGCTGGCGCCGCAGCTCAAGCGGCCTATCAAGAATGTGTGGACTCGCAACGTGGCGAAGAACCTAAGCGGGAGCAAGGCCACGCGCACTGCGATTTTTGACCTGCATTGCGAAGACGATGCCGGCGAACTAATCGAAATCGAGGTGCAAATCCGTAAACTCGACAACTTTCTGAATCGTCTTGCTTTCTATGCTAGCGAGTTGGTGGCAAACCAGGCCGAACCTGGTGATGACTGGGATTACTGCATCAAGCCGACTTATGTCATTGCTATCGCTCGGCATAGGATGTTTGAAGACGATCGCATTGTCCATCGTGCGACAGTGGTTGACCTTGAAACTCACGAAAAGTTCATGGATTCGTACAATTTTACCGTTGTTGAGCTTGCGAAGGTTCCCTTTTTTATTGAGTCAAAGTCTGACAGTCTGAGTAAATGGCTTTTCTTCTTCCGCTATCTGAACAGGCTGAAGAAGCTACCGCCTGCGATGAACGAGCGCAAGTTCAGACAGTTGACGGAAAGCTCAAAAGTGTCTAAATTCTCTAAGGAAGAGTTCGAGGCATACCAGAAAGTGTTTCACGAAAAATGGGATCATAACGTCTTGAGAAGAAGTTTCTTCGAGGAATTCGCAGACGATGTCAATGCGAAGATTGCCGAAGGTGTTTCCAATCGAAATCGCGAAATCGCCAAGAAACTGAAGGCTCGACATAGGCCCATAGACGAAATAGTCGAAGATACTGGCCTTACCAGGGAAGAAGTCGAAGCATTGTCGGTTTCGAAGTAATTGAACTGGGACTGCCATTCAATATAGTTTCAATTCGAGCGCCCCCGGGAGGGCACAACCTATAAGGGTAGATGACAATTTGTTTCCAGAATTTCTACTTTAAGTAGTGCAGATACAACTCTGAAAGCAAATCACAATAAGGCTTATTCCGTTGTGAAAACATTTAGAGCGGCACCCTTCGGGGTGTCGTTCTCTTTTTATAGCATTTTTGTGCATAAAAAGCCCCAATTCGAACATATTGACGATGTCAAGACTAAAAAGTATTTTTCAAAACGGGCGTTTTTATTCATGAGGTATAATTATGTCGTATGTCTATGTCAAGGATTCCGAAGGCTTCGTTTACAAGAAACTCAAGTCGGAGGTCCGCAAGGGCGAGAAGATTATTTCGGAAAAGGCCTACCTGAAGGCTTCTGGGCTCGCCAACCTGATGAAGTTTTAGAATCCAAATAACTATATTCCCATACATGAGCAAAGAAAATTTTGAGTATAAGAACGCGATGGAGCGCCTGGAGGCGATTCTTACGCGTATTGACAATTCCGAGATGGAAATCGACGAGCTTGCCGGCAACGTGCAGGAGGCTACGGAGCTTTTGAAGAAGTGCCGCCAGATTCTCCTGGACACGGAGAAGAGCGTGCAGGGCGCGCTGGAAAGCCTGGACGGTGAGGCGGATGCCTAATTTGCCGGAAAACGTACCCGCCATAGAGGCGCAGGGGCTGACGGTCAAGTTCCCGGTGCGCGGTGGCGTGCTGGGCAAGGTGAAGGACTACTTCACTGCGGTCGACGGCGTGTCTTTCACGCTCCCGCAGGGCAAGATCTTGAGCGTGGTGGGCGAGTCGGGCTGCGGCAAGTCCACGTTGGTGAAGTCCCTGGTGGGGTTGGTGCCGCTCGCTTCGGGTAGCGTGAAACTCTTCGGGCGAGAAGTCCAGGATGGCAAGGTGTTGCCGGATGCCCGCGACAAAGAAGCCCGCGTCTGCGACATGGTGCAGATGGTTTTCCAGGACCCGTTCAGCAGTTTGAACCCGCGCATGACGGTAGAAGAGATTCTCACGTGCCCGCTGGTGGCGCGCGGTGTGCCTTTCGACGAGGCGCGTAGGCGTGCTTGCGAACTGCTGGAGCGCGTTTCGATTCCGGCGGCGGCGATGGACAAGTTTCCGCACGAGTTTTCGGGCGGGCAGCGCCAGAGGTTGTGCATTGCGCGTAGCCTTACGGTAAGGCCCAAGATATTGCTTTGTGACGAGGTGACGAGCGCACTGGATGTTTCGGTTCAGGCGCAGATTCTGCACCTGCTCGATGACCTGCGTGGTGAATTCGGGCTATCGATTCTATTTATCAGCCACGACATGCAGGTGGTGCGCGCAATATCTGACGAGGTGCTGGTGATGTACTTCGGGAAGGTGGTGGAGCGCGGGGCTGCGGATGCCGTACTCGGAAACCCACAGCACGACTACACGAAGAAGTTGCTTTCTTGCGTGCCTGTTATTAAACGATAAATGTTGGTTAGTGATCGCCGCGCCTTTGGCTCGCGATGACGTTTGGGCGGATTAATGCCCGTGCTTGCACTTGACGCCGATGGTCTTGACGAGGCGTTCCTGGTTCGTGTCGAACTTGTCGTACGCGAATTCTTCTACATACACGGCCTTGCAGTCGAAGAACTTTTCGCTGTACACAAGTTTCATGTTCGACGAATAGTGGTCGATGGTCATGCGGAAGCTCTTGAGGTACTCGTTCTTGATGCAAGTGGTGACGAGAAAGTCCTCGAACTCGTCGAAGGAAAGTTCCACGATGGTGTAGACGTCGCTGGTGTTTTCCTTGAGGAACTTGACCTTGCGGCACCGGGCCGAAAGGTTGTTTGCCAGTTCGGTAAATTCCTCCGCCTTGTCGGGGAGAATGTTATCAAATGTAATCTTTACGGTGAAAAGGTACGCTTTCGCCAATTCAGGAAGGTCTTGTCTATCTTTCATAATCGCTGTACCTCAATTTCTCTTTGTTAATTTAACCAAAATACAGGGCGAAGTCAATAGCGCATGACCTCGGGAGTTCCTTTTTGCTGTTCCAATTTGCAATATGTGGAGGGCTACGCCTTCACCTGGAAGTAGTCAATGTCGGGGTGGCTGATGTATAGCCCGCTGACGGATGCCTGCGGGTACATGGCGCCATTCTCGGTGAGGCTGATGCCCACACTCGCGAAGTCGATGAGTTTCGCGACGTTGAATATTTCCTTGATGTTGGGGAGCACGGGGTAACCGACGGCGGGACGGATGCCCTTCCAGCCGTTGTTGCGGTCGAGTTCCTGGCTCAGGTATTCGGCGCCGGCTTCGGCGAGACGGTCGGCCACGGTCTGCATTAAAAGCACGTCGTAGTCGCTACCGCCCTGTTCGGCCTTGAGCTTTTCGAGACGCTTCACGAAGGCGTCGCTCACGGTGACGGCGAATGCGCCCACGATGTCGCGGAACACTTCCTTGCCTGCGGGTGCGGCGAAGATGCTCGCGGTATTGGCGTTCGCGGGAGCCACGTAGTCGCAGAGGGCGAGGCAGGTGCCCTCGGGGTTCTGCTGGCGCGCGGTGCTGACTTCGACCAGGTCTTCGTCGGTACCGGTACGGCCCGTGTTGAACCTGATGGCGCTTTCGGTACCCGCGGCAGGGTAGAACGCCTGCACGGCGCGGAGCGCGTATTCGGGGTGCTTCAGGTCGTTGATGAGTTTCTCTGCGTCGGCCTTGAGTTTCTGTGCTTCTTCGCAGTCGGGCTTGACCTTCCAGGTGAAGAAGAAGTATTCCCAGCTGATGAGCGGGATGACCTTCTCGAGGGCGATGGGCGGGAGCTTGCTTTCGCCCATGAAGGGCGGTTCGACCGGCTGGTACTTGGTCCAGTCGCATTGGAAGCGGCGTTCCAGGGGCGTTTTCTCGGCGGCGGCCATGGCGCTTGCGGCACCGGCCTTGATGCCTTCCTGCTTTTCGCGGATGCGCTGCTGCTCTTCGCGGTTTTCCTGGATGGTCTGTTCGCGTGTCGCGGGGTCGAGGAGTTTCTGGACCAGGCCCGGGTTGCTCGCTGCGTCGCGCACGTGGAATACGGGACCGTCGTAGCAGGGGGCGATCTTCACGGCGGTATGGGTGGGCGAGGTGGTCGCACCGCCTACGATGATGGGTATGCGCTGGCCGGCGGCCTGCATGGCCTTCGCGACGGTGCACATCTCTTCGAGCGAGGGGGTGATGAGGCCCGAGAGGCTCAATATGTCGGCCTTGTTCTCGATGGCCGCCTTCACGATGACATCTTCGGGAACCATAACGCCCAGGTCCACCATGTCGTAGCCGTTACAGGCCATGATGACGGAGACGATGTTCTTGCCGATATCGTGCACGTCGCCCTTCACAGTCGCAATGACGATCTTCCCGCGGGAGGCGGCGTTCGCGTCCTTGCCCGCCTCGATGTAGGGCTGCAGAATTTCCACCGCCTTCTTCATGGTGCGGGCGGTCTTTACCACCTGGGGCAGGAACATGCTGCCTTCGCCGAACCTGCGGCCGACTTCGTTCATGCCGTCCATGAGCGGGCCCGAGATGATTCCCACTGGACTGTCTCCGCGGTTGATGAGCTCCATCAGGTCGGGTTGCAATGTGGTGGATGTTCCCTTGAGCAATGCTTCTTGCAGGCGTTCCTCGGGTGTGGTATTGGCCTGCTCGGCGCCGCCGCTATTGCTGTCGCTGGCAGCAGAACCTGCGCCCGTGCTCATGGCAAAGATTGCCTTCGGGTCGTACTTGGTTCCGGCTTCTTTCGCGGCCGTGGCGGCGGCGGTCATGCGGCTAGCAATTTCGATAAGCGTTTCGCTCGCCTCCGGTTCCGTGTTAAGCACGACCTCGGTAATGGCCATGCGGAGTTCGAGCGGGATAGTCTTGTACTCGATGATGGCGCTCGGGTTCATAATGGCCATGCCCATGCCGTTCGGGATGGCGTAGTGCAGGAACGTGGTGTGCATCGCCTCGCGCAGGTAGTTGTTGCCGCGGAAGGCGAACGAGAGGTTCGAAAGCCCGCCCGAGATGCGTACTCCCGGCAGGTTGTCCATGATCCAGCGGACGGCGCGGATGAAGTCGCTCGCGTAGGCGTTGTGTTCGGCCATGCCGGTAGCGACGGTAAGCACGTTCGGGTCGAAGATGATGTCGCTGGGGTCGTAGCCCAGCTTGTTGACCAGTATTTCGTAGGCGCGGGCGGCGATGGTGACGCGGCGCTTGTAGTTGGTGGCCTGGCCTTCTTCGTCGAAGAGCATCACGATGAGGGCCGCGCCGAGGCGCTTCACGGTAAGCGCGTGCTCGATAAACGCCTGTTCGCCCATCTTGAGGGAGATGGAGTTCACGATGCTCTTGCCCTGGATGCACTTGAGGCCTTCTTCGATGACTTCGAAGCGGGAACTGTCCACCATGATGGGGACTCGGCTTACGGCCGGGTCCGAGGCGATCAGGTTCAGGAAGGTGCGCATCTCCTGCTTGGCGTCCAGCAGGCCGTCGTCCATGTTCACGTCGATGACGTCGGCGCCGTCTTCGACCTGCTTCCTTGCAATGTCGAGGGCTTCGTCGTAGTTCTTCTCGTTCACGAGGCGCAGGAACTTGCGGGAGCCCGCCACGTTGCAGCGCTCGCCGACCTTCACGAAGTCCTCGGCGTTGCAGCTGTCGGCCCCGTTGCTCGGGCGCACCTGGTTCTTGAACAGCGGTTCGAGGCCCGCGAGGCGGAGTAGCGGCATGGTCGCGTACTTGGGCGCGGGTTCGCGGCGCTTGTAGTCCGCGGGGAGCGCGTCGAGCATCTTGCGCATGGCGGCGATGTGCTCCGGAGTCGTACCGCAGCAGCCGCCTATCATGTTCACCAGGTGGTCATCCAGGAAGACGTGCATCTTCTGGACCATGTCTTCGGGCGTGTCGTCGTAGCCGCCGAACTGGTTCGGGAGACCCGCGTTCGGGTGACAAGAAATGTAGCAAGGAGCGACAGGCCCCATGCGGCGCAGGTAGGGAACCATCCCGTCGGCGCCGAGCCCGCAGTTCAAACCTATGGAGAGGGGATGCGTGTGCATCACGCTCACGGCGAAGGCCTCGACGGTTTGGCCGGAGAGCGTGCGGCCCGAGGCGTCGCTCACCGTCATGGAGAACATGACTTCTACCGGCTTGAGTTCGGCGGCTTTATCGCCGGCTGCGGCCTTGCGCGCGTCCATGACCTTCATGAAGGCGCTGGCGGCGGCCTTCGCGTTCAGCGTATCGAAAATCGTTTCTATCAGGATGGCATCGACGCCCTCTTCCACGAGAACCTGGATCTGTTCCAGGTAGGCGTCTTCCAGTTCGTCAAACGTGATGCTGCGGCTAGCAGGGTCGTTCACGTCTTCGCTCATCGAGAGCATCTTGCTGGTGGGGCCCACGTCGCCCAGGATGTACACCTGGCGGCCGTATTTTTCCATCGCTTCCGATGCGGCCTGCTTTGCGATCTTCACCGCGGCGCGGTTCATCTCGGCGATGCGGTTTTCCTGGTGGTACTCGTGCTGGCTCACGCGCTGGCTCGAGAACGTATTCGTGGTCAGGCAGTCTACGCCCGCGTCCACGTAGCGGCGCTGGATATCGAGGATGATTTCCGGCTTCTCGATGGAGAGCATGTCGTTGTTGGCGCCCTTGATACCGTAGGTTTGGATGACAGAACCCATGCCGCCGTCCAGCAGCAAAATCTTGCTTTCGAATGCTTCTCTAAGCGTCATATCCTTTAATCCGCGATACGTGGTTTATGCGTTTATTCGCTTTTATGCATATATAGAAAAAACGCTCCCTCCGGACAAGGGATATACGAAAAATCCCCGCAGGCACAGGGCCGTTGCGGGGGGGGTTACCCTTTTTGGGGTGTTTTTCGATATTTCGGGCGCGGTCTACTTGAACACGGCGGTGTAGGTGGCGCCGTCCGTAACCGCGATGAACCTCGGGTTGGCGATTTCGCCGTCGCTCCATCCGGTAAATACTGACCCGTTCATGGGGAACGCCTCGATGACCATCCCGATTCCGGCGAAGAACTTGCCTGCCAGTGTAGACGTTGTTGCCGGCCTTCCTTCGACGCTTATATAACCGTTTCCGGTTACGGAGAGGTTCACTGTTGCCATGGAGCTAAGCCCAAATTCGAAATAGTAGTCCTGGAGCACGCTTGCGTCACGCTCTTCGGCCCATTCCTTGAGGCAACTGCCCGTCTTGCTGAATCCGTGCCCGCACGAGTTCTTGTAGTACTTTTCGTCTTGCTTGAACTTTTTGAGGTCGCGGGTCATTTCGGCGGTGTCGATGGTCGCCGTCATTTCGTTCACAATCCTGGTGACGTTCGCCGAATTCGTGTTCAGCTGCAGCATGAGTGCCGAGCGGTTCAGGAAAACGCGCTGGAATTCCGGGTTCTTGATGAGCTGTATGTACAAATTAGCAAAGCAGCCTTCGTCCTTGCAGGGCTTGTTGCCGCCGCCTTTCTTGATCCACGGGAATATGTCCGTGCTCTGGCTGAACTCGCCTCCGTTCACGCCCCACATCCAGTCGAATCCGTGGTCAAGGTCGTAGACCATGAACTTCCAGGGCTGCTCCGGGCTCTTCCAAGCGCGCACGTTGTTGTTGGGCCAGTCGCCGTTGTGTATGTAGATTTCGGCAGCCATGTAGTCGGCAAAGCTGCCCATGTCCATGAGGGTCTTTACGAGCTCGTAGTTCGCGTTGTTCTCGCCGCTGAAGTCGTTCTGCGCGACAAAGCTGAGCAGAGTCTTGTATTCGTCAATGGTACCGTTGCTCGCGGTGATGTCGTGGCCCAGGTGCTTGACCATAGTGACCGTGCCTGCGTCAATGCCGTAGTTAGTTTCTACGTAGTGCTTGTTGAAGCGCTCGCGCATGTCGTGGATGCCGTAGTACTTGCCGTTGTAGAACACCACCACCTGGCGGCTCCGCTGGTAGTCGACGCTACTCCCTTCGAGGAGGGCGCCTCCCATGGCGTCTTCGATATAGTCGCTCACAAAGCGGTTGCCGTTGTTACGCAGGTTGAACCCGCGGAACTTGTTGCTAGTCTCTTTGCGGGTCTCGAACAGCGGGTAGTTGATTTTCCCGTCTTGGTATTCCTCGCGCATCACGATGGCGACGGACTTCTTGTCGTTGAGCCTGCTGTAGCCGCCCATGAGGGAGATGCCTGCATCGATTTCCCATGCGGGGGCGGTCGCCTTGCTGCCCTCGGCAAAATACTCCACGTGTACGGCGTATTCCTTGTCTTCGTAGAGCCCTGCGGGAGCGCTCTTCGGGGTCTCGGCGCTTGTCTTGATGTAGTATTCCTTGAAGAACGCGGAATCGACGCTTACGGCGACGACCGGCATGTGGACTGTCTCGCCAATGAAGAACGTCTTGGTGATGACCTCTGTAGTGAGCGCTCCAGGCTGGAACGCCGCACAGCGCAGCACCGTGTTCTTGGAAATTGTCATGGGTGCGGTAAACTCGGGCGAGGCTTCGGTAGGCTTGGAGCCGTTCTGCATGCAGCGGACCGTGGTGCCCTCGGGGACTACCGGCGGGTCGAGCGTGATTTCGCTTGCGTAGAACCCTGCGCTCTTGGTGCCGAAGTCGAATGTGGGGGCGAGTGTCGCGTATGCGCCTGCGTCGTTGTTTGCCGCCTCGGGGGTCGCGACCGCGAAATACTTGAGACTTCCATCCGATACCTTGCCAAAGCTCACTCCGGCGGGGAGCTGGGGGTAGGTGAGGCTATCGTGGATGGCGTTGTGGTTGTCGATAATGTAGACTGTGCCGCCCTTCTTGTCGAGTTTCCAGTTCGTGTGCGTGCGGGCGTGCAGCGCGTGGCCTTCGTCGTCAACGCCGTCGACCATGCCGTCTATGCTTGCGATGTCCTTCTTGTCGAGGAATACGGTGCGGTAGCCGTGTGCGGGAATATTTTCGCTGCGGAATATCCACTTTTGCGGGTTCGCGAGGCTCTCGACGAGCGAGTAGCCCTTCAGGTTCACGTCCTTATCGCCTGCGTTGTAGATTTCCACCCAGGCGGGGTCATCGCCTTCGTGGTCCAGCCAGGAGAGGTTGAGCGCGGAAATTTCGGTAAGGAAGAGCGACGGGGCTTCGGAGATGTGTAGTTCTTCTTTCGGGACCGGGATAACCTCTTCTTCGGGGGAAGAGGGACCGTCGGAACAGGCCTGGAGTGCGAATCCTAGGCCGAAAGCGAGAGGTGCGGATAAAAACTTGCGATAAAGGGAAATGTCAAACATCTTGTTTACCATACTAGCCATAGGTAAATCTACAATCAAAAAAGCGCCGTGTATACGGCGCAAACAATTTTTTACCGGATTTGGGCCTGTTTTACCCTTTTCCCGTAGCCGCTGTGATGAACCTCACTAGCTTACGCAGGAGTTTTTTGCGCGTATGGGCCTAGTCCTTTATGCAGCGGATCGGCATGGTCATTTCCCATTCAGTGAAAGGCTGAACCGTAATGACTCCCTGCGTTCCCTGGATTAGAATGTAGTACTGCGTGGCGCTGTTGTCATACACCCACACGTGCATATATCCGCCCCTCCCGTTGAACGCACCGTTGGCATAGCGGCCTGTCGAGGCGAAGGAGAGTCCGTAAATGTCGTTGGCCGTTACTGTTTGCCCCCAGCCATTAAGTGAAAGTGCGTCGGCAGCTTTTGTGAACCCTACATAGTTTGTCATTTTTGTCGCCTCGCTGTGTATGGGCAAGTGCCATCCGTCGGGGCAGATACCCTGTATGGGATCGGCTCCCAGGGCGCATTCCTCTCCGAATGCACATTCGCTGCTGTTCGTTGCGGCAACGCGGTTGTACAGGCGACCAAAGATTTCGCAATCGTCAGGATCGTTGTTGTAGCAGAGAGTGTTCCCCTGTAGTAGGGGGTAATTCAGGGAATCGGAAAAGTTCAGGTTCTCCGCCATCCAGGTTTGTCCGTTGACTTCTATGGTGCGGTAAGTCTTGTTGTCGCGACTGTCGGTCATGATTCCGTAACTGATGGCCGGGTTGAACAGTTCTTCCTTGGAGGTTATGGAAAAGCTACTGTTTGGCGTCACGGAAGATGAAGAAATCGCACTTGAGGAACTGCTTGACGAAATGCTCGACGAACTGATGCTTGAGGAACTATACGAACTGCTGGATGGAATGGTGGGGCGTGTGTCCGAGATGCAGCGGACGGTAAAGTAACTTTCCCTGGAATTAAAGTCAGTGTTTGTAATCTTGCCGGCAAGGCCATGAATCAAAATATAGTGCTGGGCCGAAGACTCGTTTTTAAAGACCCATGTGTACGAATATCCGCCTCTTGAGTCGAAATCATCCCGGCTGTCCCACGAGCCGGGCGAAGTAAAGGAGAGCCCGTACTTGTTGTTGCCTGTCACTTCGCCTCCCCAGCCATGAGTTGACATCACATCGTTAGCACTTGTCGCTCCCACATAATCCACCAGGTTTTCGGCTTCGGCATATGAAACGATATGCCATCCGTCGGGACAAATACCCTGTATGGAGCTTGAACTCAAGGAGCAATACGATCTATACTCGCAGTTACTGTCGTTCATCGCTGCGTCACGGCTGTAGAATCGACCCAGGAGTTCGCAATCATTTTCGTCATCCTGATAACAGCGGGTTTTCCCCTTCAAGATCGGATAGTTGATGGAATCGGCAAAGTTCAGGTTCTCCGCCATCCAGGTTTGTCCGTTGACTACGACCGTCTTGTACTTCTTGCCATCGCGCGGGTCCGTCATGATGCCGTAGCTGATGTTCGGGTTGAAAATATCTTCCTTGGATTCCAGGGAGAAACTGCTGGAAGGGTTTGCAGATGACCCGTAGTAACTGGACGATGAATAGCTGTAACTCGAAGAATAACTGCTGGACGAATTCCGGGAAGAACTACTCGATAGCTCGTCATCTGAACTCGACGACGAACTGCTGGAAGACGAGCGCTTGTATTCGTGACCATTAGCTGTGAGGGTGTCGCTATTACCTACCCAGAGGTAGACGGAATCGGCGCGGTTAAAAACGCAAGTGTACATGTCTTTGTCGCGACCGACAACTGCATCGCGGCCTTCACGAACGTCGTTGCAGGGGTAGTCGGCAAATTCTGATTTCGAGACGAAAGCGTAGTCGTAACCGCGGTTTTTTGCGACCGGGGTGAAATCGTCATCGTCACCACAGGCGACAAGGAATGTCAATGCAATGCAGGGAATAATTTTTTTCAAGAACATGTCTTCTCCTTTCCCCCTATAATTTAGCTTTTTTTCTAACTTTATTGCCGATGACCCGCAATTTTTACAAGCCAGGAAGGCCGCGCAGGCCGACTCCCAACCGCCCCACAGTGGCCCGCGAAACGTTCGAGGTCCGTATCGAGAAGATGGTGCAGGGCGGCGAGGGCATGGCGCGCCTTGCGGACGGCCGCGTATGCTTTGTGGCGGGAGCCTTGCCGGGAGAACTCTGCAAGGTGGCGCTCACGTTCGCGAAGAAGGATTTTACCCGCGGACGCGCTGTAGAAATTCTTGAACCGAGCCCCGACCGCGTGGAGCCGCGCTGCCCGCTGTACGGCAAGTGCGGTGGCTGTAGCCTGCAGCACTTGGACAGCGAAAAGCAGGCGGAATACCTGGCGCGAGTCGAGCGCGAAAACTTCCGGCGCATCGCCCGAATAGACTTGCCCGAAGATTTCAAGGTGCATGTGGGCCCTGCGTGGGGTTACCGCAATCGCGCCCGCGTCGTGGTGGTAAGCGACCGTGCGGGGGAAAAGGATATCGTGCGGTTCGGGTTCCGCATGCAAGAAAGCAACCGCATCGCGCTCTTCAAGGAATGCCCGGTTCTGTCGCCCGCGCTGAACGGCTTTTTGCAGGGCAAGGCCCGCGAGATATTTGCGGGCAAGTTCCGCCAGGGGCGCGAAACGGACGTGAATCTCTTTGACAATGGCGCGGGCGAAGTGCGCTTTTATTGCGGTGCGGACAAACAAGATGCCCGCGGGTCGTCCGCACCCGAGATTCAATCTAGCGAATCCTCGTGCGTCGTGCCTGTTGCGGGCAAGAACGTCCATGCTGGCGCAGAAGTGTTTTTCCAGAGCAACCTTTCGCTTTTGCCCTCGCTGGTGCGCTCCGTGCGCAATGCCGTAGATGAGGGCATCGCAAATGGAGAAGCAAGCGACGAATGGCTTATCGACCTCTTTAGCGGGGTAGGCTTCTTTGCCGCAATGCTCGAAGACAAGTTCAAGCGCGTGACGACCGTGGAACGCGACGAGAATTGCCTCCGCTACGCTAAACTTAATTTGTCTGCAAAATGCGAGTCGGTATCCGCCCCGGCCGAAGACTGGCTGCAGGAAAATGTCGTGGATGTGCCCGCGACGCTTATCGTGGACCCGCCCCGCACGGGGCTCCCGCCGAGCTGTACCGCAGCCCTTGCCGCAAGTTCCGTAAACCGCCTGATTTACGTGTCTTGTGACCCGGTGACACTTGCCCGCGATACGGCCGTTTTGGCCCAGTCGGGCTTTAAAATCTGCCGTGCCGAGGCTTTTGCCTTCTATCCGCAGACCCCGCACCTCGAAATGATGCTCGTTTTGGCGCGCTGATTTGCCCGCGCAGACCTTTTTTGCTAGTTTGTTATAGGAAAGGTCTTTTTCAGGAAAGGTAAAAATGAAAAATCTTGCGAAAATAGCTGTTTTGGCACTGTTTGCCGCAGGTTGCTTCTTTACGGCGTGCTCTACCGAAGAAGTCCGGCTCGTCTGTGGCCGCGAATGGAACCCGGCAATGCAGCTGGTTGCCGACACGACCAGCGAATTTGAACTCATCAATCCGATGATTGTGCAGTTCCGCTACGGTACGGGTTTTGACTTCCCGACGCTCAAGATTACCTTCTACGAAGGGACCGCCGCCAACAAGGGCAAGGAAATCTGGCATTACGAAGCCAAGGTGAACGAGAAGGTGAGCGTGTATACGCTGCAGGGCCACTCCAAGCGCGGAGGCCTCATGACCGCTTCTGAACTGACCCGCCACCATAAGCCGGGCTCCATCTACATCGAGGCTACCACGGGAGACCGCCTCCTTGCCGCCAAGGAAATCACGCTTATCAAGAATAAACAGTAAATTGTACGGGTTACGATGATTAATAAAAAGATCCTGACAGGATTCAGCGGGCTTTTGTTGCTTTGCGCTTTCCCCCTCACGCTTGCCGGTTGCGGGGAATCCGAAGTTACGCTCAACTACACCCTTTCTGAACCTGTTGACGTGGAAGTCTATACCGAAAGTTATTTTGCGACAATCGACCTCAAGGGCGACGAGCAGATGGGTACCATCACCGCCGCCTATGTGGACCTGAACTATTCTACGGCGGGTGACACCACCAAGGTGAAACGCCTGTACCGCGTGAACAACTCCCGCGGCTACCTCAAGAACTTTATGCCTTCCGAACTCGCTTGGCGCGTGAAAGAAGTGGACCTTGCCGCTATTGACCGCGAGGTGGTGAGCCTTACCGGCCTCGAAGACGGTTACGACACGCTCCTTGCGCACATCCCGATGCCCGAACGCTGGCGCAAGCAGTTGTTGAACCCCGATTACAAGCCGCACCTGCGTCGCCTCGAAAAGCACCGCTGGGAAATGGACCACCTGCTCAAGGGTACGGTTCCCGTGAAGGCGAATATCACCAAGATGCTCGAAGACCAGGGCCGCCTCAACTTTGCCCTCATCAAGATCGATTCAGTGGTCACGAAGGGCTTCGAGAACCGCGACCACCGCCATTGCCTGGACTACAAGATTTACCTGCACGAAAAGGAAAGCTTCCCGTATTACATTTGGGAGCAGCACGTGAACAGCAATATAGTGCCCGACAAGTTCAAGGCCTATACCGCAGGGCTCAAGGCGGAATACGACACCGAGTTCGAAATTATGATTGACCCCACGACGGGAATTCCGTGCCAGGAACGCGAAGTGAAGGTCGGCACCCACACGATGGTGAATCCGGTGACGAACGATACCGTGACCTTCAAGAGCAACATCACGCACGAACGCCTGTTCAACATCAAACGTCCAGTTTCGGAGTAGTCCATGAAATGTTTTGCCCGCATAGTTGGTGCATTCTGTGCCGTCGCCGCCGCGGCGCTGTTTGCGGGCTGCACTTCGCATCCGTCGCCCCAGCAGACGATGGTGGACGACCGCTACATGATGTACAAGGAAACGTATAAGGCTTACAAGGAAGCCGAGGAACGCTACCTGAACCTGCTTTTCAATATCGAGCGCATGCCCGAAGAAGAGGAACTCTGGATCATGAAGCGCGAACAGATGCAGGAGCTCTTGCAGCTGCGCGAACTCATGCTGCAGGCCCGCGGCGAACTTGACGACGCGATGAAGACCTGGGAAACACACCTGATGGAAGTACAGTCCGAGGTAAAGAAAGCGCAGGTCCAGCAATACAACCCGAATTTCAAGGGCCGTGACGCACAGCGCACTAGCCCCGGGCAATTGCTTCCCGGCGAGGTTCCGAATACCAGGAAACGCTAGAGATTTTTTGTGCCTGCAGTGGGCACTAGGCTACTGCCAGCTATTGACAAATCCCATTCCAATCGCGAACTTGATGCGCGTGGGCGATACGGCGTCCGGTAAGAGCGGCACGTCGATGGGCGAGGGGGTCCAACTTTCGCTCCTCCCGTTCTCGTCGCCGATGCGGCTGAGTGCGCGGGCGAACGTGAGCGAGATGTCGAGCGGGATGCTGTAGAATAGCTTGTTGCTCCACCTGAAACTTAAGCCAACGGAACGGTCCCAGAAGTCGTGGTCGGTGAACTTGTCCATGTCGAACCACTTGGAGTTCCATGCGGCGCCGATCTGCGCGAATACGTCGAAGTAGAAACCGCGCGTCTCGAAAATCCAGAAACCCTTGCGCCAGTCGTCGTAGATGGGGAAGAGGTAGTGGACTTCGGCCATGGCGGTCTTGGTGCCGGCGCGCGTGTAGCTCTCGGAACTGCGCAGGTAGGGGTAGCCTTCCAGCATCACGGGGCTGTAGTAGTACGAATCGAGCGTGTCTACCTTGGCTCCGGTAGAGTCCTTCGCGTTGGTGTTCCAGTTGAATATGCCTGCGATGCGGCCGCCTGCGGCAAGGCGTGCCCCGGTAAGCGGGCTCTGGATGCTGCCGTAGAGGTTGATACCGAATTCGTGGATGTTGAAGTTCCTGTACTTGGGCTTTATGGAACCGCTTTCGGTGACGTAGAAACTTTCGGCGAACGTTCCCGGGCGGTACAGGTCGCTGTTCGAATACTGGTACGACAATACGACGCCGTTGCCCTGCCCGCTGATGCCCGTGCCGTCTTCGCCTTCCTCGTCGCCGTAGATGCCGAACAGGGCCATCGCGCTGATGCGCTTCTGGTAGGTCCATGCGAAATCGTCTTCGTACAGGTTGAAATCGGCCCAGTCGTAACCGAGGGCGACTTGCAGGGTGTCGCTGGTCTTGAATATGCTGTAGCCCGCCATTGCGATAAGCGCCTGCATGGGGACTGCGTAGTGGTTTAGGCCGAGGCTGTCGCCGTCATGGGCGCGAACGTCCTCGTAGCGGACAGTGTCCTTGCTCGTGTAGTTCGCGTAACTGTAAGAAATCCCGAAATCGATGGGTGTGCTGTGGTTTTCCCACGCGACGAAGAATTCCTTTTCCTGTTCGGGATTGAGGCCGTCGGCGTTGATGTAGTCGATGCCCGCGCCGAGTTCTAGCAGGAGTCCCATCTGGACGGTGTTCTTCTTGAGCGGGTCGGAAAGCACGACGGCAAGGCCCGCCTTTACCTTGAGCTGGCCTTCGCCGAATACCGTGAGGTCGGGCGCGTTTTCGTTGAACGAGAGCATCGGGATGAACAGCGGGACAGTCGGGATGGGCTTGTAGTCCTGCTCGGTGCCTGCAAATTCGCGCTCCTCGAGTTCGATGTGCTTCTCTATGCGCGGGAGGGGCGATCCCTTGAGCGCGATTTCGCTCGGGGCGGGCCTCTGCGTAATGGTGTAGGTCGTGTCGACGAGCTTGATGACGGAATCGCGCATGGTGACTGTCGGTTCAGTCATGCAGTTTGCAACCGCATTTGCCTGTGAACTGTCGCTCTGGGGCTGTGTTGCGGCAATGGAATCCGCGGTTGCGTTTGAATCGGCGCAGTTGCTCCACACGGTATCGGCAACTTGGATGGTGCTGTCGCGTTCCACGATGTTCATCGTCGTGTCGTTCACCATCGCGACGGGAGTGTACTGCATCTTGTAGAGCGAGAATCCGTCCTTGTCGTACTGCGTAAAGTAGAGAGTGTCGCCCGCGAGTGCCGGCGTGAATGCACCGCCGACCACGTTCGTGAGCGGGCGTTCGCTTCCGGTGTCGATGTTTTTCTCGATGAGGTTGAAAATGCCGTTCCTGTTGCTCGCGAATACGATCTTGCTGTCGTCGATCCAGTTTACGTCGCGCTCGTCGAAGCCCTCGGTGCTCACGACCTTCATGTTCTTGCCGTCGGCGTCGATCACGGCAATACCGCGGTGCACATCGTCGAAGAACCCGAACGCGATGCGGCTCCCGTCGGGGCTGTACTTGGGGCTATAAATATTGTAGTACCTGAACTTTGCGTCGGGCACAAAGATGTCGACCGGGTCTTCTGCGGTGTAATCGTCAAAGTTCTCGGTGAAGGGGACCTTGCTCAATACGAAGCGCGTGCTGGCGTTTTCCCTGCGGGCGAAGGCGACCTCGTTCCCCTTGGGGCTGAATGCCGGGTAGACCGCGTCGGCGAGGTAGGTCAGTGAGAGCTTGTTCTTGTTCGTGTCGCTTACCGCGATGTCGAAATGCGCGTGTCCGTCCTTGTCGCGGTTCTGGAAACTCACGTAGGCGAGAATCGGGCCCTTTTCGGGGGAGTGGTACACGTCGATGCCCTTGTCGAACCAGGGCTTTTTCGCCTTGAAACCGCTTTTTGCGTATTCGCCGATGTCGATGGTGCTGTCGGAGTCCTCGTTTTCGAGGGAAAGCTCGCCGATTTCAACGCCGTCGATTTTTTCGCCGGCCTTGACTGCACTATCCGCGGCACTGCTGTCCGGTTCCAGCGGAATCTTGAATACCGCGCCGTCGAACCACGGCCCGCCAAAGTTCGATACGCCGTACAGGTGCTTGCCCGCCACCACGGGGAAGTCCTGCCAGAAGGCTTCGGTGGTCATCTTCTTGCCTTCTACGAGCGGGCCGAGGGAATCCTTCTGCGCCTTGTACTTTTCGGTAATTTCCTCTTTCCAGGCTTCGTACAGTTCCTTTTCGCCGATGCCGATAACCTTCTTGAGTGCTGCGTCGAGCGTTACGCGGTAGAGGCGCGAAAGTTCCGTCCAGATTTTCGGGATGGCGTCTTCGCCGTAGTGTTCCGCAATGTAGCGCACGAGGGCGAAACCCTGCGTGTAGGGGCCGAGTTCCGCGAACAGGGAATTGTCGGCAAAGTCGTGCATGTATTCGAGCGGGAGCAGCGTATCGTTCAAGACGGCGACGCGCAGGAGCATGTCGCGGTGCGTGTCCCAGGCGTCAAAGCCCATGCGGGCGGATTCGAACTGCGCCGTACCTTCGGCGAACCAGAGCGGTTGCAGCGTGAAGGGGATGAGTGTTGCGAAGTCGGTGGTGGTACGCTCGTTGTAGTAGTCCGTGTAGCCAATCTGGATGCCGTAGAGACTTGGGACAATCTTGCTCCCGTTCTCGATGCTCACCAGGTGGCTGAATTCGTGCGTGATCACGTCAGCGAGCCAGCCGTGGCTGCTGCGGACCTTGAAATCCCAGTTGGTGAGCCAGAGGTTCACCGCGTTTTCGCTCGGGACGGCGCTGCCGTTGCTATAGAGCGCGTTGTTGAGCACCGCGTTCACGCGGCCCGGCAGGTCCTTCTTGTAACGACCTACGACGGAATCGTAGACCGCTTCCGCATACGACGAAAGACGCGAGGCGTGCTCGGTGTATTCCTGCGGGTAGATGAACTGGAAATGCTTCGTGCCGGCGGTTTTCCACTTGATGTCGCTCTGGTTGCCGTAAAACCCGGCTGCACCCGCAGCCCCTGCAAACAGCATTACGCCTGCAAGGGTAGCCGCGACCTTCGCGGAAAGTCTTTTCACGATAAAGAGCATTACCCCTATAATTTAGGAAATTTGGGCCCGAAAACCCACTTTTGATTATACGAATTTGGTGCGAGCGGTAAAAAAACGCTGCACGGTTGCCCGCACAGCGCTTTTGTTAGGAGGAGAAATTATTGTCGCGGTTCGCGAACGCCCTTATTCCAGGCCGTAGGCTTCCTTCATGCCTTCGATGAGCTTGGTACCCTTCGGGCTTGCGCCTTCGGATTCGAACAGGGCAAAGCCTCCGGTGTAGCCCCAATGCTGTAGCGGAATCTGCAGGGTGTCGCTGATTTCGCGGAGCGCCGTCATGTAGTTCAGCACGGACTGCTTGTCGGTCTTGAGGTTGTATGCGCCGAACTCGTTGATAATCACCGGCACATTGTTTTTCACGGCCCATTCCTTCGCGGGGAGCACAATCTTGAGGATGGCTTCCTTGTTGCCGTTCTTGTAGTAATCCTTTACCGCAGTTTTAATCCAGCTGGCGGTGTTCTTGGTGACGCCGAAGTCAGAACTGAATTCGGACCATTTTTCCTTGTCGTAGGGGAACATCAGGTTCTTGATGGTCTTGGAGTCGGCCCAGCTTGCGCTCTGGTGCGTGAACACGAACGGGTCGTAGGTGTGAATTGCGTAGATGACGTTGGAATCGTTGAGCGGCTGGCCCTTCGCAAGCAGCGAGATGTCGTACCACTTCGCGTCGCCGAAGATGACGGTGTGCTTCTTGTCGACGGTGCGGATGGAGTCGATGTCTTCCTGTGCGGCCTTGCGCCAGCTGGCGCTTGTCACCTTGCCGTTAGTCATGTCGGGCTCGTTCAGCAGTTCGTAGAAGATGTCTTCGCGCTCGTTGCCGGCGTAGTGTGCGGCCACGTGCTTCCAGACGTTCGCCATCATCTTGGTGTATTGCGGGTTCTTCGCGCTGGTGGTGTTGTAGCTGTTGTCGTATTCGTGGTAGTCGATGACGAACGACATGCCGTTCCTGCCGGTCCATTCCACGAAGGAGTCGAGCACGCCGAAGAGGTTTTCGTCGTCGAACTTGAGCTCGGTCGCGCCGGTGGTATCGGCCACGAATTCATCGCGGTTGGTGGCGTACCTGTCGAGGTCGATGGGGAAGCGCAGCGACTTGATTCCGTTATCGGCCATGAGCTTCACGTCGGTCTCGTCGAACTTGAACGTGCCATTGAACTTGGTCTTGTCCTCTTCGAGCCAGTTGGTAATGTTGATGCCCTTGTTGAGGTACTTCATCGCCTTTTCCTGGAGCGGGTTGGCAATGGCGACATCGCCGATGGTCACGGTGGGGATTACCGGGTCCATGATCTTCATGTCGGCAGTATCCTTCGCGACCTCGCTCGAGTCCATGAGGTACAGGTTGTCGATAGTCACGGAGTCGGTGGTGACCTTCGTGCTGCCCTTTGCCTGGAAGCTGATGGCAGTGATGTGTGCCGCGACAAATTCGACTTCTTCGCCCCAGCCTTCCTGGGCCATGTCCTTGAAGCGGATTTCGACTTTGGTCCATGCGTTTTTCGATGCCTTGACCTTAATCATGTGCACATCGTAGTCCATCACGTCGGAGGTCTCGATGCGTGCAATGTGGGCGGCGCCCTTGTACCAGTAGCTGAAACCGCCGAAACGGCTGCAGTCGATGGTGTCGGGAACCTGCACGCCCCAGCCCACGTACGGGTCGTAGGCGTAGTCGCCCTTGTCGAGTGTGTAGATAACCTTGAATGCGTTTGCGGTGCCGTTGTCGGCGGGGGCGGGGAGCGGGTAGCCCTCATCGCTTACGGTCGGGGTCGTGATGACGGATGCACCGCCGTTGTCGACGTCGGCATAGGTGTACCAGCCGGTACCGATGAGCGTGCCGCCGTCGCCGTCTTCAAGGTCGTCGACGAGGAGGCCTGTGCCTGTGACGGGCGGGATGACGACTGCGGGCGTCGTGTCGACGGGCGTGACCTGCTTGCTTGTATCGGGAATGGAGTCTGCCGGCGTGGGGATGCTGTCTGCCGGGGTGACTTCGGGCGTCTCGTTGTTCGGGGATGCTGAAGATTCGGAATCGCCGCAGGCGGTGAGGCCGAGGGCGAAGATGCCAGCAGTTGCGACGGGGAAGATTTTCTTGAAAAGCATGGTATACCTCTTTTACTTTACGATTTTAATATATGTAATTGCGCTCCCCGGTGAATTTCTCAATGGGGTAAATTATGTCAAAGTGTATCAAGTGTTTTTAGGTAATTTGCGGAAAATCACGCGTTTTGTATACAGAAATGCCGCAAATGGGGGAGCGCTGCGGGTTTCTTTCCCGAAAAACAAAGTATATTTTGGTCGTGGCCTCCTTTTCTACAGCGTATCACGAATCCGTAATGCATTCCCGCCGTTCCGCGGGAGACCCTATTACGCTCCATTGGGAGACCCGCATGCCCTCCGACAAGAGTTTTGCGGGTGCAAAACGTTACTCGGTTTCCAAGATCCATGCAAAAGCTATGGACGGTGACCTTTTTTCGCTGGTGGGCGAGCCCTCTTCCATGCTGAACCGCGTGTTCGCGCAGTTGAAAAACGACGTGTGCGCCGACGGGCTCCGTTCCATAGGGGTTTACGCCCTGCTGCAGGGCCAGCGCATTCCCGACGGGCTCTACTATTTTGACGTGGGCGCCGACGAACTTGTGGAATTGCCCGCCGAGAACGCGAAGGCGAGGCGTGCGAATATCGAGAACTTGAAGGGAGCGTTCCCGCCGAACGAGATTATGCAGGTGGCGGGCATTACGCTGTTCTTTACGGGAATTTTGGACCGCGTTGTTTGGCGGTACAAGGAATCTGCCTACAGGGAACTGCAACTCGACGCGGGCAGTTACGCCGGGCTTGTCGCCATCTTGGCCCGTTCCCTCGGGGGTGTCGCTATCCCGTTCAGCGCCTTCGTGGACGACGACGTTGCGGTGGCGCTCTCGCTGTCGCCTTCCGAAGTCCCGCTGGCAGCACTCTGCATAATGCCGAAGGCGCTCAAGAAGTACGAGACCGTTTCTGAATTTGCTTATAGCAACCGCACCGAGATGCACCCGACAAGTGAGGGCGCGAACCGCTACATGGCGCGGTTCATGCTCCAGAACCGCGTGGAATGCATCACCGACCTTTCGCACTGCATGAAGGTCTGCCGCGTGGTGGCGAGCCCCTTCAAGGGCGAGGAATTCCCGCTCACGCCGCTCAAGTTCCCGAACGAGTATTTTTTCCGCGAGTACGAGTTCCTCGGGCCCGGCGCGGTGAGCTTCCGCAGTTTCAAGCCCTGGAAGGCATCCCTCGACGATTTCTCGACGGTGCTCCGCTGGATGGAAATTTGCAACCTGAACGCATTCGGCGCGGGCCTCCTGAAAATCTGGGTGCTCAGTTTCGACGTGCAGTTAGTTTATTCGGGATTGTACCGCTACCTGCCCGTGAAAAAGTCGCTCTACCTGCAAACGAATTTCAGTGACCGCAAAAAGTTCGCGCGTGCCCACCTGTGCGAGGATTCCGTGGAGAACGCCTCGTTCGCGGTAATCTTTACTGCGGATCTGGAAGAGGCGTGCAACATGCTGGGCGAGCGCGCCTACCGCTACCTGAACATGAACGCGGGCTATGTCGCCGAAATCCTGCGCGAGTCTGCACGCGGGCTGGGAAAGTTCGCCCGCCGCGAGCCGTTCTACTGCGAGGACGATCTCAAGAAGGCTCTCCGCATCCCCGAGGGCGAAAGCATCCTTTCCGAAGTGCTCGTGGGCCGGTAACGCCGTGTCGGGCCGGTTGTCCCGCGTAAAACTCCTTTTTTACACCGCTTCGTGTAAAAAAGTTTACGCTACGCCGGCTTTTAAATTATATTAAGTGTGTAAAACTAGCCTCAAGGAGCCACTTTGAGTATTTTGCGTAGTACACTTTTTATGGGCGGCGTTGCCCTTACCCTTCTCGGTTGTTCTTCTAAGGAGGTCGTGCAGCAAGCACCTCCTCCTCCGCCACCCCCGGTTCCGGTATCGCATGAGCTTGAGCTGTTTAATTGCCCCGATGGCAATCTCCGCGGCTCGGGTGTTGCCGGCGATTACGACCACGCTCTTGAGAGCGCGGTGAACCAGATTGCCGTCCAGATCCAGAGTACGGTCACGTCGACCAGCACTTCGCAGGTCGGTTCCGATGTGAGTGCCGAGGGCAAGGAAAGCATTACCTCGTCGTACGAGCGTACATCGCAGGTGTCTGCCACCATCAAGAACCGCCAGGACGTGCACGTGCTGGAGACTATCGCCCGCGATGGAGTTGTCGGTGTGGTCGCCTGCATGGATAAGAACGACGCCGCGAAGCCTTACCGCGAGGATTACCAGAGCGCCCGCGATGCGCTGGTGTCTTCGATGGCTGTGCTCGAGATGACAAACCACCCGCTCGAGAAGTTTGCCAATTACGACAAGATGACGGCGGCCTACTCCCGCTACAGGAGTTCGGCGCTCGTGCTGCAGTCGCTTGGTGCTACCGACAACCAGGCTGAAATCGAAGAGAACTACAAGAAGGCTTTGGAAGGCTACAAGGAATTCAAGAGCCGCTACCACATATACTTTGAAGGCAGCCTCGAAGCTGAGGAAGGCTCGAAGATTTTCCAGGAACTCTCCAAGAAGGTGTTTTTGCAGACCGTGCTGGATTCCGCCTGCGAAATCGGGCTCGTGCTGAGCCTCGAACTTTCGGACCCCAAATGCAAGGAAGGCGGTCTTGGAATTACCTGTACCGAGGTCGTCGCCTTGAACGGCAGCTCGTGCAAGGGCGAGACTTACTTTACGCTCGGTGCAACGCTCAAGGGCGTGGGCCGCTTCGACGAGGAAGAGGCAAAGACCAAGCTGGTGGGTAGCATCGAGAAGGGCGACCTGCTTGCCGACTGGTGGAAGGAACTCGACCGCTGGATTTTGAAGTAGGGCTAGGGAGCGATCCCGTTTACCCCCTCCAATAGCCCTTGTTTTAGGGCCTAGCGGTTGCCCGAAGGCAAAAAAATTTCTCTATTTGGTGCGTCCTGACGTTCGTGGACCCGATTTCGGCTTAAATGAGCAGTTTTCGGGGCCGTATACGAACGCCGTTTATTGTACGAGGTTTATTTGGTTAACCAGAAACTGGATGCACTTATCGCCGAGGCATGCAAGGCTGTTGGCGTGACATTGGTGGAACAGGACATGTTCCGTGCGGGCAAGCGCAAGACGCTGCGCCTCTATATTGACAAGCCCGAAGGTGTCACGATTGACGACTGCTCGAGCGTGAGCCGCCACCTTTCCGATGCATTGGACCAGGATCCAGACATTATCGAAGGCGCCTACACGCTTGAGGTGTCATCGCCGGGATTGGACCGCCCCCTCAAGTCGGTCGCCGATTTTACCCGCAATATCGGTCGTTTCTTGCGGGTCACGCGCAGTACGGGCAAGCCTGTGACGGGCAAGCTCAAGGCCTGCGACGAAGAAAGTTTGACGCTCACCCTCAAGGGCAACGCGGGCGACGTGGTTGTTCCCCGTTCCGAGGTGCTTGTAGCGAAAGTGGATGTACAAATATAATAGGAAGGTCTAAAATGGCTAAAAAGAACGAACCCAAGGTTGATTTGGTGAAAGTGCTCAAGGAAGTGATGGACGCCAAGAACATGGAAGACTCCGTCATCGAGGGCGCCCTCAAGCAGGCCCTGATTTCTGCAGCGCGCAAGTACCTGCACATCGACAAGAAGATCGAAGTGGATATCGACAAGGAAACGAACGAAATCCACGTGTTCCTCCGTGTCGAGGTGGTGGACGACTATCCGGATTACGACCCGAACATGACCGCCGAAGAAGTCGAGGAGATGGACGAGGGCTACATGCTTGTCGCCGAGGCTCAGGAATACAACGAGGACGCCCAGCCGGGTGACTTCCTCGAGATGGAAGTTCCGACCACCTCCTTCGGTCGCCAGGCCATCCAGACCGCCAAGCAGCTCTTGACCCAGCAGATCCGCGATGCCGAGCGCCAGAAGATCATGGATACCTACCGCGGTCGCGTGGGCACGATGATTAGCGGCGAGGTGCTGCGTCTCGAAGGCCGTACCGTTATCGTTTCCTTGGGCAAGCAGACCGAGGCCATGATTCCTGTGCGCGAACAGATTGGACACGAACGCCTCCAGCAGGGCCAGTCCGTGAAGGCCGTCATCGCCCGCGTGGAAGAATCCGCGAAGAACGGTGCGCAGGTCGTGCTTTCCCGCGCAAGCGGCGAATTCCTCAAGGAACTTTTCCGTCAGGAAGTTCCCGAAATCTACGAAGGTTCCGTCGAAATCAAGGGCGTTGCCCGCGAACCGGGTTACCGTGCGAAGATTGCCGTGTACTCCCGCGACGAGAAGATCGACCCGGTCGGCGCCTGCGTTGGCATGAAGGGTGCCCGTGTGCAGACGATTGTGCGCGAACTCGGCAACGAACGCATCGATATCGTGCAGTGGAACCCGGACATCCAGACGTTCATCACTCGTGCGCTCTCCCCGGCGAACGTGGTGATGCTTAGCGAAGTGCAGGGCACGTCGCGTGTGGTGGTGGTCATCAACGACGACAACCTCGCACAGGCCATCGGCAAGAACGGCCAGAACGTGAAGCTCGCTTCCCAGCTGGTGGAACGCGACCTCGACGTGTTCGGCGAGAAGGAATGGTCCGAGAAGGATGCCGATGCTAAGGCCCAGGTCTTGGCTCCGCGCCCGCAGGAACTCCGCCACAGTGCTGTACACAAGGCAGAATCCCTCTTTGCCGGTGCTGAAAAACAGGGAGAAGAAGGCTAGTCTTTTCCGATAAATGGGATTAATAAACAGGCTGATTAATGAGTACTGAAGAACAGATTAAACCGCTCGATTGGGCCAAGGAACACGGTGTCAAGATTGACTCCGTGATGAAACTTCTGCGCGATAATGGCGTAAAGGTCTTGACGCAGGTCTCGAAGGTGAATGCCTCCGAGTTCGAAAAGATTGAAGCGGCGGTCGCCGAAGAAAAGAAGAAGCAGGATGCCCGCACCAAGAACCTGAACCAGAAGAAGGCATCTTCTTCTGATGCAGATGCGGACGCCCCTGCCGAAGGCAAGAAGTCTGCGACGACGACGATGAAAGACGGCGTGAAGGTGAGCCTCAAGAAGCGTGCCACGAAAAAGGAAGGTACTGCAAAGGCGACCTCCACGAAGGCCACTACGGCAAAGGCGACTGCTACGGCAAAGCCTGCAGCAAAGCCCGAGGCTCCTGCAGAGGTGGCTGCTCCTGCGGCAGCGCCTGCTGCGCCCGTGAATGTCGAAACACCCAAGGTCGAGGCTCCTGCAGCCCCTGCCGCTCCCGCGAAGTCCGAGGCTCCCGCCGCTGCTCCCGAAAAGCCTGTTGCAGCGCCGGCCGCACCCGAACCGAAGCCCGTGGCTCCGAAGGCAAAGCCTGCTGAGCCTGCCCCGGCTGCTCCTGCAGCCCCGACGATGATGACTGCGGATACGGAACTCAAGCAGCCCCCGATGAAGGCCCAGGTGTTCAAGCCCGATGCAGCGATCCTCGCGCGTATCGCGAAGAGCCAGCAGCAACAGCAGGGTGGTGGACGCGGCCCGGGTGGCAACCGTCGCCCCGGCCCCGGTGGCCGTGGCCCGAGCAACGCCCAGGGTTACACCGGATCGTTTGGCCCGCGTAATGGTGGTGCCGGCGACAACCGTGGCGGCGCACAGCGCAGGCCCGGACAGGGTGGCGGCGCAAGCAGCTCCCGCGGTGGTTACACCGGCCGTAACGGCGGGTTCTCCAGCGGCTCCATGCAGGAGGCCTTCAACGCGAGCGCTCCCGGAATGGGCTCGCCGAACGCGGGCAAGGGCGGCAATCCGGCGAAGGGCCAGAATGGCCGTCACGGCAGCGACAAGAACCGCCGTGGCAACAGCCGTGACCGCCAGGAACAGCAGAAAGAACAGCAGCAGGAAATGGTACGCCAGAACGTCTCGCGCGTGATGGCCGACCTTTCCAAGAAGCCTGTGAAGAAAGTTTATCGCAAGGAACACAACGACAACGGTTCCGGCGAAGAGAAGAAGATTCTCAAGACCTCCGACTTCATTACCGTGGGCGAACTCGCTGGCCTTATGGACCAGATGCCTGCCCGCGTGATTGCGAAGTGCATGGAGATGGGCATGATGGTGACCATCAACGCCCGCCTCGATTTCGAGACGATCCAGATTCTTGCCGACGAGTTTGGCTACGAAGCCCAGCTCATGGAAGAATACGAAGAAGAAGCACTCGGCGTGGAAGAGGAATCCCAGGAAAACATGAAGCCGCGTCACCCGGTGGTGACCGTGATGGGCCATGTGGACCACGGTAAGACCTCTCTCCTCGACTGGATCCGCAAGACGCACGTTGTGTCCGGCGAATCGGGTGGCATTACCCAGCACATCGGTGCATACGAAGTAACGACGGCGCAGGGCAAGGTGACCTTCCTCGATACCCCGGGTCACGAGGCGTTTAGCGCCATGCGTGCCCGCGGTTCCCAGGTGACCGACGTGATTGTGCTGGTGGTAGCCGCCGACTCCATGGTAATGCCCCAGACTGTTGAATGTATTGACCTCGCCAAGCGCGAGAAGGTCCCGATGGTTGTCGCCATCACGAAGATCGACCTTCCGACGGCGAACCCCGACAAGATCCGCGCCCAGCTCGCCGAACGCGGCGTGGAAGTGGAACAGTGGGGCGGTACCACGAGCTGCGTGGAAGTCTCTGCCCGTACGGGCCAGGGCATGGACCAGCTTTTGGAAACGCTCGCCCTCGAAGCCGAAGTTCAGGAACTCAAGGCGAACCCGGACGCTCACGCCCGCGGCGCCGTGGTGGAATCCAAGCTCGATGTGGGCAAGGGCTCCATGGCTACGATTCTTGTGCAGAACGGTACGCTCCATGTGGGTGACCCGTTCGTGTGTGGTATTTACGCCGGTCGCGTGCGCGCCATGTTCAACGAACGTGGCGAGCAGTTGAAGGCCGTGCCGCCTTCCAGCCCGTGCCAGGTGCTCGGCTTCGACGGTACGCCGCAGGCCGGTGACGACCTCATCGTGGTCGACGACGAAAAGACGGCACGCGAAATTGCGAGCAAGCGCCGCATGGCTGCTCGCGAACGCGACCTGCGCGCCCGTAAGACGGTTTCTCTCGAGAACTCCTTCAACGACAAGAAGGAAGGCAAGCTCTCCGAACTCAACCTCATCGTCAAGGCCGACGTGGGTGGTTCTGCAGAAGCTCTTGCTGCCTCTCTCGAAAAGCTTACCAACAGGGAAGTGCGCGTCAACATTATCCGCAAGGGTGTGGGTACCATTACGGAATCCGATATCCTGCTTGCAACGACCGCATCTGCAATCATCGTTTCGTTCCACCTGATGCCTTCGCTCTCTATCCGCGAAATGGCTCAGAAGGAAGGCATCGAAATCCGCAACTACCGCGTGATTTACGACTGTATCGAAGATATCAAGAACGCAGTGGAAGGCCTCCTCAAGCCGATCATGCGCGAGGAACTTTCGGGCGAAGCCGAAATTCGCCAGGTGTTCAAGATTCCGAAGATCGGCCTCATCGCTGGCTGTATGGTTACCGACGGCGAAGTGGACCGCACTTCTCACGTGCGCGTGTACCGCAACGGCGTGGAACTCGGTACTACCGTGGTCCAGTCGCTCAAGCGCATGAAGGACGACGTGAAGTCCGTGGCTCGCGGATTCGAATGTGGTATCGGCCTCAAGGGCTACGACGATATCAAGGAAGGCGACAGCCTCATCTTCTTCAAGGAAGTCAAGGTGGCGCGTACGCTTGAAGACGTCGCTCGCGAAGAAGCCGAAGAGAAGGCCAAGAAGGCCGCCGAGGGTTCGAATGAGTCGTAGGACTGACAGGCTCGGCGAACAGTTCCGCGAGGAAATCGGGAAGCTCCTGCAGAAGGGGCTCAAGGATCCTCGCGTGAGCAGCCTTGCGAGCATTACCCGCGTGACGATTACCGAGGACTTGAGCTATGCGAAGGTCCTGGTGTCTGTCATGGGTACGGACAAGGAAAAGACCGATTCCCTGATCGGGCTCAACAACTCCGCCGGTTTTATCCGCGGCGTGCTGGGCAAGTCGCTCAAGATCCGCAAGATTCCCGAACTCAAGTTCGTGCTGGACGAAAACCTGGAACATGCGATGCATATCGAGGAAATCCTCGCCGAGCTGAAGCAGAAAGGGGATCTCTAGTTGGCTCCTTCGGGATTCATTCTGCTGGACAAAGTAGCCGGCGAAACATCGTTCAAGGCCCTTTTCCCGTTGAAAAGGGTCTTTTCTACTAAACGTGTGGGGCATGCCGGGACGCTCGACCTGCGGGCATCGGGCCTGATTATTGCGGCTACGGGCCGCGCGACGCGCCTGTTGCCTTATGTGGAGGCGAAGGACAAGTGCTACACGTTCCGCCTGCATCTGGGCTACGAGACCGATACGCTCGAGTGGGATGGGGATGTGGTGGAGCAGGGTGCCGCGTTGACGGTGAGCCGCGCCGACCTAGAAGCAATCCTCCCGCAATTCACGGGCGACATCGACCAGGTTCCGCCCCGCTATTGCGCCGTGAAGATTGACGGCCGCCGCGCGAGCGACTGGGCCGAACGCGGGAAGGATTTCGAGATGAAGCCGCGCCGCATCCACATCGAATCGCTCAAGGTCGTGGGTGAGGGCGGCGTTACTGAAGGCTGTTCCGGCAAGGAATTTGCGACGTTCGATATCGAGTGCGTGTGCAGCAAGGGTACATACGTGCGTGCGCTCGGGCGCGACATTGCCCGCGCTCTTAATACCTGCGGGTGCGTCTCGCAGATTCGCCGCCACCGCATCGGGAAGGTTTCCGTGGAATCGGCGGTGCGCGGCGAAGACCTGACGCGCGAACACCTCAAGTCCGTGGAGCAGGTGCTCGATTTCCCGGTCGTGAAGCTCGATGATGACCAGATGGCAGTTATCCGCAAGGGCAATTGGGTTCCGTGGCGCGAAGCCATTGAAGGCGTCGAAAGGCAGCAGGGCCGCGGCGACGATTGCGAAAGGCTCGTGTTTGCAGCCGATGCTGCTGGCAACGTGCTGAGCGTGTGCCGCTATGAACCGGGCCGCATCTGCCCGAAGATTTATTTAGGGGAAGACGAATGAAAAGAGCCGTGACGATGGGTAATTTTGACGGGTGCCACTTGGGGCACCAGGCGCTTTTCCGTACCCTGAAGGCCGTCGCCGAGGTGAACGGCTGGACCCCGACCGTCATCAGCTTCGAACCCCATTCCAACTACGTGCTGCGCGGTCCCGGCGACCCGCTGCTCCTTACCACCACCGAAGAAAAGCGCGAGTTCATCGAAAGTCTTGGGCTTGAATTTTTGGTGCTGCCGTTTACGCCCGAAGTGGCGAAACTCCCGTTCGATGTTTTCGTGCGGCAGGAACTCATCGAGAAGCGCGGAGTGTGCTCCATGTTCTTTGGGCACGACCACTGCTTTGGTGCTGGCGGCAAGGGCAACTACGAGACGATTACCGCTGCGTTCCCGGAACTCAGCACGCAGATGCTTTCCATAGTGCTGCACAAGGGCGAACGCGTGAGTTCTTCAGCCGTGCGTAACGCGCTCTTGAACGGCGACGTTTCCCGCGCACAGACTTATCTTGGGCGCCCCTACCGCCTCTCTGGTACCGTAGTCGTGGGCAAGCGCCTCGGGCATACCATCGGATTCCCGACCGCGAACCTGCAGGTGGAACAGTACAAGTTCTTGCCGAAGACCGGCGTGTACGTGGCATCTGCCAGGCTTGCGGATGGCCGCATTTTCCGTGCCGTGGTGAATATCGGCGTGCAGCCCTCTGCGCCTGGACTCCATCAGATGGCCATCGAGGCCTACCTTCTCGATTTTAGCGAAGATATCTACGGGCAGCACCTGGTGCTCGACCTGATGGCCTATTTGCGCCCGGAACAGAAGTTTGCCAGCATGGAAGACCTTGTGCGTCAAATCGGCATGGATGCCGACACCGCCAAGAATTACAACGGGAATCACTGGGCGGAATAGATTTTTAGTTTAAATAAAAATCTATTCAAAAAAACATCAAGTATAAAATTTACGCGGGCGGGGCCCCAGCTCAGAGTTGCGAAGGCCGCACGGGCCCCTCCCTGCACCCTCCCCATCCTTGGCCGACGCCTTTCGGGTTTAGTGCTGCTTATTGCAGATTAAAGAATGAACCGCAGGATGATTAGCGTTTATTGTAGGTTATACTAACGTATTATCCAGGCCAAAAACTTCGCCGAGCTGCTTGTCATCCATGTCGGCGAGCCAGGTTTCGCCCGCGCTCACGGTCATGTTGGCGATGGACTTCTTGGTTTCCAAAAGCGCATTGATTTTTTCTTCAAATGTTCCCTTGGTGATGAACCTGTGAACCTGCACGTTGCGCGTCTGCCCGATACGGAAGGCGCGGTCGGTGGCCTGCGCTTCGATGGCAGGGTTCCACCACAAGTCGTAATGAATGACCTGCGATGCGGCGGTGAGGTTGAGGCCCGTTCCGCCCGCCTTGAGCGAGAGGATAAGCACCTTGCAGTCTTCGTTCTTCTGGAAGTCCTCTATCATGGAGGTGCGCTGGGTCTGCGAGCAACCACCGTGATAGAAATGTGTGCGGAGCCCGAGTTCTTCCGTGATGGTCTTTTCGAGAAGGAATCCCATTTCGGCGAACTGCGTGAAGATGAGCGTCTTTTCGCCCTGTTCCTGTATGGAGGTGAGCAGGTCGAGGAGCATCTGCAATTTGCCCGAACTGAGTTCCGGCGATTTTTCTGCCGTTGCGGTTGTTGCCTGCGCGGTTTCTGCCTGCAGGGAGTCAGTTTGCGCGGCATTGTCCGCGGGAACCTGCTGCGCCGCCGTCGATCCCTTGAGGAATGTCGCGGGGTGGTTGCAAATCTGTTTGAGCGCGAGAATCATCTGCAAGATAATTCCCTTGCGCTTGAACAGCGCGTGCGCGTCGTTCGCCTTCTCGCTCATCGCCTGTTCCATCTCGAGTTCCTGCATAAAGTGCTCGAGTGTTTTCTGGTAAAGTGCAGCCTGCGGTTTGGTGAGTTCGGCGTATTCGTCCTGGATTATTTTGTCGGGCAGGTCGCTGATGATGCTCTTGTCGGTCTTGAGGCGGCGCAGCATGAACGGTGCGGTAATCTTCCGGAAGGTTTCTGCCACCTTCTCGTTGCCCATTTTCTGGATGGGCGTCTCGAACTTTTCGCGGAATTCGGTTGCGCTCGGGAAAAACCCGCGGTTCGCAAAGTCCATGATGGTCCAGAATTCCATGAGGCGGTTTTCGACGGGAGTGCCGCTCATCGCGATTTTCATGGGGGCGCGCATCCGGCGCAGCAGTCTGCTCTGCTCGCTGTCCGCATTCTTGATGTTCTGCGCCTCGTCGATGACGATCGCCTGCCACGGGCGTTCGTTCAGTTCGTCGAAGTCCTTGCGGAATGTTGCATAGGTCGTGAGCAACACGTCGGCGTGGAATTTCTCGAGGTCGCGGCTTCCGCCGTGGTAGGCGAAGAACGTAAGTTCTGGCGCGAACTTCTTGATTTCGACCTGCCAGTTGCACAAGAGGCCCGCGGGCATTACCACGAGGGCCTTGCGCTCGGCGAGCTTGCCTTCTTCGTGCATTTTTAGCAGGAAGGCAATGACTTGGAGCGTTTTTCCGAGGCCCATGTCGTCGGCTAGGATGCAGCCGAAACCGATTTCGAGGTTCTTGTACATCCACGAGTAGCCGCGTACCTGGTAGGGGCGCATGGTCGCGTTCAGGTGTTCGGGGAGGGGTACTTCGGTTTCGGCGCGCCAGGCATCGAACTGTTGCTTGAATTCACCCGCCATTTCGACCGGGACGCCGTCGCATTCGCCGGTGAAGCATGCCTGCACGAGTTTCGCCTGCGTGATGACTGGGGCGTCGTCTGCACCTTCATCGCTCGCATCGGAGCCCGCGCCTTCCTTACCAGCGTCGGAGTTCTCGCCGTCATTGCCCGCGGCACCTTCCGTACCCGCATTTGAGCCTTTCGCGCCTTCCGCACGGCCTTCAATCTTTTCCCGGATAGCCTTCAGGTCCTCTTCCGAGACGGTCACGTACTGCGACTTGTATTTCAGCAATCCGTCTGCATTCTCGGCAAGCTCCAGGAATTCTTCTGCCGACACGTTCTCGTCGCCAATCGCGATTTCCCAGTCAAAATCGAGCAGGTCGTCTGCGGTGAACGCCCCGAAACTCATGCTCCCTTGCAGGCGCATTTTGGGCTTGGGCTTGCCCACGTTCAGCAAGTTCTTCGGGATTTCGGTCTTGACGCCGAAAATCTCGAGTTTCTTGAGGCAATCCTGCAAGAATTCGAGCAGTACCGCGCCCTGCATCATGATGGGGGAGGCCGCCCGGTTTTCTATGTAGGCGCCCATCGGCTTGAACGAATCTGCGATGCCGTTCAGGATGTTCAGAATCGAGAGAAGACGCGCGTCATTTTCTTCGAACAGGGTGGAAAGTGGGGTGAGTTTGTCTGCATCGAAGACGAAAACTTCGAGTGCGACCTGTTCTCCTGTCTCGTAGCACTTGAAAAGTAACTGTGTGCGGAAATCAAGGCTGGAGTAGACCGAGAACCACTTCTGGATGCCCGCTGGTACGGAGAGCAGGTTGCCCGCGAGCCTGCCCGAAACGCAGGTAAAGAAGAACGAAATCAGGTTCCCGTGGTTTGTCTTGAGCGCGGGCTTGTACGTGTGCGCGAACCGCAACAGTTGCGAGATAAACAGCGAGAGGATCTGCTCCGCGGGTTCCGCCATTTCTACGAAATCCTCTTCGCGGGCGGTGAATGCGAACTTTTGCGGGGCGGCGGCCTCGAGGTCTGCGACAATCCCGAGAATGTCGGGGAGCATTTCGGCAGGGAGCCAGCGCACCTGTGCCACGCTTTTGCCAATCCAGAAAACCTGCGGGTAGATTGCGCCTGTGCGTACCAAGTGGAAAGCCACCTTCAGGAGTAAGAAAAGGTAGCATGCCGTGTAATGGTGCCAGGCGAGGTTGCGGCCCCCGAGCCAACTCACGGCGCCCATCACCTGGGGTACGCTGAGTCCTGTCTCGATGATGGTTCCGCCTTCGTTCAGGTGATCAAAATGCCAGTGCCAGCCATCCTTGTGGTAAATGCGCAGGGCCTCGTTTTCCGCGATAAACGTCTTGGAGTTGTTCACGCGGTAGTGTTCCATGAACTGGTCAAAGTTCTCGTAGTTCGCGAAGAACTTGCGGCACCCCTCAAGCTCGTCGGTGTAGCTCTTGCGGAAGTTGCCCGCGGTGCAGAACGACGGAAAGTTCTGCAGCATGGCGGGCAGTATGCGCGAGTAGTCCTTCCACTCGCCGTAGTTGAATACCGGCAGGCGCTGTGGCGGCGTGCGCGAAACGTTCTGCGGGGAATTTGCGAATAGGCTGGTGCTTGCGTCTTCGGCGAAGTCGAGGCTGTTGTCTACCTTTTCCTCGAAAATCTTGTTCTTGCCGCCCGATGTCCGCACGAGGTTCTTCTCGTAGGGCGCGTCGAGGTCGGACTGTATGGCAGGACTGTTCTTGTAGTGGGCGAGGTCGAGCCCGTGCAGCTTGAACAGGAGCGTGGGGTCGGAGCCTGCCATCTCGGCAATCTTGAGGAAAGTCGCGGCGATGTACTTGCACGGGACGGGGTCACGGCAGTCGCAGCCCATCTTCACGTCGTCGCTGCTGTCGAACAAGTTGATGCCGCTCTTTGCGAGCAGGAGTTCCGTGGGCGGGTTCATCGCTCCGTTTTCGAGCGCGAGCATTTCGGAGGGCTGCTGCTTTAGCAGGTTGATGAATACGCTAATCTTTTCGTCGTGGAATTTCGGGAATACGATGTAGTTGTTGTGGAGCCCGCCGTTCGGACCCTTCACCACGGAAATGACTCGGTTGTCGATGATGTCGATGCTCGTGACCTGCCCGCGTTCCACGAACCGCATGCCCTGCAGTACGGTCTGCTCGTCACACGAGCGGAAAAGGCCTTCCAGCCATTTTTCGCACCACCAAGTGTTCCCGTACTTTCCAAAATTCATCGCGCCAAATATAGCAAATTTTTGCTCATTTGTGCATAGGTTTTGTCCTTATTTGCTAAAAACGCGCTTTTTCTTCTGGTCGCGACCAATGAGGATTAGGGCGACGACTAGACCGGCGAGCAGTGCGGTGGCGACGCCAATCCACAAGGCAGAACCGCCTACGGTCAGCTGGAAGAATAGCACCGAGAGGCTCCAGCCGATAACCGTCTGGAATACCATCATGAGCGTCCCGTAGAAGCGCCCGAGTTCGCGGAAGGCGGTTCCCATGGCGGCAAGGCATGGCACATAGAGCAAGATGAACAGCAGGTAGGCCAGCACCTGGAAACGACCGAGATTGAAATGCGCCTGCATGGTCTTGTACGCACCCTCGTTCCCGCCTTCGGATTCTTCAATCGCTTCCTTGACGCCCAGCGGGTTCGCAATCGAGGTAAAGACTTCCACCAGGTTCGCCGGGACACTCACGAGTGCTTCTTTTACGGTTGATTTCAGGCTAAAGCCTTCGTCAGCAGCAGTCTCAAGCGCGCCGGCCTCCCCTGCTGCGTTGGCCGCGTCACCTGTGCCCTCAATCGCATACAGCGAGTTAAGCGTTCCGACAATTGCCTCTTTCGCAAAAAGTCCCGTAAAGAGCGCCACCGAAGCGGGCCAGTTGTCGCGTTCGACACCGAAGGGTTCGAACACCGGCGTAATCACCGTGCCCACGGCACTCAGCACCGACTTTTCATTGTTGTCGTTGCCGAAACTTCCGTCGGTTCCGATGGAGCCCATAAAGCCGAGCACAGTTACCATGATGAGCACAATTTTCCCTGCACGGAAAACGAATTCCTTGAGGCGGAGCCATGCGTGGCGGAAAAGGTTGCGCACCTTGGGCAAGTGGTAAGGCGGCAGTTCCATGATGAACGTCGATTCCTTGCCCATGAAAATCGTATGGCGCAAGAGCAGGCCGTAAATCAACGCAATCACGATGCCCATCAGGTAAATCCCGAACACGAGCGTCCCCGCGCTTTCGCCGAAGAACGCCGCGCCGAACAGCGCATACACCGGGAGACGCGCGCCGCAGCTCATGAACGGCACCAGGAACAAGGTCAAGAATCTTTCGCGCTTGTTCTCGAGCGTACGCGTACCCATGAGTGCCGGCACCGAGCAGCCAAAGCCCACAATCATCGGCACGAATGCCTTGCCCGGGAGCCCGAGGAACCGCATAAAGCGATCCGCCACAAACGCCGCACGCGACATGTAGCCGGAATCTTCGAGGAACGAAAGGCAAAGGAACATGAAGAAGATGACCGGAATGAACGTCGACACTGTCTGGATACCTGTACCGATGCCGTTCGCCAACAGCGCCACGACAACGCCCGGTGCACCAATCTTCGTGAGGAGTTCCGTCATGCCGTCAACAAAAATTCCGCCGAACAGGATGTCAAAGAAATCGATGAACGCACTGCCAACCTTCACCGCAAACCAGAACACCATATACATGGCGACAAGGAAAAGCGGGATTCCCAGGATGCGGTTCAAGAAGAGCTTGTCGAGCTTGTCGGTTCGCGTGCGCTTGGTAGTGTTGTCGCGAATCACAGCTCTCGCAATGTCGCGGGCGTAGGAGTAGCGGGAATCGGCCAGCGCAAATTCCACCTCTTCGCCCAAGTCTTCTTCGATCTTGTCGTGCGGGATTTCGACACCGAGTTCGTCGGCGAGTTCCAGCACGCGTCCGCTATGTTCTAGATACTGCACCGCCGTCCAGCGCGGGCTTGCACCGAGTTTATCGGCCACGGGCTTGAGCGGCACCGAGATTTCGTCAATCAGCTTTTCGAGGACCTCTGAATGCTTAACCGCCTTGGGGAGTGGCAATTCGCGGCTATTGTGCAGCAACTTGTGCAAGTCGTTCACGAAGCCTTCGCAACTCTTGGGCGACACCGCAGTGAGGCCAATCGCCGTCACACCGAGGACTTCTTCAAGCTTGTGCAGGTCCACATGGATGCCGCGGCTCGCCGCGATGTCCATCATGTTCACCGCTAAGACCATCGGCACACCCTTTTCCATCAATTGGCTCGTGAGGAACAGGTTGCGTTCCAGGTTCGTCGCATCCAGGATGTTCACAACCAAGTCCGCCTCGCCCTTGAGCAGGTAATCGAGAGCGGCGCGTTCGTCTTCGGAGTTCGCAAACAGCGCGTAGATGCCTGGCAGGTCCACCACGCGAATCGTGTGGTTGTCGAGCTTGAACTGACCTTCCTTCTTTTCGACGGTCACGCCCGGCCAGTTGCCCACAATCTGGTTCGAGCCGGTAAGCGAGTTGAACAATGCGGTCTTTCCGCAGTTCGGGTTACCCGCAATCGCAATCGTGAAAATCTCTTTCTCGATAGGCATCAGACTCTCCTTAACTTGAGCACACTGGCTTCTTGTTTGCGGAGCGAGAGCCTGTACGAAAGCACGCTGACCTCGACCGGGTCGCCGAGCGGGGCCACCTGCAAAACCTGCAATACCACGCCACGCACAAGTCCCATCGACAAAAGTTTGGACTTGTACTGAGAATCACCCGTGTTGTATCCAATAATTTCGGCCTTGTCGCCTTTTTTAAGTTCCGAAAACTTCGGTTCGTTATTCATACACCAACGATTTACTTTTTCGTAGATTTAGCGGTCTTCGACTTTTTCGACGGTTCACTGGGCGCATTCACAAATTCCTCAATTTTCTCGAGAGTCTCCGCCGAAAGGATGTGTTCCATGCAGCAGGCGTCCTTGTCGGCAATCGCCTCGGACACGCCAAGCTTGATCAGGAAACCCTTCAGCAAAATATGACGGTTCAGAATCTGGGACGCCACAAGCGCACCTTCTGAAGTGAGCTCGATGCCGCTGTAAGGTTCCTGCGTCACAAGGCCCAGCTTCTTGAGTTCAATCACCGCCTTTGCAACCGACGGCATCTTGACCTTGAGCGCCGCCGCAATGTCGCGGACACGGGCAATCCCGTTCGCAAGGCGCAGCATGTGCACCATTTCCAAGTAGTCTTCAAGGCTCTGGCTTAACTTTACTTGTTCCATAGGACGGCTCCG
>Ga0310786_10000253_pt1 | contig 89662 bp, 67 predicted proteins | sample AusTroGonzalo_MG_FD_203881 | JGI IMG/M metagenome (GOLD analysis project Ga0310786, IMG submission 203881) | Bovine rumen microbial communities from tropical cattle in Woodstock, Queensland, Australia - Gonzalo_03 (v2) (version 2) | ecosystem: Host-associated > Mammals > Digestive system >... | reverse complement strand
ACTGCCGCTGTTGGGGCCGGCCCTGTGCCCGCCCGCACGCCGGCCACGGCGTTCTTTTTCGCGTTTACATACCGCCTGATGGCGGTGCGGGCTGACACGGGGCCTGCCCCTACAGCGGAAGCCGCCAATCTCCCCTATGGAAGGCGAAACAGAAAAAATACTTGCACCCCTTGCACCTCTTGCACCTAACCGGGTGCAACGGGTGCAAGGGGTGCGACCATTTTTCTTGTTTCGCCTTCCTATTGGTAGTCTCGAACCAACACCTTGATACCGCTGCCAGCCAATAGCATGGACAGTTTGTTGATGCGGGTGTCGGAGTAGTGGTAGGGGAAGAGCACCTTCGGCTGGATGGTGCGGGCAGCCTTGGCTGCCTGTTCCGGCGTCATGGTGTAGGGCTGATTGCAGGGCAGGAAAGCGATGTCGATATCTTTCAGGTTTGCCATTTCGGGAATGTCCTCGGTGTCGCCGGCAATGTAGATGCGCAGCCCGTCGAGCGTCAGCACGTAGCCGTTGTCGCGTCCCTTGGGATGGAACCGCTCGCGCCCCTCGGTGGTGTTGTAGGCCGGCACGGCTTGTATCTTGATGTCACTGCGGTAGTTGATGCTGTCGCCGTTGTTCAAGACTATGCCGTTGTGATACTGCTCAAAGCATGCATGGTTGAGGTAGATGGCCGTGTTCGGTGTGCGCAGGCAGGAAATGGCCTCAAGGTCGAAGTGGTCGCGGTGCTCGTGGGTGACGAGGATGATGTCGGCCTTGGGGAACTGCGTGTAGTTCGTCGTCGGCTCAATGTGCATGCCGACGGGGTCAATCTCGATTTCCGTTCCGTCGTAGTTGATTTCGATACTGGCGTGCTTGATGCACGTGATTTTTACTTCTTTGCCGCTCTTCGTTTTAAATACGTCGGTCTTCTCTGCTGCCTGACAGCCGATGGTTGCCAGCAGCGCTACGATGATAAGTTTAATCTTCATGTCTCTATTTTCTCATTCTCTCAATTTCTCATTTTCTCATTTTCTCATTTTCCTTTCAGACTGGTAGTTTGACCACAAACCGGGCACCGGGGCCTGCGTGGTGGGTGTCGATGCTGACCGTTCCACCCAAGCGTTGTGCCACACTGCGGCACAGCGGCAGTCCCAGTCCTGCACCCTCCTTGAACGTGTCGAGCTTGACGAAACGCTCAAAGATGCGCTCAGCATCCTCCTTGGGAATGCCGCAGCCCGTGTCCTCGACGGCAATGGTCATCATCCCGTCGGTTTCCGACGCTTTCAGTGTGACGCTACCCTTTTGGGTGTACTTCACGGCGTTGTCGAGCAGTATGTTAACGATGCGACGCAGCATGGACTGGTTGGTCTGTATCGTGAAATCGTCGGGCAGCGAGCTGTCTAAGCGCAACTCCACGCCGGGTTTTGCCTCGGGCATGTATTTCTTCAGTTCCGATGTGAACAGTTTGTTACAATTCACGGTGTCTGTCTTGGCTGTCGAACCCGAGGTTTCGTTGCTCGACAGTTCCAGTATCTCGTCTATCAGGTTCGTAATGAGGTGTGAGTTGTGCGTGATGGTGGCGGCAATGGCTTTCCGGTCTTCTATGCTGGTGTCCTGTTCAGGGTTGGCTATAATCTGGGCGTAACCGTTCAGGATGTTCAGCGGCGTGCGCACCTCGTGGCTCATGTTTTGGATGAAGGCGGTCTTCATCTTGTCTGATTCCAAGGCGTGTTCGTAGGCTCGTCTCAGCTGTTTCAGGTGTCGGCGGCGAGACTGTACGATGTATGCTAATGCTGCAATCAGCACCAGCAGCAGACCGATGCAGGCCAGCAGGGCTATCAGCTGGTTACGGGCTGCCTCACGCTCGGCCTCGTAGATCTTCAGCTCGTCCTGGATGCCTTGCATGCTGTTGCTCAGCACCACGTTGTCGACGGAGTCGCTCGACTCCTTTGCTTGTTTCAGGGCATTGTAGGCTTCCTGCCACCGGCCTGATCTCTCGTATACCATGGTGATGATGTCGTAGGCATCTTCGCCCAGCTCATCCTTGGCCATTTTGACAGCCTTGTCTACGTTGCCGGTCAGTGCCTCATGGTAGATTTCCATGGTGCGGCCGTGGACGGACGACTTTCCTTCCTCCACGCCCTTCTTGTATTCCTTATAGCCATTGAGGAACTGTTCGAAGTCCCCTCGGTTATAATAGCTCAGCGTGCGACGTGTCTCTATGTCGAAGACCCGCTCCGGCGAACTCTCGCGCGCTATCTCTGCAGCCTTGTCTAACAGGCGCAGGGCTTCGTCGGGGTCATCGCCAATCTCCACGTTGACAATGTTCATGTAGATGGGTGGCATGCTCTCGCGATAGCCCTCCTTCTCCATCATGTCGATGACTTCGTAGAAACATTTCTTAGCCGCTTCCTTGTTGCCGCAGTAGCGGTTGATGTGTCCCATCATGTTGACGGCCATGTACATTTCCTTGTCCAACTTGCGCTCGCGTAACTCCTTTGACAGTTGCTGGGCCAGCTTGTAGGCCTCGAAAATCTTCTGGCGGTTCATCAGGAAGACAATCTCGTTGCAGCGCTGGGTGTAGTAGGCGTGCAGGTCGTCTTGCTTGAGCAGATAGTCCTGCAACTCCTTCACGGCCTTGAAGAAACGGGTGCTGTCTCCGGCGTTGAAAGCATGGTGCATAGAGTCGCGCAAGGTCAGGTACTCCTGACTATCCTTATAGTCATCGGCCCTCACATGACTCGTGCCAGTGAGGAGCAAAATCAACAGAACGGTTATGCACACACGTAGTTTCATCGCCGATTAATGGTTAAATGTATTATCTGTGCGCAAAGTTACGGCTTTTTCTTGAAAAAAACAAAAAAACTGGCAGGGAATTTTGGTGCTCCGCTCAATTTCTGCTAATTTTGCAGCTATGAATATCCAACCGGTAGCGTTTTTCCATGGTTTGCTGACCTCGAAGTTCGGCATTCCTCGTCAGAGCGGCCTGGCACCAGACCTACGCGGACGCATCGTCTTTGCCCCCGAGTTCCGGCATGAGGAGGCTGTCCGTGGTCTTGACCAGTTCGACTACCTCTGGCTCATTTGGGAATTCTCCGCCATCCCTTCACCCCTCACCTCTCACCCTTCACCTCTTACCTCTCACCCTTCACCATCCTCTCTTCACCCTTCACCTTTCACCTCTCACCCTTCACCAAAATCCCTCACTGTCCGGCCTCCGCGTCTTGGTGGTAACGAGCGGGTAGGGGTGTTTGCATCGCGTTCGCCCTTCCGTCCTAACCGGCTCGGCCTTTCCTGCGTCCGTATTGAGCGGATAGAGCTGTCGCTCACCGAAGGTCCAGTCATCCATGTACTTGGTGCCGACCTCATGGACGGAACGCCAATCTACGATGTGAAGCCATACGTTGCCTACGCCGATGCCCATGCCGATGCCCGCAGTGGCTTTGTTGACACAACGGCCTGGCAGCCCTTGCAAGTAGAAATTCCCGAGGCTCTCGCCCAGCTTTTTGCTCCCGCCGACCTTTTGGCACTGCAACAGACGCTGGCTCAGGATCCGCGCCCCCGCTACCATGACGACGCCACCCGGGTATATGGCATGCCTTTCGCCGGTCACGATGTCAAGTTCCGCGTCGTCGACGGCGTGGTGCAGGTGGTGGAAGTAAAATGAGGGAGAGGTTTTAGTAGTTTAAGGGGTTCAAGGAGTTTAAGGGGTTCAAGGAGTTTAAGGGGTTTAAGGAGTTCAAGGAGTTCTTACTTTTCTGGCGCAGTCGGCGCAAAGCCCTTTGACCACGTATTCCGTTTCTTCCGGCAGAAAACCTTCTGGCAGCGGGACATGCGGAATGGTGACTTGGCTCAAGCAAAAAGTGCGGTGACAGACGCGGCAGGTCAGATGGACGTGACCTTCGCACTGGCGGGTGTCGTCGTGTTCGCAGACGCAATATTTCTGCATGCCTGAACCGTCATCGATGCCGTGCAGCAGATGAGCGTCGGTCAGCAGGTTCAGCGTACGGAACAGTGTGCTGCGGTCGACCGTTGGCAGCGACCGCTCCAGGTCGGCCAAGCTGAAGGCATCGGCAAAACTGTGACGTATCTGATGCCAAATAAGCAGGCGTACCGCTGTGATGCGTACGCCTGCTTGTTGTAGTGACTGTTCGTCAGTGAAGTCTATGTGCATTTAATCTTTTGCTGCGTTCTCGGCATCGATGGCCTTGATCTTCTCGCGGACCAGATTCATGTCGTCCTTCAGCTTCTGCACCTTGCGGTTCATCTCGTCGATGAGCGAGTTGCCCTTCTTCGAGCTGACACTGAGGAAGCCCAGATTGTTCTCGTAGGTCTGAATCTCCTGTTTCATGGCCTCATACTGGCGGAACAGGCGGGCGCGCTCGTTGTCCAAGGCGTTCTCACCACGCTCAGCCACCTGCTTCAGGGTCTGCTTGAAGTTGTTCAGACGGCGTTTGGCCACGCTGATGTTCAGGTCTTTATACAGCTTGTCGAGCACGGCGTGATACTCCTCGTAGAGCTTGTCCTTCTCGCGGAACGGCACGTGGCCGATGCCCTGATATTCGGCTACCAGCGCCTGCACTTTTTCCTGCAGGTTCTCGCCAGTCTCTTCGGCAACGGCCTTCAGGCGCTCAATGACGTCGCGCTTCTTCTCCAGGTTGGCGTGCTCTTCGCCGCGGGTGCCGGCAGTGGCAGCGTTGCGGGCCTCGAAGAACTTGTTGCAGGCACCGAGGAACTCTTCCCACAACTGGTCGCCCAGCTTTTTGGGCACCATGCCTATCTGCTTCCACTCCTTCTGCAGGTTGATAAGCTTGTCGCTGGTCGATTTCCACTCCGTCGAGTCTTGCAGGGCTTTGGCCTTTTCAATGAGTGCGCGCTTCTTGTCGGCATTCTCCTTGAAGGTCTCTTTCAGCGTCTTGAAGAATTCTGCCTTGCGTCCGAAGAAGTCGTCGCAGGCGGCGCGGAAACGCTCGAAAATCTTCACGTTCATCTTCTGCGGGGCAAAACCGATGGTCTTCCATTCTGCCTGCAGGTCGATAATTTCCTTCGTGTGGCGCTCCCAGTCGGCCGAGGTCTTGTTCTCATCCTTGGCGATGGCTTCCACCTTCTCGCAGAGCTCAGTCTTGCGGGCCAGGTTCTCCTCTTCGCGGGCACGGAGCGTATCGAAGTGCTGCTGGTGACGCTTGTTGATAATGGTCGATGCAGCCTTGAAGCGATTCCAGATTTCCTCGCGCAGCTCCTTGCTTACCGGACCGATTTCACGGTATTCGGCATGCAACTTCTGCAACTGGTGGAAAGCACTGATGACATCTTTCTCCTCGGCCAGCTTCTCGGCGGCCTCGCATAGCTTCGTCTTCAGCTCCAGATTCTTCTTGAAGTCATATTCGCGGGCTTCGGAATTCAGCTTCAGCAGGTCGTAGAACTGCTCCACGTAGAGCTGGTAGTTACGCCACAGTTCGTTGGCCTTTTCGGCGGGAACGGCTTTGATGTCGCGCCATTCTTGCTGTAGGGCCTTGAATTCCTGATATGCCTTGTTGGCCTCCTCGGGCGAGGTGACCATGCCTTTTATCTTCTCGATGATGTCGAGCTTCTTCTTCAGGTTCTCCTCCTTCTCAGCCTCCTGCTCGCGGAACAACTGCTGGCGCTTTTCCTTGATGATACCCATCTCGGCCTTGAATACTTCTTCGTCTTCGTCAGGCGTAATCTGGTATTTCTCCGGGTCGCCGCCGCCGTCGATGTATGCCCTCAGTTGTGCCTCGCGATCAGCAATGTGCAGCTTATAGAAGATGGTCTTCAGATAGTCCACCTCGTCTTTCTGCGGAGTTTCGTCGCTGTGGGCGATTTCTTTCACACGCTCGAGCACCTCGGCCTTGGTCTCATAGACCTTCCGGGGCTGTTCTTCTTCAGCGGGTTGTTCGTCTTCTGCGGGAAGTTCTTCCTCAGCGGGTGCTTCTGGCTGGGCTGTGGCTTCCACGGTTACTACTTCAGGAGCGTCTGTGGCTTCCTGTTTTACTTCTTCGATGTTCCCCTGTTCTTCGGCTGTGCCGTTCAAGAGGATGTTTTCTTGAGAGTCCATGTTAACTTTTTTAGTTACTTGATGGTGCGTTCACACTTTGAGGCGGTAAAATTACAAAAAAGTTAGGAGTTACTCCGCAACCGTTAAACGTTTTCCGCAATTATTATTGTTTTTTAACGGGAGACCCACTAACTCCCTCACTTAATTACCACCTTGCCGTTGTTCACGTATACACCCTTTGTGGGATTGTCTGCCTGACGGCCGTCAAGGGTATAATAGGTGCCGGCGGCTGGTCGGCGGTGAGGGGAACTGACGTTGGTGGCCAAGGCGAGGTAGTCATCGACATTGCTGACGAAGTTGATGTCGTAGATGTCGGACTGGCCGGTGGTCGAGGTCAGTCCGAAGATGGTCTGACCCATGCAGACGCTGGGACGGTCGCCGGAGAAATTGTCGTAGAGTCCGCTCTTGGTCATGTCCCACGCCACGACGGTCTGATTGCTGTCAGACAAGGTGAGGGGCTGCACGGTGGTTGGTGCCACCTGCGATCCCCTGTTCACACCGTTGAGCCACCAGAGGTAGCTGTCGCCGGCGGCTGTTGAGAGGTTGGTGCCGCGCACGACGAGAAAAATCTGCGATATGTCGATGGTGTAGTCGACCTTACTGTAGTCGAGCATCAGTGCGACGTTGTTCTGTCCAGAGGCTCGGACGTGGATGATGTTTTTCGACGTGTCGTAGGTGATGTTCGACGCAGACACACGGCCGGGGTCGCCGGTCCCCCAGTCGGATGCACGGAACTTGTAGGCATCGGGATTGGCCTCGTAGCCGCTCATCAGTCGCATGTAGTAAAGGCCGGGAATGAGGGTCGTAGCCGATGCGGTGAGGCGGACGACAAACTTCTCCTTGGCCGTGCCGTCGGCATTGGTGGCGAGTTCTGCGGGAATGGGATATTCCACGTTGTAGAACCCGTTGACGGCATCTTTGACGGACGAGGCGACGGTGATGTCGGCAATATTCACGCCATCGACTGAGAGTGTTCCCTTACGTCCCTTGTCGGCAGTGGTGAAGCGGAGCATGATGCTCAGGTTCTCCTTGACGCCCGTTGGATTGAAGAGCGAGTACTGGATGTAGCCGTTGGCGCGTGCGTCGCGGTAACTCTCCCCGTTATAGCTGCCTGTGCTGGAATCGCTGGAGTATTGACCCTCATGTCCGGCCTCGCTCTGCTGCTCGCCAGGAGCAACGAAGTCGAGGGTGCGCTCAGCCAGTGCGGCAGCGGCGTTCTCGTCGGCAGCCATCGAGCTGTTCTTGAAGTTCTCCTCAGTCTGCTGATACCAGTAGCAGGCGTAGCGGGCATGGTGAATCTTGTAGAACGGCTGCAGGGTGAGCGTTGTCCACTGATAGGAGGCGACGCCCGGGCGGCTGACATCGATGCTGAAGCTGAGGTTTGGACTGCGCAGGCGGCTGATACGACTGAGCACGTCGGCACGGTCGCCGATGAGCAGCGGTGCTGACGTCAGTTTCTTCGACGAGGCCATCGATCCGGGAGCGTGGTCCATGCGGCCAGCACCGGCGTACTCGTTCTGCAGTTTTTCATAGGTCAGACCGGTAGCCTCAGCCTCGCTCGTGGAGGTAGCGGTGGTCTGGGCTGCGAGCAAGATGGGACCATATTTGAAAGCGATGTAGTCGGTGTAGTTGGGGCACACCTCGTAGCGCAGCTGCATGTCGAGCTCAATGGTAATGACGTCGCCCACGGCCCAGTTGCGGCTGATGGTGACGTAGGAGGCTTTGCCTTGCTCGATGGCAGAACCATCGAGCACAGTGCCGTTAACAGCAATGGAGAAGGCTTCGCCGGCCCAGGCGGGATGGCGGAGGGCGATGGCGTAGTTACCGGCCTTGCCGACGGTCAGCGTGGTGGTGGAAGCATCGGGGAAGGTGGTCTCCTGCGTGATGACGAAGTCATTACTTTCGAGCGTGGAAGGGATGAAGAGGTTGACATAGAGGGTCTCTGCACCATCATGGGTGTAGATGAAGTGGCCGTACTTCGAGTGGTTCTCCATGCCCGTGCCGACACAGCACCACATGCCCTGATTCACTTTGGAATAGATGCGGTAGCCCTGCGGACGAAGCGTGGTAAAGTAGACATAGCCGCCAGTCTTCGGATCCTGCGTAGAAAGGATGTGGTTCCACATGGTGCCCTCGTAGAAATCAACGTACTTGGCATCGCCCGTACGGTCGGCAAGCATCTCGGAGAGCTTCAGCATGTTGTTCGAGTTGCACGACTCCGGGCCGTCCAGATTGTCGATGTAGCGGTTGGAGTTGGCTTTCGACAAGAAGTGCTCGCCCACGCTGTTACCGCCGATGCAGACGGTGCGGTTCGTAGCCACATCGGTCCAGAAATTCTCGGCGGCCTTGCGGTATGTGTTCACCGTGGCATCCTGCTCAAAAATGCGCTCGAAACCTATATATTTAGGTACCTGCGTATTGGCGTGCTTGCCGTCGAGGAAGGTGGTGTTCAGTGACTGCATGTTGTTGATCATGTCCTTGTGCGAGTATTTCTTGGCTGCTGTCAGGTACTTCTTTTCGCCGAACAGCTGGTAGGCGTCGAGCAGCGTCTCGTTCATGCCGCCGTGCTCACAGCCGAGGAAACCCTGGAAGTCGCTCTCCGACACCTTCTTGACCAGATTGACGCTCCAGTCGGCGAGCTTGCGGAACAACTCCTTGGCCACTTCGCTGTCGCCGTAGAGATAGGCATCGCGCAGTCCGGCCAGGATCTTGTGCTGGCAGTAGAAGGGCACCCAGCCCCAGTTATTGCGGATTTGCGACAGGTCGCCCCGGTAGAGCGCCCGCCATGAGTCGTTGATGGGCTGTCCGCCGATGAAGCCGTAGAGTCCCTCGGTATCGTTATCGTAGGCATCCTGACAGTCCTTCATCACCAGCAGCATGTAGTCCAAACGCTCCTTGAGCTGGGTACGCTGGCTCTCGTCGTGCGAGGCGGCGTAGGCCAGTGCCAGTGCCGACAGGTAGTGACCGCCGACGTGGCCGCTCAGGTCGAAGCCCGCATCGCCGCCCCAGTTGGGGAAGTTGGGGTGCTTCGTCAGCCAATGGTAGTACTTGCTGGTGTTGTCGGTGGTCGAGGCGAGCCCGGCCTGCCTGACGAAGGGCGTCAGCAGGCGGTCCGTGTCGTATTGCATCAGCAGTTCGATGTTCTTGTCCATGGCCGTCTTCATCGGGCCGTCGAGCAATGTCACCTCGTGGAGGTTGAAATGCTTCGGATAGAGCAGGCTCTGTGCGTTGGCTCCAGCCCACATCATGGCGGCCAGGCCAAGTGTTAGTAATCTCTGTCGTTTCATGCCACTTTCGTTTTAAGTCATTTGCTATCTGGCTACAAAAGTACGCATTTCCTGTGAATAAAACAAATATAAGGGGAAAATAATTTGGCTATTACCGCAAAAAGCAGTAATTTTGCAGCCGCTACGTCAAGATGGCATATAGTATGAACTAAATAAGAACCAAAGGAAATGAAGAAAGACAAGCTGAGAATGATGGCAATGGCCGTAAGTGCCTTGCTGCTGACGACGGGCTTTGCAGCCTGTGGTGACGATGACAACGACGACCCTATTGAGGAGACTGACGAGCAGAAGTCGTACTTCGACCGCGAATTGGAGACGGCCGACATCACATACGAGGTAAGACTGGCCAAGGACGAATTGAATCTGTACGCCGTCGAAGTGGAATACCGCGGCGACGACAAGAAGGACAACACGCTCATGATGACCGACACCGTGTGGACCAAGACTTACCACCTGACGAAAGCCTCGCTGCCCGGCGACTTCGTGCTGCGTGCCAGGCCGAAGCTGAAGGAGAACCTGCAGTTAGAGAAGGATGCCTCGTTCCGCGTGGGCTGCATCACGAAAATCATTGTGAAGGTGAAGAACAAGTACGGTCGGCTCATCTGCGACTGCGACGGCCTTGGGTTACAGCAGACGGATTTCGTGACGATGACCACTGAGCAGATTGAGAACCCGTTGAGTTCGTGGGCCTCGGATTTGATTGGGTCGCTGTTCAGCCAGGACAAGAAGACGGTCGAGGTGTACGACGACAAGATAGTCTATAACGACATGACGCAGCGGTACTGGTAGAAAGAAGCGAGGAGGCAATTGCCTCCTCGCTTCTTTCTGGAATCCTATTTCTTGACTTTATAGATGCGGAATGCCATCGCGGGCACGTTGTCCACTAACAGGGTGGCCTTTTGGCCGGCATCGAGCTTCAGCGTGCCGGTCTTCGGCGTAATCTTCTCAGGCTGGTCGAGGGTGTTCTCGTCGTCCATCGAACCGTTGTGGCTCAGGGTGATGGTCTCAGCCGTGCGCTCGCCCTTCATGCCAGTGAGCTGGATGCTGACAGGCTGTGCCTGCTTCGAGGTGTTGACGACCTTGACGATGACTTCGCCCGTCGTCTTGTCGAAGACGGAGGAGGCGAAGAGGCCGTCCTGACCTTCCTGTCCGGCCACGGGCTTGCCGTTCATCGTGAGCGGCAGCACATTGGTGCCCTTGTTCGTCGCGAAGAGCTGCTGCACGTAGTAGCTGACCGACTTGAATGAACGCAGGTTGTCGTACCAGATGGCATCGGGACGCCACTGCCAGCCCTCGACATGTGCGAAGAGCGGGGCGTATGTGGCCATGTGGACGATGTCGGCATTACGCTCGATGCCCGTGATATGGGCAGCTTCGTAGAGCGATGTCTCGAAGTGGTTCCACTTCTTGCCACGACCGTGGCAGGCATACTCGCCGGCAAACACCTTCGGACCCTTGCGGTCATAGACATCGTAGCGCAGGCCGTGGCTAAGGAACCACTGCTCATTGCGGTAGTAGTGCTCGTCGTAGAGGTCTACCTTCAGCTCCTTCATGCGGGGCTGCAGCAGGTCGAAGTCCCAGCCCTCGCTGTTCGGGCCGGTGGTGCCGATGAGCTTCAGCGTAGGATATTTTGCGCGCAGGGCGGCATTGAACTTCTTCAGACGCTCGGTGAACACTGGACCGTAGCCACCGTGCTTCTCGTCGTAGTCCCACTGCTCGTTGCCGACGCCAAGGTACTTCAGGTTGAACGGTGCGGGATGGCCCATGTCGGCGCGTACCTTACCCCACTTCGTGGTGACGTCGCCGTTGGCAAACTCCACGAGGTCGAGGGCATCTTGGATGTAGTCATCCAACTGGTCGACGGGCACGTGAACGCCGGGTTTCGTCGGGTCGGGGTTCTGGAACTGACACGACAGACCGCAAGAAATAACGGGCAGAGCCTCGCAGCCGAAGTCTTCGCAAAGCTGGAAGAACTCAAAGAAACCGAGGCCGTAGCTTTGGTAGTAGTCGGGGAAGTAACGGCTGGTGAAGGTATAGTGCCAGCGGTTCTCGTTCAGTGGGCGGTTCTCAACGGGACCGACGCTGTTCTTCCAGTTGTAGCGGGTCTCTAAGTCCGTACCCTCGACGATACAGCCGCCGGGGAAGCGGAACACGCCGGGGTGCATGTCGGCCAAGGCCTGTGCCAAGTCCTGACGCATGCCGTTCTCACGACCCTTCCACGTCTTAATGGGGAAGAGGCTGACGTGCTCCACGTCGGTCGTCGCCTTGCTGTCGCCCCACACGCGGAGGTGAGCCTTGGCAAAGGTGCGGTTGGGCTTGATGGTGGCAGTGTACTTCTTCCATTCCTTGCCGCTGACATCCACGCTCGTGTTGCCTAATTTCTGGTCATCACTCATGGTGGCATTGTCTACCAAGTCAATCCACAGCTTGGCCTTGCCGCCATCAGGCACGCGTGCCCAGACGGAGAAACGGTACTCCTCGCCGCCCTTCACGCCCATGCCGAAGAAGCCGTGGTTCTCTATCATGGTGTGCTTGTCGCTGTGCCCTGACGGAGCCAGGCGGACATAGTGGGGATTACGCTCAAAAGGACCGTCATTCTTCAACGAAACCTTGCCCGAGATGTCCCATCCGGCGAAAGCGTTGGGAAACTCGAACGAGCGGTTCATCACTAACTCAGCATAGAGGCCGCCGTCGGCAGCATAGTTAATGTCTTCAAAGAAAATGCCGTACATCGTCGACTGTACGGGAGCACCGATTTTCTTGGTGTTTACGTCAAAGACATGGTTGTCGGCAAAAGCCGGAAACGCCGCTGCAAGAGCGAGCGCGCAAGTCAGAATTCTCGTTTTCATACGTTAGTATTTTTTCGTTAGTAAATGCTTCTGTGTGCAAAATTAGTTAAAAAGTTGGGGAAATGCAAGGAATTTGCGGAAAAAGATGTAATTTTGTAACTTATTAAGATAATTATGATAATATCACCTTATGGAACAACAACAAACTGGTAGCAAGTCCTACCTCATTTCAATCGTGATGGTGGCCGTCTTGGGCGGCCTGCTCTTCGGATACGACACTGCAGTCATCTCTGGAGCAGAAAAAGGGTTGCAGGCATTTTTCATGGAAGCGAAGGACTTCCAGTACACCGACGGCTGGCACGGATTCACATCCGCATCGGCACTGATAGGCTGTATCATCGGTTCGGCATTGTCAGGTTTTTTAGCCACGAATCTTGGTCGTAAGAAGTCGCTGATTGTTGCTGGTATCCTTTTCTTTATCTCGGCATTAGGATCGATGGATCCCGAGTTCCTGTTCTTCGAGCACGGCACTCCCACCTACTCGCTGCTCATCATGTTCAACATCTACCGTGTCATCGGCGGCATCGGTGTAGGTCTGGCTTCGGCCATCTGCCCGATGTACATCGGCGAGGTGGCACCTTCTAATATAAGAGGTATGCTTGTTTCCTGGAACCAGTTTGCCATTATCTTCGGTCAGCTGGTCGTCTACTTCGTGAACTTCTTCATTCTGGGCGACCACATTCAGCCGCTGGTCGAGGAGATGGGCAAGGGCCTTGCCGCCATCAACCCCGCCGCACAGTGGACCGTCACCACAGGTTGGCGCTATATGTTCGGTTCTGAGGCCGTGCCTGCAGGACTCTTCGCCCTGCTTATCTGCTTTGTGCCTGAGACACCGCGTTACCTCGTCAGCATCGGTCAGGACCAGAGGGCTCTGGGCATCCTGTCGAAGATCAATGGCTCCAGCAAGGCTGCGCAGATCCTGCAGGACATCAAGGACACCATGGTGGTGAAGACCGAGAAACTGATGACCTACGGTGCACTATGTATCTTCATCGGCATCATGCTCAGCGTATTCCAGCAGGCCGTGGGTATCAACGCCGTGCTCTACTACGCTCCGCGTATCTTCGGCGATATGGGTATGAACGACCCCATGATGTTGACAGTCTTCATGGGCATCATCAACATCTCGTTCACGCTGGTGGCCATCTTCACCGTCGAGAAGTGGGGCCGCAAGCCGTTGCTCATCTGGGGTTCGTTAGGTATGGCCCTGGGTGCCTTCGGCGTGGCTCTGACCTTCGGTAACGACAGCCTCGCACTGGTCACCGCTGCCTCACTGCTCCTCTATTCTGCTTGCTTCATGTTCTCATGGGGCCCCATCTGCTGGGTACTCATCGCCGAGATATTCCCCAACACCATCCGCGGCGCAGCTGTGGCCATCGCTGTGGCAGCACAGTGGATTTCAAACTTCATCGTTTCGTCAACCTTCGTGCCCATGTTCAACATGCACCTGACAGAGGGCGATGACTTCGGTCACTGGTTCACCTACGGACTCTATGGCATCATCTGCGTTATTGCAGCCCTCTTCGTCTGGAAGCTCGTTCCCGAGACCAAGGGTAAGACGCTGGAAGACATGACGAGACTGTGGAAAAGTGAAAAGTGAAGAATGAAGAGTGAAGAATTTGCTGCCGCCATACCTTCAGCGGAATAGCGGTAGCAAACTTCGAACATCGTAATCGGCATAGCCGACACATCAAACGTTGAACATCAAACATCAAACATTATGAAGACAATACTTGTAGCAGAAGACAACGACAGCAATTTCATCCTGATGACCTACATACTGAAGCGCAGTTATCAGTACCTTCGCGCCAAGAACGGTCAGGAAGCAGTGGAAATGGCCGACAAGGGCGGCATAGACCTCATCCTCATGGACATCAAAATGCCCATCATGGACGGTCTGGAGGCCACCGAGAAGATCAAGGCTGCACATCCAGAACTGCCCATCATTGCCCTGACGGCCAACGCTTTCGACAGCGACCGCCAGCTGGCACTGAAAGCGGGCTGCAACGACTTCCTGTCGAAGCCCATCAGCAGCGAGAAATGCCTGAAAACCATCGCCCAATACCTCGGCGAATAATCAAATCCGCCTAAACACTATTCCGCCGCAGCATTTGTACCGGAAGCCCTCCCATTTACGGGAGGGCTTCCCATGCGAACGGCGAGGCTTCCCATGCGAACGGGAGGGCTTCCCATGCGAACGGCGAGGCTTCCCATGCGAACGGCGAGGCTTCCCATGCGAACGGGAGGGCTTCCCATGCGAACGGCGAGGCTTCCCATCCGAACGGGAGGGCTTCCCATGCGCATGGGAAGCCCTCTCATCTTGAAGCATCAGAAATGCTCGTTTTCCCCCGTTCCGGTTACTTTTCTGTTTGTCTTGTCCTTCCTACGCGCGCGTATGTATATAGGAAGGGAAAAACGGAAAAAATACTTGCACCCGCCGCACCTGCTGAACCCGGTTAGGTGCAAGAGGTGCGGCGGGTGCAAGCTCTTTTTTTGTTTCACTATCCATATAGGATGTCCTCTGACTGCGTGTCTCATCAATGGCTATTACAAACAATCGGCGGCACCGCCCGGATGGGTGATGCCGCCGACTGTTGAAATATGAATTAGAACAAGACAGGTGTTGGCAGCTTAGCCAAATGACTGTTCTTGGACTGTTTCTTGACTTTCTTGGGAATAAAGCGTGAGACGGCCTTCATTTTACGGTTCATCTTTATGCCCAGCTTCTTGGCAGGAATGCTGCGGGCTGAAGTGGGAGCCTCGGCCCCAAGCACGAAGGTCTCTTCGACCAGACCGAAGCCAGCACCGACTGCAGGAATATAGTAACCGCCGGCAAAGGTGTAGGTCTTCGTCTCTTCATCATAACCGCCTAAGTATGCTGTGTAGGCAGGATTGAAGTTCTCCAGGTCCATGAAGTAGATGTCACCATAGTCAGGATAGGTGTCGCCAGTGAACTGATAGAAGCGGATTAAACCGTCAGCGCCAATGGTGAACTGCAGACCTTCCTCGCTGCTGGCCCAAGGCTTCAGGTAATAGTTCTCGGGCATCTGCTCGCACTGGTAGAGTGTGCTGTTCTCGGCACCCTCGTAGGCACTGCCACCGCCTTCGCTCAGAGCACTCACGCCGTATGTATAGGCACCGGTACCCACTTCCTTGTAGGTGGGGTTGACGTAGGTCTCGTTAGTGGTACCATATTCTATCGAGCCGTCCTCATTGGTGAATGTGATGTTAAGTACTACAAGAGTCTCGGTGAAGGTCGACTTGCTACCGTTAATCTTGGCATAGACGTCGTCGCCCACAGCCTTGATGCCTGTTGCCTGCAGCTCATAGCCTTCAGGAACCACCACCTTGCCGTCAGCGTTGACGCAGAACAACAGTTCGGTGTCCTCGGCGTAGGCATTGGCGATATAGTAGGGATGACCAGTCTCTTCATAGCAACGCTCATAGCAACCCTCTTCAGCGGCAGCCAGATCGGCCTTCTCAACACCCTTGTAGAGTGTGGCTCCCTCGATGGTGTCGCCCAGCTTCTCGGAGATGGTCACGCCAGTGAACAGCGGAGTCCAGTCGAAGTCCTCGTCAGCCTTGGCTACGTAGAGAGGTGTGTAGCCCGGGAAGGTGATGAGGATGATGCCGTCCTGCTGTGTCTGGTTCCAGCCACCCACGCCATTCATATAGTACCAGGGAGCCAGCTGAATCTGTCCGGGAGTCTTACCGTCGGCCTGATAGTTCAGTACCTTGTTGTGGGTCCAGTTGCTGGCATCGGCCGTGCTGCTGAGATCCTTGGGGTGGATAATCAGCACGTCAGCTTCGTAGTCCATGTTGAAGCATCCGGAATTGAAGTAGGGGAAAGTGACAATGCCACCCTTGTCTACCGTCAACTCGACGTACTCAGGCTGCTTGCCATTGAACTCACCCGGATCCCAGCTGTCAGTATTTGCCTTGGCTTTAGCCAGTGCCTCGTCCAACGGGTGCATCACACGGAACACGCTGGGGTTGTCATCGCGCTGGTAGATTTCGGCCTCGCCAGACTTTCCGATGTAGTAGTTATCCTCCCATGTACCCTTGCCCAGCAGGTTCCACTTCACACGTGTAACGGTATAGGTAAAGGTGATGTCCTTAGAATAGTAGGACACAAGAGAGGGGTCGCTGCTGCTGACCTTCAGCACATGGGGTATACCAACCTCTGCGCCATCGTAAGTCACGTTGACAGTGGCAACAGTGTCGCCCTCGGCGAAGGAGGCATCAGAAATCTTAAACACGTTGTTGGTGTTCTCGATGATGTCAAGTTTCACAGTGCGTGCGGGCAGTGCAGTGAGGATCTTGTCACTGATTACAGAGTCATTACCCTCTGAGTCTTTGCCAAAGACATACTCGTGCTGCACACGGCGGTAAACCTCGAAGGTGGCAGTAGTAGGATCGGTGGGATCCACACTCTCCGTCTTGCTGGCATCCTTAAAATAGATATTGGCATAGTCGGCAGTGGCGTTCCATTCGCCCGGGCCGCTATAGTCGTCATCTTTGTCGCTACATGCCGTAAACAGGGCAGCCGAAGCCAGCGTAGCGAACAGGAATATCTTATTTATCTTCATAATGCAAATAATTTTCAATATACATTTTTCAATTATCAATACTCAATATTCATTGTTCAATCGGTTACGCCGTCGCGCAGATTGGCATTTTCTCCCTGTACGGGCTGAGTGCCGCCACTGTTGTCAATGATGCCACGGTTGTTGTTCATCTCAGTGGTGGGGAAGCGCATGTTCAGATAGGCGTTGTCGGCAGACACGTTAAACTGCCATGCCTCGGGGAAGTTGGTAGTGTTCTCGCCGTGGAAGCGCACAATGTGCTTGCCCAGACGCTTGGCATCGCTCATGAAGAAGCCCTCGCACCACAGCTCCACGCGGCGCTGGAACCAAATCTCGTCGGCCAGCGACAGGCCACGGCCAGTGCTGCTGTAGCTTGGGTCACGATAGGTGCGCACAAAGTTCTCCAGCACCTGACGGCCCTGAGCCTCATTACCACTCTTAGCCAGACCCTCAGCCTGGATGAGAATCATCTCCTCTACACGCATCAGGGGCCAGTCGTTGTCGTTAATAGTGGAGCCAACACCACTCTTCATACCGAACTTGATATTGGTATAAGGAGTGAAGGCAACCTTACCACCGTCGCTGGTCTCGAAGTCGGCAATCTCGTCACCCGTAGCTTTCACGGTGTTGTCGCCCGGATCTACCCATGTGACATTTGCCCAGTTGGGAGAATGTTTGTCCTTGTCGAGCCACCAGCCCTTACGCACGTCGGTATCGGGAATCTTGTTATAAAGCATGGTGTTGATATGGGGCACATTATCGGTGGCAGGGCCATAGCCGTCGCCACAGAAAGCTGAAATCCACGACGAAGAGGTGGAATACTCCTTACCCTCGACGAGAGCCTTGCTCACGTTGATACCCCAAATCCAGTTGTTCTCTTTCGACATGTCGCAGAAGGCGGGCTTGCTCACGTCGGCAATGCTGGCGGGCGTGAAGCCCTTGGCAGCCTCGGCAGCATCGGCAGCAGCCTCGGCATACTTGCCGATGGCCAGGTTGGCGCGGGCGCGAAGTCCGTAGGCCACGTTGGCATCGACGTAGGCACGGTTGGTGCGCTCTATGCCGGCTTTCTTAAACTGTTCGATGGCCTCGGTCAGTTCCTCGATGACGTACTCATACACCTCCTTGACAGTGGCGCGGGGATTGTCGGTGAAGTCCACACCCTCCTTCAGCAGGGGCACGCAGGGCTGGTCGGCAGCGGTAGCGTAGCCAAACTGGAAGTAAGGAGCCAGAGCCATATAGTCGAAGGCACGCACCACGCGGCACTGTGCCATCTGGTTGATGACGTTCGGATCGTCAGAGCCCTCGGGCAGGGAGGCAATGAACTCATTAGCCAGTCCAATCTGGGTGTAGGGCACCTTGTAGCGGATGAAAGGATTGGCATAGTTAGGATTGCGGTTCGAGTACTCGCTGGCTGTTGAGAACCAGTTGTAGTTGTTGTTGCCGCCAAAGGCATCAGCACCCTCTAAGTCGAGCGACAGGGCTGCCATCACGAAACCGAAGTCATCGGCACGCGATGAGGTGGGATAGGCACCGTAAGGCTTGGCCATGATGTTGAACACACCGGCAAAGCTGGCCTGCATACGTGCAGGCAATGCCATGTTGGTCTCGGTAACCTGGTCGGCGTGCAGATAGTGGCCTTCGGGCAGCTGCTCGTCGATGTCGTTGCAGCCCGTGGTAAGGAGGGCAGCACCGACCAACAGGAAGGAAATCTTATATAGTTTCATAATCTTTTCGTTTATTTACCTTTTTACTTTTTTATTTATTTACCTTTTAGAAAGTAACCGAGAGTCCGGCTGTGATGGAACGCATAGAGGAATAGCTACCCGACTGCAGACCACTGCCAGCGGTCATCGTACCTACACTAAGTGAGTAGCGGGGATCCATACCCTTGCGAGCGGTAAGCAGGAAGAGGTTTTCGCCAGCCACATATACGCGCACGCTGCGCAGTGACAATGGTGTCACCCACTGGACGGGCAATTTGTAACCTACGGAGAGGTTGTTCAGGCAGAGGTAGTCGCTGCTGGTAAGGAAACGGTCTTGCGGAGTCTGCGAGCTCACACCAGGATCGTCGACGGCAGCGGTGCTCAGACGAGGAATGTCAGAATTCTTGTTGGTTTCGCTCCATGCGTCGAGCAGGTCGCGGTGCATGGCGTGACCAGTCTCCTGACCGTTGTGCATCAGCTGCTGGTAACCGGCATCATAGAACTTACCGCCCAACTGGAAGGAGAACTGTGCTGAAAGTTCCACACCATAGACGTTGAGGTTGGTGCCGAAGCCACCTTGCCATTTGGCCAGAATGTCGCCACAGTCATAGCGGGTAGCCTTCGAGATGTCAGTGACAAGGCCTTCCTCAACACCGTATGGATAGTCGCTATCCTTGTTGCCGTAGCTGTTCACGCGGGTGTCACCCGTATACTGGTTCAACGAACCGTCGGCGTTGGCGTCTTGGTTCATACGCTTGCCGTCCTTGTCGAGAACGAACTGTGCGCGGTAGAGGGCCTCACCATTCTCGTTCACGCCAACATACTGTACCATATAGGCCTGAGCAGAAGAACCGCCCTTACGGATGATGCTGCTGGTGTTGCGCTGACCTGTCTCAGCAATACCTGGGTCAAGCTCAGTGAACTCGTTGTGGTTGTGAGCCAAGGCCAAGTTAAGATTCCACTGGATGTCCTTTGTACGCAGGATGGTACCGTCGATGGCAAATTCCACACCGCTGTTCTTCAGTGTACCGATGTTCGTGTAGTAGCTGTTGACGGTCTTACCAGCCGAGGCGGGCAGTGTCTTGGGCCACAGCAGGTCGCTGGTGGTGCCACTGTAGACGTCGATGCTACCAGAAAGGCGGTTCTTGAAGAGTGAGAACTCAAGACCGGCATCCCATGACTTCTTTGTTTCCCAAGTCAGGTCATTGTTACCCATGCGGTACATCGTGATACTGTATTCCTTGCTTGTGCTGTTATAAGATGTGCTGAACTGGTCGGCGTAGGCATAGAAGTTCATACCCTGGTCGTTACCGTTCTCACCGTATGATACTCTCAGCTTCAACTGGTCTACCCATTTCACATCCTGCATGAAGGCTTCCTTGTTGATCTGCCAGGCACCGCCAACACTCCAGAATGTTCCCCAGCGGTGACCGGGAGCGAATTTCGACGAGGCATCGCGACGGAAGCTGCCGTTGAGATAATACCTGTTGTCGAAATCATAGCTCAGACGTGAGAAATATCCCTCCAGCATGTAGTTGTCGGTATAAGAGTCAAGCGACTTCTGCTCGGTGCCGGTAGCATTGCCAAGCTCACCGATGAACGGGTCGTAGAGGTGGTCGTTCTGACCGTTCAGCATCTGCTCCTTCAGCTTGTACTGCTCGTAACCGAGAAGTATACCGAGGTTGTGCTGTTCTGCGAAGGTGTGAGTATAGTTGGCCAGATACTGCTGGTTGACAGCGAAAGTGCGGTCGTGTTCAACCTCAGCTATACCATCCTGTGAACCGTAGGATGCAAAAGCACTGTAGAGGTAACTGTAGCGGTTGTTGATGCTGGTGGCACTGAGCTGTGCGGTGAGGGAAAGTCCCTCAATAGGAGTAAGAATAGCGGCCCACTGTCCGGTGTAGATGTCACTGAACATTTTCTTGCGGTTGAAGTCGTTGTCGCGGGCAGCATTGTTCTGGAAGCTCGGACGGGTCTGGCTGCTGTTGTTGTGGGTCATATAAAGCTTACGTCCGTTCTCCTCAATGATATTGCCGTCCTTGTCGCGCAGATAAAGCGGATAGATGGCACCCATCGAGTTGGCATAATAGAACAGGTTGCCGCTCGAACCGTAGGTGTCGCTGCTATAGGCTGGATTTTCCGTATCACGGTGAGTGAACGACATGTTGGTGGTGAGCTTGAGCCACTTCTTGGCCTGATAGTCCACATTCAGACGGCCGGTGTAACGCTCAAAGTTGGAGTTGTCAACCATACCGCCATCCTTCAGGTAGCCGGCGCTGGCGTAGTAGGCCATCTTACCGCTGTTACCACTGGCTGAAATATTGTACTCCTGACGGAACGAGTTGTGATAAAGCTCATCATACCAGTCATCGGGCATGAAGAGGTGGGTGCCGTCATAGTAACCCAGCGTGGCATTGGGGTTCAGCTTGAAGTTACGGCCTATCAGCGTCTGGCCTTCGGGCACGGTGTACACCTGCACGCCCAGACCGTTATTGCTGGAAGTCAGCAGGTTGCGCTGTGCATACTCATGGGCAGCATTGTCTGAAGCACCATGATAGTACTGGCTGTTGTAGAGTGCACGGTACTGAGTTTCATAATATTCAGCAGGATCCTTGATGATATCGTACTGAGGAACCAGTCGCGAGTTCGACCCCCACTTGGCATCTAACTTGATTTCTGCATCTTGGGCAGCACCTTTGGCCTTCTTCGTAGTGATAATAACTACGCCGTTGGCACCACGGTTACCATAGATGGCAGATGCCGAAGCGTCCTTCAGCACCGACATCGACTCGATGTCTTCAGGGTTGATACTGTTGATGGCCTGTTCCATAGGTACACCGTCAACAATGTAAAGAGGCGTGTCGTTGGCAGCGTATGAACCAATACCGCGGATGCGGATGGTGGGAGCCGAGCCGGGGCCGCCGTTGCCACCAGTCGTGGCGATGACACCGGCCACCTTACCAACAAGCGCGCTGGTGGCGCTCGATGTGACGTGACTGGTAATCTCACTGGCGTTAACCTCCATAGCTGAACCAGTGAAGGCGCTCTTCTTTGACGTACCATAACCGATGACAATCACCTCGTCAAGGGCTGCTTGGTCGCTGGTGAGCAGAATACGCATGTTCGGGCGGGCACTCACTTCGAGCGGCTCCATACCCACGTAGGTAATACGTAGCGTGTTCTTCCCTTCCGGACAGGTCAGTGAGAACTTACCGTCGGCATTTGTTACCGTACCGACCTGTGTTCCCACGACCATGACGCTGGCGCCAATAACAGGCTGCCCGTCATCCTGAGACACTACGGTACCATTGACCTTCGTTTGTGCCAGTGCTGCCGTTGCACACAGCAGCAAACAGGCAAAAAACATTGTTAGTCTTTTTTTCATAATCTCTCTCGTTTTTTTGTTTATTAATAATAATGTATCATATTGTCAATTTTATGCCCGCCTCTGCGACAAAGGTGTAAGAAAACACCCTGTTTTTATTTCAGCCTGCAAAGGTAGCATATAAAATCCTAAAAAACGAATAAAATTATAAAAAAATCAAATTTCAGCCTGAAAAACTAATAATCGTCAATGGTTTTATTGCCATTTCCAACCACTTCGTAACAAAAAAGCTCCCGACACAGAATGAGCGTGTCGGGAGCTATTCATTATGATGGTGATGCGACAAATTGTCGCAACCCTATGACTTCTTACTTCAGAATCATCTTCTTGCCGTCGCTAACAACGAGGCCCTTGCCCTTACGTACTTGCCTACCACTTAGGTTGTAGAGTTTGCCGTTGGTGCGGAAACCTGATGTTGTAGTACTGCTGATGCCCTGGCTGCTGTCCTGAGTGACAGTGACAACCAACTTGGAACCCCACTGGTTGAATACCAGAGTCTCGCTGCGTGACTGCTCGTCGGTCAACGGAGCAGCCTCAAACTCGAGGTCGAAGCCGAATCCTGTCTCGTCGTAGACCTCATTGGCAATCTCGACTGTGAGCCATTCGGGTTCTACGTAGTTCTCGTCAGCATACCACAAGCCAGTGGTGGCGTTGCCTTCCTCGTCGGCACTGCAAAGCATCGGCTTGATGTGGATGGATGCCTTGCCACCCTCGCCGGGGAGCGTGATGTCGGTGTCGTCCTCGGTGTGCAGATAGCCGTAGACAGCATTAATATAGCCCACATAGAGGTGGAGGTATGGATAGCTGGTGAAGTAGTAGAGGTGCTCGTCGTTGTCGGTCAGGTAGAAGAAGGTAGAAACATTGGCGGAGGCGGGGTTGTAGGCATCGCCCATTACATCCTCGCAGGAGAAGGTGCCGTTGTCCCATCCGTCGATGACGATAGCAAACTCGTCTTCAATCTGCAGGAAGTCGAGGTCAGTGGTCATGCCCAGCTCGTCCTCGGTATAGAAGCTGGTCCATTGCAGGTATGAGACACCGTCAGAAGTGGTTAAGACATCGTCAACGGAAATGTCGGACTGTGCGATGACCTCACCCAGGTTCAGTCGGCCTTCTTCATCGCGCTCCACCTTCTGGATCTTACAAGTCAGTTGGAAGTCAGTATTCATTTCCATCTTGTAAATCTGGAAGTTTACGCCCTCGAAATAGAGAGGTCCTTCAGGCTTGCCCTGATAGAGGACGAGCTTCGAGATGCTATTGCTGGTCTTGTCGGGAGTAGCATAGCGTGACCAGATGTAGTAGCCGTCATCATCGATGTTGCACTTCGAAACGAACAATGGGCCGTCGTCAGCCTCGTCATCGAACATATAGCCGGCAAAGACGTATGGTGCGTAGGGCTCGCCGTTTTCGTCCAAGACCTCATTACCTTCACTATCGGTCGCATTGTGTCCCCATGTGAACACATTCGACTGCTCACCCTCGTTCGAGGCAGTCAGCTGTACGGGAGCATAGACATCACCAGGAGTGGTGTCGAAAGCGAAGTTATAGGAGTCGCCTGTGATGGTGGCGCTGGTGTCGAGACCATCTTCACCGTATGGTGTTACCGACCAGTTGAACGTGTCGGCCGGGTCAATCATGATGTTGCGGAAACCGACAGTGGCATCGGCAGGAACACCAGCGATGTTGCTGTAATAGCCATAGCCTTCAGGCGAGTAACCTATGTGCAGATAGACGCCTTCGGGTTCGTAGGCAGCCTCAGGTATCAGCTTCTGTCCGGGAGCCAGATACCTGATGCGGCTCACGTCGCTCAAAGAGCCTTCATAGCCATTCCAGTCGAACTCCTCGGTGGAGAAAGCGGCAATCAGGATTTCTTCTTCACTATCTACTTCAATAGTTCCGTCATCGTTGAGGGTCATGTGGATGGTACCGTCCTCGTCAATAGCGCTGCAGATATAGAATGTGTAATCCTCAGTATAGGCAATAGCCTTTGCCTTCACGGTAATTTCCTTTCCTGTCAGGGTGTAAGGCACATCGATGCCGTTAGGATAAATCTCCTGTAAAGCCTCGGGAACGGGAATCAGGTTGATGAACACAGATTCGATACCCTTAGAGGCATTGACCTTAGCCTTCAGCATTTTCCACTGCAAAGCCTCGCCGTCCTCGACACCGTAGCCGCGATACTCTGTTTCAATTTCGATAGTCATGTAGTTCACGTTGTAGATCCACTCGTAGAAGCCTAAGTAGACCTCCATGAAGCTGTCCTCGTCAGCGGGGAACTCATCTGCTGCCAAAGCGGCGATCATGATTTCCTGACTTGTCTTGAGTGCACCAGTTTCACTGATAGTCATGGTGACGGCTCCGGGGCCATCTTCAGAGTAGCCGAACATGAACACGTTAAATGCCGTGCCGTCTTCATCCTCACCAGAGGCGATAATCTGCGGCTCGATGGTAAGAACATCCTCGGCGATGGTGTACACGTAGGGGATGCCATTCTGATAGGCTTCGATACTACTCTTGAAGATTTCGGGGGTGGGAATCACATCGAAAAGCACATCAACCTTGCTGCCATCTTCTAAAGTGGCAGTGGCTGCTGTCATCTCCCATGAAACATATTCGACGCTATCGTTACCGTTTTCATCCAGTTTCAGGATGCTGATGCCTTCGGCAGTGTATTTCGGCAGTACGGCTCCGACTTTGTTGGGACTCACCTTCTTCACCTTACTGGCTGCCTGCAGACCGGAAGTGCTCATGCGGGGAGCGGTGTTCAGGCGGTTGAAGAGGGATTGAGAAGAACGCTTGCCTTGTGGCTTCATCTGGGTAAGATTCTGGCTGGCAGGTTTCAGACTCTTGCGCTGGTCAGGTGTAAGATTGAACTGCTTGCTCAGATTACGGTTTGCAACAGCCATCCTAAGCGTCCCTTCAGGGGCGACCTGTGGTGTGTTGGTCATTTTCTGGATGGCAGGCTTGGCCACTTTGGTCGGGGCGGCCATTTTCTTCATGCCACTCTGTGCGCTAATGGCGGTACTAACAAGTGCAGCCACAGCAAATAGGAATAATTTCTTCATACTTTAATTTATTAAATGGTTGTGTTATTGCAGTTTTATCGACTTGCTGCCGTCAGTAGCGTTGAGCACGGCTCCTGTTGGCTGGAAGTAGTTGTTGGGCACAATGTCGTACTCACCTACCAGCGTCTGTGCCAGCGAGTGTACCAGAGCGATAAAATCATTGCCCAGTTTGTTGGCGAGGTTCTTGAAGTTCTTGTCGATGCTCGCATCGCTATCAAGCGTAATTGTCATTTGCCCGAATGCAGGACGGCTGACATTGAGAGCCATACCAGCGGTAGTGAACTTGGTCTGGGCTGCATTGGTGTAGAAACGCAGCACGAGTCCGTAGACGTTGTCGCTACCCGACGAGCGTCCTATGTTGATACTTTCAAGGGCGTAGTTATTGCTGAAGTTTTTCACAGCAGCATCAATCTGCCCCATAATCTGCTTCTGGCTGGTTGTCAGAGACTCCTGGTCTATGGGCCAGATGGCAGCGTGGTTGACTACGTATGTGTCCCATAAAGCCATCACGCGCACGCTGTCGTTCTCGGAAACCAGACAGGTGCTGTCGGCAGCCATGTGGAACTCCTGGAACCTTGTTCCGTTAATGTCGTTCTCATGGTGCAGGCGGAATCCCTTGGGTGTGAACACACAGTTGACGGTAGTGGGGAACAATGGGTCTGAGATACGCTCACAATAGGTGAACGATCCATTGCGCAGTCCCTTGAAGTAGAGCGTGTCAGTACCGTTCGTCACATAATAGTTCGTAATGATCGATGTAGCGAAGTATTCCTTCAGTTGGTTGGTGGCAGCGATATAGTCCTCCCACGAACCGTCGCACGGGACGAGGCGTACCCGGGCATTGTGGCGCTCACCTCGCAACAGGACCTCGTCACTATTGTAGGAAAGCACGACAAAGTTGTTGTCACCTTTCATACCCTCACCATCCTTAACCAGGTTCTTGGGGGCTGATGACGGATCCACGGGGTCAACAAACGGTGTCAGTACTTCGTTCCAAGTGTTGAAGGCCAGCACGGGGCCGTCTTCCTTCAGCACCTCATAAAGGCTGGCATACTCGGTGTACTTTCCTGCCTGATCGTTACGCAGGAAGCGGTGATCGCTGGCCATAGTGACCTTGTTGCCGTTTTCGAAACGGGCAAAGAGGTTGAAACCCTCTATCTCGTCGGTGCCGGTGAAGTACTGCATCACCCAGCCGTTCTGAGCATCCACTAAAGTCTTTTGAATAGCGGTAGCAGTAGTCTCAATGCGCTGGGCTGCGGGCTCGTCGAAATAGTCTTCGTCCTCAAAGCGACAGGAAGTCAGCGCTGCGGCAATGCCACAACAAACAAAACCTCGCAATGCTAAACGATATGTTGTCGTCATAATCTTCATTTTTTATCTTGGTTTCTTATCTTCAACTTATTTCAGGTCATAAATCTTCACCTCATCGCTGTGAATCCACTCGTTGATATGATCCTGACGATAGCGTACCTCGGTGCGCAGCGTAAAGGCCTTGAGTCCCCAACGGTCGGTGTACCACTCGGTGGCGATGTTGATCTTCTTCAGCAGGGCGTTGATACCGTCTACCTCGTCGTCCTTGGTGTACTCCACCCATTGGAGGAACTCGTCGAAGGAGGTGAAGGTGCGGAATGGCTCGTACTTGTACTTGGCTACAGTGTTGCCTGTCTTTGAGTTATACTCCGTTGCAGTGTTCTTGTGTGCCTCTAAGACATATACGTCGGTATCATCGTACTCGTTGGTGTTGGTATTGAACTCTTTCGTCTGCTTCAAGAGCACAATATTGTTCCAAGGCTTTGTGGGATTCTTGAAGTCTTGAATGCCGAGCGAGTCGATGAGTGTGACGACTTCTTCCTTGTCACCCTGGCGCATACCCTTGCAGCAAGCACTGATGAGGCGGTTCATCCAGCGCACGTCAGTATCTGTGATGATACAGGACAAGGTCTCCACGAAGTCTTCGTAGGTTGCTGATGAGCCGTAGTGTGTGACGTAGCCTAACTGGTGGGTGACCACAGAGTCACGATCCTGCCATGTCATGGGGTCGTAGGTGCCTGAGGTTACCTGTCCGAAAGTAACGGGATATGCCTTCGTCTGGTGCAGGATATGCGAGAACTCATGGTGCATGGTATGGAAGAAACGCTCGTTGAGTACGGTGATGTCGTCAGCATTGTACTGCACGTTAGGGCTGTAGGGCTTCATCTCGTTGACATTGTAGAGCGTAATCTTCACACCGCCAGCGGCTGTTCCCAGCACCTCGGTGCCTGTTGTGGCGTTATAGCCCGTAGAACCGATGAAGTGGAAAATACGCGGACCATACTCTTTCATGAATTCTTCACCGGCGTACTTCGTATAGACGTCGTAGAACAGGTAGCGAATCATGTGTGCCAGCAGTTGAGAGCGGTTGTAGTCAGCAGGGGCCAACTGGAAGCTCAAGTCTGAGGCAGGGAAGTTGAACTGGTACTGCACCTCAACGTTATAAGGCTTGACGAAGTTATCGTAGAGCCACTGGTCGAACTCGGCAGTAGACTTTGTGTTATCTACCACAGGGACAGTCGTGTCGAAGATGCTATCCGACAGGTCATCCTCGGTCCGACAGGAGGTCAGTACGACGCTACATGATACAGTAAAAATGATAACTGATAAAGAGGCAGCACTGTGCTTCCTTAATATATTGCTTATCGTCTTCATAACCTATATGCGTTATTTAGTGATTTGGAATAAGGAGTGTGCGGGTGTCTGATAGCTGTTCTGATCGACAGTATAAGGCGTACCACGGTCGTTACTGGGGTATCCGGCATTAATGACGTTCTGCGGAATCTGCAAGACGCGGCGCGGATCGTTCCACTTCAGCCAGTCGTGGTGAATCTCGTCCTCCTGCGGGCCACGGTAGGCGTGGTGTACGGTGATGCCGTAACGCTTGATGTCGAACCAACGCAGACCCTCGAACATGTTCTCAATACGGCGGAAGTGCAGTACGCAGTAAAGCACGCGCATCTCATCGTCAGTAAGTTGCTTGAATTCGGGGCTCATTTCCTGCATGTGCAGGTCGTCGACATATTGCGAGCCGGGTTCGCCGCTGTACTTATTGTTGATGCCTTCTTGTGTGAGTGGCTTCTCCACCATCTTTGATGCCGTCCAGTAACCTAAGTCGTTAATGGCTCCCTGGCGATCACCCAAGAAGAGTTTGGCCTCGGCGCGGCAGAGCAGTGTCTCCTCAGCAGTGAAGGGCTGGTAGAGCATGTGTACGTAACCGATACCTGCAATCTTGTCGGTGTATTCGAAGTACTCATAGACGCGGAATAGCCAGAGACCGTAGTCCTGATTACCCCAGATATAGAGGTTACCCGCGTATGCAGGCACATAGCCCGTCCAGTTGGGGCCGCCACCGTTGTAGAGAATGGCATCGGTGCCGAAGACTTCCTTCGTGCCGTCCTCATCGTCATCGAACTTCTTTCCGTTGTTGATGCAGAAGCGGCAGGCCGACATCATGCGGTCCTGGATGCTATAGGTGGGCACGATGAGGAAGTTGCAGGCAGCTTTCTCGTCATTGTAGTCATTCAGACGGGTGTCCATGGTGTTGGTATTGAGCGAAGCCCATTTACGCAGCATCGAGGCGGGGTTGTTGCCCAGTGCGGCGTTGGCATGCTCCAAGCACTTGTCGTACTTGCGCCAGAACAGGTAGAAGCGTGCAGCCATAGCGTGGGCAGCGTTCTTGTTGAAGTGATAGGCAGGTACCTTGTACTTCGAGTCGTCAATGAGGTCGATACCCTCGACAATGTCCTTCTCTATGAGCCGGTAGCACTCAGCCACACTCTTGCGATACTGCGACTGGCTGTAGTCCACCGTGACGGTGGTCTCAGGTTCAGTCACATAGGGTATACCAAAGTCATTCTCACTCTGTGTATCGTCCTTGTATGCCTCGGCGAAGACGTTGAGCAGGGTGAAGTGGAGCCATGCACGCAGCATGTGAGCCTCGCCCCAGGAGTGTGAATACTCGGGATCGTTCTTCGGGTCGGTGCTAAGGGTTTTCATTGCTTCAATAGCGTGGTTGGCTGTGGCAATGCCCTCGTAACAGGCCTCCCAAGTCTGGTAAGGCGTGTCTTGTTCACCCGTGCTGTAGTTGGTGATATCCTCCCACATGTAGGCCTCATCGTGCCAAGCTGAATAGGCACCGTTATGAGTGGCGGGCACCACAACGTTATTGTCCACGAGGTTGTCACCGCTCAGCTCGCAGATGACGGCAGGCAGGCCGCCGGGATAGGCCGACACAAGCAGCTTGGCTATCTTGTCAGCGTCGTCGATGTCCGTGCGGTTATCGGGCACCTCGTCGAGTTTGTCGCAGGCGGAAAAAGTTGCGGTCATGCAACAGCAGAGAAGAGCTCGCCATGCGTATTTCTTGATTATTCTTATCATCATATTCTTCTATTTTTAATCTGATAAATAGTCTGAAAACCGTTGGCTATACTTAGAATCCTAAGCGCAGTGTTGCTGTGAACTGCTTGGAAATAGGCGATGCCACACCACCGGAGTTAATGAATTCAGGGTCTTGTCCGTTCAACTTCTTGTCGGCATAGAGCAGGCAGAGGTTGGTAGTGGCAATCTTCAGCGATGCGCTGTGCAGGAAACTGTTGGCAAGCCACTGCTGCGGCAGGGCGTAGGTCAGGGCCACCTCCTTCAGTCTCACGAAGTTGCCTTTGGCAATACGTGCCGTGGAGTAGTTGTAGGCGTTGTAGGCCGTGCTCAAAGCGTATGAGCCGTAGCGGTCGAGCTGGTTGCGCGAAGCAATGACGGGAATGTCAGTCTTCAGTTCGTCGCCAGCCATCATCCAGCGGTTCTTGAACTCGCGCGGCAGGGCGCTCAGGTCGCTGTAGCCAGAGTGGAACACGGGGTCGAGGCGCACTACGTTACCACCGCTGTAGGTGATGAACACGTCGAGGTTCAGACGACCCCACTTGTCGGTATAAGTGAAGGTGTTGTTGAACGAACCGTACCATGTCGGGTCTGACGGACCTTCGTAGACAAGGAAGTCCTTCAGTCCCTCGGTCTCCTGGAAGTTCACGTCGCCAACAGTGGTCACGCCGCTCTCATTCTTCACCTGGGGCAGACCTTCTTCGTTCAGTCCCATGAACTCGTAACTGAAGATGGCACGCACGGGATAACCTTCCAGTGCATAGCCTTGTCCGCTTACCAAGTCGACGGCACGGCTGGCCACGTCGAGTGATGTAATCTCGTTCTCAGCCTTAGAGTAAATGAGGTCGCTGGTCCACTTGAATTTTGTGTTCTGGATGTTTACTGTCGAAAGACCAATTTCGATACCGTTCGACTTCATGTCGGCCACGTTGGCGTACTTGAATATCTGTCCGCCGGCACCCTGTGTGTAGGTTGGGCCAATGAGGTCGAAGTTGTTACGCCAGTAGATGTCGAAGTTCAGGGCGATGCGGTCGCGCAGGAATCCCAAGTCCACACCCAGGTTCAGCTCATGCTTCTTCTCGTATGTCAACTCCGAGTTTCCAAGGTTGTCGATATAGATTTGCGACTCCTGAGCCGATGTGTAGGGTCGCCATGCTGTTGCCGGCATGAAGATAGCCTCTGCGTTGGTCACCCATGAGGGGCCGGTATCGGCGGTCAGCGAGTAGCTCCCACGCAGCTTAAGCAGCGAGAGCCAGCTCTTCGTCGACTCCATAAATGGCTCGTTGGTCATGTCATAGGCAGCAGAAACGTTCCATGTGGGCAGCCAGCGCGAACTGGTGGCCTTACCCAAACGGTTGGTACCCTCGTAGCGGAACGTGCCGTTGATGGTGTAGCGCTGGGCGAAGCTGTAGACGGCTTGTCCGTAGTAGGCCAGCGTGTTGGTACGTGTGAACGACTCGGAGAAGTACTTCGTGCCTTCTAAATTGTACTGCTTCAGCCAATTATATGGCGTGTAGACAATACCGCCGTTGTCATACTGGTAGCCCCAGCCCGTCCATGTGGTAGGAGTACGTGTCACACTACTGTATTCCGTTCCTAACATGGCGTTGACAGTGTGCTTCTCAGCGTAGACGTCGCGGTATTCCGCCATGAAGCGGTAATTGTTCGAGCGCATGTGGTCGTCATATTGGTACTTGATACCACCTTCTGGCAGTACGCTTTCAGGCAGTGCCAGCTCGTCGTCCGGGTCGGTGAACAGCAAGGGGTTAGAGTAGCGGATGGTGCTGTTGTCGTCGGTAGCATCGGTACCGGCACGGTAGGCGTTGGCCTGGTTCGACTTGTCCATCACGTTATGCTGACGGCGTGTGTGCGACATACGGGTTGAGATGAGTCCGCTGACAGTCACCGTCTTGATGGGTTTGTACTCCAGTTCGCCGCGGAACATCAGCTCGTCCACGGTAATGTCGTTATAGTTGTACTCCAGCTCGTCGAAGATGTTGAATGGCGAGTAGAAGCGGGTGTAGTTGATGTTAGGATCCAGACAGCGGCTGGTGTTCAGTGCATAGCTGAAGGGGTTGATATCGAAGTCGCGCTTCACCTCACCCGTCACCACGTCGGTAGTCTGGTTCAGCGAACCGGGAGCCTCCTGCTCACGGTGGCTGCCCTGTGCGGCTAATTTCACGGTGAGGTTCTTCAGAATGTCATACGAAGTGTTGCCGTTGAAGGTGTAACGGTCTACCTTGGCACGGTTCACATACTGTCCGGGATCGTGCATGAGCGACATAGAGAAGTAGCTCTGCGATTTCTCCGTACCGTTCGAAATGCTCACGGAGTGGTTCTGCGATACGGCTGTTGAGAAGAGCAGGTCGAACCAGTCTGTGTTGCGGAACTCGGCGGCCTGCAGGTAGGCGTTACGTTCTGCCTCAGTATTCTGGAGTCCGAAGGTGCCCGTCTGCGGGTCGTACTTACGCAGCTGTTGGAACATATAGCCGTAGATACCCGTGTTCTGCGAGTTCACCATGTTCTCCAACTGTAGCCAGCCCTTGTCGGCCATCTCCTTGTACACACCCATGATCTCTTGCGAGTTCATGATGTTGTAGTCGTTGTACGAGGGTTTCAGACGTGTCGTGAACTCACCCGTGTAGCCCACGGTGGCACGGCCCTTGGCACCCTTTTTGGTGGTGATGACAATCACACCAGCCATCGCGCGCGCACCATATATAGATGTAGCGGAACCGTCCTTAAGGATGGTGAACGACTCGATGTCGTCAGAGTTCAAGCCGGCAACAGCCGATGAAATCAGCGTTTTGGCATCACCAGAAGCCAGTTCGTCGGCACTCACGTCCACATTGTCTTCGTAAATGACGCCGTCGATGACCCACAGCGGTTTCGAGTTACCATAGATGGACGTGGCACCACGCACGCGGATTTTCGGAGAGGCGCCGAAAGTTCCGCTGACGTTAGAGACCTGCACACCGGCTACGCGCCCTTCGAGCGAACGGCTCACGTCGGCCATACCAGATAGTTTAGTCTTGTCGGCGTCAATTTTTGCCGAAGAACCGGTAAACAGGCGCTTGTCCTGTTTCACGATACCTGTCACGACAACTTCGTCAACCTGCGCCGTGTTCGATGTCAGGACAACCTTCATGCCGTTACGGGCAGTGACGGTCTGCGAGTTCATTCCCACGTAGCTGATGACAACTTTCTTTCCCTGGGGAACAGCCAGCGTGAACTTACCGTCAATGTTGGTCGTTGTACCTGTACGGGTACCCTGTATCACGACAGAAGCACCAATTACTGGCTCCCCGTCGTCCTGAGAGACGACTGTTCCTGTAATTTTTTCCTGTGCCCACGACATACCTATTGCCATGAACAAGGAAACGAAGAGTATAGTAATTCTTTTCTCCATAAAATAATGGTTTGTTGTTTTTACAATGTTATTTCACCATGATCACCAAATACTTGCTGGTACTCCAGAAGAGGTTCGGGTCGGTGATGCGCAGAACATACTGCTTGTTAGCGTCGCGCTGCAGGGTATATGAACTTGACGGATGGGCGGTCAGCATCTTGGCTGAACTGGAATAAAGCTTGATTTCCTTGTCAACTCGGATGTCTATCTTCGTGAAGTACTCCTTGTTGAAGTTTGACTGCAGCACCTTGCCGTCAACCAGTATTTGCTGCTCCTTCAGCTCCTTCTTTGTGCCAAAAGCAAACCATGCCGTGTGCAGCTCTTTGTCTTGAGTGTTGATGGTGGCTGTCTTTTGGTTTGTCTCCTCTGTCAGCGAAGTCACGTTCGTGTTTAGGTTGGCAATCTTCTCGTCAAGCTCCGTAATGTGGATGTCCTTGGCGTCAAGCTCCTCACGCAGCTTCTGCAGCTGTTGTGACTTCTCCTCCAACTGGGAGGTCAGGTTTTCAATGGTTCGCTTCAGCTGGTCGCCCTTGAATGAGCTCTCACGCAACTGCTGCTTCAGCTTGTTGATTAACTCGCGGTTCTGCTTCATGGTTGACTGGATGAACTGCATGTTCTCACGGATGCGTTGCTTCGAACTGGCACCCTCACCCTGACGGGCAACTGCCACACGGTTCTCTGCCTCGCTGATTTCGCGGAAGCCATCCTCAATGTCGTTCAGCGTGCTCATCATGTCGTTAATCTCGTTATCCTTCTGCAGGATAATCTGATTCAACGAGTCCCGCTGATGCTCCAAGGCAAAATCAATTTTTGGCTGCGGATCCTGACAGGACACCACAGCAAATACGCATAAGGCGAAATACAAAAATTTTTTCATCTCATATTTAGTTCTTATATTAATTTTTTTCTTTTTCCTTCCCCGCTACGACGATGACGATTTCGCCTTTTGGCTCCACCTCGGAGAAGTGCTTCACCACTTCGTCAAGCGTTCCGCGGATACATTCCTCGTGCACCTTTGATATTTCCCTGCACACGCTTACCTGACGGTCTGCGCCGAAGACCTCGGCAAACAGCTGCAGCGTTTTCAGCAACCGGTAAGGTGACTCGTAGAACAGCATCGTCCGCTCCTCGTCGCGCAGGGAGTTCACCTTTGTCTGCCGCCCTTTCTTCTGGGGCAGGAAGCCCTCGAATACGAAACGGTCGCATGGCAGTCCACTCGACACCAGCGCTGGCACAAAAGCCGTCGCTCCTGGCAGACACTGCACCTCTATTCCAGCCTTTACGGCCTCACGCACCAAGAAAAAGCCCGGGTCGCTGATGCCTGGCGTTCCTGCATCGCTGATTAGCGCCACGTTTTCACCCGCCGACAACCGACCAACAATACCTGCCGAGGTACCGTGTTCGTTGAACTTATGGTGCGACAAGAGATGATTCTTGATACCGTAATGTTTCAACAGGATGCCCGATGTGCGGGTATCCTCCGCCAGAATCAAATCAGCCTCTTTCAGTACTCTAACAGCCCGCAGCGTCATGTCCTCCATGTTGCCCACAGGTGTCGGAACGATGTACAATGTGCCCATTTGGGGTGCAAAATTACACAAAAAAATGTAAAAACCATCCAACGTGAGCAAAATTTTTACTTTTCACTTTTCACTTTTTACTTTTTTTTATATCTTTGCACCTCAAATGACACAAAATTTGATGGGGGAGTCACACCGACCCGGCAGAATTGAAGTGGTGTGCGGCTCAATGTTTTCAGGCAAGACAGAAGAGCTGATACGCAGACTGCGGCGTGCACAGTTTGCAAAACAACGTGTGGAGATATTCAAGCCAGCCATCGACACACGATACTCCGAGGAAGACGTCGTCAGTCACGACCAAAACCATATCCCGTCGACACCTCTCGACTCCTCGGCCAGTATCTTGCTACTGACAAGCGACATCGACGTCGTGGGCATTGACGAGGCACAGTTTTTTGACCAGGGACTGGCCGATGTGTGCAACGAACTGGCTAACAGGGGCATCCGCGTCATCGTTGCTGGGCTTGACATGGACTTCCGAGGCGTTCCTTTCGGGCCGATGCCTGCACTCTGCGCCATTGCCGACGATGTGACGAAGGTACACGCCATTTGTGTGCGCTGTGGCTCACTTGCCTATGTCAGCCACCGAAAGGTGCGTAACGAACGCCGCGTGTTGCTTGGTGAGACACAGGAGTACGAACCACTCTGCCGCGAGTGTTACCAGAAAGCGATTGCCGACGACAATAAGCCAGAGTGAAAAGAGCCCGAATCACGTCCGTTTACGGTTCTTTCCCGCTCATTTTCCGTTCTTTTCCCCTTCATTTTGCCTTCAGACACAAAAAAAAGGCAAATTATTTGGTTGTTTCAAAAAAACATCGTACCTTTGCACCCGCTTTTAGAAAGATTGCACATTACGGTAGATCCGTTAGCTCAGTCGGTAGAGCACAACACTTTTAATGTTGGGGTCTTGGGTTCGAGCCCCAAACGGATCACAAACTGAATCCGCAAGAAGTTGAATTCCAACAACTTGCGGTTTTTTTTATTTCCGTATCAGTCGTTTTTCACAGTGCATACAGTCTAAATAGTGCGCAGCCGCTTCCCTCCCTTGTAGGGGAGGGGTTGGGGGTGGGGTCAGTTTCTTTTTTTGAAACAGGATATTACAGACCCCACCCCTGCCCCTCCCCTTGATGGGAGGCCTCGCCGTCCGGATGGGAGGCCTCGCCATCCAGATGGGAAGCCTCGCCATCCAGATGGGAAGCCTCGCCATTCCGATGGGAAGCCTCGCCAGAAATGTCCCAGGCCGTGGGACAAATCTTCACTACGGCTGAATCTTCCGTTTGGCTGGAACCGAACGGGCGGTGCAGATGCTCATGAGACAAATTCGAAAGCCGTCCCCTATGGAAGGCTATATCGGAAAAATGGTCGCACCTCTTGCACCTTTTGCACCTAACCGAGTGCAACGGGTGCAAGAGGTGCAACCATTTTTCTTGTTTCGGCTTCCTAATACGCGTGCGCGATGGATACGCATGATTCTTAGATTGGTTTTATTCTTTTTCTGAGATATCAGGAAGCAGCACTACGCCTGTCTGTTTCTTGCCGTCCATCATTATCTTCAGCGGTTTATCAAAGCGCACGTGGCGCACGTATTCTGTTTCTTCAATGGCAGGCATGGCGTCGAGGATGTCCTGCTGGAAAATGCCGTCGCCGGTATAGGTGTTGATAGTGAAGTAACCGACGCCGAACGACGTGAGGTTCTGGAAGAAGTGGGTGCCCTGCGACGGATCAACATGGTAGTTCTTCAGACCTGTCTCAACGATGACGCGGGCGGCAGAGATATGCGGCCACTTCACGGGTATGCCTAACCAGTAGTCGCTGCTTCCCCAACGGCCCGGGCCAATAAGGACGTATCCTACCTTTCCTGCTTCTCCTGAGGGAGAAATGAAGTCACCGTCGAGGAACCGCTGATTGATCTTCTCAATGTCGCGGGCTATCGCGGGGTTGTTGGCAGCGGTAAAGTCGTCGCCTGTCTTGACGTAGACCACGTCAACGACATCTTCCGAGATACCGTGACCCAGAGAATTGTGCGAGCGCAGCAGGCAGTCGTCGTCGGGAATCTGCTGCAGGTCTTCGTCGAGTACCTGTTGGGAGTCGACGATGGGACGTATCTGAAGCAGGTACAGTTCACCGCTCTTGTTATCTTTCAGATTACCGGCAAGCTCTATCTCTACCGGCCGGCGCATCTCTTCGGAGCCGTACTTCTGGGCTAACTGCAGCAACTGGGGTAGGGGGAAGATGCCCTGTTGGAGCACACCGCAAAAGGAGATAATCTTGCGGCCGTCCTCGTAGATACCGTCGCGAATGACCTGGTCTACAGGGTCGTAGGTCGAGGCGATATAGGTCAGCGCACCGTCCTGGTCGGCCTGTTTCACCCGCAGTTTCTTGATGTTGAAGCCGTCGTCGACCTTGAAGTCGTCGCCGACGTGCGACATGTCCAGTGCATAGAACCGTGTCTGCGTATCGCGCAGTGCCGTCTCCATTTCCGAGGTCTGCAGCACCTGCGTGGGATGGTAGGGTGAGACGCGGAGCGTCTGTCCGCCGTCGACGATATACTTTCCCAGTCCGAGAGCCAGCGAGGCTATGCCCTCTTCGGCCTTTTCGTCGCCGATGGGGTAGTAGTTCAGCGAGCGGAGCACGCCGCTGAACGTCGGGTAATAGTGTTCGCCGTGCTGACAGCCGACGACCTCCTGCAGGATGACAGCCATCTTCTCCTGGTCGATGACGTTCTGCGTGGCTATCATATATGCCTTCGAGTCCTTGTAGTAGACAGAGGCGTAGACACCCTTGATGGCACAGGCCAGCATGCGCAGCATTTCGTACTTGTCTTCTAAGTAGGGAATCATATAGGTACTGTAGATGCCGGCGAATGGCTGGTAGTGAGAGTCTTCCAAGAGCGACGACGAGCGGACGGCGATGGGCGACTTTACGGCATCAAAGAACGTGAAGAAGTCGGCTATCAGCGAGTCGGGCAGCTGCGCTCGCAGGAAGTGCTGCAATATCTCTTCGTCAGGTGCGTCGCTGAGGGCTATGGGGTAGAGGTTGTTCTTCTCCATGAATTCGTCGAAGAAGTCGGTGCAGAGCACGACGGTCTTCGGAATCATCACCTGTACGCCCTCATACTGGTTCAGCTCAGGATGGCGCTTGACGATGCGGTCGAGGAATGCTAGGCCGCGCCCCTTACCGCCCAGTGAGCCTTCGCCGATGCGGGCAAAGTGGGCATAGCGGTCGAACTTCAGACGGTCGAAGACAGCCACCACGCCGATGTTCTTCATGTGGCGGTACTGCACGATGGCGTCGAAGATGATCTGCCGGTGGGCATCAATGTCCTGCAGCTTGTGCCACGTGACGTGCTTCAGGAATGCCGAGACAGGGAAGATGGCGCGGGCTGACAGCCAGCGGCTCATGTTGTTGCGCGAGACGTGGTAGCTCAGCGAGTCGGCGGGAATCTTGAAGATGTTGTCCTGCAGGTCCTTCAAAGAGGTGATGCGTGCAATCTCCTCGTGGGTTTTCGGGTTACGGAAGATGAAGTCGCCGAAGCCCATGTGCTCCTCCATGAGGTGGTGCAGGTCGACGTTCATCTTCGTCGAGTTCTTGTCTATGAAGTGGAATCCCTCGGCACGGGCCTTCTCGGCGTTCTGGGTCTCGTTCGAGTCGAGAATCAGCGGCACGTATTCGTCGCGTTTCCTGATTTCGCGCAGCAGTTTCAGACCAGCCTCGGGGTCGCCCTCTTCGACGTGCGAGAGCCGTCCCGGCACTGACTTCATGGGGAAGCGGGTGTCAGAGATGACGCCCAGCGTGTTCTCGTGGTACTTCTCGTACAGCGCCATCGCTTCTTCGTAGTTTGTGGCGAGCACCACCTTTGGTCGTCCGCGTTTGCGTTGGGCGGCGGCATGTGGGTTCAGAGCCTCGGTCGAGAAACGTTTCGACTGTGCCAGTATATAATTATATAGGTTCGGGAGTACCGAGGAGTAGAAGCGAATGTTGTCCTCGACCAGCAGAATCATCTGCACACCAGCCTCGCGGATGTCGTGCTCAATGTTCATCTTGTCCTCCAAGAGCTTGATGATCGACATGATGAGATTCGTGTTGCCGAGCCAGCAGAAGATGTACTCGAACACTGACATGTCCTCGTCCTGTATGCGGTTCGAGATACCGTGCGAGAAAGGTGTCAGCACTACGCAGGGGATGGCAGGGTGTGCCGCCTTCACCTCACGGGCCACGGTGAACGCATCGTTGTCTGCATTACCCGGCATACAGATGACGAGGTCAATGTCCGTCGTCTTCAGCACCTCGTTGGCCTCGTCGGTTGTCGATACCTGTGTGAACGTCGGCGGGTAGCGCATACCCAGCTCCATGTACTCGTCGAAAATCTTCTCGTCTATGCGCCCGTCGTCCTCCAGCATGAAGGCATCGTAGGGATTGGCCACGATGAGCACGTTGAAGATGCGTCGCGTCATCAGGTTGACGAACGACACATCTTTCAGGTAGAATTTATTCCACTCCTGTGGTATGTTGGTCACTTCTTCCATTTATCTGACCACCTGTGTGAACTCGGGAGCTTGTCCCTCCAAGGCTGTCACATAGACCTTCATCTCACCGGCAGCAGGCATCTGAGGAGCACCCGGACGGGGCTGGTCGGCGGCGGTGAACAGGTATTCTGTACCGCCCGGAATGGTGCGTGAGGCAACAGTCTTTGCCTTGGCATGAATCATGGGGTAGTCGCCGACGGCCTTGTCGAAGATGGCCGACTCGTCGGCACTCACGGGATGCGGCTCAGAGAAGTCTGCCAGCTTGACAAAATCGCCCTTGAGGAAACCGTTGGCTTTCAGGAACTGGTCAACCTCCTTGGGAACGGCTGCCATGCGGGCGGCACGGACACCATAGCCGGGAAGGATGTCTGCCTTCGGCTGTTTCTTGACCAGGTTCTTCACACTCGTATCCAGTCCGCCGCTGCCAAATGTGCAGAACGGTACAATCTTCTTTCCGCTCAAATCTGTCTTGTCCAAGAAGGAGGCCATAGGCGGTGCGTATGTGCCGAACCAAATGGGATAGCCAATGAAGATCGTTGCGTAATTGTCGAGCTTGGCGGCAATCGGCTTAATCTCGGGCGTAATACCCTGCTGGCGCTCCTCGTTACTGCGGCTGATGGTAGCCTGGAAGTCACCGTCGTAGGGTTTTACGGGAACAATCTCTTCGATGTCGGCACCGAGGCGAGTGGCTATTTCCTGCGCCACGGTCTTCGTGTTCGACGTCTGTGAGTAGTAGAGAACCAGCACCTTCTTGGGCGCTTCTTTCTTCTGACCGCACGATACGGCGGCAACCATTGCGGCCACGATGGCCAGCATAAATCTGAATGACTTCATACAATAATATTTTTAATTATGTTTGGATTTTTGAATACAAGAGTAGGGCAAACCGAAGTACAGCCTATCTACGCACGTTTTACGGTGCAAAGTTACGAAAAGTTTCCAAAAGATAAGCGTTTTCGTTCAAAAAAGAACAAAAAAAGTCCGATTTTTCTTGGAAGTCTCAGAAATAGTTCGTATCTTTGCCGCGAAATTACATAACTATACAACTGTAACGAAGAAAAAAATAACAACAGACAACACTTTTTTATTAACTCTTTAATACAACAAAGCTATGAAGAAATTAATGATGATGGCAGTAGCCGCCATGATGGCTACAGTGAGTGTGAACGCACAGCAGATGTTCATTAAGCCGATGGTCGGTGGTACGCTGGCTACCATTACGAAGGTTGACGATGCGAAGATGAGACTCGGACTCGTAGGCGGTGCTGAATTCGGTTACCAGATTGCTGAGCCCTTCGCCGTGACTGCCGGTGTCTTGGTGGCCATGCAGGGAGCAAATGCCAAGGATACTGAATACATCAAAGATGCAAGCTCCACGCTTACCTATTTGAATGTGCCCATCCTGGCTAACTATTACATTATCCCAGGTCTGGCCGTCAAGGCCGGTATTCAGCCTGGATTCCTGCTTTCAGCAAAGTCAAAAGGATCTGAAAAAATCGGAACTGGCTGGGTTGATTACGACTACTCTGGTACCGACGGTTACAAGAAGGTGGACATCAGCATTCCCCTCGGCCTGTCTTACGAATTCTCCGACTTCGTCATTGATGCCCGCTACAACCTCGGCCTGACGAAAATCCCTGATTCCGACGCTATTAAGAGCAAGAACAGCGTCATCATGCTGACTCTCGGTTACAAGATTCCGTTCTAAACCCGCTTTGAAAGATAGCGCTTATTGACATAGGCTAATCTTTAAATCCCAAGTAGCCACGGTTATCGGTCTTTGGACCATATACCGTGGCTACTTTTGTTTACTATTTTACAATTTACTCAAGTTTCTTTCATGAATCGTTCCGGATGATGGCGTCGTAGTCGTTGGCGGTGTGTGTTGTCCTGATTCTCCATTCCTTGGGATAGAGGTTGTTGGCGCGTGTGCCGATGTTCTTCATGGTGCCTAAGGGATGGCCCTGGAAACAGACTTCGATGATGCCGCGCGGGGTGTCAGCAGGCAACGTCAGTGCCTCGCCGCGGAGGTAGGCTATAGATTGGGAGTAGGTGAGGTCAACTTGAGGTGAGATGTGGGAGGTGAGAGGTGAGAGATGAGATGTGAGAGCTGAGGGGGGAGGGGTGAGAGGTGAGAGATGAGAAGGAAGATTTGAGCGGCGAGTGTAATCATATTTCTCACTTCTCACTTCTAATCTCTCACTTCTCATTTCTAATTTCTCACTTTTCCGCAGTACCGCCATGAACAGTCCTTCGCCGCGGCTGATGCCAGGGATGAAACGGTAGACGGGGGCGTTGAAGCCGGGCAGCAGTGAACCCGTGATGTTCCAATCGGGTTGCGTCTCTACAGGCAGCACCTTGGCACCGAGTTCCTCGCAGGCCCAGCGCACGTTCTCCTCATTCTCGTGGGTATTAAATGTACAGGTACTATATATTAGTAGACCTCCTTCGTTCAAGCATGCCCAGGCATCGCTAACAATATCGCGCTGCAGGCGCCAGCATTTTTCCACGTTCTGTAGACTCCACTCACGGATAGTGGCCTCGTCCCTGCGGAACATCCCCTCTCCAGAGCAGGGAACGTCGCAGAGGATGACGTCGAATTTCAGCTTCGACCGACGATAGTCGCGCGGATAGTTGTTGGTGACGATGCAGTTGGGATAGCCCCACTTTGTGATGTTTTCCAATAGGATGCTGGCTCGCTGACGTACCGGCTCGTTCGAATAGAGTACGCTGCCTTCGGACAATACAGAGATGGCTGCCGTCGACTTGCCACCTGGAGCGGCACAGAGATCGAGGCATTTACAATTTGACGATTTGCGATTTGCAATATGCTGTCGCAACACGTGGCTGACGAACATCGAGGCGGCTTCCTGCACATAGTAGTAGCCGGCGTGCAACAGCGGGTCCATGGTGAAGTTGGGGCGCCGCGGCAGGTAGTAACCTTCATGGCACCAGGGGACGGGCTCACCCCCGATAACGGTCATCCCCTTTGTCTTCAACGGATTCAGTCGGATGCTGACCGGCGGTTCCTCGTCGAACGCCTGCATGAACCGCTCGAACCGCTCTTCGCCCATCAGCTCGCGGGTGTATCGTACAAATTCCTCTGGTAGCTGCATCTTCTATTATGCCGCAAAGTTACGGCTTTTATTTCTTCCCGCAAAATTTTTCTGCCTTTTTTTGGAAGAAAGATTGTGCCACATCCAAAAAAAATAGTTATCTTTGCAACTTCTTCCGGGTTAGTTACGTCTAACGGACAAAAGAAACAACAAAAAAGTACGGGAATATGAAAAAGTATCTGATAACATTAGTAATGGTGCTCACCTTCGGACAGGCTGTCGGCTGGGCACAGAACACAATCCCCACCGACCCGCAGGAACTGGTGGACTCGACGAAGCAGAACTCATTAGAGGCTTTCAGCGATACGACAGCTACAGTGGATTCAACGGTGGTTAGCATGCGTCATCGCTTAGGCGGCTACACTTACGGAACCAGCTCGGTGAACAACATCTTGGACTCTTTCGGTCTCAATGGGATGATGGGCATGGGAATGGCTTTTGCACTGATAGTCATCTTCATTATCTTTGTCTTAGCCCCAGTGGTTATCCTGGCTGTGCTCTTCTTCTTTATCTATAAGAACCGTAAGCAGAAAATGAGACTGGCAGAGATGGCCATGAAGCAGGGACAGCCCATTCCTGACCAGCTGTTGGTAGACCACAAGGAGACGGACGACGAGCTGCGGCAGAAAGGTATACGCCAGACGTTCTTAGGCGTGGGACTGTTAGCCTTCTTCGGCTACGTCGGCAGTACGGTAGGCATCGGCGTCGGTATTCTTGTCACCATCATCGGACTGGGCAAGCTGGCCATCGTGAAGACGAATAGGAGAGAATGAGAAAATGAGAGATTGAGAAAATGAGAAAGTCGCGATTAAGCGAGGGTAGAGCGGAGCTTGCTCCAGTTATGCCGAGCGTGAGCGATTTAGACGAAGTCAAATTGAGAAATTAAAAGAATAGGAGAGAATAATTATGGAAAAGAAATTGATGCGTTCTAACGACAGAGTGATAGCAGGAGTTTGCAGCGGTCTCGCTGAGTATTTCGACTTCGACCCTGTGCTGGTCCGTGTGGCTTACGCCTTCCTCACCATCTTCACAGCCTTCAGCGGCTTGCTGCTCTACATCGTGCTGTGGATAGTGATGCCTGAGAAGAGATACTGAGAGATTGAAAAAATGAGAAAATGAGCGATTTGGACGAAGTCAAAATGAGCAATTTGTAAAACAATATTCTCAAGGTGGGCAGACTTAACGACCTTTCCCTTGCGACCCAGGTGGCTGTATTTGGCAATAAGCGGGCTTTCGACCAGCTTGTGCGAGAGTACCAGTCACCTGTCCGTCGGTTCTTACTGAGCCAGACGGCAGGAAACGAGGCGTTGAGCGATGACTTGGCACAAGAAATCTTCATCAAGGCTTACACCCACATCTCACAGTATCGCGGTACCTCCAGCTTCCTGACCTGGTTGACGCGCATAGCGTATAATGTGTGGTACGACTACTGTAGGACGACCCACCCCCAGCCCCTCCCTTTAGGGATGGGAGTAGATAGATCTTCCTCAGATAATCAGGGCGTACAAAAGACTCACTATGTGTTGGGCTTGCAGGGTAACTACCCCCCTCCCTCGCAGGGAGGGGAAGGGGGAGAGTCTTCTTGTGCCGGACTTTCCATTGACCTCCATACCGCCCTCAGTATTCTCAAAGAAGAGGAGCGGACGTGCGTCACTCTGCAGCTCATCGAGGGCTATGCCATCGACGATATTGCAAGAATTACGGCTATGCCCGCCAATACGGTGAAGTCGCACCTGAAGCGTGGCAAGGAGAAATTGGCTAACTATTTAAGACAGAACGGATATGACAGATAACGAACTCTTAGAGAAATTCTTTCAGCCGGCACGACAGATGGACATTGCCGACAACGGATTCACCGAACGCGTGATGCAGCAGATAGCTATACACGACGTTCGGCAGAAAGCCTTCGATGCCAGCAGGCTCAGCCGCCTGTGGACGGCGTTCTGTGTCATCGTAGCTGTAACATTGTTCGTGTTGATGCGGGGCTGGGAACCAATTAGTTACGGCCTGATGATGCTCATCAACACACCGCCCACCCAGCAGCAAATGCTGACACTCTTTGTATCGGTGGTAGTGGTCGGATTGTTGGTCATCGGCGACATTATTGGCCGTGAGCGGTACAGTGTACTGTAAGTGAAGAGTGAAAAGTGAAGAGTGAAGAATCGGCTTGTGCCGGTGAAGAATGATGAGTGAAGATGTCAGAACCAGTCTTCCTCATCTTTCTTGGCTGGTTCTTTTTCTGTCGTTGGCTGTGGCTTCGGTAGTTCTTTCAGCTTTCCTTTTTCGTCGAACAGGCCATAGGTGGTGCGCAGAACGAGGAATTCCGTACGGCGGTTCATCTGGTTGCATTCCTCCTGCTGCTGCGGATCTTTCAGAGCCAGGATGAATTCCTCGGTCAGCACGTCGCCCTCCTTCAGGAACGGGTACTTTTCAGCAACCTTACGCTTGATGGTCTTCGGTTTGCCCTCGCCATAACCCTTTGGTGTCAGACGGTCGGCGGCAATGCCGTGGGCTATCAGGTAGTTAACCACTGACTCTGCTCGTCGCTGTGACAGTCGTTCGTTGTACTGGTCGGAGCCTTTGTAGTCGGTGTGTGCCGACAGCTCGATGGTAACGTGCGGGTTGTCGTTCAGCAGTTCCACCAGCTCGTCGAGTGCGGTAGCCGACTCAGGACGCAGCGTGGCCTTGTCAAAATCGTAGAAGATGTTTTCTATCAGCACCGGAGCAGAAATGTTGGCCAACGGGAACTGCAACACATATTCGTTGGAGACGGTAGCCGTGTCGACGCGCAGCTCTTCCTTGTGGTTTAGGAATCCCTTGCAGGTACCCAGGAACACGTAGTCGACGCCCAGTTCTATTTCCTCTGTGAACGAGCCGTCGCCCTTGACGTTTAGTTTCTTGTTAGTACCGTCGTTGCCAACCATGTAGACCTGTCCGGCAGGCAACTCGTAGCCGTCCTGTTCATAGACCCAGCCTTTGACTGTTACCAGCACTTCCGACTTCTCGAACGAATAGATATGATCCCAGCCACGGGCATCGCCACGGTTCGACGAGAAATAGCCGCGGTTGCGTAAGCCTTCGAACGTCATGCCGAAGTCGTCGCCAGCGGAGTTCAGAGGGTAGCCGGGGTGCGATAATTTAAACCCACCCCCAACCCCTCCCGAAGGAGAGGGGAGGTCAGTTAGATTTTGAGCTTGAAGGTAATCATCCTCCCCTCCCGTTCGGGAGGGGTTGGGGGTGGGTTCCTGAGGTTCAGCAATAAATATGTCGAGTCCGCCCAGTCCCGGATGGCCGTTGCTTGAAAAATAGAGGTCGCCGTTGGGCCGGAATGTCGGGAACATCTCGTCGCCAGCCGTATTGATGGGCTCGCCCAGGTTTTCGATGGCCAACACGCCCGACGATGTCAGTTCGGCCCGCCAGATATCGAGTCCACCCATGCCGCCGGGCATATCGCTGACGAAGTAAAGCCACAGTCCGTCTGGCGAGACGGCCGGGTGTGCAAAGCACGAGAGCGTGTCCTTCGTGATGGCCAGTTCGGTAGCCCTGCCCCAGGAGGCATCAGAGCGCTGGCTGGTGCATATCACAGCATAGCGGGGATAGGAGGGGTCGGTCTTACACTGTGTCAGGTACATCGTCCGGTTGTCGGGTGACATCGAACAGGCTCCTTCATCGAAGGGGGAGTTCAGTTCCGAGTCGATGGTCTGCGGTTTGCCCCATTTGCCCTTGTCGTCTTTCTGTACATAGAAAATGTCGGAATTCTTCATGCCCGTGATGCCGCTCAGCTCGTCGCCCTGTGCCTGATTGCGTGTCGATGAGAAGAATAGCTGGTCGAAGTTGTCGCCCGCCAGTACCGGCGAGTAGTCGGAACGGCGAGAGTTGAACAGGTCTTCACGCTTCACGGTGTACTTCGAGCCTTTCTCTTTCCATCCTGCAGCCTCACGGGCAGACTCCAAGCAAGTCCTTGCCAGTTTCAGACTCTCTACGCGCCAAGGCTCGTCGCCACCTCCCTGCTGCAAGCTGTCAATGGCAGCCACCAACGTTTTCTCGGCTTCTTTGTAGTTGCCGTTCTTCATCAGCATCTGCCCTAAGCGCAGCAGCGTCAGCGAGTCGGTCTGTTTGAAGCGCACGGCATTGTTGTACGAGGCGATGGCCCGCTGTGTGTTGTTGATGCGGCGGTAGCAGTCGGCCATTTTCAGTGCCCGTTGTCCACGTGTCGGACGGTCTTTCGTGGACGTCTGCGAATAGGCTTTCTTATACTGGTTGGCAGCGTCATAGTACTCGCCGAGCGCGAAGAACTTGTCGCCCTTTTTCATGGCCGACTCGGCACCGCACCCCGACAAGAGTACGGTCGCCACCAACGTACAGACTATGGTGAAAACCTTACGCATACCTATATATAACGTAACAATGGAAGATTTATTGTTTGAACGGCACACGATAGGTGCATCCCTCCTTCCAGCGCGAGCAGCCGAATGCCGTCTTGCCACGGATAATGAGCCCCTGACCGCAAACGGGACAGGGCTGGCCTTCGACGGGAGTGTCTGGCTCTGTTGCTGAAGGAGTAGAAGCCTTTGCGGGGGCTTTTCGTGCGGGTGCCCCTCCTTTGTTGGTGGCAGGCGAGGCTTTCTTCTTGGCCTTTTTCAGCTCTTCCTCGGTAGTGACGGTAACGTAGCGGTTCGACGAGTCGGCCATTACGTCATGCACAATCTCCGTCACTTGTACCTTCAGTTCTTCAATGAACTGGTGGGCGTCGTACTTCTGGTGTTCGATGTCGCGCAGTTTTTTCTCCCAAATACCCGTCAGCTCGGCACTTTTAAGCAGTTCCTCGCGGATAAGGTCTATCAGCTCAATGCCTGTCGGCGTGGCGACGAGGTTCTTGCGTTCCTTGCGAATGTAGTGGCGTTTGAACAGGGTCTCGATGATGGCGGCACGGGTTGAGGGGCGGCCGATGCCGTTCTCTTTCAGGGCGGCACGCAGGGTTTCGTCATCCACCAGCCTTCCTGCTGTCTCCATCGCACGGAGCAGTGTAGCCTCAGTGTAGTATTTGGGCGGGGTAGTCCACTTCTCGCTGAGTGTAGGTTTGTGGTCGCCGCTCTCACCTTTCTCGAAGGCAGGCAGTCTGCGCTCTTGTGTTCCAGAAGCCCCCCCTTCTGTCCCCGAGGGGGCTACTGTAGACTCATCGTCTTCAGTGGCGGCATCTTTGGCATATATGATGCGCCAGCCAGGGTCGAGGATGGTACGGCCTGTAACTTTAAACTCTATGCTTTCCTTCGACTGCAAGTCTATTGAAGCCCCCTCGGGAGTCGTAGGGGGGGCTTCCACAACCCCCAAGACCGTGGTCTGCGCAAATTTGCAGTCGGGATAGAAGACTGCAATGAAGCGGCGGGCAATGAGGTCGTAGACCTTCTGTTGTATGTCGGGCAGGTTCTGTGGAGGCACGCCAGTGGGAATGATGGCGTGGTGGTCGGTCACCTTCGTCGAGTCGAACACGCGCTTCGACTTCGGCAGTGGCTTGCCGCCGAGTGGTTTCACCAGTTCGGCGTAGGGCGTCTGTCCAGCTACACGGGCTTGGAATAGTCCGTTCATGATGTTGGGACAATTTTTGTAGACGTCGTCACTCAGGTATGTGGTGTCCACACGGGGATAGGTGGCCAGCTTCTGCTCGTAGAGCCCCTGTATGAGGTTCAGCGTCATCTCGGCCGAGAAGCCGAATTTACGGTTACAGTCCACCTGCAGCGACGTCAGGTCGTAGAGCTGTGGCGGCTGCTCCTTGCCGTTCTTCTTTTGTACATCAGTCACGGTGAAAGGCTTTCCCTCAATGGCCTGGAAAGCCTGCTCGCCCTCCTCCTTCGAGGTGAACTTCCCCTTTGTGGCGGTGAATGTTGTATCGCGGTAGACGGTAGCCAGCACCCAGTAAGGCTCAGGCTTGAAGTTGTCTATCTCCTTTTGGCGGTTTACGATGAGTGCCAGTGTCGGCGTCTGCACGCGACCGATGGAGAGCACCTGCCGGTTCTGACCATATTTAATAGTGTACAGGCGCGTAGCGTTGATGCCTAACAGCCAGTCGCCGATGGCCCGTGAGAGGCCCGCCATGTAGAGCAGCTGGTACTCCGACTGGTCCTTCAGGTTCTGGAAGCCCTCACGGATGGCCTCGTCGGTCATTGACGAGATCCACAGCCGCTTCACGGGGCACGTGGGCTGCGCCTTCTGCATCACCCACCGCTGAATAAGCTCACCCTCCTGCCCGGCATCACCGCAGTTGACGATGCCGTCGGCCTGTTTCATCAGCCGCTCGATGATGGCAAACTGTTTCTTCACGCTTTGGTCTTCCTTTAGGCGTATGCCGAAGCGCTGCGGAATCATGGGTAGTGCCGTCAGGCTCCATGTCCGCCACATCGGCGTATAGTCCTCAGGCATCTTCAGCTCGCACAGGTGTCCGAACGTCCACGTCACCTGGTAGCCGTTACCCTCCATATAGCCGTCGTGCGACGTCGTCGCCCCCAGAATTCGGGCAATGTCGCGCGCCACACTCGGCTTCTCTGCAATACAGACTGTCATTTCTGTTCCTTTCTGATAAGTCTCTAATCCTAACGGTTCCTCAAAACCGCTGCAAAATTAATCAAAAAGATTGAAACAACACTCTTTTCCCGCCATTTTCTGAAAAAAACTCCGAATCGCTTGGCGGTTCGGATTATTGTTAGTATCTTTGCACCAACTCTCAGAGTTTAATGCTATATGGAAGAAAAGAAATATCCGACAATCGAGGAAGAGGATGGCTATGGATGCATGAGTGCAGCAGAGCCCGCCTTAGCATACGCAACAAGGGAACAGGAGTCTTCTGGCATCGCATATATTGGTGAAGATGCTGAGAAGATAGACCGTATTCCTTTGGGAATGTTCGGTTTCTACACCGATGACCCCGAAGTGTTTGAACAGCGTGTGGCGGAGATTGAGGCTGACATGGATGAGGTGGATGCTGGCATCGAAGATCCTGAGAAATGGATTCAAGTAGATGATTTTTGGGCATCAATGAGAAGGGAACATCCATGGCTATAGTGAAATGGCGCAAGCAGGCATGGAAACTCTTTAATGTTTATGTAGAGCATGCCAGAACTGAATATGGTGAGAAGACGGCGAGGCAATGGTCTATGGAAGCTGCCATTATATATGACAGATTGCAAAAACACCCCATGTCGTACACACCAGAAAGCCTTCTGTCTGGCAAGAGGCATCAATATCGCAGTTGCCACATTATGCGAAGGTTCAAGATAGTTTATTACTATGCCTCATCCTCCGATACAGTGTACATTAGAGATATTTGGGACACTAAGATGAATCCAGAGACGCTGAAACGGCGGATTAAATAATTGATTTTTCTCACTTCTAAATATATATTATAGAATATGGAAACTGCAACATTACAGGCCAAGCCATTCACTCCTTTCCAGATTGAGATGCTGGAGTTGGTGTCCAGAGTGTCCTCTGAGTCAGAAATGCAGGACATTCATCGTATGCTTGGCCAATATTTTGCCAAGCGGGCTGAGGATGCCATTGACCGTCTTTGGGACAAAGGTGTTCTTAATGACGAGGTTATTGAAGGATGGAAGACTGAGCACATGCGCACACCATATAAGCAGTAATGAACATTGTTCTTGACACCAACTGTCTGCTGATGTCGCTTTCTCGACGTAGCCCCTACTATCCTATTTGGCGAGATTTCGTTGATGGGAAATATACCCTTTGTGTTTTGAACGAAATTCTTGCCGAGTACGAAGAAATACTTACAGAAAAAATGGGATAGGAGATTGCCAACAATGTCATTACTGCCATTCTTGACTTGCCCAACACCAAGATGATTCAGGTTTTTTATCACCTTCGCCTTATAACGGCAGACCCGGATGAAGACAAATTTGTAGATTGTGCCTTTAAGGCTAATGCACGCTATATAGTGACAGAAGACCATCATTACGATGTTCTCAAACAAATACCATTCCCGTTTCATAGATGCTTTCTCAAATAGTTTCTAATTCAGGCAATATGACGGTGTCTGTATCAGTCGCCTTTTTATGCAGGAACATACAATAATAGATGGGCATATAAGTGATACCCTTCTTCTTGTAGATGTCCCTTTCGTTAGAAAACACTATGGCACGGTCGATGCCATATTCTGGGGTTTCCAGGAATTTGGACAAAGCACTGTGCTCCGTATAGTCCTTACCTGACTTGATTTCCAACGGCAACACCTGAAGGCGTTCGTAATCGTCAATCAGGAAATCCACTTCGCCCTTTTTCTTGTTGTCGTAGTAGTGAAGCGCAAACCCGTGGGCTTGCAGTTCCTGTGCCACCACCGACTCATAGACCGTTCCTAAGTTGATGCTTCTGATGTTCTGCAGTACAGCGTTGACATTAAGGCCATAAAGAAGATGCGTCAGCAGACCCACATCGTTCAGATATAGCTTCACCAAACGCTTTTGTTCCGATTCTACCAACGGAAAACGCGGATTGCTGATAGCCAGCACTTCAAGTGCCACACCCGAGTTAGACAGGTACTCAAACTCGTCAGCATAGTCAGCAAAGTGTTTGCCCGTCTTGTTTTCTATCTGTTTATAGACAATCCGCTTCTTTTTGTTCTCCAGATTGCTGGGTATGAGATCGTAGATACGGCGTATCTTCAATTTATGCTCTTCGTCGTATTGTGAGGAATCAATGCGATAGAGTTCGTGGATGTCTTTATGAACCATGCGAACGCGCACCATATTCCTGTCCTCCAAATACCTGTTTATAGCATCGGGCAGGCCTCCTACCAACAGATAATACTGAAAGCGCTTCAGTAACAGGTTATGTGTACTCTCGTCAAGAGGCTCCTCTTTCTTATAGTGAGCCTGAATATTGGCAATCCATTCCTTACTGATGCCCGTCGCCCAGAGGAATTCCTCGAAGTCAAGTGGAAACATCTGCTGAATCTCGACACTGCCAAGAGGCACGGATGGAGTCTGTGACAGTGCCACGCCTAATTGCGAACCGCTGGCAATGAAACGATACTTCCCCTCCTGATTGAGAAATTTGAGCATCGTCATCAGATGAGGATAGCTCTGTATCTCGTCGAGAAAGACAAGGGTGTCCGACTTATCGCCCAAGGGGTCTGAGTAGTAATTGCTAAGGCGCATATACAGGTCGTTGGTGGAATGTACCGAGGCAAAGACCTGCTCACCCTCTTTGTCTTCCTTCAGGTTAATCTCGACAAAATGGGTGAAGAGCCGCTTTCCTACAAAACGAATCAAGTAGGACTTACCTATCTGACGCGCACCATTGACCAGCAGAATCTTATTCTGGTTTTCATTCAGAAACTGTTCAAGGACTTTGGTAAACTTTCGTTCGAGCATGGCAGTATTATCTTGGGGCTGCAAAGGTATAACTTTTCTTTGAATAATCCAAAAGAAATACCACTTATTCCACATTTTTCCATCAAGAAAATTCCACTTATTCCGTTTTTGCAATACCGATTATACCCATTTATTCCTTTTTTTGTACCTTTTTGTACTTGTTTTCTGGAAAAGCAAGGTTTTGTCGGTTACGCGCAAGACCCTCGAAGATCGGAATTTCGTAACGACATTCACCAAACTATACTACAAATAAAGAGCCGCCTCTTAGGCTGCCCTTTTAAAACGGAGTAGTGTCAATCAAGTCTTGCTCCCATGCGGCATTCGTAGGGAATGTTTACCGGATAGTCAAAATTTGCATCTTGACGGTGCAAAGATAGATATTTTTCCGTTACTTCCAAATTTTTCGGTAATTTTCTTTGCTGGTTTCGATATTTTTTGTATCTTTGCGGCCGTGCATTGTGAAACGTGAAATTGGCAAATGGTTTCTTGAAATGGAGATTAATGTTACATCGATTAAGTCTGGGCTGCCTGGCATAACGTCAGTTGCTGCATCTCAATTGTATGAAGCATTTGAGGTGTGTATGCATACTTCGGGTCATGCTGAAAAAGTGGGTCTGTCAATGGCAGGCATAACCAACAACAGCATTAATCTCCTTTGGGCTGACGAATATAATGGCCAGAAAGAACGCACATACGCTGACATGCAATACACCGTAGAACACGGAGCGGTATGCCTTTCTGTGATGCTTTCAACAGCCTTGACTCCCTATACCGTTATAGAAAGGTCAAGGAAGGGTACGGGTATCGACTATTGGCTGGGCGATAAAGACTCTGTCTTATTCCAAAAGAAAGCAAGGTAAGAGGTGTCGGGAATCTTGAAAGGCAATAACTATGATATTAATAGGCGGTATGATGCAAAAGTCGAGCAGATACAACGGTCAAACGGACTTCAACTGCCAGCTTTCGTTTCAGTGATAGAGTTCAGTTATCCGAGAGCAATATTTAACAAAAGATGACGGAGATGAATATACAAGAACTACATACACGTGCCATGGAACTAGCTGACCAAGCCGATTTGCAGAAAAGGCAGGGTAATGTTGACAATGCGCTTCACCTGTACGAACAGTCATTTGAGGTGGAGAGGGAAGCCGCATGCCAAGCTCAGCAGCATCATGTTGGAGAACCAACGGAAAGCGTGCTTTTCCGTAGCGCAGCCTCTCTTGCATACAGCATAAAGAGTTATCGCGAGGCAGAACGCCTCATCTGCATGGGGCTGGCGGGAAATCCTCCTGCAGAAATTGCAGAAGAACTAAGAAGCCTCTACGACGCTGTGAATCTTGAGAAGAATATGGAACAAATGGCATTTGCAGCTCCTGAAAGAGAACAGGAAAATGTGACCATTACTATTCCCGTTAAAGAGCGAAATCTGCTGAATGTCATTGTTAAGAAATTCGGATGGGCTTGCGTGTTCTAACCCCGCAGCCCCTTTTACAATAGATGTTGAACCGCTAAAACAGTAACAGCTATGACGTAGAAAGAAAAGAACTGAAAAAGACATATTGATATAGAGTGTTTACTCTTACTGGCTGAAAGGACCCGAAAATAGCCAAATTGTTGAAACATTCAAAAATTATCTCCGAATCGCTTGGCGGTTCGGATTTTTGTTCGTATCTTTGCAGCCGACTCTCAGAGTTCAATCAAGCACGGCCACCTCCGGACAGGCCGACACTCCATGAGGGCCACGACATAATAAAAGGCGTTTACTTTGACGCGAATTTCCCATGTTATTTTGGCAAATTGTCAAAATTTGACAATTTGACAATCTACGTCTATTCTATTATTACGTAATATCCTGTAAATTGCTACTGACTTTGTACTGTTGCCAAGTGGTGGCAACATCAACATGAACCTCGCCTTGGACGCTGCCGACATCTATACAGGCTACCAGTTCAAGGTCGAAACTCCCGAGGGACTGTCGTATGTTGTTGACAGTGACGACGACGTGGAGTGCGAGTTAGGCGAGGGCCATGTCGACCACGAGGCTGTAGCCCACTGGAACGAGGAGGAGAGATTGCTATCCGTTGTTGTCGCTTCTATGAACCTCTCAACGTTCAACGGTCAGAGTCTGTCGCTCCAGATTCCGTTGGCAGCACCCACTATGCCGTTAGGCACCTATGGAGATTTCAAGATTAAGGGCATCACATTCATCAAACAAGATGGCGAAAAGGTGAAGCTTGGTGACGTGTCCTTTAATGTGGACGTGACCACGGGCATCAACGGCATGGCTATGATTCCTCATGACGGTCACTACTACACACCTGCTGGTATCCTCGTTGTGAAGCCGGTGAAAGGGCATCTCTACATTCGTAACGGCAAGAAAGAATTGTATTGATTTCAAGGAGTCCAAGGATTTCAAGGAGTCCAAGACAATAGACTTTTGACAATAGTGCTGCGCACCCTCGGTTGGGGGGTGCGCAGTCGTTATTTTAACTTAGTCCGAAAAGTCTGTTGTGACGCTGAATTATATGCTCTCAATAGCTTTAGTTTGTCTTCTGTAGTTTAATGATTTTAGATGACTACTTGTGCTAATTGAAGAAGTTCCACGACACGCCCATGCGCATGATGGAGCCGTTGGTGGGGTAGTGGGGGGTCAGGAACGACATGGCGTTGCCCATGCCGTTTGTCACGTTGCTCATCATAATGAAGAAGCGGGCACGCTTCAGGTGCATGTTCGCATAGACGTCTACAAACGGATAGCCGCCCAGCTCGACACGGCTGTCGGGCGTTTCCTGAACGGCAAACTGGTTCAGCTGGGGACAGAAATCGGGTGCCTCGTACTTCGTGAAGAAGGTCGCGTCGGCACCTAACTCCACCGACAGTACCCTCGCAATCTTGAAGCCCACGTAGAAGTTCGAGAACACGTTCAGTGCGGGCAGCGGCAGCACATTGCCGTTGCTGGTGTTCTGGTAAGTGACGACGTTCTCCCAGTTCAGCACGCCGAACTTCAGGTGCTGGTACAGCTGTGCCGTCAGCACGTTCAGGTTGCTGCTATACTGTTGGACGTGTGCCGTCGTATTCAGCCGCGATGATTTGGTTGCATCATAGCTCATGCCCAGATAGGTGTAGTTCTGTATCTCCTCGATGGCCACGCGCAACCGTGTGTTCGTCTTTTTGTAAGTCAGCAGCCCTTCTATGCGCGTCCGCGTCTCTTTCGACAGGTCTCCGTTTTCCCACCACAGGTTGCGCGAGTGGTAGCGGCGCTGGTAGAATGTGGGGTTCAGACGGTAGAAGTAGGCATTGGCGGCTACCTGCACCGTGTCGCCGAAGAGCGGGAAGTTCAGGTCGGTGGAGAAGTCCACCTTCAGCTGTCCAGCATCCTCGCCTACGAGCCACGCCTCGGCCATGAGGTTGTAGTGTAGTGTGTGGCCTTGCGTCTTGGCCAGCATACCGCCGATGCTGACGTTGTGCTCGGTGTATTTCTCCTGACAGGACAGGCCGCCGACGGTGTCGGGCAGCTCGAAGCGGCGCAACTCGTGGCTGACGAAGGCTTTCAGTCCGGCCTTTGCATATTTGTTGAAGCCCTCGAGCAGTGCCAGTGCCAGGCTGTTCTTCAGCTGCATCATCTTCGTCTGGTCGTAGATGGAGTCGCCCCCGTACTTCAGTCCGCCTTCATAATAGTTGGCGGCGTAGTAGTCGGTGGGTGTTTTGTAGGCCTGATAAATGCGTCTGTGGTTGTTCCATTCTGCCGTATGGATGAAGCTGGTGACGGGCACGAACACCCGTTTCATGGTGGAGTCTATCTCCGCCTGCTTCTTCTCAGCAGCTAACAGGCTGTCCATCTTCTCCTGCGTGTCAACCTTGATGCGTGTGGTGTCGACGGCTACGGAGTCGGCGGCAACTTTGGCTGGTTCGTCGCCGGCTATCTTTGCATTCGTGGGACGGCCAGTAAGAGTCGGCTGCGACTCTTCTTCTTGGCTATTCTCCTTCTTATTCTTCTTTTTCTCCTGATCCTTCTTCGAGGCGGCGGCAAACTGGCGGGCCTTCATCTCCTCCTCGGTCATCTTTTCCAGACGGTAGAAGCCCAGGTTGTAGCGGTGGGTCAGGAACACGTGCTGGTGGTCGTTGCGGTTCCAGTTCTTGTCTAAGACGGTGGGTATCTCGTTCGACTCGTATGAAATGTTGAACGCCTGCGGGTGGACGATGTACTCGTCGTCGGTGATACCGCCGTTCTCGGATGCCTTCTGGTGGTAGGCTGAGACGATGGTGTGCAGGTTGTAGCGGTCGCCCAGATGTGACAGGTAAAACGTGGAGCCGAAGTGCGAAACACTCTGGTTGCTATAATATCCTCGGGCGTAGGCGTAATCCAGGTCGAAGCCGAAGCCTGTGCGCTTGCCAGCGTTTACGGCAAACTTCGCGTCCAGATGATCCTCGCCGTCCTGCTTGTCGCCGCAACTGGTGTACGACAGGTTAGCCAACGGCGAGAGCGTGTTGGTGAAGTGCAGTTCGTCAGGCTGCTTGATGACGTAGCTGTAAGGCTCGGTAAACATGAACTGACTGCTCACGGGACGGTCGGCGAAGATACGGTTCAGACGAGCCGTGAAGTTACTGCCCGTGGTGTTGTACTCGCCGTACATGCCAGTGCTGAAGGTGCGGTTCATGTATAGGTGAGGCATGGTGTCGACCTCGGCAGGACGAATGTCGCCGAATTTGCGGTCTACTGTCCATACATAGATGCCGCGCGGAATTTCCTTCCCCCTGCTGGTGGAGTCGTTGCTGTGCGGATTGAAGTTCTCGTTGCGCCGGGTCACGTTTCCCGACTCATCTATCTGGTTGTAGGTCTGCGCCGCTGCTGAGGTGTACGACAAAAGGCCGACGGCCCATGAGAAGCCTGTCAGCAGCCATTGCCGGTAGTTCGTCGGTTTTTTCTTCATGCCGTTACATTTTTAGCAGACGCAGGGTAAGCTCAATGAACTTCAGCACACAGGCGCCACCAACCACATACAGCCCCGTCTTATGCCAACCGGCAAAATACAGGCCCATGCCTATGAAGCCGCTGACGATGAACACAATGTTCAGCCACTGGCGCAGCCGATAGGTACGGCCCTCGTCACGGAAGGGCTTCAGGTTGTGGTACTTGCTCATTTCAGCAGCGAGGCGATTTTATTGAACAGGTAGTCCTTGCGGTCAATGGTCTTCCGGCGGAACTTGCCTGCCACACGGCTCAGCTTCGTTTTCTTATTGTTCAGGCCTATCTCGTCGGTGATCCACTCCTCGGCCTTCAGCGTCTGCGGATCGCGCTCCTCTTCATACAGGTAGACCATGCGCGTCAGCGTCAGTTTCGCCTTTCCGTCGGAACAGTCAGCAATCAGTGTGTACAGGAACCGCGTGCGGTCGAGTATCAGGGCCGTAGCCTTGAACACCAGCCACTCCTGGTAGCTGCCCGCCACCTGGTAGTTCACGGAGTCGTTAATCACGATGCGGCTCTGCTCGAACTGGTTAGGTTCCTTGGTCATCTTCTGCATGTATTGCCTGATGATGGCGAAAATCTCGGCTGCACTCTTGCCAGGGGCATCAATGGTGGTAGTGAACACCACCTTGCCGTCTTCCACCGGCACGGCACCAGCCAGATACTTCTGGTCGGGGTTGCCCTTCACTTCCTCTTTCTCTGACATTTCCCAAGTGTTCTGGGCCATGACGGGCACGGCGCAGCACAGCATGATTGCAAATAACAGTTTTTTCATGTTCGTTACCTTTTTGATATAAACCGCGCAAAATTACAAATAATCTTTGGGATAGCGGCTCTGTTTAAATTAAATTATGAATTCGGAAACGCGAATTATGAATTATTTAAGTTCCAGCAGCTTCTGCAGGCGGATGATTTCGTCGCGGTACTGGGCGGCCTGCAGGAAGTCCAACTGGCGCGCCGCCTCCTTCATCAGTTTCGTCGTGTTGGCAATCGATTTCTCCAACTGCGGGCGTGTCATGCGCTCCACAATCGGGTCAGCGGCCATGTCGAGGCCTGTTGCTTCAGGCCCAGGCGTGAGCAGCCGCAGTTCCCTGATGTCCGACGGGACGTCGCCGTGGTGCAGGGCGCTCTGTCGTAGTGTCTTTACGATTTGCGTCGGCGTGATGCCGTGTTCCGCATTGTATTGTAGCTGCTTTGTCCGCCGTCGCAGTGTTTCGTCGATGGTCAGCTGCATTGACTGCGTAATGGTGTCGGCATACATGATGACCTTGCCGTTTACGTTGCGGGCGGCACGGCCGGCTGTCTGTGTCAGCGAGCGGTGAGAGCGCAGGAACCCTTCCTTGTCGGCGTCGAGAATGGCCACGAGCGACACTTCAGGCAGGTCCAGACCCTCGCGTAGCAGGTTCACGCCTACTAGCACGTCGTAAACGCCGTTGCGCAGTTCTTCCAGTATCTTCACACGCTCCAGCGTCGCCACGTCCGAGTGTATGTAGGCGGTTTGTATGTTGTGGTTCAGCAGGTATTCTGTCAGCTCCTCGGCCATGCGCTTCGTTAGTGTCGTCACCAGCACCCGCTCCTGGCGCTGCGAGCGGGTCACGATTTCGTCCATCAGGTCGTCTATCTGGTTCTCGCTCGGACGCACCTCCACGTCAGGATCCAGCAGGCCCGTCGGACGGATGATCTGTTCCACCACCACGCCCTCGGCCTCCTGTAGCTCGTAGTCGGCAGGCGTGGCGCTGACGTAGATGACCTGATGCACCATCTGCTGGAACTCGTCGAACGTCAGCGGACGGTTGTCGAATGCGGCGGGCAGGCGGAAACCATATTCCACCAGGTTCCGCTTGCGGGCTCGGTCGCCGCCGTACATGGCACCGATCTGGGGCACCGAGACGTGGCTTTCGTCGACCACGAGCAGGAAGTCTTCCGGGAAGAAGTCGAACAGGCAGTAGGGACGCTCGCCGGCCTGCCGCCCGTCGAAGTAGCGGGAGTAGTTCTCGATGCCTGAGCAGTGGCCCAGCTCCTTGATCATCTCCATGTCGTACTCCACCCGCTCCTTGATACGCTGTGCACGGATGGGGTCGCCGATGCCGTTGAAGTAGTCCACCTGTTGCACCAGGTCATCCTGTATCTGGCGGATGGCCAGGTTCGTCTGCTCCTGCGACGTCATAAAGAGGTTCGCGGGGTAGAGCTTGTACTGCTCGAACTGCGCCGTCCGCATCATTGTCAGCGGCTCCATCTCCTCGATGGCGTCTATCTCGTCATCCCAGAACGTCACCCGCAACAGCTTCTCGGAGTAGGCCATTGACACGTCTACCGTGTCGCCCTTTACACGAAACGTGCCGCGCTGTAGGTCCAGGTCGTTCCTGACGTAGAGCGCTGCTACCAATTTTCTTAACAGCATGTTGCGCTCTAACTTCTGCCCGCGGTACAGTTCGATGACGCCCTCGGACAGGGCGACAGGGCTTCCCATACCGTAGATGCACGATACCGACGAGACGACGATGACATCCTTACGACCTGACAGCAGGGACGATACGGCTGACAGCCGCAGGCGGTCTATCTCTTCGTTGATGGCCAGGTCCTTCTCAATGTAAGTGTCGGTGGAGGGCAGGTACGCTTCTGGCTGGTAGTAGTCATAATAGCTGACATAGTACTCTACGGCGTTATCGGGGAAGAAGCCCCGCATTTCGTCGAACAGCTGTGCGGCCAGCGTCTTGTTGTGGCTCAGTATCAGCGTCGGCTTCTGCACGTTAGCTATCACGTTGGCAATGGTAAACGTCTTGCCGGAGCCTGTGACCCCCAGCAGCACCTGCGAGCGGTCGCCACGCTCAATACCCTCGGTCAGCTGGCGGATGGCCTCGGGCTGGTCACCCGTCGGTTCGTACTTCGATGTCAGACAAAACTTGCTCATTACAGCCTGCAAAGGTACAACTTTTTCTGCGAAAGACGCAAAGACGCAAAAAAAAACGATAAAAAAATAAAAAAACAGAGCGTTCCTTGCTTCTATGCGGGCGATTTTTAGTAATTTTGCACGCTGATGAAGAAAAATGTGTTCATTGCGCTCGTATTGGTACTGCTGACAACAGACTGTACCAATGAGTTTAACCGGGTGTACAAGTCACAGGATTTGGACTACCGCTATGAGTATGCTAAGCAGAGTTTCGCGCTCGGCAAGTTTAACCATGCCTCTATGTTGCTGCAGGACATGGTGACGTCGCTCAAGGGTACGGACTACGCACAGGAGAGCCTCTACATGCTGGCCATGTCGCAGTACATGACCCACGACTACGAGAGTGCGTCGATGACGTTCAAGAAGTTCTATACCTCTTATCCGCGCGGTCTGTTTGCCGAGCGTGCCGCCTTCTATGTGGGGGAATCGCTGGCCCAAAGCTCTCCGGAACCCCGTCTCGATCAGAGTCCTACGAACGGTGCTATCAACGCCTATCAGGAGTTCCTCGACATGTTCCCCGACTCCAAGCTGAGGGATGAGGCGCAGGACAAGCTCTTCCGCCTGCAGGACAAGCTCATCATGAAAGAGTACCTGTCGGCCAAGCTATACTATAACTTGGGCGGATACTTCGGCAACATCAACGCCAACAACGAGAGCAACTACTCGGCCTGCATCATTACTGCGCAGAACGCCCTGAAGTACTACCCCTTTACCGATTTGCGCGAAGATTTCACACTGCTCATTATGAAGAGCAAGTTCCAGCTTGCCGAGAACAGTTCCGACGAGAAGCGTGTGGAGCGCTATCGCGATGCTGAGGATGAATGCTACGGTTTCCTCAACGAGTTCCCTGACTCTAAGGAGAAAGAAACTGCTGAACGCTACATTGCCAAGTGTAAGAAGGTCGTGGGAGACTGAGGCGGGCTTCGCCCTAAAGGATGAATAATAAAGGATAAAGGAGGCGGGCTTCGCCCTAAAAATATAAGAATGATAATTGATAAAAGATAAATTAATAAGATGGATTACAAAAAGTCAAAGGCTCCTGTGAACACCGTTACCCGTAACGTCATGGAGCTGTGCAAGGATACGGGCAATATCTACGAGAGTGTGGCCATTATTGCCAAGCGCGCTAACCAGATTTCTGCTCAGATTAAGGACGACCTCAGCAAGAAACTCGCTGAGTTCGCCAGCTATAACGACAGTCTGGAGGAAGTCTTCGAGAACCGCGAACAGATAGAGATTTCACGCTATTACGAGAAACTCCCGAAGCCGTCGTTGCTGGCTACACAGGAGTTTGTCGAGGACAAAGTCTACTGGCGCGACCCCGTGAAGGAGCAGCAGCAGGCTGTAACGGCCATTGACTGATATGATACAGCGTAAGCAAACCCTGTTTCTGTTGTTGGCAGCCATCCTCGCGTTGGTATGCTTCTTTTTCCGGCTCACGTGGTTAGACGTGCTGCAGATTGTCTCCGCAGCCCTGTCGGCTGTCACCATTTTCCTGTATAAGCAGCGCATCCTGCAGGCACGCCTCTGTCTGGTGGGCATCGCTGTCATCTTCGCCTGGTACATTGGGCTCGCGGTGCTGCAGTCGTACATCGACACCATCGACGGTCTGCCTATGGTCAATGCCATCCTCATATTCCTGGCGCGCAAAGGCATACTCGATGACGAGAAGCTCGTCCGCTCCATGGATCGCATCCGCTGACCAATCAGGACTTTTCCCCAGATTTATTAGGACTTTACAATATCCTTGTAATCCGACGGGAGGCCTTCCCATTCTGACGGGAGGTCTCCGCGTTCTGATGGGAAGCCCTCCCGTTCTGATGGGAAGCCCTCCCGTTCGGATGGGAAGCCCTCCCGTTCGGATGGGAAGCCTCGCCATCCCGATGGGAAGCCTCGCCATCCCGATGGTAAGCCTTGCCAGCTATGCAGCATAGTGGGTGAAGCTTCCAAGCTTTGCGTCCGTGCTTTTAAGCTTTGTGTCCGTGCTCTTGTTGCAAAGCTTGGAAGCTTCACCCACTACCATGAGACAAATTCGAAAGCCGTCCCATATAGAAGGCGAAATCGGAAAAATGCTTGCACCCGCTGCACCTCTTTCACCTAACCGGGTGCAATGGGTGCGGCGGGTGCAACCTGTTTTCTTGTTTCGCCTTCCTATATACGTAAGGCCCCTCTGATGTTTTACTCCTTTTTGATGAAGTACTTCTGGTAGTAGTTGATGAGGAGCGTGGTCAGCGGTAGGGCGATGATCATGCCGAGGATGCCGAGCAGTGAACCCCAGATGCTGAGTGACAGGAGGATGATGGCTGAATTCAGCCCCATGACGTGGCCCATGATTTTCGGTGTGAGGAAGGTGTCCTGTATGACCTGGACCACCGCGAAGACGATGACAGCCAAAAGCATGATGAGCCAGAAACTCTCGCCGGTGTCGGCAGCCTTGACAATGGCCAGGATGATGGTCGGAATGAAGCCCAGCAGTTGCAGGTATGGCACCATGTTCAGCAGTCCAATGAACATGCCGAGACCGATGGCCATGGGGAAGCCAATAATGAGGAAGCCGATGCTGAACAGCACCCCCACGCAGAAAGCTACTGTTGCCTGTCCGCGGAAATACTTGTTCATGCCCTCTTCGACGTCGGACACGAGCCGCTTCGCAAACGGGCGGTAGCGTCGGGGCAACAGCTGAGGCCAGCCGTTGGTGAACTGCTCGTAATCGAGCAGGATGAACAGGGTATAAAGAGCGACCATCGTTAGTGACAGGACGCTCGACACGATACTGATGCTCTGGGCAATGACGTCCCAAACCTTGGGCAGTGCCTCTTTCACGGTGTCAATGAATCCGTCCTGTGTCACGAGCTTCTTCACTTGATTGATGTCGACGTAGTCGTGTACGAATTCCTGAAGCATCTTGGGGATGTTGCTCATGGTCTCGTCGTTCTGCACATACTTTACAATCATGTCGGCTACGCGCCCGCCCTCCTCGATGATGGGCGGAATCATCAGCCAGAACAGCCCAGTGAGCACCGTCCCCGCCGTGATGAACGCGCAGAGGATGGCCACGAAGCGGTACTTCATGCGGCAGCGATACTGGAAAAACTTGACCAAGGGGAACAGCAGGTATGCCAACAGCCACGCCAAGAAGAACGGTACGAGCACACCGCTCAGCCTGTTGAGCAGCATGACGATACCCACTACCACCAGCACGGTCAGGACCCCGCGCACGAACGTATCGAATGTTATCTGTTTCCTCTCCATTGCACTTTCTCTTAATATCAATGCCGTAATGTTCTGCAAAAGTACGATATTTTCGGGTAAAAGTCCCGTCTTTTAACTTCTTTAACTTCTTTCGCCTCTTCTACTGCCAAAAAATTCGTACCTTTGCAGACGAATGAGCGTAACAGAGATTATCAACAAGCATAAGCGTGAGCGACAGTTCTCGTTCGAGGTGCTGCCGCCGCTGAAAGGTACTGGCACGGCACGACTGTTCGATGACATCGACCGGCTGGCGGAGTTCTGTCCGGCTTTTATCAACATCACGACGCACCATTCCGAGTACATCTACCGCGAGTTGCCTGGTGGTCAGTTCGAGCGACTCAGTGTTCGCCGTCGACCCGGTACTATCGCCATTGCCGCTGCCATCCAGCAGCGCTATCACATCCCCGTCCAGCCGCATGTCATCTGTAGCGGTGCCACGATAGAGGATATAGAATACGAGTTGATAGACCTGCAGTTCCTCGGCATCCGCGACCTGCTGTTGCTACGCGGCGACAAGGCCAAGGAAGACAGCCGCTTCGTGCCGACGCCCGGCGGACATGCCCACACCACGGACCTCATCCGGCAGGTGCAGCGCTTCAACGAAGGCTTCTTTGCCGACGGCACGCCCATCAAGAACCCCGGACGGCCCTTCGACATCGGCGTGGCCTGCTACCCAGAGAAGCACGAGGAAGCGCCGAACATAGAGATGGACATGCAGTACCTGAAGGAGAAACAGGACTTGGGCGCGCAGTATGCCGTGACCCAGCTGTTCTACGATAACCAGAAATATTTCAATTTTGTGGAGCGTGCCCGCGAGATGGGTATCACCATGCCCATCATCCCTGGCATCAAGCCGTTGGCGAAGCTGAGTCAGCTGACCGTCGTGCCGAAGACGTTCCACTGCGACATACCCGAGCCGCTGGCTCGCGAGATTGTGAAGTGTAAGAGCGACGCGGACGCCCAGCAGTTGGGCATCGAGTGGACTACCGAGCAGTGCCGCGAGCTCTATGCCCACGGAGTGAACAATATCCACTTCTACACCGTCTCGGCGGTAGATTCGGTAGTGGAGATAACACGGAGGCTGCTTTAAAGTGAAGAGTGAAGAGTGAAGAGTGAAGAATCCTTCGGAAGTGAAGAGTGAAGAGTGAAGAATCCTTCGGAAGTGAAGAGTGAAGAGTGAAGAATCGGCTTGCGCCGTACTTTCCGCAGCAAGGTAATCATAAAGTTCAAGGTTCAAACTTCAAAGTTCAAAGATAAAAGTGAATTGGGATGATGTGATAGGACAGAGTGAGGTGCGTGAGCGCCTGTTGCAGATGACCCGTGAGGGGCGTCTGCCACATGCCGTCATGCTTTGCGGACCTGAGGGCGTGGGCAAGAAGGCGTTGGCCGTGGCCTTTGCCTGTCATCTGTTAGCGATGAATACCCGGCAGCCTTCGGCTAACACCCAGGCCATGCTCCGCAAACTGGAACATCCCGACCTGCATTTCACCTATCCGACCATCAAGCTGCCGTCAATGGGTGCCGACCACAAGCCCGTGAGCGACGACTTCGCCCGCGAGTGGCACGAGTTGCTGACGGCTACGCCCTATTTCTCGATGGACGAGTGGATGCAGCAGATGGGCGGCGAGAACCAGCAGGCCATCATCACCGCCGGCGAGAGTGACGCACTGCTGCGGAAACTCAGCCTGAAGTCAAGTCAGGGCGGCTACAAGGTCAGCGTCATCTGGCTGCCGGAGCGCATGAACATAGAATGTGCGAACAAACTGCTGAAGCTCATCGAGGAGCCGCCGCAGCAAACAGTGTTCATCATGGTTTGTGAGGATCCGAGCCAGCTGTTGGAGACCATCCGCAGCCGTGTGCAGCGCATCGACGTGAAGAAGGTTTCCACCGATGACATCTGTCAGGCACTGCAAGAGCGCCGCGGCGTCAGTGAGGAGGCCGCCCGGCGCATCAGTCGTCTGGCCAACGGCTCTTGGACGAAGGCGTTGGAAGAGCTTCAGGTAGGCACGGAGAACGAGCAGTTCCTCGACCTATACATCTCGCTCATGCGACTGGCCTATCAGCGCAAGATTCGCGACTTAAGGAAGTGGAGCGAGGTGATGTCGGGCTTTGGCCGTGAGAAGCAGAAGCGCTTCCTGACTTATTTCCTGCGCCTGACGCGCGAGAACTTCATGTACAATTTCCAACAGCAGGAGATTGTCTACATGACGCAGCAGGAAGAGGACTTCGCCCGTAACTTCGCCCGTTTCGTGAACGAGGGCAACATACTGCCCATCTACGACTTAGCGAACCGTTCCGTCCGCGACATCGGGCAGAATGCCAATGCGAAGATCGTGTTCTTCGACTTCGCCCTGCAGATGATTGTATTATTGTTGAGAAATTGAGATAATGAGATAATGAGAGAATGAGAAATTGAGATATGGAAAAGGAATTAGAGATACGCACGGGCTGCGACCGAGGCTTATGCCGAGCAGCCATCGGCCGGCAGGATCGCCAGCTGAATACATACGACTGGCTGGCAGACGTGCCGGGTAACCAGCAGACTACCGACCTTGTGGAGGTGCAGTTCAAACACACCCGCAAGGGCTATTACCACAATGTGAATAACCTGCCGCTGAAGAAAGGCGACATCGTGGCAGTCGAGGCCAGCCCCGGCCACGATATCGGTGTGGTGACACTGACCGGACGCTTAGTGAAGCTGCAGTTGAAGAAGGCCAATCTGAAGTCGGCCGACGACATCAAGCGCGTCTACCGCATAGCCCGTGAGATGGATATGCAGAAGTACCATGAAGCGAAGGCCCGTGAGCACTCGACGATGATTGAGAGCCGCGAGATTGCCAAAGGCCTCGGGCTGAAGATGAAAATCGGCGACGTGGAGTACCAGGGCGACGGCCAGAAGGCTATCTTCTATTACATTGCCGACGAGCGCGTGGACTTCCGCCAGTTAATCAAGGATTTGGCTGCCGCATTCCATGTCCGCATAGAAATGAAGCAGATTGGTGCGCGTCAGGAAGCCGGGCGTATCGGTGGTACGGGGCCCTGCGGTCGTGAGCTGTGCTGTGCTACATGGATGAAGAATTTCGTGTCGGTGTCGACTAACGCCGCCCGTTTCCAGGATATCTCGCTGAATCCGCAGAAACTGGCTGGCATGTGCGCAAAGCTGAAGTGCTGTCTGAACTATGAGGTGGATGACTACATCGAGGCCAGCCGGCGGTTGCCCGGCAAGGAGGTTGTACTGCAGACGATGGATGCCGACTACTACCTGTTCAAGAGCGACATCCTGGCTGGCTTGGTGACCTACAGCACCGACAAGAACGTGGCCGCCAACTTAGAAACCATTACTGCCGAGCGTGCCCATCAGGTGGTGGAGATGAACCGCCGCGGCGAGAAGCCAGAGTCGTTGGAGGAAGGTGGCAAGGCTGCTCCCCAAAGGACCCATGTTGACCTGGCCGGCGGCGACATCAGCCGCTTTGACAAGGCTAAGAAAAAGAAGAAAAAGAGGAAGGGTGAGGAAAAACCGAAGGAAGGAAATGCTAATTCCAAGGAAGGCAAGCCCAAGGAAGGGAAACCGAAGGAGGGTAAGCCGAAGGAGGGTAAGCCGAAGGAACGGGAAGACAAGCCCAAAGACGGTAAATCTCAGCCAGCTGCCAATGAGCCGAAATAGTTTTCGTCTGTTGCTGTGGATGGTCTTGGCAGTGGCAGTAGTGGGGTGCAAGGACGGCACGGTGTACGACCGTTATGCACACACGCCATTGTCGGGATGGGAGAAGAACGACACGCTGTCCTTCGATGTCAGCCCTGTCGCTGTCGACGGCTTGTTCCATGAGGAGGTTGGTATCCGCATCAACGGCGCCTACCCGTTCATGCAGCTTAGCGTGATTGTCGAACAGCAACAGCTGCCCATGGGCTTCCGTCGTGCCGACACGCTTGACATGGCACTTCACGACAAGGAGGGGCATGTGCTGGGACGTGGCGTCAACTACTATCAGTATCGCTTCCCGATAACTGACCTCCACCTGAACCGTGGTGACTCGCTCCATGTCACCATCCGCCACAACATGAAACGTGAAATACTGCCCGGCATTGCCGACATTGGTTTCCGGCTGGTCTCCGCCCATCGTCTATAGACTGAACCACAGAGAAAAGGAGAAATTCAGCATGAGGAATGAGTTTTTCGTTTTCGCGGTGGTTTGCCTGTTTAGGTGCTCGATTTCGTTTAACTTTGCACAGTTATGACAGAAAAGACGCCTATATACAAGTTTGTGCTGGTGAGTCTGGTATGTACCATCTTCGCCAGTTTTCCCAACATAGCCCTGGTGAGCTGCGACTGGAACTGCATTCCTGCCGACCAACACTCGGGCTTTATCTCGTGTACGCTGATTCGCTTCCTGCTGTTCTGGCTGTTCTCGGCGGGTATATTGCTGTTCAATGAGAAGGTGGTGCGTCAACATACGCTCGTGGGCAGAATCTGGCCCAACCTGGTTTTCACCCTTTTGGCCTTTGCGCTCTATAAGTACGTTACCTACCTCATCTGCCCAGGCTTCGACCGCTTCAAGATGATACCCACGTTCCAGTTCATCGTGATGGGCATGATGGGCCTGCTGTTGGGCTATACCGACTACCTGAGCCGTATGCATCGGAAGAAGGACACGGAGTTGCAGCAGTTGCAGATTGAGTCGTTGGAGAGTCGCTGCACGGCCCTGACGAACCAGATTAACCCCCACTTCTTCTTCAACTCGCTGGCTGGCATCAGCAGTCTGGTGAGGAAGAAGGACGACAAGCTGACGATAGACTACATCGACCACCTGAGCGACATCTTCCGCTACATCCTGCAGAGCGAGAACAAAGGGCTGGTGACGCTGGAGAAGGAGCTGGAGTTTGCACGCTCGTTCTGTCAGGTGATGCAGATACGCTATGCCGGCAAATTAGACGTCAGCTTCGACATCCCTGAAAACTGCATGGGGATGAGGATTCCCGTCTTGGCGCTGCTGCCGCTGATAGAGAACGTGACGGTTCACAATATGATTGACAGCGAACACCGCATGCAGGTGAAGGTGTATGTGAACGACGAAAAGGCGCTGGTGGTGGAGAATCCTATCTACCCGAAGCAGTTCAAGCAGGAGACGCACGGCACGGGACTGCTGAACCTGGGCAAGCGGTTTACGCTGCTGACGGGGAAGCAGGTGAGCGTATCCGATGACGGGAAAACGTTCAGAGTGATTTTACCATTGAGCTGAACCACGAATTTCACGAATTACACGAAGATGAAAGTATTGATTATAGAAGACGAGACGACGGCGAGCGAGAACCTGATGGCGATGCTCAAGGAGATAGACCCCTCGATAGAGGTGTTGCATGTGCTGGAGAGCGTGCAGCAGACCGTCAGGTGGCTGAGTGCAAATCCCGCTCCCGACCTGATGTTCATGGACATTCACCTGAGCGACGGTTCGGCCTTCACACTGTTCGACCAAATGAATGTGGAGACACCCATCGTCTTTACGACGGCCTACGACCAGTATGCGCTGGACGCTTTTGCCGTGAACAGCATCGACTATCTGCTGAAGCCCATCAAGACCTCTGAGTTGACGCGGGCCTTAGAGAAGTTCAAGAAATGGGGCAAGGCCGACGTGATAGCCTATCTGGAACAGATGATGAAGTTACGGCCAGGCACGAAGTCGGCGCACGACTACAATCAGTCGTTGCTGATTCCCTACAGAGACAAACTGCTGCCAGTGAACATGGACGATGTGGCCTGCATCTACAGCACTGACCGCAAGACACAGGTGTATCTGAAGAACAAGCGGGTGATGGACTACAACCGTTCGCTCGACTCGATTATCGGCAGTCTCGACCCAGCCCGCTTCTTCCGCGCCAACAAGCAGTTCATCGTGGCGCGCGACTGTGTGAAGGAAATTGTGATATGGTTTGACAGCCGACTGCTGCTGAAGCTGCCCATCGAATTGCCCGAGCCGCTCTTCGTCAGCAAGAACAAGGCGGCGGAGTTCAAGAATTGGATGACGCAGTTTAAGTGAAAAGTGAAGAGTGAAAAATTTGCTACCGCAGTATTATGAAGATAACAATTTGTGCATGTGCCTCGCGCACGTTTATAAATAAGGAGAAGGTGGCACAGTTGGCTGCTGCCGCCAAACAGGCCGGTATGGAGGTGGAGCTGGTCGGTGATCTGTGCGAACTCTGTGAGGTCAAGGCCCAGAAGGTTCACGAGATTGCCCAGACCACTATCGTGGCCTGCCACGCAAGGGCCGTGAAGAGCCTGATGGCGTTTGCCGGGGAGCCTGACTGCCAAAGCATCGACCTGCGCAGCCAGTCGTTGGAGGATGTGCTGAAGGCTTTGGGTATTGATGATAAGGTGGATGACGGCGGGGACGCGCGAATACGCGCTATACTGGACATGGGTGCTGACAAGTGGCGGGAACAGATAGAGACTTTCCCCTCGAAACTCGGCGAGGATGCGTGGTACCCCACGCTCGACAAGGATGCCTGTGCCGAATGTGGCAAGTGCTTTGAGTTCTGTCCCTTCGGGGTGTATGAGATGGTGAACGACCGTGTGACGGTGGTTCATCCGCAGCATTGCAAGAACAACTGTCCGGCCTGTGCCCGACAGTGTCCTGCCAGTGCCATCATCTTCCCCAAATACGACCGCAGCCCCATCAATGGCGGCGAGGAGATGCAGGAGCGTGCCGTAAGGCTCGACTCGAAGGAACTCTACGGCGAGGTGTTGCGCAAAAGGCTCATAGAAAGGAAAACAAGCATCCTTAAAAAGTAAAATAACGACCACGAATTACACAAATTAAACGAATTGCTGACCGTCACAAAAGAGATTGGATAATTAGTGAAATTCGTATAATTCGTGGTAAAGAAAAAAGATTGAAGTATGGCTTTGAGACACTGGACATCATTGGCCGGAATTGGCTGCCGAATTGTCAGACAGACACCGCCGCGACTGCTGTGGAAGTTTGCCTGGAACTTCGGGTTCCGCAGTTGGCAGAATATGCGCCAGTTCGAGCGGGCGTCAGGCAAGGGCAAGAAATTCTTCCCGGCCTTTGTGATGATCAGTATCAACGAAGCCTGCAACCTCACCTGCAATGGCTGTTGGGTGAGTGCTGGGGGAAAGAAGATGCTCACGCCGCAACAGTTGGACGGCATTATCACTGCTACGAAGGCTGAGGGTAGCCGATTCTTTGGCATCTTAGGTGGTGAGCCGCTGCTCTACATGGGCCTGATGGATGTGCTGGCACGTCATACGGACTGCTACTTCCAACTTTTCACCAATGGTCTGCTGCTCAACGATGACGTGGCTCAGCAACTACGACAATTGGGCAATGTAACTCCACTCGTCAGTAGCCTCCACGGACTTCAATCCTGTAAAAAGGCTGGACTTATTTTCGGCGTGGCAGCCTGTACCAACCAGACCAACTTCGACGAGGTGGTCAGCCGTCAGTACGTTGAGCGGGTGGCCAGCGAGGGTGCTGCCTATCTGTGGTACTATATCTACCGTCCCGTGGGTGCCCATCCTCACCCTGAAGTAGCACTTACAAAGGAGCAAATCCGTCAGTTGCGGCAGTTCCTGGTGGACGAGCGCTGTGATGCTCCTGTCGCTCTTATCGATACCTATTGGGATGACGAGGGCGTGGCCATGTGTCCTGGTGCCACTGGCATGAGCCATCATGTCAGTCCGTCGGGAGCCCTCGAGTTCTGTCCGCCCATGCAGATGGCCTGTGACTATATCAATGAAATGGGCACGGACATTGCGAAACTCTTTAAGGACTCACAGTTGATGGCCGACCTACGGGTATGGACAGCTCAGCAGGGTAGGGGATGCATCCTGATGGAGAACCCCCAGTTGCTGGCCAAACTGCTGCAGGAACATGGGGCTAAAGACAGTACCAGTCGACAGACCGTGATGGAAGAATATACCCACATGACCACCGTGCCCGGTCACGACATGGGCACGGAGGCGATACCCGAAAAGAGCACACCCTACAGGTGGCTCAAACGGCATTATTTCTTTGGATTCGGCGCCTATGGATAGACCAACACAAATACCAAAAACATATCAAGAGCGGATGACCCTGCGCAGAGAGCTACGTGCCTTTGTGCAGGCGAAATCCCTTTGTCCCCCCGTTTCGCTGAAACAGTTGGAGGCATTGGCCGAGGAGTTTATGGCATCCTCCCATCTCGCAAACCTCTCCAATTGGCTGATGGTGGAAATCAACAACCAGCTCTGGGTGGACATCATCGCCACCATCCCCCACGACCGCCGGTTGCTGATGCTACCCAAGTGTTTGAGTAAGCACGGGGAGTGTCGCGGCGAATACGATGAATACGGACTGCTGTGCCACCGTTGTGGCCGCTGCCTGATTCCCAATCTGCAGGACAAAGCCGAGCAGCTGGGTACGTTGAGTTTGGTGGCCGAGGGCTTTACCCAGGTGATTGAGCTGATAGAGAATCATGTGGTCGATGCGGTCATCGGCGTCAGCTGTCTCGATTCCTTGGAAAAAGCTTTTCCACTGTTGGTCAGTCACGCTGTGCCCGGATTAGCCATTCCGCTGAACGACGATGGCTGCATCAACACCCACGTGGATGACAGCTACGTGCTGGAACTGCTTTCTATGACTAATCCCGAACAACACACCCTGCTCCATTATGAGGCGACCCGTCAGCAGATAGACCGATGGTTCAGTCGCGAGGAGTTGGAGTGTGTACTCGGGCATCCCGACAACAAAACCTCGCAGGTGTGTCTCGACTGGATGACAAGAGGGGGCCGTCGCTGGCGTCCCTATCTGCTCTGTGCCGTTTACCAGTCCATCACGGGCGACACCCTGCTGAACGAAGATGTGCATCGGGCTGCCGTTGCCGTGGAGTGTTTCCATAAGGCGTCACTCATCCACGATGATATTGAGGACGGCGACATGAGCCGCTACGACCAGCCCACCGTCAATGCCCTCTATGGCGATGCCTACGCTATCAATGTGGGCGATGCACTGTTGGGTATGGGCTACCGGTTGCTGACACAAAGCAATAATATGGAACTGGTACGACTGATTGCCGAGGCCCATGCCTCGCTCTGTCAGGGACAAGGACAGGAGTTGGAGTGGACGGCCAGTCCCCATCCCGTAGGACTTGACTTCACCCTCGACATCATCCGCCACAAGACGGTGCCTGCCTTCGAGGTGTCGCTGATGCTGGGACTTGCCTGTACGGGTAACCATCAGCATCTGCGCCCCATGCTGCACGACTATTCCGAGGCACTCGGCATTGCCTATCAGCTAAAGGATGACCTGGAGGATGTTAGCCAGGATAATGCACAATGCACAACGCACAATGCACAAAATTCGACAGTCCATCCGTCGGCCATCTTCGCTTTGCGTAACGAGCATCCCGACTGGAGCGACGAGGCGGTGAAGGACGAACTGAACGGGATGATAGACCAATACAAGCAACAGGCACTCGATGTACTGAACGACCTTGACTGTCTGGAACTGAAACGCCTGCTCTATCAGGTGACTGAGAAGATATTGAAATGAAGAATGAGGAATGAAGGATGAAGGATGCCAAGCCGTAGTGGGTGAAGCTTCCAAGCTTTGCGGCGGCGGAAGACGATGGCACGTACCAATCGTCCAGGCAGGGGTAAAGCCCCTGAGTGAAAAGCGATGAGGATACCACTGATGGTGAAAGTATATTTCCGATTGCGTAGAGGCTGGAAACGGCTAAACAAGGACGCGCAGCAGCAGGTGAGGCAATACCTGCTGTCGCAGCGTCGTGCCGACGGCTATCTGAATGCCGGTGGGCAGGTGGATGCCTACTATACGCAATTCGGCAAGTTACTGGAGTGCATTGTCAATTCTCAATTCTCAATTCTCAATTCTCAAATAAAGCCCCTCGTGGTGAAGGAGAGCATGGGCCGCGATACCATCTACGGACAGTTCTTCGCCTTCATGTCTGGCAACAAACCTCAAATCCCGCAACTCAAGCCTCAGACATCAACAGCCGTTTGCTGCGTGCTGGCTATGCAACACCAGATGGGCGAGCCAGTGGATACGACGTTGGTCAGTTGGCTGAAAGAACGGCAGGACGAGACAGGCGGATTCCGAGCCAGCGAGGTGGCACCCGTGCCCGACCTCCTATCTACGGCGGTGGCACTGTTCACCCTTTGGCTTATTGGAGAGCATCCGCAGTCGACCAGTCGCTTCATTGAAGCCCACTGGTTGGATATGGGCAGCTTTGCCCCTACCTTATTAGATGAATACAGCGATGTGGAATATCTGTTTTACGGACTTTTAGCATTGGGAAGTGATGAATAAAGAACAACTCCAGGAAATGTGGCAAGATGCCTACGGCAGACTCATGCAGTGTAGGACGGCCAGCGGTATGTGGAATGGCAAGCTCTCTACCAGTGCCATCTCAACTTCTGTGAGTGTGTTCGCCTTGCAAAGGATTGACAGCGAGCGGTATGCGTCCTATATTGCCGATGGCGTAAAATGGCTGCACGATACGATGAAAGAAGATGGCACCTGGGGCGACTCGGTGGAGAGTCCGTCAAATATGACGGCCACCTTGCTTACATACGTGTCACTTTATGCCGTAGGTCAGGCTCCTGCACAGTCGCGGGAGTACCTCGACAAACAATTTGGCGGTCACACCGAAGAGGCACTTATCAACGGTGTGCTGAGCTACTATGGTCGCGACTTGACCTTCTCTGTGCCCATCTTGACGATGTGTGCCTTGGCTGGCGTTATCAGCAGCTGGGACAAGATTCCCACCTTCCCCTTTGAGTTGGCCACGTTGCCGCAACGGTTGTTCCGCTATCTCAATATGCCTGTGGTGAGCTATGCCATTCCGGCATTGATAGCCATCGGCATCTGTCAACTGAAGCATAAGGGCAGCTTCCTGCGTCCTGTGCGGCAGTTGTTTATACCCAAGGCGATGAAGGTGCTCCAGCGTATGCAGCCCGCCGACGGTGGATTCCTTGAGGCGGCTCCGCTCACTGCTTTCGTGAGTATGTGTTTGGCTGAAGGTGGGTTCCGAGAGCATAAGGTGACTCGGCGCTGTGCCCAGTTCCTTGTGGAGACTGTGCGTGATGAGGGGGGCTGGCCGATTGACACCAACCTCTCTGGGTGGGTAACCAGTCTGGCGGGAAAGGTATTCAGTGGCAGCGATGACGAGAAGACCGCCTTGGCCCAGATTATTGAGCGCAATGCCACAAAGGCCGTCCATCCCTTTACGGGAGCGATGGCAGGTGGATGGGGATGGAGCGACCTGAGCGGTTCCGTGCCAGATGGTGATGATACCAGTGCTGCCTTGGTTGCCCTTCATCACCTGAAGGCAAAACCTTCAGGAACGGTGGAGAACGGGCTGCGGTGGCTGATGTGGTTGCAAAATAATGATGGCGGTATGCCTACTTTCTGTAAGGGATGGGGCAAGCTGCCGTTCGACCGCAGTACGCCTGACATCACGGCCCACGCTATGCTGGCGATGGGGTTGTGGCTGCCCTCGCTGCAAGGAGAACTGCGCCAAGCCGTAGAGAAAAGTTATGGCCGCATGCTTCAATGGCTTCAGAACACAGTACAGAAAAGTGGCTGGACGCCACTGTGGTTTGGCGATCAGGATGCTGATGATGAGAAAGCCCCTGTGTATGGTACAGCTACCGCAGTGGATTACCTTATGGAGAGTAATTATCCGGAAGGAAAGGATTTGGCAATTCAGCAAGTATCCTTCCTTCTGGATTGTCAGAATGAGGATGGTGGATGGGGTGGCAACAAGGGTGTGCGCTCCAAGGTGACCTACACCAGCCGAGTGCTGGCAGCCTTGGCCCATTTCCAAGACCCCACCCCTGGCCCCTCCCCTTTAAGGGGCGGGGAAATTGCTGAGGCTAAGCTGCGCGGCTGGGATTACCTCTACCGTCGCTATCAGGCTGGCACCCTCTACGAGAACGAACCAGTCGGGTTGTATTTCTCCCGTCTGTGGTATTCTGAAGAACTATATAATGTGACATTCCTGCTTCACGCAATAGAGAATGAGAAATTGAGAAAATGAGAGAATGAGAAATAAAGTAACCCTCTTTACCGCCGCGCTGGTCGTCTTCTACCTGCTGGTACTGATTGGCTGGCATCTCTATGACCCGACCACCAGCTTCACTGAAGCGGTGCCAGGGGCAGACCATCGTCCCGAAGGACATGCCCGCAAGGCCGATGATGTGCTGATAGGCGAGTTTTTCATGAAAGAGGAAGGAACAGTTCCCTCCAACGAGTTGAAGGGTGAATGGCCATGTTTCCGTGGTGCCCATCACGACAACAAGGTCATTTATGCAAAGAATCCGTCGCTCAGCAAGGATGATTTCAAGGAAATATGGTCGGTGTCGACAGGAGAGGGTCACGCTTCGCCCGTCATCTCCGAAGGTAAGGTCTATGTGCTTGACTACGACGAGCAGCTGAGTTCCGACATTCTGCGGTGTTTCGACCTGCCTACGGGCAAACCCCTGTGGCGGCGTTGGTATCGGGTGCCTATGAAGCGTAACCACGGCTTCTCACGTACCATCCCTGCCATCTGGCACGACCTCGTGGTCACCATCGGTCCTGAGGGACACGTGATGTGCTGCAACAAACATACGGGCGACTTGAAGTGGACGATTGATATGAAGAAACGCTTCGGCACGGAGATTCCGTTCTGGTATACGGGCCAATGTCCGCTTATTGACAATGATGCGCTGGTCTTGGCACCGGCAGGTAAGGACACCCTGATGCTCGGTGTCGATGTGCAGTCGGGCAAGACGCTTTGGGGCACTCCCAATAGCATTGGGTTTAAGATGTCGCACTCGTCGGTAATGCCAATGACCTTTGGCGGTATTCCCACATACGTCTATGTAGGCGTGGGAGGCGTTTGTGGCGTCAATGCCCAGTCGGGTCAACCGGGCAGACTGCTATGGAGTGCCACCAAATGGCAGCCCTCCGTCGTGGCTCCTTCGCCCCTGCAGATTTCGCCAAATCAGGTGTTCCTGGTGGCGGGCTATGGTGCTGGTGGCGCCCTGTTGCAGGTGACGCAGTCTGGCAGCACGTGGAAGGCTGAGATTACGGATGCCTATAAAGCGGCTGAGGGTATGTCGAGCGAACAGCAGACACCTATTACATACGGCGGCAGACTCATCACCATCCTGCCCAAGGACGGTGGTGGTATGCGTGAACGGCTTGCGATGTATATGCCCAATAACATCCACACCCCCATCTGGACTTCCTCTGCCGATGAACGGTTCGGGCTGGGTCCTTATATGATGGTGGGCGATATGCTCTTTGCGCTGAAGGAGGATGGCGAGCTGTTTGTATATCGTGTCGATGCCCTGTCAATGACGTTGCTCAAGCGACAGCAGGTGATAGAGGAAGGCATTGATGCTTGGGGACCGATGGCCTACGCCGACGGCTATCTGATGGTGAGGGATTCCAAAACGATTAAATGTCTGAAAGTGTTCGAGGAAGTGAAAAGTGAAGAGTGAAAAGTGAAGAATATGGATAGAAGAAAGTTTTTGAAGGTATCGGGTTCATTGGCCGTCGGAGGTGCGATTCTCTCGGTGGTCGGTGCAGGAATATGGAAGCTGTTCACCAAGCCAGGCGACCTGTTTTATGGCACTAAGCGTACCAAAGGCCTTTCGCTGATGGAAGACGAAGAGCCGCTGGTTTCACCCTATCGGCGCACGTTCGGCTTTGAGGTGCCCGATGAAATCAATGCGCTCGACGTAGAGGGAGGCAGCATCTATCTCGCCACGCCCAATCAAGTGTATATCTACGGCTTGAGCGGTGAGTTGCAGTATAATTTCAGTATCCCCTCGGGCCTGCGCGATTTGGCGGTCTATGAGGGTAAGGTCTATGCCCTATTCTCCGCCGCCGTTGAGGTGTACGACCGTCACGGGGAGTTGGTGCGTCAGTGGGCGGCTTGTAGCGATGGTGCCGACTACTGCTCTTTGGCAGTATGTCCAGAGGGCGTGTTTGTGACCGATGCCTCCAACAAGCATATCTGCAAGTATCAGCCCGACGGCACTTTCGCCTGCTTCATCAACAGTCCCAGTGGATTTGTCGTACCGAGCTACAGCTTCGGCATCACGGCGGTCGATGGTAAAATCTTCTGTTCCAATCCGGGACGGCATCAGGTGGAGCAATATACGACCGACGGCACCTTCGTGGCTTCTTTCGGAAAATCGGGTGCCGGCAAGGGTGCTTTCAGCGGCTGCTGCAATCCTGTAGTCGTCACGCCTGCCAATAACGGGGAATTGCTCACCTCCGAGAAAGGCATCCCTCGTGTGAGCTGCTATTCGCAAGAGGGGGCGTTCCGTAGTGTGTTGCTCGATGCCAAAGCCCTGGGCGGCGGTCACGATGCCTACCGCATCCGTGTGATGAAGGACAAGCTGATTGTGGCTGGTGGCGACAAGGTGTCGGTGTTCCAATACAATAAACAACAAAGTCAACTGACCGAGTGTGGACAGTGTGACCAAGATTGCCCGTTGAAAGTATGAAAGACAAGAAATTGACAAGTCCGATGGACCGCAGGGATTTCCTGAATAAGTGTGGCACCCTGCTGGTGGCTGGCGTGGGGCTGGCGACCGGTGGCGTACTTGCCACCAAAGCAAAAGGTAAGGAGAGTGATACCTTCTGGCAGATTGACCCGTATGCCTGTACCCAATGCGGACGGTGTGAGACCGAGTGTGTGCTGCCTGTGTCGGCAGTAAAATGCTTCCACGCCAACCGGGTGTGTGGCTATTGCGACCTCTGCGGTGGATATTATCGTCCCAGCGTGAAGGATTTGAACACGGCTGCCGAGAACCAACTTTGCCCTACGGGGGCCATCACGCGGGAGTTCGTGGAGGAGCCGTATTTCGAATACACCATCGACGAAAACCTGTGTACGGGTTGCGGCAAATGCGTGAAGGGTTGTACCTCCTTCGGCAATGGCTCGCTGTTCCTGCAGATACAGCAAGACCTCTGCCAGAACTGCAACGAGTGTAAAATTTCGCGGGTGTGTCCCTCTAATGCCATCAAGCGAGTGTCGTATGAAGAAGCCTATCAACTGAAGGACCATGCGTAGAAAACTAACATTTGCAATAGCATCGCTCGTCAGTCTAAGGGCGATGTGTGAGGCCCGGTTCCCGAAACCAGACTTCACCTCTGGCTACCAATACCCGGACATTGAGCATGGTGTTCCTTTGGAATGGTTGTGGAATGTGGTGGACATCGTGTTGCTCATCGCCCTGATGGGCGTTGTGGTGTGGGCGGCCTACAAGCGCAGGAGCCGTAGCGTCATCCTGGGCGTGTCGGTGGTGTCGGTCGCTTATTTCGGTTTCTTCCGTAGTGGCTGTGTGTGCAGCGTGGGCAGCATCCAAAATGTGGTGCTGGCCCTGACCGATTCTTCCTATCATCTTCCCTGGTATGTGCTTTGTCTTTTCATCATACCGATTTTGGCAGCCGTGCTGTTCGGAAGGGTCTTTTGTGCGGGTGTGTGTCCCTTGGGAGCCCTTCAGGAATTGGTGAATGTGAAGAATTTCCGTCTGACGCGGGCTGTGTCTGCCGCCCTGTCTGTCATTCCGTGGGTCTATCTGGCCTTCGCCATCCTCTATGCAGCCACCCGCAGTCAGTTCCTCATCTGCCGTTTCGACCCCTTCGTGGGTATCTTCCGCTTGGGTGGCGACCTCGGTATGATTGTCTTTGGTGTGTCACTGCTCCTGCTCTCGGTGTTCGTGGGACGTCCCTTCTGTCAGTTCCTTTGCCCTTACGGTGCGCTGCTCTCGGTGTTCAGTTCTTTCTCGTGGAAGAAACTGTCCATCACTTCCAAGACCTGCATCAACTGCGCCCTGTGTATCAAGTCCTGTCCTGTGGATGCCATTCATTCCCCACAGACCAGCAAGACCAAAGAGTCGAGGTCGGCAGGTGTCAAGCGGGTCATCCTCTTTGCCGTGCTGCTGCCAGTCTTCACGTTGTGTGGAGCCTTGCTTGTAGGCGGACAGAGTGATGCACTCAGCAGCGCACACAAAAGCGTGTATCTCTATCATTTAATCCAAGAGCAACAGGCTAACCCCGAAATGGAAATGCCATTGGAGGTGGAGACCTTCCATGCATTGGGAGGTGACATCGAAGCTTTGCAGGCGGAAGTGACCGAGGTGCAACATCAATACGCCATCTATGCCTATCTGGCTGGTGCCTTGATTGGCTTTGTGATAGGCCTCAAACTGCTCCGACTCTCTGTGAAACGATCTCGAAAGACTTACGAGATAGATACTGCCCGATGCACGATGTGCGGCAGGTGCTTTAGTTATTGTCCACAAAATACAGTCAAGAAAGATGAGAAAGCTTTATAGAAATATGGCCATCGTCACCAGCATTTTTATGCTGGTCATGGTAGCGATGATGGGTGTCAGTTACTATCAGATGCAGCAGGTGTCGCCCCTACAGTCGGAGGTGATGCAGACGCTGAAGGAGTTGAACGAGGCAAATGGTGACAATGAAGCCTTGCAGCAGCAGGTGCGTGAACTTGACCTCCTTTCCCGTAAGGCTTATTTCGTGAAAGAGGGTCAAGTGAAGTCAGGGCTTTATATCCTCCTTGCCATGGCTGGTGTGCTCGTCGTGAGTCTTAACCTGTATTACAGGGGAACGAAGACTCTTCCCGACAAGGAGTTGGACCCCGTCGATGAATGGATGAACAAGAGCCGTTCACGCAAATATATTACGTGGGCTTCGGCGGGTGCTGCCGCAGTTGTATTGGCAATGGTGGCTTTGCAGCATGTGGACCTGACGGGAGAACCGTCAGGCGCTGTGGAGGAAGAGCCGACGGCAAAAGCGCCGGAGACTGCTGGGGAAGACTCACTCATGGCTGTTGCCGATACGCTCAAGACGGATTCCACCGCGCTGGTGGCTGCTGCCGATTCGGTGGAAGCCAAAGAAGAGGTCGACAGCCTGCCTATTCCTAAGATAACGTCAAACGCCTTCCGTGGCAACAACTCATTAGGCATCTCGTCGGCCCGTGGTATTCCCACCACTTGGGACCTGAAAAGCAAGAAGAACATCCTTTGGCAGTCGTCCATCCCAAAACATGGCTATAACTCGCCTGTCATCAATGGGCGCAACGTCTTCCTGACGGGTGCCGACCAACAGGCCCGCGAACTCTACTGCTTTGATGTCTATACGGGTGAACTGAAGTGGAAGGTGGTAGCCGACAAGATTCCCGGTTCGCCATCTGCTATGCCGAAGGTGAATGCTGATACAGGTCTTGCTGCGAGTACAGTGGCTACCAATGGCCGACAGGTGTGTGCCATCTTTGCAACGGGCGACGTCATTTGTGCCGATATGGAAGGTAAGCGTCTGTGGGCAAAGAATATTGGTGTGCCCGACAACCATTACGGCTATGCGTCATCATTGCTCATGTTCGGTAACGAGTTGATTATCCAATATCAGAATAATTCAGGAGCAAAAATCCTTGCGTTGAGTACAGCCAATGGCAATCAGATTTGGAGTAAGTCTGGGAATGACAAGATAGCCTGGAGTTCACCGATTATCGCTTCTTTGGGTGGAAAGTCGACCTTGGTCGTGATGGGCAATCCTGCCATTGCCGCCTACAATCCCAATAACGGAGCTGAACTGTGGCGAGTGGAATGCCTGAGCGGTGAGGTGGGTTCCAGTCCTGCCGCTGCCGATGGCGTGGTCTATGGTGCCAGCGAATATTCCAAGTGCATCGCCATCGACGGTGCTACGGGCGAGACACTGTGGGAGGCTTCGGACTATCTGCCCGAGTGCTCCAGCCTGTGTGCCACGAAGAGTCTGGTATTCTGTGCTACGAGTTACGGCATGGTGTGTGCCTACGATGCCAAAACTGGGCAAGTGGTGAAGGAGCATGACCTGACCACGCCGTTTTATTCCTCGCCCGTGGTGGCTGACGGTAAGGTCTATCTGTTCAGCAACACCGGCAAGGTGTATATCTTCTCGTCGAGCAATTTCAACCTCATCAAGTCGTTCGAAACAGGAGAAAAGACCTTTGCCACGCCAGCCTTCACGGATGGTATGATGATTGTCAGGTCGGACAACTCACTTTATTGCGTAAAGAAGGAATGATGCGGCCTACGGCCTAAATGATAAATAAGAATGATAAATGATAATATAAAGCAGCGTACCTACGCCCTCATCGAAAGAACGGGCACCACGCGAGACAAGGTCATCCCGCTACTGCAGGCCATTCAGCAGGAGTTCAACTATCTGCCTGCTGATGCGCTGGACTGTGTGTATGAGCGCACCGACATCGACCGTGCCCAGCTCCTCAGCGTGGCAACCTTCTATTCTCAGTTCCGTATGGCACCCTACGGACAACACGTCATCAAGGTGTGTATCGGTACGGCATGCCACGTGAAAGGTGCCAGCCGCGTGTATGATGCATTTGTGCGGGAACTGAAGTTGCCTGAGGGGACTATCACGACGGCCGACGGCAAATATTCCATTGAGAAGGTGGCTTGTCTGGGCTGTTGTGCCTTGGCTCCTGTGGTGCAGATAGATGATAAGATCTTCGGACATGTGCAGCCGGGTAGGGTACGCGAGGTACTTGATGAGTTTGAATCGATGGTGGCCGCTTCTGCTGGAGGGGATTTGCAATCCCCGACCGAGGTTCAAGGCGAGGTGCGTCTGGGAATGGAGAACTGTTGTCAGGCCAGTGGTACGGCTGAGGTCTATACCGCTGTGACGGAGGCCAGCCGCGAGTTAGGCATCCACATCCGTCTGAAACCTGTCTCCTGTGTGGGCGCCTGCAACCAGGTGCCGCTCATCGATGTGGTGACACGTGAGGGTGAGATGTTCCGTTATCCGAACATCAAACCAGAAGAGGTAAAGGAAATTCTGCTGCACCACTTCAAGCCTGCCAGCCGACTGAAACGGTTGCGTAATGCGGTTCTTAATCAGATAGATACGTTCCACACGGATCAGACTTGGAACAACAGCCTGTGGATTCCTGAGGAGGTGAGAACGCAGAAAGTGAACACTTTCCTCGAAGGACAATACCGCATCTCCACTGAGGGTTACGGCCATCTCAATCCCTTGGATATTGACGAATACATCTCCTTGGGTGGCTTTGAAGCATTGAAGAAGGCGCTCACCACGATGTCGAGGAAAGAGATCATCGACGAAGTGCTGAAGAGCGGTCTTCGTGGACGTGGCGGTGGCGGATTCCCAACCGGCCGAAAATGGCAGCTCGTCGCCGATGCTACAGTGCGCCGTGGTTCTGCCACGGCGACCAAGTATGTCATTTGTAACGGCGACGAGGGCGACCCAGGTGCCTTTATGGACCGCATTCTCTTGGAGTCGTACCCGCTGCGCGTCATAGAAGGTCTCATGATTGCTGCGTGGGCAGTAGGTGCCGAGGAGGGCATCTTCTACATCCGTGCGGAATATCCCCAGGCCGTCATCCGTGTGCGCAAGGCCCTCGACCTCTGCCGACAGCGCGGACTGTTGGGCGAGCACATCATGGACACCGACTTCTCGTTCGACATCCGGGTATTCGAGGGTGCCGGTGCTTTCGTGTGTGGCGAGGAGACGGCGCTCATCGCTTCGATAGAGGGCAAGCGTGGCTTCCCGCATCTGCGTCCGCCTTATCCTGCACAGTCCGGGTTGTTTGGGAAGCCTACACTAATCAATAATGTGGAGACGCTCAGTCAGATTCCCTACATCATCCGTCATGGTGCTGAAGAATATACCAAAGTAGGAACGAAAGGCAGTCCCGGCACGAAGGTATTTGCGCTCGCTGGTAGGGTAAACCACGGCGGACTGATTGAGGTGCCGATGGGCACCACGTTGCGCGACATCGTTGAGAAGATTGGTGGCGGTGTGGAAAGCAAAACGATTGGTGCAAAAGAGGAAATGAAAGCCGAGGCCTTGAAGGCCGTACAGACGGGTGGTCCCTCCGGCGGCTGCATTCCCGCTGAACTCTGCGATGCGGAGGTGGACTTCGATGGTCTCAACAAGATGGGTGCCATTATGGGCTCGGGCGGACTGGTGGTGCTGGGTGAATCGAGTTGTATGGTCGATGTGGCGCGCTATTTCCTTCAGTTCACTGCTCAGGAGTCATGCGGCAAATGTACGTTCTGTAGAATTGGCACCCGTCGGATGTTAGAGATTCTCGATAGACTGACGACAGGTCAAGGCACGATGGAAGATATCGACCGTCTGGAGCAGTTGGCCAAAAGCATCAAGGTGTCAGCGCTTTGTGGCTTGGGTAAGACGGCGCCCAATCCCGTTCTCTCCACACTACGCTATTTCCGAAAGGAGTACGAGGAGCACGTGCAGGGCATTTGTCGGGCCGGTGTATGCAAGCAGATGGTGAAACTGACCATCACCGATGACTGCGTGGGCTGCACCAAGTGTGCCCGCAGCTGTCCGTCGGAGGCTATTGAATATACACCTTACGAGCAGCATCACATCGATGTGGAGCGCTGTACTCAGTGTGGGCTCTGTATGGAGGTTTGTGATTATCATGCAATCATAAAGGTAAGAAGCGATGAAGATTAAAGTCAATGGCAACGAGATAGAGGTGACGGGTCAGCGTGTACTGATTGAGGAACTGCGTGAGCGCGGGCTGCAGATACCGTCGTTGTGTTACGCTCCAGAAGCCAAGCATCAAGCATCGTGCATGGTGTGTATGGTGAAGGATGTGCGGAGTGGGCAGATGATTCCAAGTTGCAGCACCTTCCCCCAGGATGGCATGGAGATAGATACCGAATCAACAGAAGTCGTGGAACTGCGGAAGATGGGCATCGAACTGCTGCTGAGTGATCACGGCGCTCGCTGTGGTGTCTGTGAGGGCAAGGAAAAGTGCAAACTGAGGGAATTGTCTGTGCAGATGAAGGCAAAGTGGACGCGCTTCGGTCCTATAGCCCCCGTTGGTGAGAAAGAGCAGATACGCGTCTGCGGTCACCTGTATTTTGAGCCTGCCAAGTGCATCCGTTGCGGTCTGTGTGTCTATAACTCCCAGAATGGTTTCACGTTTATGTATCGGGGATATGACATGAAAGTGGTCATCCCCGAAGAGAATAAAAAGAATGTAGATGAAAAGTTGGCTGACTTATGTCCCACTGGTGCTCTGTTTGTGCGCGAGTTGCGCCGTGACGAGTGATTATGTAGAGGACAGCCAGAGTAGAGACTGGACCATCTTCCGTGGTTCGACGTCACTGCGTGGCTATGCAGAATGTGACATTCCTGCATCGCCCAAACTACTGTGGAGCAGAACGGTACAGTCACGCACAGTAGCGGCCCCCATCGTGTACGACGGCATGGTCTATACCCTTGACCGCAAGGGACGCCTGCGCCAGTTCTCACCAGAGGGCGACTCCGTGCTGGTGCATGATTTCCAGACAGCCATCGAGGCATCGTTCGTCGTGGATGACTCGATGCTATATGTGGGCAGGATTGACGGCTTTGTTAATGCTTTCTCCATCAATCGTCAAAAGGTGGTGTGGAACTTCGAGACGTTGGGGCAGATCTCTGGTTCGCCTAATCTCGTCGGCGATCAGTTGCTTGTGGGCAGTTACGACGGTTGCATGTACACTTTCGACAAAAAGACAGGCAGGAAGAAGGGGCAGTTTCAGACAGGTTACTATATCAACGGCACGGCAGCCGTATGGAAAAACTATATCATGTTCGGTGGCTGCGACGCTTGGGTGCGAGTGGTTGATGTGGCAACGGGCGTAATGACGGATTCGCTCGAACTTGACAGTTACGTGCCAGCCTCACCCGCCATCCTCGACGGGGTGGCCTGCGCCTGTGACTACAATGGAAACGTATATGAGATGACGCTTGACAACGGAAAGATTGCGAGCCATCGAAAACTGCTTGTCTCTTCGGCTGACAATGAAGGACAGGATGGTGGCGTGGTGTCTATGCCGACGCTCACGCGTACCGATGTATATATCCTGTCGGGCGACCGCTACATCAGTTGCATCGATCGGGAATTGGGTCAGGTGCGCTGGCGGAAAATGCTGCGTGGCATGACGGGCGAATGTTCGCCGTTAGTAGCACAGGACAAAGTGCTCGTCTGCACCAAGGACGGACATGTATCGATATTAAATTGTAAGGACGGTACCGAACTGTGGCACTATGAGGCGGGGGAACAGATTATCGCCTCGCCAGCCATCATCGGTGACCGCTTCTATATATTAACCAGTAGAGGAACGTTGATGTGTTTCAATTGATAATTGATAATGGACAATTGATAATGATGATCATTCTGGAGAATATAACGAAACGATTTGCTGACGGACAACGGGCATTAACCGTGCTCGACGGTCTCTCACTGCGGGTGGACGAAGGCGAATTCATTGCCATCACCGGTGAGTCGGGAGCTGGGAAGACCACGCTGCTGAACATCCTCGGGACGTTAGTATCACCCGACGAGGGACGATACCTGATACGTGGTAAAGAAGCCTCCCCTAACCCCTCCGATAGAGGGGGATCGACAGAAAAAATCTGCCAGTTACGCAACAAGGAGATTGGTTTCGTCTATCAGGACCATCGCCTGCTGCCGCAGTTCACGGTGCTTCAAAATATCCTGCTGCCGACACTCGCCACGAAATCGGACGCAACGGAAGAGGAAGAACAGAGAGCGTTGGAATTACTGGAGTTCATGGGCATCGCTGCCCTAAAAGACAGTCCCGTAACGCAACTCTCGGGCGGCGAACAGACACGTGTAGCTATCTGTCGGGCACTCATCAACCAGCCCGCCATTCTGCTGGCTGACGAGCCAACAGGACAGTTGGATGCCGCCAACGCGCAGACCATTGCCACACTCTTTCAACAGGTGAACACCCAGTTGCATACCACCATCATCATGGCCACCCACTCCGCTGAGATGGCCAAGGTGGCGAAGACAATTTTCCATCTGGCCGATGGAAAATTGCAATTGATAATGGACAATTGATAATTGACAATTAAAAGCACATGACCTTCACTTCGCTCATAACACAAAGCCGGAAGCACTACCGACGGTTTTATCGGTTAGTCAGTTTCGCTGTCATTCTGATGACGGCGGTACTGACGGGTAGCCTGTTGTTGGGCGACTCGGTGCGCGGAACGTTGGTGCAGCGTGTGAGTGAGCGATTAGGAAAGACCGAGACCATCATCACCAGCGGTACAGGGTTTATGAGCGACGAACTGATGCAGCAATCAGCGTTAAAAGATGCGCAAGGCTATCTGCTGATGGACGGTTTTGTGTCAGTAGGCGAAAGGTTGCTGCCTGTCTATGTGTGGGGGACAGATGCTGATACCGTTGGAGGGGATTTGCAATCCCCGGGCGAGGTCATCATCAACGAGCCGCTTCGTGCCAAGTTGGGTAGTCAGGAGGATTTCGTTTTACATCTTCCCTCTCACAACTTAGTCCCGTCGGGAAGCCTCTTCGTCACCAAGAGTTATGCCACACAGATGCGTGTCCACGTGGCTGGCGTGAAAAGCGTGGAGGATGGTGGCAACCTGCTGCTGAAGAATGAGCAGACCCTGCCGCTGAACATCTTCGTCAACCGACAGGAGTTGGCGGAAAAGATGGAGTTAGAGGGCAAAATCAATCTGGTGCTCTCCGAGGATATCATCAGCGAAGAACAATTGAACGACTGCTGGACACCCGAACTGTCGGGCATCCATGTGACCGACTCGGCGCTCACCAGCGATGGTATCTTCATCCCCAACGACATCGTGGAAAAGTGCGAAGGAGGATTGTATTTCTCTTATCTCGTCAACGATATTGTCAATGGCCGCGACACCATCCCTTATTCTTTCGTAACGGCGGTCAGCGAATGGCAAGGCGAAACGCTCAACGGTCAGGATATGATTCTGTCTGATTACGCCGCCAAGCGTCTGCATGTCTCAGAAGGTGACTCCGTGGCGATGAACTATTACGTGGCAAAGGACTTGAAGAACCTTGAGACACAAGGGCAGTCATTCAGGGTAAAGCGCATCGTGCCGCTTGCTGATTTCATGCGCGACAGCCTGCTCATAGCCGAGTTCCCCGGATTGAGCCACGTGGAGAAATGCACCGACTGGGACAGCGACTTGCCCATCAAGATGGAGCGCGTGAAGAAGGAGGATGAGGATTTCTGGTACGCCTATCATCAGACGCCCAAGGCCATTGTTAGCTACGATGCAGTTCGCTCTGATTGGAGCAATGCGTTCGGTAGTGCGACAGCCTTGCGCTTCACATCGAAACCCGATATCAAGCTCACACCGCACGACGCCTGTGTGCAGGTCGTCCATCCCCGCACACAGGGTTTGCAAGGCGCAACGGGCGGCGTGGACTTTGCGAGCCTGTTCCTCTCCTTAGGTTTCTTCATCATCCTTTCTGCTATTCTGCTGATGAAGAATCCCTTGGTGGAGATGTTCACCCAGCGCCGCGACGAGATTGCTCTCTACCGGCAGATGGGCTTCGCCGACACGACGGTATTCAGGAACCTCTACCGCGAAGCCTTTACCACGATGCTCTGCGCCTCACCTCTTGGCGTCCTCGCAGGCCTGCTCTATTCGGGTCTGACGCTGTGGCTACTCGGCAACGTCTGGAGCGGAGCCACGCACACCGAAGGATTCGCCCTGCTTATCCAGCCACTGACGGTCATCGTCGGTTGGCTCGTCGCCCTGCTTATCTGCGCCGCAGTCTTGTGGTGGGTCATAAGGACGATGCTCAGACAGAAACTTGCCGAACACATTGAGCCGACGCAGAAACGTAGTCGAAACGGCTATCTGTTCGTCGGGCTGTTGCTGCTAACGACCATTTTGATTGTCGTGAACTTCATCTTCCTCCACAACATGGTGCTGTTCATCGTCTGCGGACTGTTGTGGATTCTCACCTGGGGCTTGTTCCTCCGCCTATACATCTTGCGCCACCAGTCAGGGAAAACGAACCGCACGCAAATGATATGGCAGTCCGTCCGTGCCTCGCTGAAGCAGCATCTCTTAGCTTATTGGGCCCTCGCGTTGGGTGTCTTCACCGTGTTTGCTGTGGGTCTGAACCGTCCAGATTTCAGTCAGGCGACGGAGGCAACAAGTGGCTATCAATATTATGTGGACAGCCGCGTGCCCATACAATACGACCTGAACAACCCGGCTGTTCGCCAGAAGCTGTCGCTGGAATCATTGCCCGACAGCACACAGTTCCTCAGCTTCCTGCGTCACACGCAGGACGAGGCCAGCTGTCTCAACCTCAATCAGGTTAGCACGCCCACAGTCTTAGCCCCCCTCTCATCCCCCCTTGGGGGGAAGATTGATAGTATAATCCCCTCCCCCAGAGGGGAGGTTGGGAAGGGGCTCCTCATCGACGAAGAATCCCTCATCTGGAGCCTGAAGAAATCGGTGGGCGACACGCTCTACTATCAAAACGACCGGGGCGAGACGGTTCCCGTGGTCATCGCCGGCAGCTATCCCACGGGCATCTTCCACGGCAATGCTATCATGTCTACGGAGGACTTCCGCAGTCTGTGGCCGAAGGAGAGTGGGGTAGAGGTGCTGCTGATGAAGTCCTCCCGTCCCGACGAGGCCGCCGAAATCCTCTCCACCGCCATGAACGAATACGGCCTCAACGTCCAGACCGTCGGGGAGCGCATCCGAATGTTCTTCGAGGTGACCGAGACCTATCTGCTCATCTTCCTGACCTTGGGCGGACTGGGCCTGCTCCTCGGCATCTTCAGTCTGATGATTATCGTGCGCAAGAACCTCACGGCGCAGACCGCCACCATCCGCCAATACCGCGCGATGGGCTTCGGCGACCGTCTGATACAAAACCTCCTCGTCCGCGAGAACCTTCTCGTGCCGCTCTACGCCGTCGCCGTCGGCGCAACAGGCTCCATCATCAGCATCAGCGCCAACATCGGCGGTGCCGGCACCACTACGCTTCTTTTCGCTGCACTCGCCCTCGCCGTCCTCGCTGCGGCCCTCGTTGTCGGCATCCGCATCATCGTCAAACAATACATTACCAACATAGAAACGATATGAAATATATTCTCATCATCCTCTTAGCGTTCAGCGCTATCGGCCTCCACGCCCAGCACGTCGACTTCCGCGGCGCCAACCACTGCGGCATCTATCCCGACGAGAAGAACCTCCTGAAGGAATGGCCAGAGGGAGGCCCCGAGAAACTCTGGGTCGTCAACGATGCTGGCAAGGGCAACTCCAGTGCCTTGGTCAGCGACGGTTTCATTTACACCGCCGGCCTCACCGAAGACGAGCAGCAGGAGCAGCTGACCTGCTTCCGGCTCGACGGCACAAAGGTCTGGCAAGTGACCTACGGCCATGCTTGGACGAAGTCTTTCCAGGAGACCCGCTCCACGCCCGTCATCGACGGCGACCGTCTCTACATGGTCAGCAATATGGGCGAACTGGTTTGCCTCAACCGAGCTGACGGCAAGATTCTCTGGACTGTTGACTACTGGAAGAAGTACAGTCTCACGCCCAACGACCAGGGCATCTGCGAGCACCCGCTCATCGACGGCAACAAGGTCATCGTCACCACCTGCGGCAAGGACGTCTGCATGGCGGCTTTCAACAAGCTGACGGGCGAGGTTGTCTGGGAGACCAAGGGCTTCGGCGATCCCGCCACCTACTGCACCTCGCGCATCGTCGAATGGAACGGCCACAGGCAAGTCGTCGGCGGCACGGAGATGCATGTCTTCGGCGTTGACCCCGAAACGGGCACGATGCTCTGGAGCGACAGCCAATGGACGCCCGCCCTCGAAACGAAAAAATGGCTGAACGCCATGATCAACAGCCCCGTCTTCTACAAGGGCAAACTATTAGTCAGTCTGGGCGACGGTCACGGTTGCACGATGTACCAGATGGCCGATGACCTCAGCGCCGTCACGCTGCTTTGGAAGAACAAGGAGATCGACCTCTACATGGGCGGCATGATCGAGATTGACGGCGTGGTCTACGGCAGCACGGGCGACAAGCACAAGTGGGCAGCCCTCGACATCGAGACTGGCCGCGTGCTCTACCATCAGCCGTGGGCCGGCGGCAAGGGGCGTGGCGCGCTCATCATGGCCGACGGCATGTTCTACATGTTCGACGAGCGTCGCGGCACGATGGGCCTGGCCCGCATCAATCCCGAGCGGCTCGACGTCGTCAGCGAGTTCCGCATCACCGACGGCT